>WARQ01000634.1_pt1 | contig 74938 bp, 52 predicted proteins | sample 4769161 | NCBI WGS metagenome assembly WARQ01 (sample SAMN08893024, study PRJNA449175) | gut metagenome | isolation source: rumen sample fed with dry roughage | host: buffalo | place: India: Nagpur | collected 2016 | reverse complement strand
GATAACTGCAAATAAAACAAATAATAATTGAAACACATCATAAATTTTTCTAAAAAATACCCAACATGTTATTAAACATACAAAATCGATTAACTTGAACTTAGTATCTACTATTTTCACTATTAGGATTTCCGATAAGAAAGTGGCAAAATTCATCGTAGACTTCTAAAAAAATAAGAAGTAAGCTCTAAAATAATACCGTATAGCTGTTTGTGACGCGATCCGTGCAATTATTTTATTCTGGTTGACCGAATTGCTTTATAAAAAACTACATTTGCAAAAAATAGTTCAATTTGGGATGAAACGTATATTTCTTATCGGTTTTATGGGAGCGGGCAAAACGTCTGTAGGTGTGTGTCTTTCAAAAAATATGGGACTCACATTTGTTGACCTGGATCATTACATTGAAAGCAGATACCTAAAATCTGTTCAACAACTTTTTACAGAAAAAGGTGAGGCCGGATTCCGGGAAATTGAACAAAAGATGTTACGTGAGGTAGCCACCTTCGAAGATGTTATAATCTCTACCGGAGGAGGGACTCCCTGTTTTTTTGACAATATGGAATATATGAAAGCCCACGGAACGACCGTATATCTAAAGGTTTCGGTTCCGGAATTGACCAATCGGCTGGAATTGTGCAAAGGGACACGTCCGCTGCTTAAAGACAAGAATAAAGAAGAACTCATGGATTACATACGTGAAACATTGCTAAAAAGAAAAAACAATTATGAGCAGGCAGATGTTGTTTTTGAAGCAGAGGCAATGGAGACAGACACGGATGTACTCTCAATAGCTAATGCATTGGAAAAGATATTGTACTATGGATCTGACAGGAGGTAGATGTAGTCAGGGGAAGTATATTCCTCAGGAACTATTAAAGGAGATAAGCAAGATGGGCAATCGGTTGCTTATAGGCATTCCTCGTGAACGAAACGAAGAAGAAAGGCGACTGCCGCTTACACCCGAAGCTGTTGATATGCTTACGGATTGTGGCCATCGTGTAGTTGTTGAAACAAATGCGGGTCTTGGCATAAACTATTCCGACAATCATTTCTCTGAAGCAGGTGCCGAAATAGTTGCAACCCCTCAGGAGGTTTATCAGGCCGATTTAATTTTGAAAATTCTTCCTCCGTTACCAGGCGAAGTTGCTTTAATGAAACCAAGATCTACGTTGTTCTCCATGGTACAGTTAAATTCGTTTGCTCCCGAAGCATTCGAACTAATGATGGGCAAACGGATCAATGCAATAGGTTATGAGCTGTTGGCCGACGACCAGAACAAATTGCCGGTACTCAATATCATTTCCGAGATTGAAGGTAAAGCTTCAATCTCCATTGCAGCCGAAATGTTAAGTAACGCCCGTGGAGGTAAAGGATTACTGTTTGGTGGAATTTCGGGAGTACCACCCACTGAAGTTGTCATTGTGGGAGCCGGAATAGCAGGAACTGCTGCCGCCCGTGCAGCTTTAGGAATGGGAGCCATGGTAAAGGTGTTTGATGAAGATATCAACAAATTACGAACCATACAGCAAGTATTGGGTCAGTCGTTGTTTACATCTAATTTTCAACCCAACGTGCTACATAACGCATTCCGATCGGCCGATGTAGTAATAGGCGCTATGCGTTATATAAATTCACGTAAAAGATATGTGATTGCCGAAGAGATGATCAGTTCAATGAAAAAAGGAGCTTTGATTATTGATCTTCGTGTTAACCAAGGAGGGTGTTTCGAAACGACCTGTGGATTGACCCCTTCTGATCCTTCTGTTTTTCAGCAATATGGAATTTTTCATTATTGTAAATCGAATGTCAGCAATTATGTAGCCCGAACCACTGCTATGGGATTCAGTAATATTTTTGTCCCCATGCTATTCTCAATTGGAGATATGGGGTCGGTCCAGGCACTAATAAAGGCTGATATGGGATTTAGAGCTGGAATATATATGTATGCCGGCAAGCCGGTTAATCGCTATGTAGCAAATCATTTTAATCTTTCTTCGGCCGATATTAGTATCTATTTGTCGGCATTTTAGGATTAAAACAGATAAAATTGTAATTTTGTTCACCGTTCAAGGTTTAATTTTTTACCTTTGCAAGGTGATAATAAACAATGGCAATCAGAGAATAAAAGCTTATATAAATTATTATGGCAGAACAAACGAAAGTTACGACGTTGGAAAAGGTTGTTGTTCGTTTCTCGGGAGACTCGGGAGACGGTATGCAATTAACCGGAACAATCTTTTCAAATCTGTCTGCAATTTTGGGAAATGATATTTCAACATTCCCCGACTTTCCGGCAGAAATACGTGCTCCGCAAGGAACGCTTAGTGGTGTATCAGGGTTTCAGGTTCACCTGGGATCAAGAAAAATTTATACACCGGGAGATAAAGCGGATGTATTAGTTGCTATGAATCCAGCCGCTTTGAAGGTTAATGTAAAACACATTAAGCCAAATGCAATTGTAATTATTGACACTGATTCATTTTTAAAGAATGATCTTACCAAAGCTCAGTTTGTAACAGAAGACCCATTCGCAGAATTGGGATTAAACAGTGTCCAAGTTGTTGCCGTACCTATATCATCTATGGTTAAAGACGGCCTGGCTGAATTTGAACTGGATAACAAATCGGCATTACGCTGCAAAAATATGTTTGCTCTTGGATTGGTTTGTTGGCTGTTTGAGCGGCCCCTTGAAGAGGCAATGCATATGTTACAAAATAAATTTGCAAAAAAACCGGCCATTGTCAAGGCAAATATCAAAGCCCTTACAGATGGTTACAACTACGGTCATAATACACACGCAACTGTTTCTACATACCGTATTGAAAGTACGACTGTTGAACCAGCTTACTATACAGATGTAAATGGAAACAAGGCAACTTCCTATGGTTTGATTGCCGCTGCAGAAAAAGCAGGATTAAGACTTTTCCTAGGCAGTTATCCCATTACTCCGGCAACCGATATCTTACACGAATTAGCTAAACGCAAAGATCTAGGCGTTATCACCGTTCAGGCTGAAGATGAAATTGCAGGTATCTGCACAGCAATCGGTGCAAGCTTTGCAGGTTGCCTGGCGGCCACTTCAACCTCTGGTCCGGGTCTTGCCCTTAAGGGTGAAGCCATCGGATTAGCTGTTATATCTGAAATTCCGCTGGTTGTTATCGATGTACAACGAGGAGGCCCGTCAACCGGGATGCCGACTAAAAGCGAACAAACAGACCTTATGCAGGCTCTATATGGACGTAACGGCGAAAGTCCGGCTGTAGTACTTGCAGCCTCTACTCCAACCGATTGTTTTGATGCCGCATTCTGGGCAGGAAAACTTGCCGTAGAGCATATGACACCTGTTATTTTGCTTACCGATTCGTTTATTGCCAATGGATCATCTGCTTGGAAAATTCCAGATTTGGATACCTATCCGTCAATCACTCCGAATTATGTGACCAACTACAAAGAAGAAGCTCCATGGAAACCTTATCGTCGAGATAAAGATTCATTAGTTCGTTATTGGGCTATCCCTGGTATGAATGATTTCATGCACCGTATCGGTGGTCTGGAAAAAGATTACGAAACAAGTGCTATATCCACCGATCCTGCCAATCACCAGAAGATGGTAAATGTTCGTCAGGCTAAGATTGATAAAATAGCCGATTACATACCCGAGCAGGAAGTTTGCGGAGACAAAGATGCCGAGCTGCTTGTTATTGGCTGGGGTGGCACCTACGGTCACCTGTATGAAGCAATGGAAGATATGCAGGCTGAAGGTAAAAAAGTTGCCATGGCTCACTTTAAATTTATACAACCTCTTCCAAAAAACACGGCAGAATTGATTAGTCGTTATAAGAAAGTGGTTGTGGTTGAACAAAACAACGGTCAGTTTGCCAATTACTTACGGGGGAAAATTCCTGGATTCAATCCGTTCCAGTTTAACCGCGTAAAAGGACAACCCTTTGTTGTTGCTAGATTAGTTGAGGAATTAACGAAAATTTTGGAGGCATAAACCATGAGTATAGAAGTAAAATATGCTAAATACGTAGCAAAAGACTATAAGAGTGATCAGTACGTACGCTGGTGTCCGGGTTGTGGCGACCATGCCGTGCTAAACTGTCTTCATAAAGCGATGGCCGAATTGTCAATCCCTCCACATAAAACTGCTGTAATTTCAGGTATTGGCTGCTCGTCACGTTTACCTTATTACATGAATACCTATGGATTCCATACCATTCACGGTCGTGGTGCGGCTATTGCAACAGGAGTTAAGACAGCCAATCCTGACCTTTCGGTTTGGTTAATAACCGGTGATGGTGACTGTCTGGCAATCGGAGGGAATCATTTCATCCATGTAGTGCGTAGAAATGTTGATATGAACATTGTGTTGTTCAACAACAAAATTTACGGTCTCACGAAAGGTCAGTACTCTCCTACATCCGACAGAGGATTCGTATCCAAAAGCTCTCCTTTCGGAACAGTGGAAGAGCCTTTTGTTCCTGCAGAACTTACACTCGGAGCACGTGGGACTTTCTTTGCCCGAAGCATTGATGTCGATTTGAAAAACTCGACCGATATATTGATCGAGTCTGCGAAACACAAAGGAACCTCTGTGGTAGAAGTATTGGTGAACTGTGTTATTTTTAATGATGGCACCCACAAAGACATAGCGGATAAGGAATACAGGGCAGAACGTACCATTTTCCTGCGTCATGGCGAAAAAATGCTGTTCGGGAAAGACAACGATAAAGGATTGGTCCTTGACGGATTAAAGCTTAAGGCTGTTACAATCGGTCAGGATGGCTACACTCTTGATGACATTTTGGTTCACGATGCCACAACTCAAGATAATACCATGCACCTCCTTCTTTCAATGATGGGTGGTGAAATGCCGGTAGCTTTAGGTGTTATCCGCGCCGTAGAAGCTCCCGTTTATGGTGAAGAATTGTATAAACAAATGGAAGCTGTTCAAACTAAAAAGCCCAATCTTAAACTTAACGATATATTAATGAGTGGAGAAGTTTGGCAGGTCAAAGAATAATTACTGAAAAATTTCTTTAATTGTTTTTTACTTAAAAGAAATTATATTACTTTTGTAACGTCATCATGCAAGAGTAATGTAATTTCTTGTGATATTTAGAGTATTAGAAAAGTTATATAAGTCAATCAATTTAACTAATTATCAAAATGGCTAATTTAGATTTAAGCAAGTACGGCATTGTTGGTACTACCGAAATAGTACACAATCCGTCTTACGAACAACTGTTCGCAGAAGAAACAAAGCCAGGTTTAGAAGGTTTTGAAGTAGGTCAGGTTACAGAAATGGGTGCCGTAAATGTAATGACCGGAGTTTACACAGGTCGTTCACCAAAGGACAAATTTTTTGTAATGGACGAAACTACCAAAGATACTATCTGGTGGACTTCCGACGAATACAAAAACGACAACAAACCACTTTCTGTTGAAACTTGGGGAAAACTTAAAGCAATCGTTCAGAACGAGCTTTCAAACAAGCGTTTATTTGTTGTTGATACTTTTTGCGGTGCAAACGAAAGCTCACGCATTAAAGTTCGTTTCATTATGGAAGTTGCCTGGCAGGCTCACTTCGTTAAAAATATGTTCATCCGTCCTACAGAAGAAGAACTGGCTAACTATGGCGAACCTGACTTCGTAGTAATGAACGGTTCAAAATGTAATGCCGGCGACAACTATGCAGAGCTGGGCTTGAACTCAAAAACATTCGTTGTGTTCAACCTAACTGAAAAAATTCAGTTAATCGGGGGTTCATGGTATGGTGGCGAAATGAAGAAAGGGATGTTCTCATATATGAACTACCTGCTGCCTTTACAGGGAATGGCTTCAATGCACTGTTCTGCCAACACAAACGAAAAAGACGAAACAGCTATCTTCTTCGGTCTTTCAGGAACAGGTAAGACAACTTTGTCTACAGACCCGAAACGTCAGCTTATTGGCGACGACGAACATGGATGGGACGACGAGGGTGTATTCAATTTTGAAGGCGGCTGCTATGCAAAGGTTATCAACCTTAGCCAGGAACATGAACCAGATATCTGGAATGCAATCAAACGCGATGCTCTGCTTGAAAACGTAACTGTAGCAGCCGATGGCAAAATCAATTTCGATGATAAATCTGTAACTGAAAACACACGTGTTTCTTACCCGATCTATCACATCGAGAATATTGTAAAACCAGTATCAAAGGCTGGTCCCGCAAAGAAGGTTATCTTCTTGTCGGCTGATGCTTTTGGTGTATTGCCTCCGGTATCTATTCTTACTCCGGAACAAACACAGTACTATTTCCTTTCTGGATTTACAGCTAAATTGGCTGGTACAGAACGTGGTATTACTGAACCAACTCCTACTTTCTCTGCTTGTTTCGGTGCTGCATTCTTGTCATTGCACCCAACAAAGTATGGTGAAGAATTGGTAAAGAAAATGCAAAAATCTGGAGCTACAGCCTATTTGGTAAATACCGGATGGAATGGTAGCGGCAAGCGTATCTCTATTAAAGATACACGTGGTATTATCGATGCTATCTTAGATGGTTCTATCGATAAGGCAGAAACTAAAACAATTCCTTACTTCTCATTCGAAGTTCCTACAGCTCTTCCAGGCGTAGATCCTAAGATTCTTGATCCTCGTGACACCTATGCAGATGCTTCTGCCTGGGATACAAAGGCTCAGGATTTGGCTGCCCGTTTCATTAAAAACTTTGCGAAGTTTACAGGAAACGAAGCTGGAAAAGCATTAGTTGCTGCAGGTCCTAAATTGTAAGTTGTAAAAGGAAAATCATAGATTTTCTTGTAAAACAAAATAGAGGGTGATATCATTCAGGTGAGTCACCCTCTTTCATTTTATATAAAGAGGAGTCTTTATCCCAAAATAGACAACGCTAAGTACTGGTCGCGTGGTTAAAATTATTTTCTAAATCGTATATTTGCAGAAATCTATTCAAAACATACGCCATTATATCATTTAGAAAACTAAACTAATATGTATTTACAAAAAAAGCTGATTCTTTCTTTCATTACGCTGTTTATGATATTGCCTTGTATGGCACAAAACAAGTATGAAACAATAATATCCTCTCAGGAGGGTGAAGATTGGTGGGGAGGGATGGTTGCCCTGGGGTCTAAAATGCCCTATAGAAATGAACTTCGACTAATTGATCTTTCTCAAGAAAATCTAAACAACCAGAATGTTCCTCTGTTCTTATCATCCAAAGGCAGGGTTGTATGGAGCGACAGACCTTTCTCTTTTAAAACTGAAGCTGGCAATATACATATCTATTCTCAGTACGAGAAAATAAGTCCCTTTCAGGCAGGCAGTACATTGAAAGAGGCTTTTACTGTTGCATGTTCAAGGTTTTTCCCTCCTTCAGGAGTGATCCCAGACCCGCTCTTTTTCTCCATGCCGCAATATAATACATGGATTGAACTAATGTACAATCAAAATCAGGAAGATATTCTGGCTTATGCAGATAATGTACTTAAACACAATTTCCCGACAGGCGTATTTATGGTTGACGACAACTGGCAGAAGTATTACGGAAATTTCGATTTTAAACCAGATCGGTTCCCTGATCCGAAAGGGATGATTGAACGCTTACATAAAGAAGGCTTTTGTATCATGCTATGGATATGTCCTTTTGTAAGTCCCGATAGTCCCGAATTCCGTGATCTGCAGCAAAAGGGATTTCTTATTAAAAAGAAGGGGACGAACGAAGCTGCGATAATCTCGTGGTGGAACGGATTTAGTGCATGTTATGATATAAGTAATCCCCAAGCAGTGGCACATCTGAAAAAACAGTTGAAAGACCTGCAGGAAAGATATGGTGTAGATGGCTTCAAGTTTGATGCCGGCGATATAAGCCACTTTACCGATTCGACACTTGAATTTTATGATAAGTCGGCAACGTCTGTCGACATGTGCGAATATTGGGCTAAAATAGGGCTGGATTTCCCTTTCAATGAGTATCGGGCAGGATGGAAAATGGGAGGTCAGGCATTAGTTCAACGTCTGGGAGACAAGGATTATTCATGGAATGCGGTAGGATTATTAATTACCGACATGATCTCGGCCGGTTTACTTGGTTATTCGTATACATGTCCGGATATGATCGGAGGCGGTCAATTCGGTTCATTTCTCAATATTGATCAATCAAAGCTGGATCAAGATCTAATAGTCCGGTCATGCCAGGTCCACGCACTAATGCCTATGATGCAGTTTTCAGTTGCTCCATGGCGTATTCTTGATCCGGAGCATCTGGAAATATGCAGGAATTATGCACATTTACATCAGAAGATGGGAAACTATATTCTGGAGCAAGCTCACCATTCGGCTAAGAGCGGCGAACCCATTATCCGGCACATGGAATACGAGTTTCCTCATCAGGGATTTGCCTCCTGCAAAGACCAATTTATGCTTGGTGACAAATACTTGGTTGCCCCCATTATAACAAAGGAGCATACTCGTAGTGTAAAATTACCAAAGGGAACCTGGAAAGACGATACCGGTAAAAAATTTAAAGGACCGAAAACTATACAGGTCAACGCTCCGATAGACAGATTACCATACTATGAAAGGATTTCAAAAAAGTAAAATACGTAATCACTTTTAAATCATTTTATAAAAGATAAGTGGCATAATACAAAATAATTAACTATGTTTGTGAACTCATTTTAAAATCTATAATGCTCATGAAATTTTTAAAGAAAGACTCGAACCGCATGGGAGTTTTCTTTAGCTGCGCTGCAGCCTGCCTACTTACATTTGTAAGTTGCGGAGAAGCTCCACAAAACGTACTCACACCACAAGAAGAAGCCGATGGCTGGAAATTACTTTTCGATGGTAAAACTATGGCCGGATGGAAAGATTACAATGGTACTACTTTAACTCAACCGTGGGGTGTAGTTGATGGATGCATCCAGGCTAACGGGCAAGGAAGCGATGCCAGTGGATATATCGTGACAGATAAAGAATATGAAAACTTCGAACTTTCGTGGGATTGGAAATTGTCTAAGGGTGGTAACAGCGGTATGTTGTACCACGTTGTAGAACGTCCAGACTTTGCTGTTCCTTATGTTACCGGTCCGGAATATCAACTTATTGATGAACCTAACTTTGCCGAACCATTGGAAGACTGGCAAAAACTTGGCGTAGATTATGCCATGTATTTACCAGACACAAGCAAAATGAAGGTAAATCCTCAAGGAGAATGGAATAATTCAAAAATTGTTTTTGATAATGGTCATGTTGAACATTGGCTGAATGGAGTTAAAATTCTGGAATTCGAAGCTTGGACCGACGACTGGTATGCCAGAAAGAACAGCGGCAAATGGAGTCATGCCCCAGAATACGGACTAGCCAAGAAGGGCGTAATTTGTCTGCAAGACCATGGTTACCCTGCATCTTTCCGTAATATCAAGATCAAGGAACTTCCCAGAAAAACAAAGGAAGTGGTGCTGTTTAATGGCGTAGACCTTACAGGATGGGAAGTTTACGGAACAGAAAAATGGTATGTGAAAGACAGCCTGCTAATCTGCGAAAGCGGTCCTGATAAACAATACGGCTACCTTGCAACACGCGAATATTTCGACGATTTCGAATTAACTGCCGAATTCAAACAGGAAGCAGATGGCAATTCAGGGATCTTTATCCGCTCTACAGTTGGAGATAGCGTAAAAGTGAATGGCTGGCAGGTTGAAGTAGCTCCTAAGGGCATGGATACTGGTGGTATCTATGAATCATATGGCAGAGGCTGGTTGATCCAGATTGACGATGATAAAGAAAATATTCTGAAACAAGGTGATTGGAACACAATGGTTATCAAAGTTAAGGGAGATAATGTTACAACAATTCTGAACGGACAGGAGATGGTTAACTTTACTGACGAAAAAATCGGTAAGGGTAAAGGACGTATCGCCCTTCAAATTCATGATGGCGGCGGAATTAAAGTTCTATGGCGTAACCTTGTTGTTAAAACGCTGTAAGAAGTCAACAGATTCAACTTAATTATAATATTACCAGGTATCGGAATTTAGATTTCTGATACCTGGTTTTTTTATACTATTCATTTTATACATATTTTTAGTATTCTATTCGCAATTTAAAGACTTACAGAACGTTGAAATTAAGGTTATTTCTTACCTTTGTGGCCGTTGCCTCAGCAAAAAGGCAGATAAATTGAATTAATTATTCACTATATACTATCGTATGGGAAAATATAAACTAATCAACAACGTGCTGGGATGGGTAACCTTTGCCATCTCTTCCATCGTTTATTTGATGACAATGGAACCTACCGCTAGCTTCTGGGATTGCGGTGAGTTTATTTCTTCGGCCTACAAACTGGAAGTAGGACATCCACCGGGTGCCCCCTTCTTTATGCTAACAGCCAATCTCTTCACTCAGTTTGCATCCGATCCTTCTCAGGTGGCGGTAATGGTCAACTCGATGAGTGCCCTGTTTAGCGGACTTACCATTTTATTCCTTTTCTGGAGTATAACCCACCTTGCCCGCCGGATATTGGTAAACGAAGGAGAAGAAATATCCAACTCTCAGCTTATCACCATCATGGGTAGCGGACTTGTTGGAGCATTGGCCTATACATTTAGTGACACCTTCTGGTTCAGTGCCGTTGAGGGTGAGGTATATGCTTATTCGTCCCTTTTCACGGCCGTTGTTTTTTGGTTGATCCTGAAGTGGGAAGCCGTGGCAGATAAACCTCATGCCGATAGATGGATGGTACTGATTGCCTACCTGATGGGGTTAAGTATTGGTGTTCACTTGCTTAACTTGCTTTGTATTCCAGCCATAGTATTAGTATATTACTATAAAAAATATCCGAATCCTACCCTCAAAGGAACATTTGTAGCCCTATTCATTTCTTTTGCCATCATAGCCGTTATGATGTACGGTGTTGTGCAAGGATTGGTAGAAGTATGTGGTTGGTTCGAGCTTTTATTTGTAAATGGAATGGGCATGCCATATAATTCGGGGGTATTTGCTTATGTTGTAGTTTTACTGGGTGTAATCGCCTGGGCAATCTACGAGACAATGACCTCCAACCCAAACAAGGTTCGTATGAACATTGCCTTTATTCTTTCAGTTACGCTGATTGGAATTCCATTTATCGGAAGTGGTTATGTTATTGGTATTTTACTGATTGCAGCACTCACTGCATATCTGTTCCTATCTAAAAGAACAAGCATTGAAGTGATGAATACCATCCTGGTGTCGCTTTTGGTAATTGTGGTAGGTTATTCATCGTATGCGCTTATCCTTGTCAGATCATCGGCAGAAACACCGATGGACCAGAACTCACCCAAAGATATATTCACTTTGCGTACTTACCTTGCCCGCGAACAATATGGTAAAACTCCGTTGATTTATGGACAAACCTATGTATCTGAAGTAAAACGACAGAATCAGGGAGGCAGTTGTGCCGCAGTAACAAAGGAGGGTGCACCTACCTGGAGTAGAGTAATTAAAAAAGACAAAACAGAAAAGGATAAATATTACGTATCCCGCTACGAATCGGAATACGAATATATTGACGAACTTAATATGCTCTTCCCCCGTATGCATAGTGGTGACGGACGTCATGTAAGCGCATACCAGGAATGGGCACAGGTAAAAGGCGAACCCGTACAGTTTGACCGTTGCGGTGAACGAGTTACGGTAATGAAACCCACTTTTGCCGAAAACATCCGCTTTTTCTTCACTTATCAGCTTAATTTCATGTATTGGAGGTATTTCATGTGGAATTTCTCCGGCAGACAGAATGATATTCAGGGAAATGGAGAAGTAGATAAAGGAAACTGGATTACAGGCATTAAAGCCATCGATTCCGTGATGGTTGGACCACAGGATGATATGCCTTACGATATTGCCAACAATAAAGGTCACAATGTATACTATTTGTTGCCGCTGCTGTTAGGAATTATCGGATTACTATATCAGGCTTATGCCGGAGAAAAGGGAATACAATCCTTTTGGGTGACTTTCTTCCTCTTTTTTATGACAGGTATCGCCATTGTGCTTTATCTGAATCAGACTCCGTATCAACCGCGTGAGCGCGACTATGCCTATGCCGGATCATTCTATGCTTTCTGTATTTGGATTGGATTCGGAGTGGCAGGGTTAGCTAAAATCCTGGAGAAATATGGCAAGCTTCCTGCAGTTGCTGCTGCTTCAGTTGCGACGGTTGCCAGCTTGTTCGTTCCTATTCAGATGGCAGCCCAGAACTGGGACGACCACGATCGCTCTGGACGTTATGCAGCAAGAGATTTTGGAATTAACTACCTTGAATCTTGTGAGCCAAATGCCGTAATATTTACAAATGGCGATAACGACACCTTCCCATTATGGTATGCACAGGAGGTGGAAGGTATTCGTACCGACATTAGGGTTTGTAATACGAGCTATTTACAGACAGACTGGTATATCGATCAGATGAAGCGAGAGGCTTATGAGTCGAAACCCCTTCCTATCTCATGGGATAGAGCCGACTACATTCAGGGCACGCGTGACGTGGCATATATCTTCCCGATGACTGATCAGCCTATTGATCTTAATACTGCGCTGAGCTTTGTAAAAAGCAATGATCCTAAATACAAAAAAATTCCTGGCATTAATCAGCCTTTGGATTATATTCCTTCGCAAACATTGCTTTATAAGGTTGATACAGCTGCTGCTCTAAAACATGGAGTGATTCAGCCGGCCGACTCAGCCTTGATGTTGAGTGAGATGACGATTGACCTGAAAGAAAAAGAGGTGTTGGGTAAACAGGAACTCATTGTACTGGATATGTTACAAACCAACAATTGGGAGCGTCCTATTTATTATGCTGTGACAGTAAGTCCCGATCAGTTTGTAAAACTAGACGGTTACTTCCAGCAAACCGGACTCGCCTATCAGATTGTGCCGATGAGTACCAAAGGAACAAACAAGGCAGTAAACTCTGAGAAGATGTACGACAATGTAATGAACAAGTTTAAATGGGGAGGCGTAAATAATCCGGATGTTTATCTGGACGAAAATACCATGCGTATGTGTAAGAGCTTCCGTATGGCTCTGTTCAGCAAATTGGCGGGAACACTTATTGCAGAAGGCAAGAACGACAAGGCATTGAAAGTCCTTGATAAAGCCATGGAAGTTCTACCTGCAAAAACGGTTCCATTGGATTACAGTGCCCTTTCTATCGGTGAGTTCTACTTTACGCTCAACCAGAAAGAAAAAGCTGAAGCAGTTTATAACGGTATTGCCGATAATTCACTTCGAAGCCTTCGCTGGTATTTCAGGTTAAACCCAAACCAGATGGCTTCTGTAATGGGAGATGTAGAACATAATCTGGCTGTTTTACAAGAAATTTTAAGAATCGGGAAACAGTACGATCCTGAATATGGCAAAGCATTCCAGGAAGAATTTGATAATTACCGTATGGCATATAGTTCCGTACGCAGATAAATAAGGTATGTTTATAGAACAACCCCCGTTCTTTTACAGAGCGTTGTTCCCAGGGGTAATCTGGAGAATTCCGTCGGACAAGAAATGTGTCTATCTCACATTCGACGACGGACCTATTCCCGAGATTACCCCTTGGGTTTTAGATACCCTGGACCGATATGGCATTAAAGCTACATTTTTTTGTGTTGGCGATAATGTCCGAAAATATCCGGAGGTTTATCAGATGATATTGGATCGTGGTCACCGTGTTGGTAATCACACATTCAACCATATTCAGGGAATCCGTTTCTGGACTAAAAATTACGTAGCCAATGTAAAAAAGGCTGCAGAGTTGATAAAAAGTAACTTATTTCGTCCTCCACACGGACACATGCGTTTTCCGCAAGTATTGATGCTTCGAAGCAGCTATAAAATCATTATGTGGGACGTTGTTACACGTGATTATAGTCCACACATGACGCCCAACGGAGTTTTAAACGTAGTGAAGAACTATACACGGAATGGTTCCATCATTGTGTTTCACGATTCGTTAAAATCGGAAGTAAACATGAAAGGGGCTCTTCCGCGGGCGATTGAATGGTTGCAGCAAAATGGATATGAGTTTAAAACAATTGAATGAATCTTGAGCAAAAAATAAAGGAGGAAGCACTTAGGTTAGGCTTCGCTGCCTGCGGAATCGCAGAGGTAGCCCCTGCAGAAAGTGAAGCAATCTATTTTGACACCTGGCTGGCAAACGGAATGCATGCAGGCATGACCTTTATGGAGAATTACCGTAACGTCCGTTTAAACCCAGCTGGGTTACTGGAAGGTGCCCGTTCCATTATTTCGGTTGCTTTGAATTATTATCCGGCCCGCCTGCAACCACAAGATGTACCACAACTTGCATACTATGCCTACGGACGTGATTATCACGATGTGATTAAAGAAAAACTAAACGAATTGGTTGATTATATACGTCGTGAAGTCAGTATCAATGCCCGTTGTTTTACAGACTCAGCTCCAATTCTGGAAAGATATTGGGCTTGGAAAGCCGGACTTGGTTGGATAGGAAAGAATACCCACCTGATAATCCCCGGCAAAGGATCCTATTTTTTCCTGGGTGAAATCGTAACAGACCTAATCCTTATTCCGGATCGTCCGATGGAAAGTATGTGCGGAAAATGTACGCGATGTATGGAGGCATGTCCTACAAGGGCCATAGAAGCTCCCCGAACATTAAACGCAGGCAAATGTATCTCTTATCTAACGATTGAGAACAGAGATGAGATCCCGGAAAAGCTTGCTCCTCTCATCGGCAACCGTATTTACGGATGTGATACCTGTCAGCAGGTATGTCCCTGGAACCGTTTCGCAAGACCAACAACAGAAGAGTCCTTTAAGATGAAAGAAGAACTGGCTGAGATGACTGCGGATAAATGGTATGCCCTATCCCGCGAACAATATACTCGCATTTTTAAAGGGTCGGCTGTAAAACGGGCCAAATACGAAGGCCTGTTAAGGAATATAGCCAACTACAAAGCTATTAATTTCAGAAAAGAAGAAGAACAAAACACAAATACTTACAAATGAAACGTATCAGCCACCTGCTCCTGCTGCTATTGTTGGTTATAGTCTCGGCTAACGCATCCAACAAGGAGCTCTATCAAAAACTTTGTACCCTGAAGGGAGTTATTACCGTAGATAGTCTGCCTTCCGATTATTCCACAGAAAAATATGTTGTTACTATTAGGCAACCCCTGGATCATAAACATCCCGAAAAAGGGTCGTTTACCCAACGCGTGGTAATCAGTCACGAAGGCTTCGACCGTCCAACAGTGCTTGTAACCGAAGGATACGGTGGCGACTATGCTCTAAACCCTCGCTATCGGGATGAGTTAGCCGGACTCTTTCAGACTAATACAGTCTTCGTAGAGCATCGGTATTTTTCCGGATCCGTTCCAGACACCGTAGACTGGCAATACCTGACTGCACAGAATTCGGCTTCAGACCTACATCTTATCACCACTCTGTTTAAACAAATTTATCCTCAAAAATGGATTAGCACGGGTATTAGCAAAGGAGGGCAAACAGCTCTGATCTACCGGGCTTTCTTTCCGAACGATGTAGATATCACCGTACCCTATGTAGCACCTGTAAGCCGGTCGGCAGAAGACGGCAGGCACGAACCATTTCTAAATAGAGTTGGAGATAAAAAAACTCGTCAGACTATTTTGTCTTTTCAGCGTGAAGTGCTGAAAAGAAGAGGTGAAATAATACCCCTCCTGGAAAAGTTTTGCATGGGAAAGCAGCTATCTTTCCGCATTTCCATGAATGAAGTACTTGACTACTGTGTATTGGAATATTCATTTGCTTTCTGGCAGTGGGGAACACCTGCAAGCCACATCCCTGCCAACTCGGCAACCACTGAGGTTTTATTCAAACACTTGACAGAGATTAGCGGTCCCGATTATTTTGCCACCGGTCAACCTACTCAGGCATTCTTTATTCAGGCTGCACGCGAGTTAGGATATTATGGTTACGACATAGAGCCCTTTAAGGATCTTCTTTTCATCCGAACAGCTAAAGACTATTTGCAACGGATTATGTTACCCGAAGGAATAACTATCCAATTCCAACCGGAGCTTTATAAGAAACTGACAAATTTTATTGAAACAAGCGACCCTCGCCTAATCTTCGTATACGGCGAATATGATCCGTGGACTTCCGTAGGTATTACCAAGTTAGATGGGAAGAAAAATATGTTTGTTGCCATCCAACCGAAAGGGAGTCACCGGGCAAGGATTAATACTCTGCCCGATTCCTTACGAGACAAGGTGATTAAAACTATTAATCTATGGCTTGAAAAATAATTGTACAATATTTCATTCTGACTTTTTATTAAGGATTTATCTCTATATTTGCACATCACGCTTTATCGCTAAACAAAACATTTAAATAAAATTCTATGAAAGTTAACCTTATTTCGGGGATATGTATATCTCTATTGATGCTTTCCTGCAAGCAGGAAGCTCCTTTAAATTATCAGGTAATTCCAACACCTCAGTCAGTTGCTTACAAAACGGGGCATCTCGATCTTCCTTCAGAAGTTAAAATAGCTTTTCCTGAAAGTGTCAAAAAAGAGGCAGATGTGTTACAAGAGATCCTTTCTTCTGATTTCAATTGCAGAACAATATTGGATCCGCAAAATACTATGGCAGATATCCAACTGGAGTTAACTACAGGCCAATCAGAAAAAGAAAAAGATGGTTATTCTATTGATGTTAGTTCAAAAGGTATCAAAATCACATCAGGAACTTCCACTGGTATCTTTTACGGCATCCAAACCTTGAGACAAATACTTAGGGCAAACGAAGGGAAACTAACCGTTCAAAAGGGTACTATCTCAGACTATCCTGCATTTGAATGGAGAGCATTCATGCTAGACGAAGGACGCCATTTTAAAGGCAAAGAGGTTGTAAAGCAATTACTTGACGAAATGGCCCGTTTAAAAATGAACGTGTTCCATTGGCACCTCACGGAAGACCAGGGATGGAGAATTGAAATCAAGAAATATCCGATGCTTACAGAAGTAGGTTCATACCGGGACTCAACCGAAATTAATCATTTCGGAAGCAATGAATACGACGGTAAGCCTCATCAAGGATTTTATACACAAGATGATATTAAAGAGATTGTAACTTATGCAGCCGACCGCCACATCATGGTTGTTCCTGAAATAGAGATGCCCGGACATGCAAGTGCAGCCATTGCAGCATATCCCTGGCTCGGAACAACAGGCAAAAAGATAAAAGTTCCTTGTAAATTTGGTGTTCAATATGACATTTATAATGTGGCAGATCCTAAAGTCGTGAATTTCCTTACAGACGTTATCGACGAAGTAATCACACTCTTTCCTTCACCGGTATTTCATATTGGCGGCGATGAAGTTCGTTATGACCAGTGGAACGAATCACCTATGGTACAATCCTATATGAAGAAAAATGACCTTGCAACTCCGGCTGAATTGCAGGTATATTTCACAAACACTGTCTCCAATATACTCGCCTCAAAGAACAAGAGGATGATGGGATGGAATGAGATTACAGGAGCTAAGCTTCACGAATATCAATCAGAAAAGGATACGAAAGAAGGAAATGAGAAGCTGGCTGCAGGTACCATTGTTCACTTCTGGAAAGGGGATTCAAGTCTAATTGTCAGCACCCTCAAAAAAGGATATGAAGTTGTTAATTCTTTCCATGAATACACTTACCTGGACTATGATTACAAATCTATACCCATGGAAAAAGCTTATAACTTCAATCCTATACCTGCAGGACTTCCTACTGAATTACAACCCAAGGTATTGGGTACCGGATGTCAGATGTGGGGAGAATTTATACCAACCACAGAAAGTATGAATTATAAAGTATATCCACGAATAGCAGCATATGCAGAAGTGGGCTGGACTGAAGCTGGTAACAAAGATTATCAAAAATTTAAATTGGCTTTAGCCAATTTCCTTACACGCTGGAGCTCAATGGGGATAAAATATGGCCCTACCGAATAATCACAAAAGAGGGTAATTCCAAAACAGGAATTACCCTCTTTTTATGGCATTAAACTCAACTATTTAACTATCATAACTATATAAAATCTTAGATAAATTCTTATTATTAAATAAGTATAGTTAACTGTGTATTCTTTTCATCTCCCATTTGGCTAAGATAGAGATATTTCAAAGTGCAACACGTCATTGCATTTCAATTAAAAATGAATACTTTTGCTTCTGTTTAATTATTTTAAATCTAAAAAGAGAGTTGATTTAGTAACAAACCATGGAAGATCACATTTTAATTAAAGGAATAACAAATGGAAACGAAGCTTCGTTTGCCACTCTATATAGTAAATATGTAGACGTATTGTTTTCCTATGGTGTTGGTCTTGGCTATGAAAGAGAGATTATAAAGGATGCCATTCAGGATGTATTCCTTAAACTATTAAATCACAAATTTGCAGGCAGTGAAATTACAAACTTAAAATTCTATCTTTTCCGAAGTTTAAAAAACCGACTTATCGACCTGCATAAAAATAAGATTATCAACGAAGAGCTTGATAGCTGTGATTTTGATTTCAGCATCAAAGTCTCGATTCTGGATGACATCATCGAAGCCGAAAACAAAAAAATACTGGAACAGCGAATCAACAAACTGTTGGACAGCTTAACAAGCAGGCAACGAGAAGCCATTGTATTGCGTTATGTGCACGAACTAGGATACGATGAGATTGCATCGTTACTTGACATGACTCCCAAAGCATCGCGAAAACTGATATCGAGGGCTATGGATAGAATGAGAAATCAGGAACTTCTTCTCTTATTGATTTTATTCTGTAAATTTTAATTTTTTTTGGGGACAAAAATGAAAGGTTGTCGTCTTGTATATGTAAACAGACGAAACAACCTACTTTTATGGATAACAAAGAAAATATATATTCTTTAGACCACTTTTTAAATAATGATGAATTTATCCGTTGGATTATCGATTCCACACCGGAACTTGATATCCAATGGAATAAATTCATAAAAGAAAATCCTCAGGCAATCTCTAATCTGAACCGGGCAAAAGAAATTTTGCAATCGGTCGAAATGAATTCCTATTCTTTGTCGGATCATGAAAAAGAGACAATCTACCGTAATCTCCAACATGAGTTTTCAGCAAAAAAACATCAACGTAAAAATAATATATTCTATCGTTATGCGGCAGCTTGTGTCGCTATAATAAGTCTTCTTGGATCCTTATTCTTTATTTACAATCAATCAGGAATCAGTCCGAATGAATTAATGGTAGCCAACGACATTAAAATTGACAGCACACTTACCAACATTGAGTTAATTACACAACGTAGTAAAAAAGTCCTGATTGAAAAGCACCCAACTATACAATACAACTCTACGGGTAAAGTATATGTTAACGATCAGGAGACTGAGCTTACTGCCAAAGGCGAACAAGCAGACAGCGAATTAAATACACTTATAGTACCTAACGGCAGACGTACAACCTTAATCCTTGAGGATGGAAGTAAGGTGTGGGTAAATTCCGGAACCGTGCTTACGTTCCCTACATCGTTCGATAAAGAAAATCGTACAATCAGTGTAAACGGAGAGATTTATATTGAAGTTGCTAAAGATGTAACCCGTCCGTTTTATGTGAAAACCTCTAATTTTGATATACGGGTATTGGGAACTAAGTTTAATGTCTCAGCCTATAACGAAGATGCCTCCAAGCAAGTAGTTCTTGTGCAAGGAAGTGTACAGATTGAAAACCAACAAAATCTTCGGGCTTTAATGCATCCCAACGAATTGTTTTCGCTCAATAACGGACAACAAAGCATTAGAGAGGTCAACGTATACGATTATATAAGTTGGAAAGACGGATTCCTCCAGTTTTCCAGTGAATCTCTTGAATCTATTTGTCAGCGTCTGTCAAGACACTATCGCATAAAAATTCATTGCGACGAAGAAAGTAAAAAACAAAAATTCTCTGGTAAATTAGTCCTTTTTGATGATTTCTCCAAGGTACTGACTACCTTATCGGATATCATCCCGATCAAATACACGCAAGCAAAAAATGAAATCAACATTAGTATCAATAACAAATAAAAGAAATAATGCCTATGACAGATACATAGTACAAGCTATATAAAATGAAAGCCGGACAATGGGCCAATTGTCCGGCTTAGAGTTCAGTTACCCAAGTTTATACAACAAGGAAAAACTTAAATCAATACAAATGTATGAAAAATAAATTAGATATAACTAGAAATAAAACAAACAGGTATTTAAAGAATTTCACTTCAACTTTGTTAATCATTCTAACACTATCTTGTATCCCGCAAATCGGATTTTCCAAATCAAGCGGAGATACCAAGGTGCGCATGTCATTCGATCAATCAGGGGTTACTATTAAAGAGGTCTTGACATCCATAGAAAGCAAAAGCGAATATGTTTTTTTCTATTCGGACGAAATCAAGAACGACCTGAACAAGCGGGTAAATATTCATGTAAATTCGAAAACAGTTTCCGAAATTCTTTCCAATTTATTAAAAGACACCCAGCTCAGTTTCAGATTTAATGAAAATCAGGTTACAATCGCCCGGAATCAAAAAATAAATGCCGATAATTATATCCGGATCAATGGTACAATCAAAGATAAAGACAGAAATCCAATGCCCGGTGTGAATATCTTAGTAAAGGGTACCAACCTGGGAACAGCGTCAGACATTGATGGAAACTTCTTTTTGGAAGTTCCTGATAAAAACGCTGTATTGCAATTTCAATTTATCGGATTCGAGTCGCAGGAAATAAAAGTCGGCAACCAAATCAATATCAACGTCATTTTAAAGGAAAACGAAACTGCGTTGGAAGAAGTAGTGGTAGTTGGTTACGGTTCACAAAAACGAGTATCGGTAGTTGGTTCCATCACCACCATCGAACCAGGTAAATTAAAGGCCGGTACCACTCGCTCTATGAGTAATAACTTGGCGGGACAGTTGGCCGGTGTGATTGGTGTTCAACGATCTGGCGAACCCGGATACGATAATTCCAATTTCTGGATCCGTGGAATCTCTTCATTTGCAGGAAATAACAATCCATTAGTTTTAGTAGATGGCGTAGAACGTTCGCTCAATAATCTGGATCCATCGGAAATTGAGTCTTTTTCGGTATTAAAAGATGCATCTGCCAGTGCTGTTTACGGAGTACGTGGAGCAAATGGGGTCGTAATTATAAATACTAAACGTGGCGAAATTGGTAAACCCAAAGTGAGTGTTCGACTCGACCAGGGCATTACCAAGTTAGGTAAGCTTCCTGAATTTATCGGGTCTGCAGATTATCTGAGCTTGCTTAACGAAATTGCACGCGACGAAAACAAACCCGAACGATACACAGAAGAACAAATTCTGAAATATCGTACCGGCGAAGATCCCGATCTTTTCCCCAACGTAAACTGGGTGGATGCAATTACAGACGACTATGGACATAATACCCGTGCAAACCTTACCGTATCCGGAGGTAGTGACATTCTGAGATATTCATTAGTTGGATCATTTTATAACGAAAAAGGGATTATCTCTCGCGATAAACGACAAGAATGGAATTCAAGCTCATCGTTAAACCGCTATAATGTGCGCTCTAACGTAGATGTGGATGTAACCAAAACAACCGTCTTTCGCGTAAATATTGGAGGTTATCTTCAAGATCGCCGTCGTGCACCGGAAAGTGTGGATAACTTGTTCTCCGTAGCATTTGACACCCCTCCGTTCGTTCATCCTCAACAATATTCATCCGGAGAAATACCCGTTGTACCTCAACGTGCCAATCCATGGGCTCTGGCAACCCAAAGAGGGTACGAGACCTTCAGCGACAGTAAGCTGGAATCATTGTTCTCCATCGAACAAAACCTGAATTTTATTACTGAAGGTTTAAAGACGAAAGCCATTTTCTCCTTCGACCGTTTTCAGGGGAATGGTGTTTCAAGAAGCAAATCGCCCGATTATTACAATCCAGCCGTAGGACGTAACGAAGATGGTTCACTCAATCTGGTTATCTACAGTTACGGACAAAACTTTTTGAACCACAGCAACTCATCTGATTGGGGAAACAAGAGAACCTACCTGGAGTGGACCGTTTCATACGATCGGACCTTTGGAAAACATACAGTAAATGGGATGTTCCTTTTTAACCGCAGTAATTACGAAGATGGGAGCAAGCTGCCTTACCGAAATCAAGGTATCGCAGGACGTGCCTCTTATACATACGACAGCCGCTATGTGGCCGAGTTAAACTTTGGATACAACGGATCCGAAAACTTTGCCAAAGGAAGTCGTTACGGATTCTTCCCCTCTGTAGCTGTTGGGTGGTTGCTTTCGGAAGAACCTTTCATGAAGCCTTACAAAGAGACCTTCTCTAAAATCAAGTTCAGAGGCTCTTACGGTCTGGTGGGTAACGACCAACTTGGGGCAAACCGGGGTGATTATCGCTTTGCCTATTTAACTACAATTGGAGATACGAACGGATACCGTTGGGGTGTTGATAATGATTATTATCGTGCAGGACGTTGGGAAGGAAACGTAGGTGTAGCAAATCTTACCTGGGAGACCGTAAAAAAGGCCAATATCGGACTTGAACTTGGACTTTGGAATGCCATCGAATTACAGGCAGATTACTTTAAAGACCGTCGCGAGAATATCTTTCTGCAACGTCAGACTATGCCCGGATCGGCTGGATTCGTGCAGACTCCTTTCCAGAATTTCGGTATTGTGACCAATCAGGGGATTGATCTGTCACTCACAGCCAATAAACAAGTAAGCAAAGACTTTCTGATCTCCGCCCGTGGAACCTTCACCTACGCAAAGAATAAGATAATAGAACAAGACGAACCATTAGGAGTTTTAGGAACAAACCGGTCAAGCACAGGCTATCCTATCGGTCAAATCTTTGGTTTACAGGACGACGGACTCTTTACTGATGCCGATTTTGTTGATGGGGAATTAATAGAGGGTATTCCGGAACACACCTTCAGCAAAGTTCGTCCGGGAGATATCAAGTACAAGGATGTAAACAAAGACGGTGTTATCAACGACTTGGACCGTTCAGCTATCGGAGGAACCTGGAACCCGCAGATAGTATATGGATTCGGACTAAACTTCCAATACAAGAACTTTGATTTCGGATTCTTCTTCCAGGGTAATGCCAAAACATATCGATTGATCGGTGGAAGTAACTTTATACCGGGAAGCGGTGATGGCTCCATGGGTAATATCCTATCCAACTATCAGGATCATTGGACTGTTGACAACCCCGATCAAAACGCCTTCTGGCCACGCCTATCAAGCTCCAGAAATGCCAATAACACCCAGGAGTCAACCTGGTGGCTGCACGATATGAGCATGCTTCGGTTAAAGAACGTGGAGTTAGGATATAACTTCTCCAAAAAGAAGTTACTGCCCGCCTTTATCCAGAGTGCCCGCCTATTTGTAACCGGCTCCAACCTGCTTCAGTTCTCAGGATTTAAGTTGTGGGATCCCGAATTGGATACATCAAACGGACTACGGTACCCTATCATGAAATCGGCATCCTTTGGATTAGAAGTTAATTTTTAAATCGATTAAAGTATACAACGTATGAAACTTATAAAATATTTATTCGTAGCCTTAGTACTTGGTACATTTAGCTCCTGTTCAGACTATCTGGATAAACAACCGGACGATATGCTTACGCTTGAAATGGTATTTAACGACAAGACCCGCACAGAAGACTGGTTGGCAGGTTGCTATTCCAGTATACCCGATCCTCTTTGGAGTGGAGCATACGGTCTTGGTCAAAACGGATTAGGGCCCTTGGGAGACGATGTAGCTCCGTCCACTGGCTGGGAAAAATTCGGATGGAACATCGTTGCCAAACAAACCGGAAACTGGAGTCCTAATTCGGGTGACGGACACGGCTACTGGTCTTTGCTGCCTAAACGTATCCGTACTGCTCTTATTTTCATTGAAAATGTTAAACCCAATGCCGCCCAGCTGGTAACCGAAGCAGATGTGGAAAACATGAAGAATGAAGCCCGTTTCCTGATTGCCTACTATAAAACATTACTGGTAGAGATTTACGGACCGGTACCTTTCAACCCCGACAAGCTTCTTTCCGGAGGAAGTAGCAACGAAGAGCTGATGGCCGGACAAACCCCGTACGATGAAATCGTAAACTGGATAGACAAAGAATTGCTTGACCTGTCAAAGAAACTGCCAGCTTCGTACTCCGATAAGAAAAAATTCGGCCGTGCCACCTCCATCATGTGTCTGGCTGTACGTGCACGTCTGTTACTCTTTGCCGCAAGTCCGCTTGTAAATGGAAACCCCGATTATAAAGGACATGTAAACAACAAAGGCGTGGAACTGTTCAATACCACCTACGATTCTCAGAAATGGGTAAGGGCAGCCAATGCCTGCAAGGAGTTAATAGATGCAGCCCATGCTGCAGGCCACGGACTGTATTACGAATACAATGCCGACGGAAGTATTGATCCTTTCCAATCCTATCAGAATATGTTCTTTAAGAAAACCACTGAAGGAAACAAAGAAATATTGTTTGCCCGTCCGGATTGTAATATAAATGAGATCAACAGACATGCCACACCCAGAGGTTGTGCAGGTAACGGGGGATATGGAATTACCCAGTCGTTGGTTGATGCCTTCTTTATGGAAAACGGATTGCCTCCTATCGTAGGATACAATACCGATGGAAGCCCTATTATCAATGAAGCCTCAGGTTACAAAGAAAAGGGATTCTCTACAGCTCCGGAGATACGCAACACTAAATGGATCGAGTCGCAGGGAGACGGCAAAGTAACCCTTGCAGGTACCTACAATATGTATACTCACAGAGAGCCTCGCTTCTATATATCCGTATTATACAACCGGGCATGGTACCGTTCTGAAAATAGAACAACCCGCTTTATGATTGGCGAATGGGATGGAGGTCCTACTCACGATGCACCGCAAAACGGCTATCTGTTACGTAAAACAATACATCCGGATCACGAAGTCCGCAACGGTGTATTCCCCTATTATCCCGGAATTCTGTATCGTTTGGGTGAAGCATACCTAAATTATGCCGAAGCATTAAACGAGGCTAACCCGGGTAATCCAGATATCCTTAAATATCTCAATCTAATTCGCGAAAGAGCAGGTATTCCTCAATACGGATCTGGTGCAGGTATGATCCCAGTCCCTGCAAATCAGGCAGACATGCGAGAAGCCATCCATCGCGAACGTCGTGTAGAGATGAATTGCGAGAATATCATCCGTTACTTTGATATCCGTCGTTGGAAACAAGGCGAGAAATTCCTGAACGGACCATTCTATGGAATGAACTTCATGGGCGAAAAAGTTAGCGACGACGATAAAGACCCCAAGGCCTTCTTTACACGTAAGGTATATCAGAACCGGGTATTTGAAAAGAAACACTACTGGTTCCCCGTTCCACAATCCGAAATGGACAAGAATCCGAACCTTGTACAAAATCCTTTCTGGAAATAAACTAATCAAAAATACCCGGTCTTTGTAGACCGGGTATTTTTTTATCTATAAAAAACATTTAATCAGCTTCCCTATTTTTCCAATAAGGCAACAGTGCACCATAGATAAGGAGCCTGCCCATGATAATCACCAACCTTACGAGGTCGATCGTAATAGTACTGCTTATCGTTCTTTTTATTTGTACCCACACAAATCTCTGTTACATCTCCATTCTCATTAATGTACGACACCAAAGCCATCCATGCCTTTCTGGCTACCGGAGCATATTCCTTTGCATCTAGCCAACCTTGTTTAACCCCCGTAATAAAGGCGAAGGTAAACATAGCAGACCCAGAAGTTTCTGTCCAACAATCCGGTTCGTCAATCAATTGATTCCACAAGCCATTAGGCATTTGATATTTTTTGAGGCTTGCCATCATCGTCTGATATCCCTGCATAATACGAGATCTATCCTTGTGATTTTTGGGTAAACAACGTAGTAATTCTGTCATTCCGGCTGCCATCCAACCATTTCCGCGCCCCCAATAAAAGGGAACATCCGGCGCATGATAAAACAAGCCGTTAGTACGTTGTAGCTCTTCCAGATAAAGGACCATTTCCTTAGCCGCACGATCAAGATACTTCATATCTCCTGTTACCTTATATGCATGAGTCTGTACAATGGTAATCATATACATGTCATCTATCCACATACGTGTCTGCCAAGTATACCCTTTGTCTGCCCACTCTTTCTCTTCAGATTTAGCCGTTTCGGGCAACTGCCACTGGGTATCAGCATATGAAATACCCAAATCCAGGTATCTTTTATCCTTGGTAATCCGGTAAAGCTCGAGAGGTAAACTACCAAACATATTCAGATCTACATGATTCTTCGGAGGCAACAAACCCTTTTCTGTAGTAAACAAAGGTTCAAACTTATCTTTCAAAAGTTTTAACAGCTCCCTATCCTTAGTTATCGCAGCATATTTGAGAGACCCGTTCCAGTTAAAAGTTTCCGGATAGCTGATCCATTTACCTCCATGCAGCATATGTTTACCAACAACAAAACGATGAGCCAAACGATTTCCTACCTCTTTCGGTGTATACCCTCTGGGAAAATCGGACAATAAACTATTCTGGGCAAACATCAAATTGAAAGACAAAAGAAGTAAGGCTAAAAATATTATTTTATTCTTCATTATAATTGTATTTTCTATATAAAAATTTATTTTTACTATTCTATTCATTTGCAATGAACCGGTCAATTGAATCATACCGGCTCATTGCATTTGAATTAGATAACCAGATCAATTTGTCGTCTTATCTTCATCTGCAACAGCATCTTCCCATTTATCCCATTTAGGTGTTGCAGGGTCGTAACCTTCGTAACCATAATTTTGACTCAACTTTCCTTTATTGTTTGCTGTAATAGCTGCGTACGGGATAGGCCAATAGATATTTTTCTTATCCATCGTGTAGTTGGGATTACTGTTTCCGGTAGCATCAATCTGAACTGCTCCTTTATTGTACATGCTGTAATGAACAATACGCTGATACCAATAACTTCCTCCAGCCGGATCAGTACCATTCTGCATATCAAAGTTAGCAAGGTTGTATGTGTTTCCCCATTCGTCGGGTTTACCACTTCTCGCCAAACACAGCGACACACGAGTCAACTCCACGTTACGCCATTCTTCCCAGAACAACTCGCGAGCACGCTCATTCATAATATCCCCGATGGTAACAGCTCCAGTATATAATTCGGCACATTTTGCACGTTGTCTGAGAACATTCAAATCATCCTTAATGGTAAGATCGTTTTCATTCATATAATACTTGGCCTCTGCCCTAAGCAGATAAGCTTCAGCCAGACGATACAGATACCAATCGGCAATACCTCCGTTGGTTGCCCCTCTGTTACCATCGGATCCACCAATATTTGCCTCATTCATGGGATCATCCAGATATAGTTTGTAATGAGGAAAATCGAACCAGCGACGGATGGTATCACTACATAAAAGCGCTCCGTTGGATGGATTATACAGCTTTACATTCTTCCCAAATTCGGATGAAGCCTTGTTATTGACATATAAAGAGTCCATACGCACCCAGTTTCCTACTTCCGAATTATGACGCAGGTCAGCATTATCCACATTTCCATTTACACTCCACAAAGCGTTGGTATAAAAATAAGTGGGGCGAAAGGTTGCAATACCACGACCAAAAGCCCGCATATAATCATACTTAGGATTGTAGTCGGTATGGTTTCTCTTTAAGTTCAGCAAAGCCTGTTTACCATCCCTGGCTTTTACCCTACCATCAAAAAACATCGGATACAAAATACGCATTGTAAGCATCTTTACAAACGATTCCTGATCCGATCCACGGTTAGGCATACCCATAATCACCTCCTTGTTGGACGAAATAAGTTTATTTTCGGCACGATGCAAGTCCCATATTACATTACGAGTAATTTTCCAGGTAAGAGGTTCACCTCCATCATTAAATGTTCCGAAGTTATTTTGCATAAGAGAATAACCAGACTGATCAATCAGAATATCAGTCTGCTCTTTAGCCTTGGCATATTCACCCATTGCCAGATAACATTTGGCAAGCAACATACGGCATGCTCCTTTGTTTACCATCCCTATGAGATCCATATTTCTTTGATCGGGAACCCATTGCACTGCAAATTCCATATCACGCGTAATCATTTCCAAAATGGCGTCACGCTTCGTACAGCGGTAATTCTGTTTGGGAACTTCCAGCACTTTCGTTACCAGAGGTACATCTCCAAACTGAAAAACCAAAGCCATGTAGCGGAAGGCTCTATGAAAATAAGCTCTTCCTTTGTAGGCATTTTTAGTTGCATCATTCAAATTCTCAACCTTATCCACAAACTGAATAACGGTATTGGCATACATAATTCCTTTGTATGTTTCTTCCCAGAAATACCAGATACTATTGGTTCTGTCAAGATTCTGTTGTGAAGTTTCGCTTGTAGGTGTAAGCATGTTGGCAACGTCGCATAACATATTCCGCTTGTCTGTTGCACTGGCAACCATCAATTCGGAAAAGATGTATTCAGTCCCCATGGAAAGCATTTCGTTATGATCAGTTGCCCAATACAACTTAAGGTGACGGTCACATATCGCCATGGCCGACTTCAAACCTGACTCCGTACTGAAAGTAGCAGTAGGTTCGTAAAACGATAGCGGTTCAGGTTTTAAAAAATCCTCCACACAACCGCCAAACAATATTACGCTGCCCATACATACAGCGAGGCATATTCGATTCAATTTCTGAGGTATCAGTTTCATTTCTGTTACAATTAGAGGTTAAAAAGATAAATTCAATCCCAAAGAATAAATACGTGTTGCTAATCCACCAGTTTCCGGATCACCATATTCCCAATCCTTAGCCCATACAGCAACGTTACGAACATTACCATACACCTTTACACGCTCCACATCCAGTTTGGATGTCCACTTTTTCGGAAGCGTATATCCCACCGAAATATTATCAAGCCTGATAAACGACCGGTCGTACAACTTTTCTGCACCGGCAGCTCCCGTTGGCCCTTTTGCTTCAATACGTCCGTACTCATTTGTAGGATTCGTAACAGTCCAATACTCTTTAGCTGGCAAATTCAGCAAACCATAATTCAAACGTCCGCCGTCGTCGTCGTTATTTAGGTAATTACCAGACAAGCTTTTATGTCCCATGCGCGAATAAATATTAAACGAAATGCTCAGATTCTGCCACAATACAAATTCATTTCGTATTGACCAATGAATAGGTGGAGTAGTTTGTCCCAGAAACTCCTTGTCTTTATCATTGTATACAGGTACTACCGTTCCATCTGGTTTGATAACATCATCAGCGGTATAATTATTGGCAACCTTTGGATCTCCGGGAACCTGTCCATACTTTTTAGCCTCTTCAACCTCGTTGGCTTGCCATATTCCAGTAACCCGGTAATTCCAGATGGAGCTGATAGGTTCACCAATAAACCATCCATTGGAGATATCATTCATCTCTCTCGTCCCAATAATATTCCCTTGAGGATCCAGCACATTTTCATTTTCATAGTAGAGATGTCTGATTTCGTTCTTGTTGAATGAAAAGCCCAAAGTAGTAGTCCACTCAAATGTACGGTTCTTGATATTAAGCGTCTTTAATGATATTTCAAATCCACGATTATCGACTTGCCCCAAGTTGGTCGTAATGTTTGTAAACCCAGTAAAGCTTGGCAGACGCTGATTCATAATCATATCGTGGGTTCGCATGTCGTAATATTCAATATTACCTGAAATACGATCATTCAAGAATCCAAAATCGAGACCAAAATTCCATGAAGCAGTTTTCTCCCATTGCAAATTGGGGTTAGCCAAACGGTCAGCCATCAAATAACGCATCAGATCCAGTTCTCCTGCCTGATTGAGATATCCCTGCATTTTACCGGCACCCTCATAAAGGTTAGCCAGCGCCACATATGGATTACTCAATGATCGGTTACCGTTCTTTCCATAAGATGCACGAAGTTTACCTGTACTCATGATATGATTCCATTTAAAGAAACTTTCGTCGGCAAACGACCATGCCAAAGCCACTGATGGAAAAGTTGCATAGGGGTTTGATGCCCCGAACGCAGAATATCCATCCCTCCGGATCGAAGTGGTAAGCATATACCGATTGTCGTACGAATAAAACAAGCGAGCCAGCAATGCATCAGCCGTCTGTCGGGAGTCACTAGATGAGTAGCTACTGTTTTCTTTACTACCGTTTTTTGTATTATGGAAACCAAGCGCATCGGAAGGTAATATATTACGTGCCTCTATACGATCGGTCCAAGAACTACGCTCCTCTGCCTCCTGTACTAAAGTCAGGATTGTACGATGCTTTTCTTTAAATGTATTCTCCCAGGTAATGGTATTATTAAGCGACCAGTCGAAATCCTTTGTCTGTTCACGGTTTGCCCCCCTGTCTTTAGGGTTAGAATCGGGCAAGGAAGCCGACATGAAATAACGATCATAGAAGAACTGATAACGAGGTGAAGCATTGAACGTATATGTAATATTAAACGGCAGCTTCACCTTGGCATTCAAGATGCTGTTTAGAACTGTATATCCCTTTTCCAATTCCAGATATTGCTTCTGGAAGTCATAATTATACCCTCTTTGGTTAAAATCAGAACTCAAAGGATATTGAACCGGCTTACCGGTTTCGTCGGCATAATCTGCATAAGGACTGTTACGTAACGATTGATCCAGATCCATATCTATATTGCCATCCGATCGATCCTGAAAGTTCACGTTCGCTCCAATCTCGAACCATTTGTTCACTTTTGCATCTATTTTCATGTTTGCGCGCACAGCTCGGTACGAATCGCTTATAACAGCTCCTTCATTATTTAAATACCCCATAGAAAGATAATAGTTTACCTTTTCGCTGGCACCACTTACACTGGCATTGTAGTCCTGATTAAAGCCCGTTCTGAAACTCTTCTTTGCCCAATCCACCGTTCTGCCGGCTAAATAATTGTCAAGCGCATTCCCTTTAAGCCCCATTCGTTTGCCCCAGATACTTAAATCGGACTCGTCACTCAAGTTGGAGGTATATGCCCGCCAGTTTTCAATTGACACTGACGAGGGCAATTGATCTGGACGAATAAAATACCCCGGCTGATTTGCATAAACACCCGTTTGATAAGCCTCATATACTCCCGTTTCTGGATTTACTCCGTAGGTATTCTTTGTAAACCAATCCTGGCGATGCTGCATATAAGCATCTGTACCAAAGCGTTCGCGGTAGGTACTTTTTTCGGTCCACCCAATGTTTGTCGTGACATTAATAACTGGTTTACCCTCTTTCCCTTTCTTAGTTACGATAATGATAACCCCACTTGCAGCACGAGCACCGTAGATCGCTGTTGCCGAAGCATCTTTTAGAATATCTATTTGTGCGATATCATCCGGATTGATTTCAGAAAGTTCTCCATAAAAAATCATTCCATCCAGAATCAGCAACGGGTTGTTATGTCCACCATCTGTATAAACAGATCGTTGCCCGCGCAACATCATTGACCCACCTCCTTTGGCCGAAGCGTCATAACCAACCGATAATCCCGGGCTACCTCTTAGTATATCCTGTACCGTCTTGGGTGTTTCATTGGCAATGTTATCAGGACGAATCTGCATAATAGAACCCGTAAGATCTTTTTTCCGCATTGTACCATAACCAACCACTACTACTTCATCCAATGCCAACAGGTCCTCCTTCAGAACAATCCGAATATCAGACTGATTCTTCACCGTTACCTCCTGTGTTGCATAACCGATGTAAGTAACCTGTAACAACGCTCCGTTACCAGGAATTTGCAGAGTAAACACACCGTTCATATCAGTTATAACCCCATTTGTGGTACCCTTCTCCATAATGGTAGCACCAACGATCGGCTCTCCCCTCTCGTCGATAATAATACCTTTAACTAGTCTACGGTTTGCCTGCAGAGTCTTGTCTGCAACTCGTGCGCCTGTTTCCGGTTTATAAATCAATATTACATTGTTCTCTACAGAATAAACCAAATTCTGTTTTTTTAATAGTAAACTCAGTACATTATCAACAGAGTTATCGCGCACATTTAATGTTACACGTTCACTATCATTTAATTCTTTGTTGTTGTAAAGAAAGGAAACATTTGTCTGCTTCTTTATCTCCAGTAGAACCTCCTTGATAGTTCCGTTTTCGATGTTCAGGTCCAATGTCTTTGATTGTGAGAATGCATTGGAAGCTGCCATCGAGAAAGTAGAAATTATTATAAAAAGAGTACCTAATTTCATGGTTCTTAGTATTTTCTTTGAGGTAAAAAAATAGCCGTAAAACCTTCTTGTAAAAGATTTTTTCATATTTTTGTTAAATTATAGTTCGAAAATCTGAGAATTGGAAAACTGTATCCCGAATCGGGAAATGTGCCCGCATTTCCTGATTCTTTTTTATTTAAGAAGAATTCATTTACTTACGCTGATTTAAGGTTCAACAAATATTTAGTATCTCTCGTATATTTCTATTCCTGCATCTGTTTCGCTATACTCAAAATTTCTGATTTTCTTAAACGAATTCAGGATATGGAAAAGGCCCTCTTGTTTGCTGAAAAAGCCCGAATACAACTGGTTTTCAAGTGTTGGCGACAAAATCGAAATTTGAACGCCGTATTGCCTGCCCAAAATCTTTATAATATCGATAAAACGTTCGTTTTCAAAGAAACACTCTCCATTTCTCCACGAAGCATAAAGTTCGGATTTCACCCTGGTAACAACTGTTTTTCTGGTCGTTTTATCTAGTACGACCTGCCGGTCAGGCGTTAACACCACTTTTTTTACAGACCGATTGTCTTCATTTTTAAATTCAACACTTACTGAACCTTCCATAAGAGTGGTTACCACTTCTCGGTCATCCTCATAGGCCTTAATATTAAAGTGAGTACCTAGTACATTTAGTTTCATTTGGTCCGTTTCTACAATGAAAGGATGTCTGGTATCCCTGGCAACCTCAAAATAGGCCTCTCCGTTTAAAGTTACTTTGCGGTTCCGTCCGCTAAATGACAACGGGTAACGAATGTACGACTCGGCATTTAGAACCACAACTGTTCCATCGCTAAGCGTTAGACGTGAAGTACTTCCAGCCGGACTTTTAGACTCGACATATATGGGAGCAACTGATTGTGCACTCCAGAAAGAGAATCCGCCGATGGCCAGTAAAAGTGCAAAAGAAGCAGCAGCAACATATTGCCACAGACGCAGCTTTCTTTTTAACTGTATCTTACTTATCTTTTCGTGTGTTTGCCAATAAATACGCTCTTTTGCCTCGGCAGCCTTCTGTACCGTGGTTTCATTAAATGAGGTACTCTTAAGCTTCTCAAAAAACTGTATATTTCTGGGATCCTGCTTCAGCCAGTTATCTACCAACCGTTTTTTATCAACCGTATAATCACCTTCTAACACAGAAGCGATACACTCCCATAAATCTATTTTAGTATTCATGTATATCCTTTTACAATGGTTCTGACGAAACCCTCATATATAAAGAGTCTCAAATAAAAAAAAACATCTAAGCTGATCTAAACTTTTTAATAAAAAAATGAAAAGACTACAATATAAAATGAACAATATTTCCAAGGCGTTTTGTTAACTTCTTTATAGCCAACACCATCTGAGCATTAACAGTTTTTTCGGATATGGATAAAATATCTGCAATCTCTTTATACTTAAGCCCCTCTTCGCGTGCCATCATAAAGATTATACGGCATCTGTCTGGCAATTCGTCTACAGCTTGCTTTAACGAATCAGCAAACTCCTTATCAACCATCAGGTATTCCGGATCCAGATCGTCGGTAATTATCCCCGCAAGCGGATCCAGTTCAGTAAACGAAATTTTCTGTTCGTTGCGGAGATAATAAAAGGCTTTATTTTTGGTGATGGTATACAGATACCTTTCAAAGTATTCAATTTGAGATAGTTTTTCCCGTCGTTGCCAGATAATACAAAATACATCCGAAACAATTTCCTCTATCAACAGCGAAGACTCCACAAAGTAAGAAGCAAACCGATAGACCTGCAAATAATAACGGTCATAAAACAATCTGAACGCATCATTATCACCTGCTGCAATCTGCTTCAATAAAATCTCTGTGTTCATTTCTCCCATTTCCGGCTCTCTCTTTGGGACAAAAATACAATTTTTTTCTAATCTTTATCAGATAACCTATAAATTCTCAGATTTTCAAAAAATCCAAAACTGATATAATATGTTAGTGTTATCAAAAATAAATTGATGTAATTAAGCACGAATTAAATATGTAAATCTCTTTCATCTTATTTCATCAGTCTCCTTAATAATGTTGGTTCTATATTATAGAATATCTATATTATATGGATATTCAATTAGACAATATGAAAACTATCTGCAACAATATTATCGCCTAATTTCAAAATATAGAAACAACGAATTATCTTGGTATAATTCTAGCATTGTCCTTTGAATCTAATACTATCGGTGGCCCTGTTCGTTTGATTATGTCTCAGAATAATCCTTTTTTTGCCCTATCACAGAAAGATCTACAAACTTTATTCCAACTTTTAAATAATGGAGTATAGATACCATCTTTAAGTATAATTTTGAATTAAAGGATCTAATCGTTGAACCATGATCTAACAACTAATTGTTCGCATAGAAAGAAGCTGCTCTTTGTATATAAATAGCGAGGAATAAGGATTCAAAGATAATTTGGCGTTGTATATTTATGCAAATAGTATTGTCATACTAAAAAGAACACTATATATACTTGATTTATATGTTATATAGCATATTGATTGCTTTTATCGGAAAACATTGTAGATAATCAAATTATTGTTTTTATATTTGCATCAGAACAACAAGGGATAAGCAATTAATCTTAAATGTTGTTTTTTAACTAAAGCTTTATTCTGAAAGGATGCCCAAATGGCATCCTTTTTTTCTTTTCCCTTTTTAATGCTAAGATGTAATATAACCTATGATTCTAATATATGAATTCCATTCTTTAATTTTGCTAATTCAAATGTTTAACCATAACATTACAACTATAAATAATTAAAGAAACAATAAAAGCATTAATCAATATGTTGTATAGCATATTGATTGCTTTTATCGGAAAACATTGTAGATAATCAAATTATTGTTTTTATATTTGCATCAGAACAACAAGGGATAAACAATTAATCTTAAATGTTGTTTTGTTTAACTAAAGCTTTACTCTAAAAGGATGCCTTTTGGGCATCCTTTTTTTTCTCTTCCCTTTTTAATGCACAGATATAATATAACTATGATTGAAGTATAAGAATTCCATTTTTTAATTTTGCTTATTGATATGTTTAACCATAAAATAACAACAATTGATAATTAAAAGAACAATAAAACGAGTTAACCAATGTGTTGTATAACATATTGATTGTTTTTGTTGGAAAACATTGCAGATAATCAAATTATTGTTTTTATATTTGCATCAGAACAACAAGGGATAAGCAATTAATCTTAAATGTTGTTCTGGCTAACCAAAACATTACTCTGAAAGGATGCCCCAAAGGCATCCTTTTTCTTTTCCCCTTCAAATGCAAAAATATAATACAACTATGATTCTAGGATATCAATTCCATTCTTCAATTTAGAATTTATATGTTAAGCTATAAGATACAGGCTATACTTTATCAATAAAACGACAAAAAATACTAACTTATATGTTGCATAACATATTGATTGCTTTTATTGAAAAACATTGCAGAAAATCAAATTATTGTTTTTATATTTGTATCAGAATAACAAGAGATAAGCAATTAATCTTAAATGTTATTCTTTTAATCAAAACATTACATATAAGGGATGCCTTTTAGGCATCCCTTTTCTTTTTGCTTTTTCTTTAGCTCTAACTGTATTATTTGTTGATTCAACACTGTTGTTTGTAAACGATTCTATTAAAATTAGCATATTTATAGTTTTATTTTATTTAATTTCATATCTTTACCCCAAAGTATTTATGTGAATTTGAACAGCTAAAGATGATAAATAGAATCGTTGTAGTGCTATTTGCACTGTTATTTATGGTTTCATGTGGGAAGAAATCTGTTTTTCAGTTGGAAGGCAATCTTTCCAATTTGAAGAATCAGACAATTTATGCTGTATTTGAAGGTTCAGATAAAAAATTAACTGATACAATTACCTGTCAAAAAAACGGTCGTTTTGAAATTAAGCAAGAGCAAGCAGATTATCTGAGTGTAACTCTATATTTCGAAAATAAATCAGTATGGTTGACCGTATATCCGGAAGACGGAGAAAAAGTGACCCTTTCCGGAGATATAAGTGTACCCGAATTAATAGAGATAAAGGGAGGAGAAACCAATGAAAAGTTATCGGCCTTTTATAAAAATCATACAACACTTTTAAAAGAACGGGCGCAGTTGATTGAAAAGCTCCATATGCCATCAGACTCGCTCCTGACTGATGAATCCACCACCACGACCAAACTGATCAATATAGATCATCAGTTACAGGAAAAGGCAGAATCCTTTATACGAAAAAATCCGGCCGAAAAGGCCTCCGTCATATTAATGTACCGGTTTTTCAGGGATTCGGACGATACGCGGTTATTGGAAGAATTTATCCCTCTTCTTGATTCATCGTTAAAGGATTTTTTCTTATTTAAAGAGTTGGAATCGTTTGTTGCAAGAGCTAAACGTACTGCCATCGGAGCAGAGGCTCCCGGGTTTGATCTCGTAAATATTTACAACCAACCTGTAAGCCTGGATTCGTTCTCAAATAAATACCTGCTTTTAAGTTTCACAGCCCCATGGTGCGAAATGTGTCAGGCAGACAATCTATACCTGGATGAGATAAAACGTGAGTTTCCGGCCGAAAAGGTTGATATGTTATTGATAAGTCTGGATACAGATCAGGCGGCTGTAAAAAAGGTGCTTGAGACAGACACTATTAAGTGGAATCTGGTTACAGACTCGGCCGGACAAGGTACCAGTATGTTGGAACTATACAATGTAAATGCGTTACCACGTTGTTTCTTAATAGACAACGAAGGAAAAATAATATTAAAAACAGACAACGGACTGGAAGTTAAAAAAGTACTGGAGCAGATTTTAAAAAAATAGAATCTCGCTCCCAAATTGTTAAACCAAAACCTAATGCTAGTAAAATCATTCGCTGCCGCAGTACAGGGTATATCTGCCACCATCGTTACTATTGAAGTAAATTGCACCAAAGGTGTAAGTTTTTTCCTTGTTGGATTACCCGATGTGGCCGTAAGGGAAAGTCACGAACGTATCATCTCCGCTCTTCAGGTAAACGGATATAAATTTCCCGGAAACCGTGTAGTAGTCAATATGGCTCCTGCCGACATCCGGAAAGAGGGTTCCGCATATGATTTACCGTTGGCTTTAGCCATATTGGCGGCAGCCGGACAGGTAGATGGCTCTAGACTTGATAAATACCTGATGATGGGAGAACTATCCCTCGATGGGAGTCTGATGCCTATCAAAGGAGTATTACCCATCGCCATTAAGGCCAGAGAAGAAGGATTCAAGGGGTTTATACTTCCGAAACAAAATGTGCGCGAAGCAGCTGTTGTAAACAATCTGGCTGTTTACGGTGTAGAAAATATCAAAGAGGTAATTGAGTTTATAGATGGTAAACGAACACTGGAAGCAACTCAAGTAAATACCCGCGAAGAGTTTTATGCCCATCAGGAAGCCTTTATATTTGATTTTTCTGATGTAAGAGGGCAGGAAAACGTAAAGCGTGCCCTGGAGGTAGCGGCTGCCGGCGGACATAATGCCATCATGATAGGTGCTCCCGGAAGCGGAAAGTCAATGTTGGCAAAGCGCTTGCCATCCATATTACCCCCTTTTACACTGAATGAGTCGCTGGAAACAACCAAAATACACTCCGTTGCAGGAAAACTTGGAGGGGGAACCTCCCTAATGACACAACGTCCGTTCCGTTCACCTCATCATTCCATCTCACATGTAGCCATGGTTGGGGGCGGAGCCTATCCGCAGCCGGGCGAAATCAGCTTAGCCACCAATGGAATATTGTTCCTGGATGAACTGCCGGAATTTAACAGAAGTGTTCTTGAAGTGATGAGGCAGCCGCTAGAAGACAGGTATATTAACATATCGAGAGCAAAATTCTCTGTGAACTATCCTGCCAGTTTTATGCTTGTTGCCTCGATGAATCCCTGCCCTTGCGGCTATTACAACCATCCAGAATGCCCCTGTCTTTGTCCCCCTGGCGCAGTACAAAAGTATATGAACAAGATATCCGGACCACTTCTGGATCGCATCGATATACAGATTGAGATTGTGCCCGTTCCTTTTGAAAAGATATCAATACAGACTCCTTCAGAACCTAGTGCCCATGTACGCGAAAGGGTTATAAAAGCCAGGGCGATACAGGAAGAACGTTTTAAAGCAGATCCTGGGATATACTGCAATGCACAGATGGAAACCAAACAACTCCATCAATATGCCATACCCGATGCTGCCGGAATGCAGTTATTAAAACAGGCAATGACCCGCCTGAGCCTGTCTGCACGGGCTTATGATCGTATCCTGAAAGTTTCGCGTACCATAGCCGACCTGGACGGTGCAGAAAAAATTGAGACACCTCATCTGGCGGAGGCCATACATTACCGCAACCTGGACCGTGAAGGATGGGGTACCTAATATATATAATAAATACTTTGACTACATACCATACAGATTAAAAATAATAGTTTATTACAAGATCTACAGTGTTATTATTAATTTAGTATATTTGAATTTTATTCATAGAATAAATATCTCTTTCTTTATCTGTAAGGCGCTAATAAGCGTTTTGATATTGGTTAATATATAAAGAATTAGTATGAAAAAGGCTCCTGATTTTAAGGATATTTACGAGCAGTGTTACCTTAGGTCATTCTTATTTGTAAAGTCTTACGTACATGACAAAATGGTAGCAGAAGATATTGTGGCTGAAACATTAGTAAAATATTGGCTTCTACTATCTTCAGGGGAAAAAGAGGCTTCGGAGTCTCTATTGATTACAATGCTTAAAAACAAATCCCTTGACCATATTAAACATGAAATAGTGAGAATAAATTTCATGGATACTATTACTGAATATAACCAGCGCGAGTTGGATATAAGATTATCAACACTAGAAGCCTGTGATCCAGTAGAAATATACTCAAACGAGATTCATGCCATTGTAAAAAAAACATTAGAATCTTTACCTCCTTTAACACGTAAAATATTTGAAATGAGTCGTTTCGAAAACAAATCTATCTTAGAGATTGCTGAAGCAACTAATTTAACGACAAAAGGAGTGGAGTACCATATAACGAAATCAATAAAAGAACTCCGTATTAGGCTTAAAGACTATCTTCCACTCTTGTCTTTTTATTTGTATAATTTTTAATTAAATTTTTAGGGGGGTTAATATTTAAATCGTTATTCTAGTATAAGAATAATAAGACAATGATATGAATGAACTGTTACAGCGCTATATAAAAGGAGATATTTCAGAAGAGGATAAAAAAAAGGTTATTGAATGGCTTGATGAATCTCCTGATAATATGCGTGAATTATTTTCATTGCATAAGCTGTATGACATTAGTATATGGCATAAAAACAAATCATTACTTTCAGCCATCAACAAGAAAACAAAGATCATTCGCCCTATTTATATCGAAATATTAAAGATCGCGGCAATATTTATCATTGCATTTGTATGTACCTTTTTTTGGAAGGGTAGTCAGATGGTAAATCGTACGGAAACAATGTCGCAGGTAATAAATGTACCCGCCGGCCAAAGAGCTGAATTAATTTTATCTGATGGAACCAAAGTTTGGCTTAATGCGAAAAGCTCACTTACATTTCCAACATTATTTGACGAAAACAATAGAGAAGTAATCTTGGATGGAGAAGGCTATTTTGACGTAAAAGAAAATACCAAAAAACCGTTTATTGTTAAAACCGAACAATATAATATAAAGGTTCTAGGGACCGAATTCAATGTTCAGGCCTACAAAGGAAAAGATTTATTTGAGACAGCTCTATTAAAAGGTTCTGTAGAAATTGAAGCTATAAATCATACTGAAAAAAGAACTCTTAAACCTAATGAACTTGCATTTAAGGATAAAGGCCATCTAAAAACGATTCCAATATCTCAATTTAATTATTTTCAATGGCGTGAAGGTCTAATTTGTTTTGATGATAACACAATTGCAGAATTGCTTGAAAAGTTACAGTTGTATTTTGATATAAAGATTATTGTAAATAATAAATCTATTCTGAGTCATAAGTTTTCTGGAAAGTTCAGATTTCGCGATGGAGTTGAACATGTACTAAAAACATTACAGATAAAAACGAAATTTAATTATCTCAAATCAGATGATATAGATAACACAATTATAATTTACTAACATAATACTAATCACAAACAATCCGTTGCCTATGAAATAATTACAAGTAATGAAAAAGCCGGAAAATGCTGCGAACACTCTCCGGCTTAAAGTCTATACCAGACTAAATATTAATCTAAGTACAAACTAATACAGGCTATAAAAGTATGAAAAATATCTTTTATCGGGAATACTATGTCCCATTAAAATCAAATTGCAACTATATATTTCGTATTATGAAAATCACTTTTCTTTTGATGTTTATTTTTACTGCAGGCATGTTAGCTTCGGAAGCAAATTCTCAAAATGTGAAAGTAACGATTGCTGAAAAAAACATGAATGTACGCCAATTATTAAATGAAATAGAGGAGCAGACTGATTATCTATTTATTTATAATAAAGAAGAAGTTAACCTCAATCGCAATATTGCAATCAAGGCTAAAAATAAACCTGTATCCGAAATTCTAAAAAATATATTTGAGAATACAGGGATCGTCTATGCGATGGAAGGAAATAATATTGTTTTGATGAAAGAACCATTCAATGCAATACCACAGGTTATCCAGCATAAAAAAATTACTGGCATTATCACTGATGAAAAAGGAGAACCAATAATTGGGGCCAATGTTGTAGAGAAAGGGATCCAAAATGGGACAATTACGGATATAGATGGTAATTTCGCCCTTGAAGTAAATCAAAATGCTATACTAGAAGTTTCCTATATAGGTTATCTGAACAAATCAATACCCGTTGCTGATAATAAATCTTTGAGCATTATTTTGATTGAAGATACAAAAACATTAGATGAAGTTGTTGTTGTTGGCTATGGAACTCAAAAAAAAGTCAACCTGACAGGGGCAGTAAGCCAAGTAACAGCCGAAGATTTTAAGGACAGACCTATTACAAGAATGACTCAAGCCTTGCAGGGTGTTATTCCAAATTTAAATGTAACATTTGGTTCGGGAAAACCTGGCACCAGTGGATCTTTAAACATTCGAGGAAATACATCAATTAATGGAGGGTCTCCATTAGTGTTAGTTGATGGCGTTCCCGGAACGTTGGATAGGATCAACGTTAATGATGTAGAATCTGTTTCAGTATTAAAAGATGCATCAGCATCAGCCATCTATGGGGCAAGAGCTGCTTTTGGTGTAATACTTGTAACAACAAAAAGTGCAAAAGACGGCAAAACTCAGATTTCATATTCAAATAATTTTGGATGGATTACCCGATCAACCAACACAGACTTCATCACTTCGGGATATTGGAACGCAAAAATTAATGATGATGCTATGTATAATTGTTTGGGTTATCGAGCAACCAAATATTCAGACGAGGACTATGAACAGCTATTAGCTAGAGTAAATGATAAGACTGAGAATCCGGACAGACCATGGGTTGTAATAAGTAAAAATGCGAAAGGGGAAGATATGTATAGATATTATGCCAATTTTGACTGGTATAATTATTTCTATTCAAAATCAAGACCAAAACAAGAGCATAATGTAAGTATATCCGGGGCAAATGATAAGATGAAATATTTAGTGACAGGTTCTTACTCATCAGAAGACGGTGTTCTAAATATCAATACAGACAAATATCAAAGATTTAATATGAGATCCAAAGTTGAGTCTGATATTACTTCTTGGCTAAAATTTAGCAATAATACTCATTTCTTTAAATCTACATATGATTGGCACGGTCTTCCAACGAACTTTAAAGAGGTTTCGGGAGATGTAAGCAACAACCCGATATACCATTATCATGCAGCTTATGTACCTAAAAATCCGGATGGAACTTTAACCGGATATACTGGCATTAATTCTTATCCAATTGGATATGGACTGCATAACGCTCTTGAAAGTGGCAAAATGAAAGGACAGGATGCATATAATGAATTCACTACAACATTTGAATTTACTGCTAAAATATTAAAGAACCTATCTGTTACAGCAAACTATACTTATAACCAGGATCAACACGACAATATGTATAGACAGATAAAAATCAAATATTCAAAGTATCCTGGTATTATGGAATATTCATCATTAGGAGAACTGAAAGTTGATAAGCTGACTGAGGCCGTAAGTAGTAACAAATACCACGTTATCAATGCTTTTACTAACTACGAATTATCACTAGGCAAGCATTCAATTAAAGCTATGGGAGGTTTTAATCAAGAATACAAACGATACAAACTAATTTCGACCAGTGGTCAGGAGCTATTATCTGAAACACTCAATGACCTTAATTTTGTTACCGGAGAAGAATTGGTTTCTGGAGGGGCAAGTGAATGGGCATTGAGAGGTGTGTTCTACAGATTAAATTATGACTATTCTGGAAAGTATTTATTTGAAACTAGTGGGAGGTACGATGGAACATCCAGATTCCCTAAAGATAGCCGGTTTGGTTTCTTTCCATCCTTTTCAGCAGGATGGAGAATTAGCGAAGAAGGGTTCTTCGAGTCGTTAAAAGATAGAGTTAACAATTTTAAAGTGAGATATTCATACGGATCTTTAGGTAATCAGAATGTTTCTACCTATGCGTATATTTCATCAATGTCTACAGGTCAGATTAGCTATTTGGTTGACAATACGAAGTTGAACGTAGTAAATAATCCGGCCCCGGTTGCAAAAAATCTTACTTGGGAAAAATCTATTACAAATAATCTAGGAATGGATATCGATGTATTAAATAGTAGATTATCTTTTTCTGGGGATTATTACATTAGAGACACGAAAGATATGCTTACAAAAGGCAAAGTACTACCCTCTGTTTTTGGAGCTTCCGAACCAAAAGAAAATGCAGCAGATTTAAGGACCAAAGGATGGGAACTATCTTTATCTTGGAAAGATAAGTTTGAGATAATGAACAAACCTTTTTCCTACAGTCTTACAGCTGTTTTATCTGACTATACTTCTAAAATCACTAAATTCGACAACCCATCTGGCATTCTTACTTCATATTATGAAGGTCAGCAGCTTGGTGAGATTTGGGGATATACATATGATGGATTTTTTAAAACAACCGAAGAAGCGCAAGCATGGGCAGCAATTGTTAATCAAGACAAAATAAATAAAAGAAGAGTACAGGCTCCAACTGCCGAATTAAAGAAATTACAGGCAGGAGATATTAAAATTCTTGATTTAGATGGAAGTGGAATTATTGATACCGGCGAAAATACATTAAGTAATCCGGGGGATCGCAGAGTAATAGGAAATACACAACCTCGTTATTCTTATGGTTTAAACATGTCTGCAGGTTGGAATGGATTTGATTTCTCAGCCTTATTTCAGGGGATAGGTAAACAAAACTGGTATCCATCCACCGAAGCACAAATGTTCTGGCATGTGTATGCAAGACCATATGATTCTTTTATTCCATCTAATTTTCAAAAAATGATGTGGTCTGAAGACAATCCAAATGCCTACTTCCCTTTCCTGAGAGGTTATACAGCTCAAAACTCGGAGCTTTCAGTTGCAAATAATATGTATTTACAAGATTTGGCATATTGTAAACTTCGTAACCTGACAATCGGATATACATTACCTTCCAGTCTTCTAAGTTCTTTAAAAGTCAGCAACTTAAGAGTATATGTAAGCGGTGAGAATCTGTTTACATGGACAAAACTGGATACGGATTATATTGATCCTGAAGAAACAATGGAGGATCCGGCAGCAAGAGGTTATCCAATGGGAAAAACTTTTTCCGTTGGAGCTGAAATTTCTTTTTGATAACCCAAAGTAATTCATTTAATATTTAGAAATATGAAAAAATATAAATATATATATCTATATGTCCTTATGGCTCTTTTTTCAGGATGTAATGATGATTTCCTTGAAAGATATCCATTATCCGAACTGGCTCCCGAAAACTATTTTCAGTCAGAAAATGAATTAAAAACTTATACAAATAGTTTTTACAATGCATTACCTGTTGCATTAGATATCTTCTACAACTCTCCGTACTATGCAGATGATGATGCCAGAACAACTGTACACGATGAAATAAGAGGTGTACGTGTCGTTCCAACAACGGGCGGAGGATGGACATGGACAGAATTACGAAGGATAAATTTCTTTCTGGAAAATTCTTCTAAATGTGAGGACAAATCGGTTGTTGCAAAATACAATGGATTAGCTCGTTTCTTTCGTGCATACTTTTATTTTCAAAAAATAAAACGGTTCGGAGATGTACCTTGGTATGACACAACATTATCCGTTGATGATGAAGGATTATTCAAGGCCCGAGATTCCAGAACTTTGGTTTTCGACAAAATGCTTGAAGATATAGACTTCTCAATAGCAAATCTGGAGGTAACAAAAAGTGGACAATTAATAACAAAATGGACTGCATTAGCATTAAAATCGAGGATGTGCTTATTTGAGGGAACTTTTAGGAAATATCATGGACTTGAAGGTTGGGAAAGAATTCTTGATGAATGTATTAAGGCTTCTGAAGAGTTAATGACCAAAAGTGGATACGGAATCCATACATCTTCACACCAATCAGCTTATCAAGATCTTTTTATACAAGAAGAGCCGTTGGTGAAAGAAATAATTTTAGCCAGACAATATAGTCCGGAAATACCATTTGTGCATAGTGTAAATTTTTATACATTATCTGCTTCATACGGACGTCCGGGAGTATTGCGTTCGGTTATTAACAGTTACTTGATGAAAGATGGTAGCCGTTTTACCGACATACCCAATTATAAAACAATGCAGTTCTATGAAGAAACACAAAACAGAGACCCTCGTCTTTCTCAAACAATTAGAACTCCGGGATATAAAAGAATTGGAGAAACGGTTACAAGCGTACCCGATTTTTCAACCTGTATTACAGGATATCAATATATTAAGTTTGTTTTAGAACCTAAATTTGATACCGGTAACTGTACAAACGATATGCCAATTTTCAGATATGCAGAGGTTTTATTAAATTATGCTGAAGCTAAGGCCGAAAAGGGAAAAATTACTCAATCAGATATTGATAAGAGTATAAAATTACTTAGGGATCGTGTTGGCATGCCGAATCTTAATGTTGCATTTTCAAATGCAAATCCAGACCCCTATTTAGAAGGAGAATATCCCAATGTTAGTAAAGGTATTAATAAAGGTGTTATTCTTGAAATCCGTCGAGAAAGACGGATTGAACTGATACGTGAAGGGTTCAGATGGGACGACTTGCTGAGATGGAAAGAAGGAAAGCGATTAGAAAGAGTATTTTACGGTATGTATTTCCCTGGCATAGGCACCTATGATCTTGATAGGGACGGAAAAATTGACTTGGAAATATATTCTGGGAAAAAACCAGCAACAGTTCCGGGTCGACAATATCAAAAAATTGGTGAACTTGTATTGGAAAATGGAGAAGCTGGAGGTCAAATCATTACAAATCCAACCGTTGAAAAACATTGGACAGAGGGTAAAGATTACTTTTACCCGATACCAACACAAGAAAGACAGCTTAACCAAAATTTGACACAAAATCCAGGCTGGGATGATGATTCAAATTTATAGAAAATTCGGGAAGTAATTTAATCTTGTTATCATGAATTCAACAATTAATTAAAATGAAAAAAATATTAGCATTACTATATTTAATTCTTTTATCGTGTTCATCTTCTATTGATGCCAAGGATAATTTTAAAATATTAAGTTATAATGTACTAAAAGGTCTCCAACAAGACTCTGTTATTCAGTCAACGTACAATAATTGGGTAAAGAAAATAAATCCAGACATTGTTGCTTATCAAGAAATGAATGAATTTACACAAAAAAGTCTGGAAGTATTTGCTCGCAAGTATTTTCATCCATATGCAGTTCAGTCAAAGTTGGAAGGCTTTCCAGTAGCGTTATCATCTAAAAAACCGATTGTGAATGTGCAGAAAGTTGTTGACAATATGTGGCATGCATACATATATGCGTTTGTGAATGACATCCACGTTTTTGTTATTCATTTTTCTCCATTTTCATTCGAAAAAAGAAGAGAAGAGGTCCAAATCGTTTTGGCTCATGCAGCTCTATTGCCTCCAAATGAAAAGATTGTAATTATGGGAGATTTTAATTCTCTATCATCAAATGATAAAGATGCATATGGTCCGGAATTTATTGAAAGCAGAAAAGCAACAGAAGTCGTAAATGCGCATATACGTAATCTGGATAACGGAAAGATAGACTACTCTATAACTGATTTCATGAAAAAAGCTGGTTTTAAGGATGCATATTATTTATTTAATAAGAATTTCACTCATAGTTGCCCTACACAGAAATATCAAAAGTCCAAATTTGTCCAACGAATAGATTTTATGTGGCTTAGTCCTGAATTGGCAAAATATGCTGTAAAAGCTGAGTATATATATGATGAAGACACGAGGGTAATGTCTGATCATTATCCACTTTTAGTGGAATTCGATTTTGATAATAAAAAATAGAGCTTAAAATATCTCTATCTTAATTTTAAATAGTAAGCAAGATTTTATTTCTCTATTGAGAATAAATTCTTGCTTACTTATTTTAATATATTATCAAACCTGATAACATAAGACTATCTGAATTACAAATGTATTTACCAGCCTTTTTTGAATTTATAGTCCAAAAAACAAGATATTATCTTTTAAAAAGTAGGTTATTATCCACAATATAGTTGTAATTACTATGTTTTAAGAAATTCCTACTAATGTAAGTTCTATCTTTTGATTATATAAGTTCATCATTCCATCTTTTGGTAAAATTTCTCTACCTTTGCACCTCAAAAAGAAGATTAGATGGTATGGAAAAAGAATTTAAAAGAACGCTGATAACTACGGCATTGCCTTACGCAAATGGACCGGTACATATCGGTCACCTGGCCGGAGTGTATGTTCCTGCCGATATTTATGCCCGTTACCTTCGGTTAAAAGGAGAAGATGTATTGATGATAGGTGGCTCCGACGAACATGGTGTTCCCATTGCATTAAAGGCAAAGGCCGAAGGTATAACGCCGCAAGAGGTTGTGGATCGTTACCATGGTATCATCAAAAAGTCCTTCGAAGATTTTGGTATTACGTTCGATATCTATTCCCGTACCACATCAAAAACTCACAAGGAGGTTGCATCCGACTTCTTTCGTAAATTGTACGATAAGGGTGAATTTATAGAAAAAACAACCGAACAATATTACGATCCGGAAGCTAAACAGTTTTTGGCAGACCGCTATATCACCGGTACTTGCCCGCATTGCGGAAACGAACGGGCCTATGGAGACCAATGCGAAGCCTGCGGTACCTCTTTGAATGCAACAGACCTGATAAATCCCAAATCGGCTATCAGCGGAAGTGTACCTGAAATGAAGGAGACAAAGCACTGGTATCTGCCATTGGATAAGCACGAACCATTCTTGCGCCAGTGGATTTTGGAAGACCATAAGGAGTGGAAATCCAATGTATATGGACAATGTAAGTCGTGGTTGGATATGGGTTTACAACCCCGTGCCGTAAGCCGCGATTTGGATTGGGGAATACCGGTTCCTGTAGAAGGAGCCGAAGGAAAAGTTCTGTATGTGTGGTTCGATGCCCCCATCGGATATATCTCCAATACAAAGGAATTACTTCCTGAAACATGGGAAACATGGTGGAAGGATCCGGAGACTAAAATGGTGCACTTTATAGGCAAAGATAATATTGTATTCCACTGCATCGTATTCCCGGCTATGCTCAAGGCAGAAGGAAGCTACAACCTGCCGGAGAATGTCCCTGCCAACGAATTCCTCAATCTGGAAGGGGATAAAATATCCACATCCCGTAACTGGGCTGTGTGGTTGAATGAATACCTTATCGATATGCCTGGCAAACAAGATGTACTTCGGTATGTGTTAACAGCCAACGCCCCCGAAACCAAAGACAACGACTTTACCTGGAAAGATTTTCAGGCACGCAATAACAATGAGCTGGTTGCCATTTTTGGTAATTTTGTTAACCGTGCCCTGGTTCTTACTGAGAAATATTTTGGAGGAAAAGTCCCTGCATGCGGTACGCTGACGGATTACGACAAACAGACCTTGGCGGAATTTGCCGATGTAAAAGCTGCTGTAGAAAATTTACTGGACATATACCGTTTCCGCGATGCTCAGAAAGAGGCTATGAATCTGGCTCGTATCGGTAATAAATACCTGGCAGATACAGAACCCTGGAAACTTGCCAAAACAGATATGGCCCGTGTGGAAACCATCCTGAATATTGCCCTTCAGATTACGGCCAATCTTTCCATTGCATTCGAACCATTTTTACCTTTCAGCACCGTAGCTTTACGAAACATGCTGAACGTAGAGTCGTTTGGATGGGATCGTTTAGGTAGCACAGACCTGTTGAGCGCCGGACACCAGTTAGGAAAACCGGAACTTTTGTTCGAAAAGATGGAAGACAGCGTAATTGAAGCTCAGGTTCAGAAACTGCTTGATACAAAGAAAGCAAATGAAGAGGCTAATTACAAGGCAAAACCTATACGTGCAAATGTAGAATTCGACGACTTTACGAAACTCGACATACGTGTGGGTACCATTCTGGAATGCACCAAAGTACCCAAGGCAGATAAATTGCTTCGGTTTAAGATTGACGACGGATTAGGTGCCCGTACCATCATTTCGGGTATTGCCCAACACTATGCTCCGGAAGATCTGATAGGCAAACAAGTATGCTTTATTGCCAACCTGGCTCCACGTAAGCTTAAAGGCATTGTCTCTGAAGGGATGATTCTCTCTGCCGAAAACAACGACGGAAGTCTGGCTGTTATAATGCCTCAAAAAACTGTTAAACCCGGTAGCGAAGTAAAATAAGCATACTTAATTCAATATAAATTAAAGGGAGGTCATACGAATGGCTTCCCTTTTTATTTACTCCCCAAACACCTTAATACAACTTCAATATATAGAATAAAGGAAATTAACATTCAAAAATTATTCCATATGATTGTATATTTTCATTTTCGTTCGTATATTTGCGAACAACATAAAAGAGACAAAGATGAAAGATAAAAGAGATTATACACTGGAACAAGAGCAGATTGCCCGATATGCGAAGGCGTTAGGACATCCCGCCCGAATTTGCATATTGAATTTTCTGGCATCGCAGGACAACTGTTTTTTTGGTGATATACATGAAGTACTGCCAATCGCAAAAGCCACCGTATCACAGCATCTAAGTGAACTGAAAGATGCAGGTCTGATCAAAGGAGAAATTGAAAGTCCGAAGGTCCGTTATTGCATTGATAAGGAAAACTGGGAGATAGCAAAGCAACTAATTAACAAACTTTTTAACTCAATTAATCCAAAGGAAATGTGTTGTTAATGTTTTTTTACCCCGAATGTTCGTTTAAATACGAATAAGAATTCTGAATAAAAAATCTAAAATTAAAAAATATGAAAGTATTAATCTTATGTACAGGAAATAGTTGCCGAAGCCAGATGGCACACGGTTTTTTGCAATCGTTCGACAAAGATCTGATTGTTCGTTCGGCAGGAACAGCCGCAGCTGGCAAGCTTAATGCCGGGGCAGTGAAGGCTATGCAAGAGATTGGCATTGATATAAGTCACCATACTTCAGACCCTGTAGAAATGTATTTGAAAGAGGAATGGGATTATGTAATAACTGTATGCGGCGGAGCCAATGAATCATGCCCGATGTTTACCGGAAAAGTTAACAAACGTCTGCATATTGGCTTTGATGATCCCTCGCATGCAACAGGTACTCCGGAGTTTATTGAAAGTGAATTCCGCAGGGTACGCGACGAAATAAAAGACAGATTCTACGATTTTTACGTAAAAGACATTAAGGGAGGACTGACTCCTGAATGTTACTGCGGAAATCAAAATTAACAGACAAAAGCTTGTAGTAATGGAAAAGAATCAAGGAATAGGTTTTTTTGAACGCTACCTCACCTTATGGGTAGCAATATGTATTGTGGCAGGTATATTGATCGGTCAATACCTGCCCGTTATCCCAAGTACGCTAAGCAGATTCGAATACGCCAACGTATCGATTCCGGTTGCTATATTAATATGGCTGATGATCTATCCGATGATGCTCAAGGTAGATTTTCAAAGTGTAAAGAATGTAGGAAAGAGACCCAAGGGAATTTTAATAACCTGCGTTACCAACTGGTTGATCAAACCATTTACCATGTTTGGACTGGCCTGGTTTTTCTTTTACGTACTGTTCAAATCATTTATACCCGAAAATCTGGCGCACGAATACCTCGCCGGTGCAGTATTGCTTGGTGCCGCCCCTTGTACGGCTATGGTATTTGTATGGAGCTATCTGACTAAAGGAGATGCAGCTTATACTCTGGTTCAAGTGGCAGTGAACGATCTTATTATTCTGGTTGCCTTTGCTCCGATAGTTGCCTTTCTGTTAGGGATCGGGGGAATTGTTATTCCCTGGGATACGTTGTTATTGTCGGTTGTATTATTTGTAGTAATTCCTCTTGCAGCAGGCGTATTAACTCGTATTTCTGTTATAAAAAAGAGAGGGGCAGATTATTTCAATAATATTTTTGTAAAGAAATTCGACAATTATACGATTTTGGGATTATTGCTCACCTTGATTATCCTCTTTTCGTTCCAAGGTGAAACAATAACCAACAACCCGTTACATATCTTATTGATTGCCATTCCTCTCATTATACAAACCATACTTATCTTCTTTGTTGCGTACGGATGGTCTAAGGCAGCAAGGTTGTCGCACGATGTAGCTGCCCCTGCTGGAATGATTGGAGCAAGTAATTTTTTTGAGCTTGCCGTGGCCGTGGCCATATCTCTGTTCGGACTACAGTCCGGAGCAGCCTTAGCCACTGTTGTGGGAGTATTGGTAGAGGTCCCGGTCATGTTGCTTTTAGTGAAAATTGCCAATAATACCCGAGATTGGTTTCCGGTTAAAGCCTGATTGAATTAAATAAAGATTGTTGGTATTGAACAAATGAAGGGCGAAAAGCTTCGTCAGAAAAAGTCATAACCAGATAAATAAAAAGGTNNACCTTTTTATTTATCTGGTTATTTATGATTTACAAACTCATTTGCCTTCTGAATGGCTTCATTTATATTGGAACAAATATTATCGTCTCCAATCTTATCGGCGAAGCCCGATTTAGTAAGAACTCCATGCACTTGCTGATTTACTCCAGAAAGGATGATGTGTATATGTTCTTTCTGAGATAAACGGAACAAGCTTTCCAGGTTATGTAATCCGGTTGAATCCATGAAGGGCACTTTGCGCATCCTGATAATACGGACTTTCGGTTTATCCCCGATAACCTTCATACTTTCGTCGAATTTATTGGCTATTCCAAAAAAGAACGGACCATCAATTTCATATACCTCAACACCTGTGGGAAGTACAAGAACACTATCGTCGTGCATAATCTCGCCTTCATCCGACAGGTCCACCACCTCTTTGGTAACCGATACCTTCGTTGTCTCTGCCACACGACGCATAAACAAAAGCATGGCAATTAACATTCCTATCTCAATAGCAATAGTCAGGTCGAATATAACTGTCAGGAAAAAAGTGGTAAGCAATACCGCCACATCACTTTTAGGATTTTTCATCAGCGAACGGAAAGTACGCCATTCACTCATGTTATAGGAAACAATGATAAGCACACCAGCCAGACATGCCATGGGAATATGTTTGGTAAGCGGACCTAAAAACAACAGGATAAGCAGTAATACGATAGCATGAACAATACCGGCTATTGGCGAACGGCCTCCATTGTTGATGTTCGTCATAGTCCGGGCTATAGCTCCGGTTACAGGAATACCACCAAAAATTGGCACTACAATATTGGCTGCCCCCTGAGCAATCAATTCTGTATTGGAATGATGTTTATCGCCAGTCACCCCATCGGCAACGGTTGCGGAAAGCAACGATTCGATTGCACCTAAAATAGCAATGGTAAAGGCCGAAGGAAGCAACCGGTTGATAGTTTCCATCGAAAATGTGATTTTCTCGGGTGCGGGCAGCGAGGCATTGATGGTGAATCGGTCGCCAATAGTTTCGATGCCCGTAATTCCTGCAAAATTCTTCATGGCATAAACAATAATAGTTACTACGACAATGGCAACCAGCGAACCCGGAATCTTCTTCGAGAAACGGGGTGTAAATACAATGATAAGGATACTTATCACACCTATTAGAAAAGGCCAGATATTAAATGACCCGAAATGTTCGAAATAGACAATCCATTTGGATATAAAATCGGCCGGAACTTTCTCTATTGACAACCCAAACAGATCTTTCATCTGTGTAGTAAAAATCGTCAGCGCAATACCGCTGGTAAATCCCACAACAATAGGATAAGGAATAAATTTGATAACGGTCCCAAGTTTAAGAACCCCCATCAGGACAAGTAAGATCCCTGCTATGACAGTCGCAATTGCCAGCCCTTCTATTCCAAAATTCTGAATAATACCATAAACAATTACGATAAACGCTCCGGTTGGTCCGCCGATCTGAACGGAACTACCTCCTAAAAAAGAAACAATAAAACCACCGATGATCGCTGTAACTAAACCTTTTTCGGGGCTAACACCAGATGCTATACCAAAAGCGATAGCAAGAGGCAGGGCCACAATCCCTACAATAATTCCGGCCATTAGGTCGGCCATAAACTTTTCTTTCGAATAATTTTCCAGCACAGCCAATAGCTTGGGCCGAAAATCAAACCTACTTTTCATTCTTTTTGCCTGTTAATTGATGATGCTGCAAAGGTATGAATAAAAACAACACGATGCCCCTAATGGGTTATTCATTAGCCATCAACTACATCCATAGTAAAGAAAGGTTAAACAAAACAAGCAGCATGCTTGTTAAAACACTTGAATCAATCAAGTAAGCCTATCTTGTACATTTAAATGGTCACGTTCTCTTTTTGTGAGAAAGAATTCAATCTAAATTTCCTCAGGGAGGTTGTACCTATCGCTTTTTTTTTTACATTTGGGCTTGAAAGATTCAAAACCGGTATTCTCGCATTAATATTACATATATAATTTATCATTATGGAAAAAAGTATTAAAGGTACAGAAACCGAAAAGAACTTACTTAAATCGTTTGCCGGAGAATCTCAGGCCAGAAGTCGTTACACATTCTTCGCCAGCAAGGCAAAAAAAGAAGGATTCGAACAAATTGCAGCTGTTTTTGCTGAAACTGCAGAACAAGAAAAAGAGCATGCTGAACGTTTCTTCAAATTTTTAGAAGGTGGCATGGTTGAAATCACAGCCTCTTATCCTGCCGGTATCATCGGTACAACAGCCGACAACCTGGCAGCTGCTGCAGCTGGTGAAAACGAAGAGTGGACAGAACTGTATCCTGCATTTGCCGATATCGCAGAACAGGAAGGATTTAAAGCTGTTGCTGTAGCATTCCGCCAGATTGCCAAAGTAGAAGCCGAACACGAAGCCCGTTACCGCAAATTGTTAGCCAACGTAACTGAAGGCAAAGTTTTCGAAAAAGACGAAGAAATTATGTGGCAGTGCCGTAACTGCGGTTGGACATTCAAGGGTAAAAAAGCACCTAAGACTTGTCCGGCTTGCGATCATGCACAATCTTACTTCGAGCCCATGAAGCAAAACTATTAATTGTTCTTTTCAACAAAAAAATCCCCCCTCAGGTGCTTACTTCGCTTGAGGGGGGATATTTATTTTAGTTACTCTTCGTCGGAAATTGCAATCTTATCAGGATAGTCCAGCGTATAATGCAATCCGCGGCTCTCCTTCCTTTCCATAGCCTGTCTGATTACAAGATAAGCCGTATTGATGATGTTACGTAACTCACACAACTCTTTCGACACCACCGAACGCAAAAACAGACTTTCAGTCTCTTTATACAGAATATCCAACCGGTCGAATGCTCTTTTCAAACGGATGTTAGAGCGGATGATACCTACATAGGTGGCCATTATCTGCTGAACCTCCTTTGCACTTTGGGTAATCAGCACCATCTCTTCCGTAAGCGAAGTCCCCTCGTCGTTCCATACAGGAATGGACTCATTGAAACTATACCCGCTAATATGTTCCATGGCATGCTTGGCTGATGCATCCGCATAGACCACGGCTTCAATCAAAGAGTTGGAAGCTAACCTGTTGGCCCCGTGCAATCCGGTGCAGGAACATTCTCCGGCAGCATACAACCGTTTGATTGACGATTGCCCGTTCAGGTCGACCTGTATACCTCCGCACAGGTAATGGGCAGCCGGCGCAACAGGAATATAATCTTTTGTTATATCTAAACCCAGACTCATGCATTTCTCATAAATCGTGGGGAAATGTTTTTTTGTTTCCTCGGGATCTTTGTGGGTCACATCCAGATAGACATGATCATCCCCCCGGTTTTTCATCTCCGTATCGATGGCACGGGCTACGATGTCGCGCGGGGCAAGTTCAAATCGGCTGTCATATTTATACATAAACTCCTTACCATCCATAGTCCGAAGTTTAGCGCCATACCCACGCATAGCCTCGGTAATAAGAAATGAGGGACGATCGCCCGGATTAAATAAAGCAGTGGGATGAAACTGAACAAACTCCATATCCTTAACTGTACCCTTGGCCCGGTATACCATGGCAATACCATCACCTGTGGCAACCAGCGGATTGGTGGTGGTAAGATATACATTCCCAATACCACCCGTGGCAATCAACGTTACTTTTGAAAGGAAGGTATCCACCTTGCGCGTACGTTCATTCAGGATATATGCCCCGTAGCACTCCACATCGGGAGTCTGACGTGTCACCTCCATTCCCAGGTGGTGCTGGGTAAGAATCTCTACCGCAAAATGATGGTCAAAGATTTTAATATTGGGGTGACTCTTCAACGCAAGAATAAGACTCTCCTGTATTTCGGCACCTGTATTATCCTTGTGATGCAGAATCCGGAACTCAGAATGTCCACCTTCGCGATGCAGGTCGAAATCGCCCGAAGCGGTTTTGTCAAACTTAACACCCCATTCTATCAACTCTTTTATCTGAGCAGGAGCCTCTTTCACCACCTTCTCGACAGCGGCCCGGTCGCAATGCCCATCGCCGGCAATCAGTGTATCCTGAATATGCTTTTCGAAATCGTCAATGGGGTTGGTTACAGATGCTACACCTCCCTGGGCGTAATAGGTATTCGCTTCCTGTAAAGAGGTCTTGCAAATAAGGGCAACCGAACCCTTGTTGGCTACTTTCAGAGCGAAACTCATCCCGGCAATACCGGAACCAATAACTAAGTAATCGAATCTTTTTACCATCATTCTCTGATTTTAGACTGACAAAGTTAGGAATTTCCTTTGCTATTCAGCCTATTTTAAAAATCTTTCGTACTTGTACCTCTATTTTAATCGGGCCAGCAGCTTATTCAATCCTCAAGAATAGGTATATTTGCGTCTTTCTAATTAAACCGGATAAAAAATGAATAAACGTAATAAACTATATCTTAGCCTGCTGATCTTCACACTTGTATCCATATTCAGCTCCTGCGGCAAAGAGGAAGAGCAGTTGGTAGAAGATGTAAACAACAAACAATACCCGGAGAACAGCTGGATCGAAAGAACCATGCGCAGTAAATATTACTGGTACAATGAGATACCCGAGGTCGGATCCTTGAAATTTGATGCTGACGCTGAAACATTCTTCAAATCCTTGTTATCTACTAAAGACGGAAAAGAGGGATATTTTTATTCTTACATCGAAAGTACCACCCCGGTTACACGTAGCATCTTTCAGACCACCTACAGTTACGGATTCGACTATACGCTGTACAAAATGAGCAATACGGAATTCGTGGCACATATCCTGTATGTGGCCCCCGATTCGCCTGCTTCCCAAGCCGGAATCAAACGGGGCGACTGGATTGTAACCATGGACGGTGCTTACATTACGGAACAAAACTACAAAACACTGTATGGAGGCAAATCCATGGAACTGCAACTGGCTGTCTACAATCCGGTGTCTGATAAACTGGACCTCGGGAAGAAGGTGCAGATCGATACGGCCCGCGAGATTGTTGACAACCCTGTTTACTTTAACAAAGTGATTGATTGGGGAGGCCGCAAAGTGGGCTATCTGGTGTACAACCATTTCTCTTCCGGAAAAACAGACAATGATAAATCTTTCGATAAGGATATGCTTGCCCGTTTCAAAGATTTCAAAACAGCGGGTGTCAATGAGTTTGTACTCGACCTGCGATACAACAACGGCGGGTCGCTATCCTGTGCACAGTTGCTCAGCACCATGCTGGCTCCCCAATCCGCTTTAGGGAAAACCATGTGTACACTCGAATACAATGATAAACAACGTCCGCAAAATATAAACATAGCTCTTAATCCTTCGCTCATCGCCGATGGCGCAAACCTGAATCTGCAAACGTTGTATGTATTGGTAACCGAAACTTCTGCCTCGGCCTCCGAATTGGTAATAAACAGTTTAAAACCCTACATGAACGTGGTAATCATCGGTATGCAGACCGAAGGAAAGAATGTAGGTTCGGAAACTTATACCGATGATGCATACGATTGGAAACTACATCCCATTGTTTGTAAACTGTTTAATTCGCAGAACAAATCGGATTACGAAAAGGGCTTTACACCCGACTATAAGCTGGATGAGGCCACCGAACTGGATCAATTTCTTGAATTCGGCAACACCAACGAGTTGTTGCTAAATGCGGCACTCCGTATTATTGACGGAAGTTATACCCAGGCTACAACGAAATCGGCAACCTCCTTCACGCAGAATCTGCAGAAAGTTTCCGGATCATTGGATCGGAAGGCAACCCCAGGAGTGGTTATCGATATAGAAACCGGACAAGAATAAATAAAGAAAGGCATCCTGAAGAATCATGGATGCCTTTCTTTTTAACGACTGGTTTTTGTTATTTATTCCACCATACTTTCGTGTCTAACTGATCGCCCCCTTGTTGAGCAACCGCCTTTTGGTATTGAGCCGAATTAAGCTGTACCTCGTTGTTGGGATATAACAACCGGGATGGAACAGACGAAATACCGATTGGTTCGAAGGTTTTGGTAACAGGCTGACCGTTTACAGTTCCTTTCCAAACAATATCTCCGGCTTTGATCAGGAAATTTGGATATCCGGTACGTCGATATTCGGCCCAGCCTTCGTTGCCCTGCATGAATAGAGCCACCCATTTCTGAGTCAGCACCGTCTCCTGTGAAGCAGAGGGAGCCGACTGAAGGTACGAATCTACAGCCACATTGGATATACCCCACTTCTGCATGGAAGCACGAATTCCGTTCAGGTAGTGCTGCTGATCCCAATTCTTGTATTCGGACAAGATGAACTGCACTTCGGCATACTCCATCAATACCTCCTTATAGTCACTTTTGTAAAAGGCTGCACCCGGTTTGCTTACGGAATCGGGACTCACCAAACTGGCTGTAAACATATCCATCCCGTAATACTGACCTACATAGTTTCCTTTGCTGTTAGGTTGTGCATACACGCTCAGACGCGGGTCCTGAACCGGAAATACCACCTTCTTACCCTGTAGAAAATCTACAAACACATTACTTACAGCATAGTCGTTTCGGTTTGCCAAAGTCGTGGCTTTGTAAAACGGAGCCTGGTTGGGGGCATTGGTTTCGAAAGCCAGCAATGCATTGTCGTCGTTGCTTTCAAAAATAGGATACTGTGCCGGATTAGCCAGAATCTCCTTTATCCGGTTGTCTGCCTCATTCAGCTTACTCCGTACACGATTTGCGATACGAAGACTTAGTGAATTGGCAAACTTTTTCCATTTCAGGGCATTACCTTTATATATGGCATCACCGCTTGCAAATGCGGAAGAACCCGTATTCAGTTGGTCCGAAGCCTCCTTCAGCTCTTTCAGTAAATCCGCATAGATCAATTCCTGTTTGGCATACTGGGCATAAATCACACCCTGATCCGCTTTACCGGCATCAAATGTGGCATTGGATCCGCCAAAAGAACTGTAAGGGATATCACCCCAGGTATCGGTCATCACCTGATAGGTAAACACCTTCAGTATACGTGCAACGGCAATCTGGTTGTTGTTATCACCGTTCTGGGCAGCCTGAGCTTTAGTGGCTTCGTCTACATTAAGCCTGATAATTTCATCCAGGTTGCTCTGCGCCAGGTATAGATTCTTCCATGAATCATTCCCATTGGAACTGATCCAGTAATAGCGGTCGGCATCCGTATAGGTATTATTCGCCAACCATTGCACATAGAGGTCGGAACGACCGATCGACAGGTTGGTGGAACGTATCTCATCTACGATGCTTCTCTCCACATAAGCAATTAAACTTTGGGTAGGCACCTTCTCCGGACTGTTCGGATTCTTGTTAATTGCTTCAAAGTCGGAGCAGGAAGCCAAAAATACCAACAAGCCCGACACTATCCAATTTAGACTATTATTTCGTTTCATTTCGCTGATCATTTTTATAGTTAAAACTTAGCACTGATATTGAATCCGTAAGTAATCGGAGAAGGAATGTTCCCGCCATCCAGCCCCTGAATATTACCGGAGCTCTGGGTAAAGTCGGGATCAAAATTCTTATTAGCCTTCCAGATTGTCCACACATTGTTGGCAAAAACGGAGAATCTCACATCCTTCACAGCCGTATCACCCAGACGAGGAACGGTATATCCTGCCGTAATCTCCCTCAGTTTCACGTAATCCGACTTAAACACATTCTGCGCCTGCACCCCGCTGCTATGCGAGCGCCCCCATTCGAAGGCCGATACGTTTTTATCGTTGGGCCGGGTGTTTGTAACCGTATAGCTTCCATCCGCATTATAGGCAACCGTACCCTGAACACCCTCCAATACCAATCCATTCTCGCGGATACCATTGGCGGCAGTTTCCTCCAGTGTTCCGGAATACATACCGTATTGTTGGGTGATGGAATAGAAGTATCCCCCTTTGCGAACGTCAATCAAGAATCCTGCGTCGAAGTTTTTATACCGGAAACTATTCCGCACTCCTCCCAGCCAATCGGGCAGCACACTTCCCAAGCCTTCTGTCTGAGCCGTTTTAGCATATACGCCATTGGCGGCAACCACCTTATTCCCTTCGCTGTCGAATACATAATTGTAACCCATCAGCTCGCCGTAAGGCTTCCCAACGGTAGCATGCAGCGCCACAAACGATGAAGCAATCTGCAATGTTTTCAGCTGGTCGTTCAGTTTTTCCACCTTGTTGTTGTTTTTCGACCAGTTGAAAGTTGCCTCCCACTGGAAATTTGCTGTCTGCACAGGTACCACATTGAGCACCACCTCAAGCCCTTTGTTGCTGATCTCTCCGGCATTCATCCACTGACTTGTATATCCGCTCGAAGCAGCCAAAGGCACCTGCATAATCTGGTTTTTGGTCAGGTTATTGTAATAGGTAAGGTCCAGTCCTACGCGGTTATTCAACAATTTAAGCTCGATACCCGCCTCCACAGAATTGGTAAGTTCCGGTTTCAGATGCGCATTGTTCAATATTATATCCAATCCGTAGTTGGGAACCCCGCCAAAGGAGCTGTTCTTGTACTCGTAGGTACGCGACAAGCTGTAGGGATCCGTATCGTTACCCACCTGGGCCCATCCCAGACGAACCTTACCGAAGTTCAGCCACGAAACAGCTTTCACCGGTTCGAGTTCGGTAAAGATAAAACTGCCCGAGAAAGAGGGATAGAAGTATGAATTCTCGTTGGCAGGCAAGGTGGAAGACCAGTCGTTACGGAAGGTCGCATCGGCAAACAACATACTTTTCCATCCCAGCGAAACATTGCCCAGCAGCGAACGGATCTCTTTCCGATAGGTCTTATCCGTAGTAAGCACACTGGTAGCGTTGCTCAGGTTATAATATTCGGGGATAATTAGTCCCCCCTGCGTTTCGCCGTTGTTGATATTGCGACGCTGGTGCATCAGGTTGGTCCCGATAAAAGCATTTAAAGTAAAGTTTTTAAGAGCCGTATTATAGTGAAGCATAGCCTCGTAGTTGAACTCCTGGAACCGCTGCACCTTCTCGCTGTACATGGATGTTGTACGAGAATAGACCGCGATACGATCTTCCACCGAATAGGTGTACACGTCGCCATGCACCTTGGCTGTAGCTTTCAATCCCTTGGCAATGTTCCATTCTACGCCCGCATTTCCATACACACGGTCGCGGTTCTCGTCGGAATAACTGGTATACGAAGCCCAGTAGGGATTATCTATATATTTGGCCTTCAGGTTATCCCACGAGGTAACGTTCCAAAGTCGTTGCGATCCGTCCGGACGTTTATAGTTAGACAACTCCTTGTAATCCACCTGATTCTGTCCCCACGAGTAAGCCTGGGTAATCACATTCCGGTTGGAAGTACCTGTCCACGGACGACCAACCACCCCGGTATTCATATAATTTACGGAAGACGAGAAGATAAAGTTCTTATGTTTCAGGCTACCGCTTGCACTTAAATTGTTACGTGAAAGCTTTGAATTAGGAGTGGTTCCCGTTGCCGTACGGTTGGTGTACGATACGCGGTAATTAGCAATCTCATTTCCTCCGCGAACCGAAATATTGTTATCGAAAGCCACACCCGTCTTAAAATAATACATCAAGTCGTGCTCCGGATATTTCCATTCGGTAGTCTTCAGATAACGGGCCTCATCTTCCGGATAAAGGTTTTCCCACGAAAGTACCTGCTGACCGCTGAATTTAGGTCCCCAACTCTCGTCGATGGCATAGGCAGGCACATTGTAACTCTGTCCGTTTATAACAACCTGGTTGAAAGTCTGCTGATTGCTGGCGCCCCCTCCGTACAATTTCTGCATGGGAGCGAAGCTGCTTCTAAGCTGGTTTTCCATGCTGATACCCGTACTCAACGATATCTCTGTCTTATTCTTATTGGTCCCCTTCTTGGTTGTAATCAATATCACCCCGTTGTTCGCCCGCGAACCATATAAAGCAGTTGCCGAGGCTCCCTTAAGAACCGACATACTTTCTATATCGTCCGGATTGATATCGGCAGCCGTATTACCATAATCCTTTTCGCCATACCCTATAGCCGTAGTGGTGCTACCCAACTGCGTATTGTCGATTGGCGTACCATCTATTACGTACAAAGGCTGGTTGTTTCCCAATACCGAACTCACCCCGCGAACCAACACACGGCTGGATCCACCCAAAGCACCTCCGGCGGAGATAATCTGCAAACCAGCCACCTTTCCAGAAAGCAACCCGATGGCATTGGTCTGACGCGATTTGGTCAGCTCCTCACCCTTTACATCCTGTACCGCATAGCTCAGGGCCTTCTTCTCTCTGGATATACCCAAGGCAGTAACCACCACCTCGTCTATATTGATCAGATCGGGCAACAGCACGAACCTTAACTCCTTTCCTGCTGCAGCAGGAAGTTCCTGCGATTTGTAACCCAGCGAAGAGGCTACAAGAATAGCCTCCGCAGTAGGCAGACTGATTGAAAACTGTCCGTTGCCGTCGGTAACCACCCCGTTGGTTTTTCCTTTCTCATATACTGTGACGAAAGGAAAAGGGGTATTGTCTTCTCCGTTGATCACCTGTCCTTTTACTGTAATCTGCGCACCCGCCTTCACCAGGATAAACAGTGAGAGAACAAGGAACAGCGCTTTTCTGATGAATTCTTTGTTTCGCATTATGGTAACTTTTTTAATTAATTCATTTAATGCGACAAAATTATGCCGAACAACATGTTTAGGAAATACCATACCTATGGTATATTTATAAATTGTAATTCTCGATAAAAAGAGTTAATATTGCAGTCATCTTACAATACTTTAAAACCATAATTAAATTAAACATGAAGTACAATGTTGCTATAATAGGGGGAGGTCCCGCAGGCTATACAGCAGCCGAAAAAGCTGCAGCCCAGGGCCTTTCTGTCGTTCTGTTCGAAAAAAATGCTTTAGGAGGCGTATGTCTCAACGAAGGATGTGTGCCCACGAAGACACTTCTTTACTCGGCCAAAGTATATGATACACTGAAACACGCATCCAAATACGGCATATCGGCCGATGCCTTCTCGTTCGACATGGACAAGATCATAGCCCGAAAAAATAAAATTGTAAAAAAGCTGACCGGAGGCATCAAGCTGAAAATGAAAGAACATCACGTAGAGGTGATACAGGGCGAAGCCTGCATCCGGGGCTGTGCGGCCGACGGAACTATCACCATCACCTGTGCCGACGATACCTTCGAGGCGGAGAACCTGCTGATATGCACCGGGTCCGAAACAGTTATACCCCCCATCCCCGGCTTGGCCGAGGCTCCCTTCTGGACCAACAGAGAGGCGCTGCAAAGCAAGGAACTTCCTTCATCGCTGGTAATTATAGGCGGAGGCGTTATCGGGATGGAATTTGCCTCCTTCTTCAACAGTATGGGTACAGAGGTGCATGTTATCGAGATGATGGACGAAATACTGGGAGGTATGGATCGCGAGATATCGGCCATGCTGCGGGCGGAATACACGAAGAAAGGGGTTAAGTTTCAGCTGGGAACCACGGTTACGGCCATACACGGCAACACGGTGGAGGTTTCAAAAGACGGAGCTGTAAGCACCGTTACAGCCGAAAAGATACTAGTAAGCGTAGGCAGGCGTCCGGTTAGCAAAGGATTCGGACTGGAAACACTGGAACTGGAGATGAACCGGGCCGGTATTAAGGTAAATCCATTTATGCAGACTTCGCGCCCCAATGTATATGCCTGCGGAGACATAACCGGCTTTTCGCTTCTGGCGCATACAGCTGTAAGCGAAGCCGAACTGGCAATCAAACATATCCTGGGTAAGGCGCCGCAGGGCATCAACTATCTTACAGTTCCGGGGGTGGTCTATACCAATCCGGAGGTTGCCGGAGTCGGTAAAACAGAAGAACAACTGCAGCAAGAGGGTGTTGCCTATACGAGCCGTAAACTACCTATGGCCTTTTCGGGCAGATTTGTTGCTGAAAACGAACAAGGGAACGGACTGTGTAAAATATTGCTGTCGGCAGACGGCACCATCCTGGGCGCCCATCTGCTGGGCAACCCAGCATCCGAACTTATCGTCAACCTGGGTATAGCCATTGAAAAGAATATGACGGCCCGGGAACTTAATTCCATGGTTTTTCCGCATCCAACGGTGGGAGAAATCATAAAGGAGACTTTATTTACATAGAAATAGCTACCTTTGTACCCAAATAAAACGTAATAGTGAGTACATTGGTAACCATACAAGCTAGCGGAACCCAGGGATTTGAAGGATTTGTGGGTATCCGCCTCTGGGACGGACAACTGATCAACGATGTAATGTTTGCATTACTTCTTGTTCAGTTGTCAGTTTTTGCCATTGTGTACCGCAATTATATCCGTCACTTCATTAAGATGACCAAAGATGTGTTTCTGGTTAAAGAGCGCCACAGTCTCTTTACACAAACCGTCTCCAACGATGTTTTTTACAGAAACTTCATGATTTACCAGGCACTTTTATTGTGCTCGCTTGCCATCTACGCCATCGGCCGGTCGTACGGATACGTATCCCGGTTAAACGAAACGCAGACCCTGCTCACCATCGCAGGCCTGTTTGGTGTATCCTTCCTGTTTTATCAGTTCAAGCAATTCATCTATTTCATTATGGGTGTCATAATGGACGACCACTTCAAATACAAGCTGTGGAAAACAAGTTATAACGCCATCATCGGTTTATGGGGTGTTGTTTTATATTTGCCTGTTTTATGGCTCTCTTTCGTAGAAACCTATACGGCTACCCCCACAATATTGTTCATTATTAGCTATATTTTGTGTCGATTTGCAATTATTTACAAAACGATACGGATATTTTACAAGAAAAAAAGCGATTTATTCTACTTAAGTTTGTACCTTTGCGCCCAAGAAATTTTACCTCTGGTATTTTTGTACGAAGGTTTAACTTATTTGTATAACTTTATCGAGACAAGTACTTTATGGCATTGAAAATAAAAAAAGTATTGGTGTCACAACCCAAGCCTGCAACCGAGAAATCTCCGTATTTCGATATAGCAGAGAAATTTGGAGTGGAAATAGATTTCCGCCCATTTTTTAAAGTAGAACCGTTAACTTCCAAAGAGTTCAGACAACAGAAAATCTCCATTTTGGATCATACAGCCGTGGTGTTTACATCGAGGCATGCTATCAATCACTTCTTCCACCTGTGTGAAGAGCTGAGGGTTGCCATTCCGGAGACGATGAAATACTTCTGTGTTACGGAAGCAATTGCAGTTTACCTGCAAAAATACATTGTATACAGAAAACGTAAGATCTTTTTCGGTCAGACCGGAAAGGTGGAAGATCTGGCCGTTGTTATAGGTAAACATCCCAAGGAAAAATACCTGATACCGGTATCCGATGTACACAAGGAAGATTTGATTTCGTTGCTTGAAGCAAAGAAAATCAGTTACACCAAAGCGGTTATGTACAGAACTGTAAGCAACGATTTTGAGGATAACGAGAAATTCGATTACGATATGCTTGTATTCTTCAGCCCGTCCGGAATCTCTTCTTTATTGAAGAACTTCCCCAACTTCGAGCAGAAAGATATCAAGATCGGATGCTTCGGACCTACTACAGCTAAAGCAATCAAAGATGCCGGTTTAAGGCTGGATATGGAAGCTCCCACGCCGGAGGCTCCCTCCATTACAGCTGCCCTGGAAATATACCTGAAAAAGCAGCAGTCCGAAAAAGGATGATAGACAGAAGGCATACTCTTTCAAAAGAAGAACGGCTTTCGTGGAAACGTCACATTGATTTGTTGTTTGCCGAAGGCCGTTCTTTTATATCTTTCCCCCTTCGGGTAGTATATCTTCCGGTAGAAGAAAAGGAGCTCCCGTCGAGGGTAGCCATCATGGCCAGTGTACCCAAAAAGAAATTCAAACGGGCCAACAAGCGGAACCTTATTAAAAGGCAGATACGCGAAAGCTACCGGATACACAAATACGACCTGATTGATCCGCTGCAAGAGAAAGGAACCAGCATGCTTGTTGCCTTCTTATATGTAGATAAGGAGATCCGCTCCTTTGCCGAGATTGAAAAATCCATGATCAAGGCCCTGAAGGCCCTCAAAGATAAATGAAGAAATTCTTCACCTACATCCTGTTATTGCCGGTATATTTTTACAAGTATTTTATTTCACCCATGACTCCGGCTGCGTGCAGGTACACCCCTACCTGTTCCGAATATGCTGTGCAGGCCCTCAGGAAACACGGTCCCATCAAAGGACTCTATCTGGCTATAAAACGAATACTCCGCTGCAACCCCTGGGGAGGAAGCGGTTACGATCCGGTTCCCTGATATGCATTACGTAGATATACATACCCACCACACCCCTCACCAGGCATCCTCCAGTGCAGACTCATACGCCTGTATCGTAAATCTGATCATCGCAACGGAAGGGCAGCAACAGCCAAACACTCCAAACGAAAACGGCATCTACTATTCGGCAGGCATACACCCGTGGTACATCAGCGACCCCGACCAGCAAATGGAGCTGCTGCGCCACACCTGCAGCCTGCCGGGCATCGTGGCACTGGGTGAAGCCGGACTGGACACGCTTGCCTCCACGCCTTTCATCCTGCAGGAAAAAGTCTTCCGCCAGCAGATAGCCTTGTCTGAAGCGCTCTGCAAACCGCTGGTTATACACTGCGTAAAAGCCTGGCAACAGCTAATCACCCTCAAAAAAGAGACGACTCCCCGCATGCCCTGGGTGATACACGGGTTCAGGGGCAACAAGCAATTGGCCGAACAGCTCATACACCAGGATTGCTGGCTCTCCTTCGGCGAAAAATTCAATCCAGAAGCCGTACGGGCAGCCTATCCGAACCGTATCCTGGCGGAAACGGACGAAAGCCTGCTCTCCATCCAAAAAATATACCAACAGCTTGCTGACACCTCCGGAATAGATGCACAGCTATTTTCCAACACATTAAGAGAGAATGTTCGCACGGTTTTTACTATTTGATTTAAAAATAAGTACTAACTTTGCCTCACTCAAATAATACAATAATTTAGTACGATGAATTTTGTTGAAGAATTAAGATGGAGAGGCATGATTCATGACATGATGCCCGGTACAGAAGAACAGTTACAAAAAGAGATGACCTCTGCTTACGTTGGTATCGATCCAACCGCAGATTCTTTACATATTGGACACCTGGTAGGCGTTATGATGTTAAAGCACCTGCAGCGTGCCGGTCACCGGCCCATCGCCCTGATAGGCGGCGCTACCGGAATGATTGGCGATCCATCCTTAAAATCGGCAGAGCGTAACTTATTAGACGAAGCCACTCTTCGTCATAACCAGGAAAGTATTAAAAACCAGCTGGCTAAGTTTCTGGATTTCGATTCGGACGCCCCTAATGCCGCCAAGTTGGTTAACAACTACGACTGGATGAAAGACTACTCATTCCTGAATTTCATTCGCGACATCGGTAAACACCTTACCGTAAACTATATGATGTCTAAAGACTCCGTAAAGAAACGTCTCAGCTCGGAATCAAACGTAGGTATGTCTTTTACTGAATTCTCGTATCAGCTGCTGCAGGGATACGACTTCCTGTACCTGTACCAGCACGAAGGATGCAGACTGCAGATGGGAGGCTCCGATCAATGGGGTAACATCACAACCGGAACAGAACTGATCCGCCGCAAGCAGGGAGGCGAAGCCTTCGCCCTTACCTGTCCGCTTATCACCAAAGCAGACGGTGGCAAGTTTGGTAAAACCGAATCGGGTAACGTGTGGCTGGACCGCCGCTATACCTCTCCCTACAAATTTTATCAATTCTGGCTTAACGTAAGCGATGCCGACGCAGCCAAATATATAAAGATCTTCACTGCCCTGAGCAAGGAAGAGATTGCCGACCTGGAGGCAGAACAGGCAGCCGCACCCCACCTGCGTCCGCTGCAGAAGCGTCTGGCCAAAGAGGTAACCATCATGGTACACTCTGAGGAAGACTATAATGCAGCCGTTGAGGCATCCAACATCCTGTTTGGCAATGCCACATCCGAAGCCCTCAAGAAGCTGGACGAAGACACCCTCTTGGCCGTATTCGAAGGGGTACCTCAATTTGAAGTATCCATGGACGAATTTGCTACAGGCATCAAAGCTGTAGATCTGTTTACAGAAAAAGCTGCCGTATTCCCCTCCAAAGGCGAAATGCGCAAGCTGGTTCAGAGCGGTGGTGTAAGTGTAAATAAGGAAAAGCTGGCAACGGCCGACGAGGTAGTAACCTCTGCATCGTTGCTGAACAACAAATACCTGCTTGTACAAAAGGGTAAGAAGAACTACTTCCTGCTCATTATAAAGTAAAATTTCGAGCAATAGATTTGCAAAGTTAAAAAATATGCTTACCTTTGCAACGCTTTACAATAAAGCATCGGATTGTCTCATGGTGTAACGGTAGCACTACAGTTTTTGGTTCTGTCTGTCGAGGTTCGAATCCTCGTGAGACAACAGAAAGGAAAAAAGGTTTGGAATGAAAATTTCCAAACCTTTGTTTTTACAGGGCTTTTGAGTTGGAGTGGTGTCTGATCATGAGTCTTATTTTTTGATTGCTTGCTGAAATGTTTTACTAAAGTTTTTCGAACTTAAAAGACTATCAGCATGAATTTTCTAACACATAAAATATTTCTCCGGGTTGATCAATATAAGAATCCTGGAGAAGGCGTAATCTATTTAAGGGCTACCTTGAATAGGATTCATAGGTATGTTTCTCTCCGGATAAGGGTTAAGGAGAAGAACTGGAATCCTAGTACCCTGGAGGTTCGACTAGCTGAACCAAATGCTATCTACAAGAATCAGGTAATAAACATGTTCGAATCAAAAGCCAGAAATATTCGACATGATTTCCTTATGAAGGGTAAGTATTTATCTCTTGACGAGTTTATAAAACAGCTATCTATTAACTATAATAGTTCTTGCTTTTATGAGTTTGTTGAAAACGAAATGAAACAGAATAAATCGCTGTCTAAAGAGACCTTAAGGGGGTATGATGCTCAGGTTTCTAAACTAAAAGCATTCAAAGAAAGTCTCTGTTTTGCAGAAATCGATTCTACCTTTTTAAACCGATATGAAAAATATATGGTTGAAAAACTTCATAACAAACCTAATACAGTTACCCGAACATTTACTTTTATGAAGGCTGTAATTAATAAAGCCAAAGCTTTGGGTGTAACCGAAATCGATCCTTTTAAATCACGCAAATTAGGTTTTAAGGAGGGAACAAGAAACAGACTGTCTATTGAGGAGCTTGATTTACTAACGGCATTGTTTGAATCTGGCGACCTTAACGAAAGGGATGAGAATGTTCTTAGATATTTTCTGTTCAGTTGTTTTACTGGTTTGAGATATGGGGATGTGTTTAATCTAAAATGGAATAACATTGAGGATAATGTGATTGCTTTGGAAATGAACAAAACTTCTATAAAAGTAAGAATTCCAATTATTGAACGCGCCAGAAAGCTGCTTCCGGAGGAAAAGATTTATTTAAGTAATAAGAAAGTATTTAGGGTATTAACCAATCAACGAACCAATTCCTATCTAAAAGATATAATGAAAATTGCCGGTATAAAGAAAGATATATCCTTTCATTGCGCAAGGCATAGCTTTGCAACCAACGGTATAGAAATTGGCATCCCTTTGGAAGTAATTAGTCAGCTGCTTGGCCATACGGATGTTAAGATTACCAGGATATATGCTAAATACTCTGATAGTCTGAAAGTGCGCGAACTAAATAAATGGGATCAGATTGATCGAAGTAATGAGGAAAAAGAAAAGGAGGCTTAAGAGCCTCCCTTCTTTTTACCCCCAATTAAAAGAATTAATATCAGAGCAATGGCTACAAGTCCATGAAATGCAATACCGGAATAATATAAATATGCGTTCATAAATCGGAATCTCTCTTTAGTAATGACCTTGACGTAGGTACTGACATTTTCTTTTTCATTACTGGAGGTTTTACTTTTTGTTTCACTGCGTATTACTCCTGGTGCACGAATAGGAATCGCCGGCTTGTTCCCAATTTTATGAAGTAATAATCCGTTTTTAATGACTGCAAGACTCCAGGCCAAGGAGGTTTCCAAGTAGCTGCTATCTTGTACGGATGATGTACTAACTTCGGGGGCAGGGTGATAAAGAAACGTTGTGTCGCGCTCGACGATTTTTACTGTATCTGTTTGCGTTTGATTAATATATTCGGTAATAGTACGCGTTGCTTCTTTTTGTGGCCTACAAGAAATGATTACTAATACCAGGAATATAAATATTGTATGCTTCATTTGAGATCAGTTGATAGTTGTACAAGTATGTTCGCTATGTTTATGGCCAAAAAAGAGGATGATTGTCGGTACAACGACACGTCCTGTTGATTTGTAATAAAGCATATTTCGAGAAGGATATTATTGCAATCCGGTTTATTTAGTATCCCAATTGTACCTACTGCAGTATCTTTCTCTGTTTTAATTCCTCTACTCTTGGTTCCCATTGTATCTGTAATCGTTGAAAGTAGTTTTTCCGCAATTATACGTTCTTCTGCATTGTAATAATTTGGCAATACTACTTCGGTACCATTTGCAGAAGCCGATGCTGATGCATTGAAATGTATGTCTATAAGGATATCTTTTTTACAGACTTTGCTGCGAAGCCAGGAGATGACACTATTGAGTGAATCTGTGTTGCAATCTCTAATAGGAGTAACACCAAGTCTTTCTATTTCCCTAGATATCTCATCCCTTAAATGAATGGCCTCTACGGCTTCATTTAAGAATCCATTAGCACCGGTTCCAAATCCGGATTTAGTAAGATTATGACCCGCAATTAAATAAATTTTCCTCATGATTGTTGTGTATTTAAATGGTGTAATTCACTCTCCTTATGCCTTATACGTACAGTGCAAAGGGTATTGTAGCATCTTAGGCCCTTTAGGTAGGTTACTTCGGCCTTCATGGCAGCTACCTGGTTAATTGCTTCATTGGCCTCTTTTTGCATGGCAAACCATTTGTCGGTTAGCTCGTCGAGCTGTTTGTATAGCCGCTCGACTTCATCTCTCCGCATTTCTTGCTGTTTTTTCTGATTTTCAATTTCAATTGCTTCGGCCGATGCATTTGCTTTCTTCTTTTCGGCCTGCCAGAAAACCAGTTGTAAGACATTTAAGCCCCCAAACAAACCGGTAAGAATAATTAGTACTTGATCCATATATTCTCTTTTTGATACAAATATGGATAAGCAGGATGTTGATCAAAAGGACAAAAAAAGCCCGGTTCATAGCTTACCGGGCTATAGGATTTATGATTCATCAAATAAACGAGCCTGCTTGAGCTCTACATTTTCTGTTCGAATGGTATCATTGGCCAATAGAGTTATATCTATTTTATCAATGAAATAAGGCTGATTATTAATAGTGATTTTCTCTTCCCACTTTATATTCATTATGTCTTGTGGTGTTAGAATGAAATTCCCTTTAAATGTTTGATTCGCACGTTTCAAGAATTCATTATGCTCCTGATAATAATGGCGAAACAATCCACGCGAACTAATCCATTCCAAAGAAAGGTTACCTAGCTGAAGATCGCCAACATTCTGATTTGTACTTAAATTAGTACCAAAGGGAGAACCGGTTGGTTTTCTCTTTCCAAGTATAGGCGTTTGAGGTCCGCTGGTATACGACACCGGTACAAATCCTTGAGCAAAACAGAATGCGATAGGGCATGAAGCATCTGAAGCTTCGGTTGTGGATCCATCTTCGTTTACAGTTTTGGAAATCGATTTTTGTTCGACAGGGAAATAGGGATAATATTGATTTACGTAATCCAGTACAGTATAATAAGAGGCGTTGATCATAGAAATAGCTTCGTCGGCAGTTGTAATTTCGGCTTCATTATAAGATGACAGGTCTGCGAAAGAAAAGTGAGCAGAACTTTTGATATCAAGAATTCCGGTTTTTAACCGACGAGCAAACCATCCATATTTCTTTACATAGGATATCTGTTCGCTTCCAGGAATTAAATCCTCATATCCTAGTACTTCTGACTGATCTGAAGTTAGCCATTGACGCCAGTTAGTAAATGAAGGTGCCGCCTTATCTAACGATGTTGCTGAAGAAAGCCTAAGTTTTTGGGGTGTTTCAAATACAGGATATAAAATACCATTTAATTTTGAACTCCAGTCTTTGGTTGGTAAAGCATTGTGGATATCCTTTAAAAACACGCAACGAACAGCCCTTTTATTGTAATCAACTATAAACCTACAGCCAAATTTATCTTCAACACAGGTTTGAAGATCGAGTGCTGAAACATCTGGCACCAAATTTTCGTATTTAAACCAACCGGAGTCTATCGCACTAGATGCGTTATTTAACAAAACCAAACGACGCAACTCTCCCTGTGAAAAAGGATTGTTAGTTTGTGTTATGCTAAAGTATTCATAAACCTGAGATAAGACGTAATGCAGATATAGAAAAGGAGCATATCCATTGTAGGTTTTGCCACTTTTTGTTCCATAAGTACCGTCCGGATCTGCATAGTTCTTTATTTGATATTCTGTACTTCCATTTGTTTCAGTAATTTTAGTACAAAGCTCGAACACTGTATATTCGCCATTATCAGATTTAACGCTGTTTGTTAAGTCGACAAAGAAATCTGGACTAGATGAAATAGAGGGATAATGGGTCTTTTTAACAACAATCTGATTAAGTTGAACTTGTGATAAAGTATCGTAAAAATCGCCTTCGGAAAGTGTGATATCAAGATCAATTCCTCCTGAGGATATCCCTTGGATTATTGCTGTTCCGTAAAGGGAAATTACTCCGGAAATGATTGTACAAGGAAATTCTTTTCCAATACGTAAGCGACGATCCGGACGATTGGGATAGCCCAATTGTTTTAGATTTGATGGTGTAGCGGGTAACGTGATACCTATACCAAAACTTCCCTGATCGTTAAAAATGGGATTTATAAGAGAAAGCGATATCTCTGTGTCTGGGGTGATTCCCATTGACATATTTCCAAGTAGAATTTTCATTTCTTGCTTACTTTTGAACGTAAATTATTAACCCTGTCTGCCGACTTTTCAAGATGCCCGTATTTAATAAAGACACCATCTTTCTCTAATTTGGAAAGGAGCGCAAACAAGCGACTATTTAATTTTTTTGTTTCCGGATCCGGAATGTATGAGATACCTGGTTGCGATGGGTACGAAGGAATTGTATCGTATTTACCTTCTGCCCGTTGAAGAACCCGGCGATCGCGAGCATCGTTGATAGCCTGCACCATAATTGGGAACCGGATATCTTTTTTTAGCATTTCCATGTCTGGCGTAGAAATAATTAATTCGCCTCCATGTTCGCTTATCAGGGATGGGTTACTAATAATACCGGATTGCGGAGTTCCGATGTATGGAACATCACGATATTGACGACCATCTGAAGCTCCAATTACATCGTATTTACCCTTTGCCCGTTGTGGAACGATACTTACACCATTTGGAGATGTTCCAGGATTATCGTCGTCGCTATCAGTTCTGGAAGATGGCCGTTTGATTGAGCCTTTTACCCCCTCGAATACACCCATAATTAGAGCCGTACCAGCAGCTGCAGCAATTGGTCCGGCAATTGGTCCAAGCTTAGCCGTCATATTAGCAAAAAGCTCTGCAGTGGCCATTAAAACAACTTGCTTTAACGTATCTAATGCCAATAAAAGCATATTATACTGGAAATTGGCCGTTGCAGTCTCGCTGTCGCTTATAAAACCGCCTAGAATATTACCGAATGATCCGGCAGCATCTGAAGCCATCACTTTAAATTTTTCGTTTTCGGCAGCTAATTTTTGATAGACCTCTTTTTCATTACGAAGATTCTTCTCACCAATTCTTTTAAGTTCTTCGCTTGCCTTTTTATGTATTGCAACCTTTCTATCAGCGATGCTCTGTTGTTTCGTTAATTCATCCGGAAGCTTAAAGCTTTCCATCATTTTAATCCTATAATTTAAAATTGACTGCTCAATCTCTTTCCGTTTTTTTTCCTCAAGGCCGTAAATTGACAGTTTTCGCCTTAAACTTTCAAGCTCCAGCTCTTCGAGTTTTTTTGTATGCGTAAACTTATCTATGAGACCTTCTGCATATTTTTTAGAAAGGGCTAGTTTTTCGTCGGCGATACTTTGATCGACAGCTTTTAAATGATCTTCTATTGCCTTCTTTTTTGCAGCTTTTTCCTTGGCCAACAATTCGGCCCTGATGCCCTGATTCTTTTCCTCAAGCTCCATGAGATAATGAGCACTATCTATTCGCGCCTGAACAACCTTTGCTTCAGCTTCTTTTATTGCGATATTATCCTGAAGGGTATTATCATCTTGCGCGGCTTTCATTTTTGTAAGCTCCAACTCTTCTTTGGCCAACTGCTCTTTTGTATTGAAAAGACCTCTTTCTAGTTCCTGGTATTTTTTGACAAACCCCTCACGTTCTTTGGCATCGTATTTATCTTTTTGCATCATTTTATGCCTAAGCTCCAGCATTTGTGCTTCTGCTTCTTTTTGCTCCAGGATCAATGATTTTTGTTTTTGCTGTAAGACGTATTGTTTCTCCTCAATCTCGTATTGGCGCTGCATCTTTTCGTTTACATCGTCCATAATCCCAAAATTATCACTGAGGAATTTTACGGTGTTAGCAACTACTTTTCCAATTCCAGTAAATGCATTAACAACTTTCTCGCCCACCCATTCGAAGGCATCACCAATGGTATTCGCAACAACTTTGAGCGGAGCCATGGCAGTAGCTGTACGGTGGGCTCCTTCTTCTGAAGCTGTAGAAAAACGCTGAAATGATTTTATCAAACCTGTAATAATTAAACCTAGGGCAGTTAGCACAGCACCTACCGGATTAGTGGCTATGGCAATCAACCCTTTTTGAAAGCCCAACACACTTTGCGTTGCAGCACCAATTGGATTAGGCATTGCAGCCATAGTTTGAATAAGCGTATTGCCCTGGTTACGAAGATCGGCCATTCGTTCTTTAGTGGCATCTAATTGGTTTTTGAGGGTAGTCCATGCAGGGTCTGAAGGCTCCATGACATCAAGCTGCGCCTGTAAATCTTTGGCCGACTTACGCAACTGCTTCATGGTCATATCTTCAAGCTTTAGCTGTTTTTCCAGCTGCTCGACCTTTTTGCGGTTCAATTCAATTGCTGCATTATTATCCTCAATTGATTTCTTGCTGGCCAGCCACTGAGCCGAATTCTTTTTCCCTTGAGCTTCGAGCTCTTTCATTTCCTGGCGAGTTTCGCGATTGGCCTTTTCGAGGTTGCGACTTTCGTGGACTAGGTCCTGAATGCTTTTTTGCGCTCCAGAGGAGTCGAGTGAAATAATCCATTTTATTTCGTCATCGGTAAGTTTCTTTGCCATATTATCTGCCTTTTGCCTTATTGTATTGATCT
>WARQ01001531.1_pt2 | contig 78809 bp, 66 predicted proteins | sample 4769161 | NCBI WGS metagenome assembly WARQ01 (sample SAMN08893024, study PRJNA449175) | gut metagenome | isolation source: rumen sample fed with dry roughage | host: buffalo | place: India: Nagpur | collected 2016 | reverse complement strand
TTACATGATTAAATAGAATCTTAGAATATAATGTTGAAGAAAATTAAAAGTATAATTTTAGTTGCTATCTGTATTCTTTCTCAGATGTCGTTGTTTGCACAAAACAACACAAATTCTCCATATACACGATTTGGATATGGAGAGTTGGCCGATCGTTCGTTCGGGGCTGGGAGAGCTATGGGTGGAATCGGGTATGGGTTGAGATCTTCTAAGCAGATTAATCCTTTAAATCCTGCGTCTTACACGAGTATTGACTCAATGACGTTTATTTTTGATTTTGGAGCTTCTGCCCAATTATCATGGTTTGATGATGGACAGAATAAACAAAATAATTATAATGGAAATATAGAATATCTGGCAATGCAATTCCCCCTTCACAAGAGAGTTGCAATGAGTATTGGGGTTCTTCCATATTCGTATGTGGGATATGATTTCGGAGCATTGAAAAAGGCGGAAGATTCCGACTTGAACTATATAGAAAATTTTGTTGGTACCGGCGGATTAAACGAAGTCTATGCTGGATTGTCTATAGATGTATGGAAGAAGAGACTTTCAGTTGGTGCAAATGTTGGATATTTTTTTGGGAATATAACTCATGAACGTAATTTGTCTTTTTCAAATTCGGAGACATACCCTGTGTATCGAAAACAACGGGTAGATGTAAAGGATATTAAACTTGACTTGGGTTTACAATATACACATCCTGTCGGATTGAAGGAAAGCCTGAACTTCGGATTGGTTTATTCACCATCAAACAAGTTGAATGCAACATCTTACGATATTGAGTCGTTGAATAATGTTGCCAAAGCAGATACAGTTACGGGTCTTGGCTTTGATATTCCCGAGTCTTACGGATTTGGAGTCTCTTATGTCAAGAATAATAAACTGACACTTGGAGCTGATTTCCTTTATCAGACTTGGGATAAAGCTAAATTTTTTGATGAGACAAGTCAGTTTAAGAACAGAATGCGTCTGGCATTAGGTGGAGAGTTTATTCCTGGTTTTGCAGAGAAGAGTTTCTTAAAAAGAGTATCCTATCGAGGTGGTATTCATTATAGTAATTCTTACTTAAATATAAATGGTAACAGCTATAAAGAGTATGGAGCAAGTGTTGGTTTCGGTCTGCCTTTGGTTGATGGACGGTCTATCATTAATCTGTCTTTCGAATATGTAAAGATAAAACCGGAAATAAGCACAATGATTGATGAACAGTATTTAAGGTTTACTGTTAATTATACATTTAACGAACGTTGGTTCTTCAAATGGAAATTGGATTAAGAAATTTTGCTAACATTAATTTAAAGAGATATGAAGATTAGAGTGTTATTGCTTGCTATCGGATGCTCTATAGGAGCATTTGGAGTGTATGCGCAGAAAGGAGTAGATACTGGTACTCAATTTGGATCAGGTGCTGATAGTGCAAGATGCGTTGAGAATATTAGCCTATTTATTCCTTATGCAAAAGCTGGCAACTTTAAAGATGCCTATGAGTTTTGGAAAATCACGTACGATGAATGTCCTGCAGCAACAAAGGATATTTATCTGTACGGAGTGAGAATTGTTGGATGGCAGATCGAAAATGAAAAAGATCCTGCTAAAAAAGCAGCGTTGATTGATAAACTGATGGCTGTGTATGACCAACGTGTGAAGTATTTTGGAGACGACTCCAGATATGGAAAGGATTGGATTGTGTCTCGTAAAGCACAGGATTACATCCAGTATATGGGAGACAAGGCCGATGTAAAGGTTCTTTACGGATGGTTAGGAGAAGTAATTACTGAATTTAAGGAGAAAACAGAAGCATTAGCTGTTTCTTACTTTATGTATTCTTCACATCAGCAATTATTGAAGGATCCTAATTTTAAGGAACAATATATTCAGGATTATCTGAAGTGTTCTGCAATTTTTGATACTCAATTGGCTGCAGCAAAAGCTGCTGGCAATGAAAAAGAGATTGGCAACCTTACCACAATGAAAGCTGGTTTGGACAATGGATTTGCAAATAGTGGTGCTGCTGATTGTGAAACTTTACAAAATATGTTTGCTGCCAAAATTGAAGCCAATAAGACTGATTTAAATTATCTCAAGGAAACAATCTCGTTGTTGAGACGTGTTCGTTGTCAGGATATTGATGCTTATTTCGCAGCTTCAGGTTATGCTCATAAAATTGAACCGACTGCAGAATCTGCAATGGGATTAGGTAAGCAGGCTGTTAAGAATAAGGATTTTGATACAGCTGTTAAGTTCTTTGAGGAATCAGCCAGAATGGAAACAGATCCAAACGTAAAATCTGATATTTACTACATGATTGCTTTAATATCTTTTGATCAGAATAGTTATTCTAAAGCAAGACAGTATTGCCTGAAGGCTCTGGATATGAAACCTAATAACGGTGCTCCTTATTTGTTGATTGGTAAAATGTATGCCGCAACAGCTAAGAGTATTTATCCGAGCGATGGTGTACTGGCTAGATCAGTATATTATGCAGCAGTAGATAAGTTTGAAAAAGCAAGACAGGTTGATCCTAGTTGTGCAGATGAAGCTAATTCATTAATCGGATCATACAGAGCGCATTTCCCTTCTACTGAAGAGATCTTTATGCATCCTGATTTGGAAAAAGGTCAGACTATAACAATCGGAGGTTGGATTGGAGAACAAACAAGGGTTCGTTAAGACATGATTATACCTCTTTTGAAGTTATTATCAAATAATAAAAACATAACAGCTGCACTCTTTGCAGCTGTTATGTTTATTTTATTATCTACCTCTTGCGGCAAGGAGAATAAGGAGGTGGTTGATGTTTCTTTTGATCCGGAAAAATCGTACACCATGAAGGCCTTGGATATCTCTACGCTTATATCCGATTCCGGAATAACCCGCTACAGGTTAAATACAAAAAAATGGCTTGTTTTTGAGAAAGCGGCCGAACCTCATTGGTATTTCCCGGATGGAGTGTATGTTGAGAAATTTGATACTCTTTTTAGAGCAGAGGCAAGTATAAAAGCTGATACAGCTTATTATTATGACAAGAAAGGCCTTTGGAAACTTATCGGTAATGTTAAAGTTTCAAGTTTAGCCGGTGAGCGGTTTGAAACGTCACTTCTTTTCTGGGACCAACGAACAGAAAAAGTTTATTCTGATAAATTTATTAGGATTGAACAGGCGGAAAGAGTTATTACCGGAATAGGTTTTGAATCTAATCAGAGTATGACTCTTTATAAAATTTTTAACCCTCAAGGGGTATTTCCGGTTTCAGAATCGCGTGCCGATTCATTGGAGCAGGATACAGTCAAGTAGAATCATAATTGAACATGTTGACCTATATATTCATTTCTCTACTAACGATTGCTTTTTTTTCAGGAATGGAAATTGCTTTCATTTCCTCTAATAAAATTCGTTTTGAACTTGAAAAAAGGAATAAGCGATTTTCCAGTTACATCTTGTCTTTTTTTTATAGAAACCCTTATGAGTTTATCTCTTTAATGCTGGTAGGTTACTATCTTTCTCTTATTGTTTATGTCCTTTTAATTGCCTCATATATTGAATCATCCATTGGTTTATTTGTCGACAACCAGATTCTTTTTATATTTATTCAATCATTTTTTGCAACAATCCTTATTTTAATTGCCGGCGAATTTCTTCCAAAAACAATTTTTAAAACCAACCCAAACCTATACCTGAAGATATTTTCTATTCCACTGGCTGTTTTTTATGTGGTATTGTATCCGGTGACAAAGATTATTACACTCATAACTTTCCTTATTTTAACTGTGTTTGGAATAAAGGATTGGAAGCGGACTGTCAGTAAATCCTTAGGAAAAGTTGATTTGGATTTTTTTATTCAACAGAGTCTGGAAAATTTACAGCAAAAGGCAGAGATTGAGAATGAAGTCAAAATATTTCAAAATGCACTTGACTTCTCAAATGTACGTTTGCGCGATTGTATGGTTCCCCGAACAGAAATTGTTGCATGCGATAAGCAAACTTCAATTCAAGAGTTGAAAAATAAATTTATAGAAACCGGCTACTCTAAAATACTTGTTTTTAATGATAGTATAGATGGAATTGTTGGTTACATTCATTCGTCTGAATTATTTACTGATATAAAAGACTGGACCACCCGTATAATTTCTGTTCCAATTGTGCCTGAAAATATGACGGCGAATACTCTTATGAAAATGCTGTTGCAAGAGAAACGTAGCATTGCTGTAGTAGTGGATGAATTTGGAGGAACAGCAGGAATCGTAACACTTGAAGATCTTGTAGAAGAGATTTTTGGAGAAATTGAAGATGAGCACGATATGAAATCGCTCATAAGTAAGCAGCTTAGCGAAAAAGAATACCTGGTCTCTGGTCGATTGGAGGTTGATCTGCTGAATGAAAAATTTGATTTGGATTTGCCTGAATCTGACGATTACCAAACCATTGCAGGGTATATTCTACACAACTATCAAAAGTTTCCGAAGGTAAACGAGATAATCGATATTGGCAGATATAGCATGAAGATTGTGAAAGTAACATCAACTAAAATTGAATTAGTTCGAATTAAAGTGATTGATTAGTGAAAAAAAGTTACAGAATATGCGCGTTAATTACGTTTTGTTTGTATCTTCGTGCCCGTTAACTGTAAAATATAAACTTTTTAAATATATAAAGATAAATGGCTACGCTGGAAAAAATTAGAAACAAAGCAGGATTGTTAGTACTCGTAGTGGGGCTGGCATTGTTTGCTTTCATTATCGGTGACTTTTTAAACTCAGGATCTACTTATTTTAGACAATCGCAGGAACGTGTTGCTGAAATTAATGGAGAAGTGATTAAAATTCAGGATTACCAGGCTCGTGTTGACGAAATGACGGAAGTTTATAAAATGCAGTCCGGTAGCACAAGTTTACCTGAAGAATACATGACTCAGATTCGTGAATCTGTCTTCGATGCTATGGTTCGTGAGATCGTCCTTGGAGAAGAATTGTCTGATTTGGGTATTGTGGTTTCACCCGAAGAGCTGTTTGATATGGTTCAGGGAGAAAATATTTCACCTATGATCCAGCAGATGCAGATGTTTGTAAATCCTGAGACTGGTGCTTTTGATAAACCGGCATTGTTGAATTTCTTGAAAACGATAAATGATCCTAATCTTGCTAATTATCCAGCAGATCAGCAAGCTCAGCTTGCCCAGGCAAAGAATTTCTGGTTGTTTTGGGAAAAGAATATCAAGCAACAGCGTTTGGAGCAAAAATATACAACTTTGCTTAGCAAGGCTATTACAGCCAATGTTATTGATGCCAAAGCAACTTTTGAAGAAACAGCCGAAAGTTCAGATATTGTGTATGCAATGCAACCCTATGCTTCTGTTGCTGATTCTTTAGTGACAGTATCTGATAGTGAAATTGAAAAATTGTACAATCAACGCAAATCTGTGTATAAGCAGAAAGAGAGCAAATTGATCAAATATATTGCTGTAGACATTCGTCCAAGCAAGCAGGATTATGACAATGCAAGTGCGGAAATTGAAGCAATTAAAGAAGAAGTTATCTCTACAGACCGGATTGCCGATGTTGTAAATGAAAATTCTGAAGTTCCTTATGTGGATGCATTCTTTTCTGCAGCAGCTTTTGATGAGCAGCTAAAACAATTTGCAACAACTGCCGAAGTGGGAACAGTTTATGGCCCCGTTTTCGAAGCTGATAAATACAGATTGTTTAAATTGGTCGATAAGACTGTTGCACCCGATTCGATTAAGGTTAGCCATATCATGATTGCCAATGCCGGTAATGAAGCTGCTGCAACATCTTTGGCAGACAGTTTGATGACAGTTCTTAAGAACGGCGGCAATTTTGCTGAGTTAGCTAAGAATTATTCACAGGATCAATCTGCGCAGAATGGTGGCGAACTTGGATGGTTTACGGAAGTTACAGCTTTAAGAGGTGTAAATGAAGATTTCAAGAAGGCTATTTTCTCAACTCCTGTAAATGGTTATGCATTAGTAAAGTCTTTGTATGGAACACATTTGGTTAGAGTAGACGAGAGAACTGCCAGTGTAACAAAATATAAAGTTGCAGACATTGATATGACAGTTTCTCCCAGTTCAAAAACTTATAGCAATATCTATAATGAATTGAATAAGTATCTGACAGCTAACAGAGATATTAAAAAGATGGATGAAGCTGCTAAAGAAGCAGGATACAATGTACTGTCTGATGTGACTGTCACCGGTGCTGATCAAATGATTGGAACTATCAAAAATTCAAGACAAGTTATTCGTTGGGCATTCCAAAATGATAAAGGTGCTATTTCTGATATTTTTGAATGTGAAGATAAATTTGTTGTTGCAGCAGTTCAGGAATCAATCCCTGAAGGTTATGCTTCTGTAAAAACAGTTGCTCCTGCTTTGAAGGCTGAATTGATTGCTCAGAAGAAAGGCGACAAAATTGCGTCGGATCTTGCTGCTAAGAATATCACTTCTCTTGAAGGTTATGCAGAGGCTATGGGATCTAAAATAGACTCAGTTAAGTTTGTTAGCTTCGGTACACGCAGAATTACTGGCATCGGTGTTGAACCAAAAGTAAATGCTGCGGTAGCTTTAGCTCAGGTAGGACAGCTTACACCTCCGGTAAAAGGAAATAACGGTGTTTATGTACTAAAGGTTTATAATAAAACCAAAGATGCAAAAGTATACAACGAAGCAGAACAGATTAAGACAATTGACTCTGCAAATGCATATCGATTCGGATTCCAGGCTGTTCAGTCGTTGGTTAATAAAGCTGAAATCGTAGATAACCGCATTCGTTTCTATTAAAAAAAGTTTTAAGTTACATTATACTACACGGCGGATGTCTTTCTTTGATGAAAGACATCCGCTTTTTTTTATCTTTGCAGTTTAAAGTATATTAAGAAGGAAGACATGGAAGCAAAAAGAAGATTATTAGGAATGACATTAAATGAACTGAAAGAAGTAGCATCAGAGCTTAATCTTCCAGCCTATGCTTCGAAGCAAATAGCCGATTGGCTGTATAAAAAAAGGATTGTTTCTATCTCTGAAATGACAAACCTGTCTGCAGCAAACAGAAATGCGCTTAGTGAGAAGTATGTTGTTGGGATGACATCTCCTTCGGAGTTTATGAAATCGGTGGATGGCACTATTAAATATTTATTTCAGGTAGGAGTTAATGCCTTTGTAGAATCAGTATATATTCCCGAAGAAGATAGAGCTACATTATGCGTGTCTTCGCAAATAGGTTGTAAAATGAATTGTTCATTTTGCATGACAGGTCGCCAGGGATTTAATGGAAACCTTACTACTTCTGATATAATAAATCAGATTCAATCCATCCCAGAATACGAAAAGCTGACTAATATAGTATTTATGGGTATGGGAGAGCCCTTGGATAATGCTGATGAACTATTTAAAGCTCTCGAAATTCTTACATCTTCGTATGGCTACGGCTGGAGTCCAAAACGAATAACAGTATCTACCATCGGGGTTGCAAAAGGTCTGCAACGCTTTCTTAAAGAAAGTGACTGCCATTTGGCTTATAGCCTTCACTCGCCTTTCCCTGATGAACGTTTATCTATCATGCCCGTCGAAAAGGCATTTCCTGCCAAAGAGGTTATAGCTCAGATCAGGCAGTTCGATTTTAGTCATCAACGAAGGGTTTCCTTCGAATACATTATGTTTGACGGATTAAATGATGACTTGAGACATGCTGAAGGAGTTGCTAAATTAATTGCAGGAATTCCTTGTCGTGTAAATCTTATACGTTTTCATGCCATACCTAATTCACCCCTCAAAAGCTCTAATACCGAAAATATGAATGCGTTTCGAGATGCCCTAACTAAAAAAGGAATTGTATGTACCATTCGTTCGTCGAGAGGTGAAGATATATTTGCCGCTTGTGGAATGTTGTCTACAGCAAAAAAAGAGCAAAAGAATTAAATAATGCATGCTTTTTGCAAAAAAAATATATCTTTGTTGAATTAATAAATTAATGCATATGAAAACGATTTCTTTGTTTTTCAGTATGATGTTGCTCGTCATATGTATGGGTGCCTGTGAAGGAGGTCCGGTTGTATCAAAAGCAACAGGTTCACCCGGTGATTTAATTGTTGTGATGGATAAAAGTGCATGGGAGGGACCTGCCGGTATCGCAATAAAAGATTTGCTTTCATCAGATGTTCCAGGCTTGACACAACCTGAGCCGGTGATGGACATATCTTACACAGAGCCCCAAAATTTTGATAGAATGCTACAGATTGTCCGGAATATTATGATTGTTGAGATTAATCCATCCATGTATACGAAAGCAGGGATGAATTATTCGCAGGACAGATGGGCTAAAGGGCAAATTATATTAAAATTACAGGCTCCTGATGCTGCATCTCTTGAGCTATATATAACCAATAATGCTAAATCAATATTAGACTTTTTTGTAAAATCTGAGTTGAACCGTACGATTGAGACCCTGGATAAAACCTACAGCAGCTATACATACAAAAAGGTAAAGGAGATATTTGATGTAGAATTGAAAGCTCCCGAATCAATGAAATTCTATAAAGATACTACAAACTTCTTCTGGGCTTCTAATAATGCAGCGGAAGGCAGACGAGATATGATTATCTACTCGTTTCCTTATACTGACAATAATACATTCACCCCGGAGTATCTGATTGCAAAAAGAGACTCTGTGTTAAAAGCAAATATTCCCGGATCATTTGAAAATTCATATATGACTACCGAAACACGTTTTGGGGGAGTTAGCTTCACACCTATAATTGTAAAAGGAAAATACTGTGCTGAAATACGTGGTTTATGGAAAATGGTAGGCGATATGATGGGAGGCCCATTTGTAAGTCATGCACGTTTGGATGAAGCAAATCAGCGGGTGATCGTTGTTGAAGGATTTGTATATGCACCTGAAAAGGATAAAAGAAATATAATTCGTCAGGTTGAAGCATCTTTGTATACATTGAAGCTTCCCGGTGAATTTGACCAACCGGATGAAGAGCCGCTTCAAGCCGAATTGAGTAATTAATATAAAAAAGAAATGGAAGAAAGATTGATAAGGGTTGGAATCACGCACGGAGATATAAATGGAATTGGTTACGAGGTTATTTTAAAAACTTTTTCCGATATAAGAATTGCCGATCTTTGTACGCCGATAATATATGGTTCATCAAAAATTGCAGCTTATCATCGCAAAGTCCTCGAGATGCAACCTGTTAATATCAGTGTCATTAATCAGGCTGAAGATGCGGGTGTCAATCGTATAAACATCATCAACTGTGCGGATGAAGAATCGAAAGTAGAATTAGGAAAATCAACGGAAATTGCCGGAGAAGCTGCGTTTAAAGCATTGGAAGCTGCTTGCAATGATTTGAAGAGAGGGGTGATTGATGTTCTTGTAACAGCTCCTATTAACAAACATAATATTCAAAACGATCAATTTCATTTTCCTGGACATACTGAGTATCTTGAAGAGGTGTTCGGAGTGTCTGGCAAGAAGGCTTTGATGATTCTGATGAGCAATAACCTTCGGGTGGCACTTGTAACCGGGCATCTTCCTTTGTCTGAGGTTGTACAGAATATTACCAAAGAGGATATTAAATCTAAATTATCGGTTTTTAACCAATCGTTAAAGCAGGATTTTGGAATCATTAAGCCTAGAATAGCTGTATTAGCGTTGAATCCTCATGCTGGAGACAATGGGTTGCTTGGAAAAGAAGAGGAAACCATAATTATTCCTGCTATGGAAGAAATGGATAAACAAGGTGTATTATCTTTCGGACCCTATGCAGCAGATGGATTCTTCGGTTCGCAGAATTATGATAAATTTGATGGAGTACTCGCCATGTATCATGATCAGGGATTAGCTCCGTTTAAAGCCCTGGCTATGGAAGAAGGAGTTAACTATACAGCTGGATTACCTATTGTAAGAACATCTCCTGCGCATGGAACAGCTTACGACATAGCAGGCAAGAATATGGCTTCCGAAGATTCATTCAGACAGGCGTTATATACAGCTCTGGATATTTACAGATGCAGAAAATTCTATAAAGAAGCAACTGCAAATCCACTTCGTAAGCAATATTTCGATAAAGGAGGGGATAACGAAAAGCTCGACCTTACAAAAGATGATGCAATAGATAGTATCTGAAAAAAGTCTAATATATATAAAACAGACAGTAAGAATTAATAAAATTACTGTCTGTTTTTATTTTAGTATTCGTTACAGATATTACCATGCGATTCTAATAGCCGATAGGAGCATGTATTAATTAGCTTTTTTTTAGATAAACTTTTTTTGATAGGAAAAGTTTGTGTAAGTTTGTGCAATAAAACTTAGATAGGATTAGGTATGTTTAAAAATAAAACGATAGTTTACACTTCAGGAACATTTGATATGTTTCATTATAATCACCTTCGTATGATTAACTACGCCAGAAGTCTGGCTGATATTTTAATCGTAGGAGTGAGTACAGATGAACTTGTAATGTCATATAAACCTCAACCGATCATCCCTTTTAACGAACGTCTTCAAATTATTGAAGCTCTTAAAACGCCCGATATTGTGATTCCTCAGCATTCCTTGGATCACAGCGAGATAGTGAAGAAATTAAATATCGATGCTTTTGTTGTAGGCGACGACTGGTTTGGGAAATATGATTATTTAGAAGAACTTGGTGTAAAGGTTTTTTATTTTCCATATGGTACAGGAGTTTCTTCATCCAATCTAAAAAAGACGATTCACGATAGCTACGAGGCAAACCTCCATTCCCAGCAAAAAGCGAAACCTGTAACGGTTAAGCATGAAACAGAATAAATATGGATAAATATGTTCTTATTACCGGGGGGACCAAAGGTATCGGTAAGGCAGTTGCTTTGTGTTTGGCAGCCTCGGGATACGATTTGATTTTAACATATTCTTCAGACACTCACACTGCCGAAGAAACTAGACGGGAGCTTCTTCAGAATAATGATGTTGACGTTCGTATTTTGAAAGCCGACATTACCAATATCAAGTCTATTTCTGCAATCGATGCCTATCTTGAAGAACAGTCCCTTGAGTTGTTTTCAGTGGTTTTTAACGCCGGACTTACTTGTCGTGAATCTTTTGAACAAGTGTCTTATGCTGCGTGGGAAGAGGTTTTTTTTGCAAATGTTCACTTTCCGGTCTTTTTAATGCAACGCATCATTACCAAAATGGCTAAAGGTGGTTCCGTAGTATTTACGGGATCGTTGATGGGTATCGAGCCCCATTCGGTTTCGTTAGCCTACGGAGTATCGAAGTCGGCAGTACATGCCTTGGTGAAAAACATGGTGAAAGTTTTTGTACCGTACGAAATCAGGGTAAATGCTGTTGCTCCGGGTTTTGTAGATACCGAATGGCAGCTAACTAAACCGGAAGAAATTCGTAGAAACATAGAAAGAAAAGTATCCCTTGGTCGTTTTTGCAAACCAGAAGAATTGGCCGAGGTATATAAAATGTTGATTGAAAATAATTATTTTAATGGAGAGGTAGTTGTCGTTGATGGCGGCTATTCTTATAAATAAACTCTGAATGAACGATATAAATAAAAAAGAGTACGAAGCATCGTTAAAGTCAATCGAAACAGAAAATAAAATAGACAGAATATTCTATCGTCCCATAGGCTTCAAAATAGCTTGTTTGCTTCGAAATACCGGTATTACACCCAATATGGTTACGATATTATCCATATTTGTGGGGATAGGAGCGGGTTACTTATTTTATTTCGGAGCTCTTTATTATACGATTTTAGGAATTTTATTATTGATTTTTGCTAATATATTAGATTGTGTAGACGGTCAGCTAGCTCGTCTTACTGGTATTAAGTCGGAAATAGGTCGTATATTAGATGGTTTTGCGGGAGATCTTTGGTTTACTTCTATTTATGTAGGTTTTGCCTTGCGCTTGATGGCTGAGCACGGTACCCCATGGTTTTTTGCTTTAGCTGTTTTATCAGGTATGTCCCATCTTGTACAGGCAAATATAACAGATTACTATAAAACATTGCATCTGTTTTTTCTAAGTAAAGAAAAAGGAGCAGAGTTTCAGACTTATAGTCAGGTTAATGCCAGCTATCTTGCGATGAAGCCCGGTGTAAACAAATTTTTCTTTTTCTTTTACAGAGGATACACAAAGATGCAGGAAAAGGTAACACCTGTGTTACAACAGATGCTTAGCAGCCTCAAAGACAAGTATAAAGAGGATATCCCCGAAGATATTCGATTGGCTTTCAGAAAGAAAAGCCGGAATTTGATGCGTTATATCGACTTGCTTACCTTTAATGGTCGTACAATTGTGATGTTTATTATTGTGCTGACTGGTGAAGTTTGGGCCTACTTTTTATATGAAATTATAGTACTGAACATAGTCTTGTTTATTTCCATCAAAAAGCACGAAAAGATGTGCAAATCTTTTCTATAATAATCTTTTTGCATGAAAAATAAGAGTAATGTAATTCGTAATATATTCTTTGCCCTGGGAGTTTTGGTTATTTTTATAATGGTCTACTCACTGGGCTTTGATGTAATTTATGAAAATCTAAAAAATACCGGTTGGTGGTTCTTCGCAATTGTAGGAATATGGATTGTGGTATATGCTGTGAATGCCATTTCTTTTCACATAATTATTCGAGATGGGAGTGAGGAAACCAAGCAGATAAAATTTCTTCGAACCCTCAAAATTGTAATAAGCGGGTATGCTATCAATTACACTACCCCTATGGGATTATTAGGAGGAGAGCCTTATCGGATTTTAGAGCTTAAACCAGCACTTGGTACTAAAAAGGCAACATCATCGGTATTGCTTTACGCAATGATGCATTTTGTTTCTCATTTCATTCTTTGGCTTTTGTGTGTTCCGTTATTAATGATTACGGTAAAGCATATAAGTCTGGGGGTTGAAATTGTTTTGTGGTCGGTTCTTGTTGGTTCGGTAGCTTTGATTTATTGGTCGTTTAAAGTGTATCGTAAGGGTGTAATCGGTCGCCTGCTTGCACTTGGAGCGTGCATTCCCTTTGTAAAGAAGCGTATTAAAGAATATTCTTTAAAAAATAAAGAACATGTTGAAGAGATGGATCAACTTATTGCCCATCTTTACAATAATAGAAAAAAAGCATTTTATGCATCTTTAGGCGCAGAGCTCTGCGCACGTTTTATTGCTTGTATGGAGGTGTTTATAATGATATATTCAATAGGATACGAGATAACCTACATACAGTGTGTGGTTATTGTAGGATTTGCATCGCTGTTTGCGAACCTGTTATTCTTTTCCCCGATGCAATTGGGTACACGAGAGGGGGGATATGCATTGGCTCTCTCTTCATTGTCCATTACATCTGGAATAGGAGTATATGTTAGTTTATGCACTCGTGTAAGAGAACTATTCTGGATTGCAGTTGGCATAGCAATTATGAAATATAAATCATTGAAATAAGATATGAAAAAAAGTGTAGTCGATTTATCTGATTTGCAGGAGATTGCCCCTTTTTTTAAAACTAAATTCGGGATTTTTCTTGGAAAAAAAATAATAAAATGGCTTGGTATCAAGAAGGTTAATGATATCCATGCCAAACATTGTCACTTAAGAGGTGCTGATTTTACGACAGCTTTGTTACATGATCCTCTGATGGATATAAAATATAAGGTTCATAATGCGGAGTTATTGGATACTTTGCCGGAAGGGGCTTTTATAACTATCTCAAATCATCCATTCGGACACATTGACGGGATTATGCTGATTGATATCTTTGCCGCACGCAGAAGCGATTTTGCGGTGATGGTAAACGGCGTACTTACCAAAATAGGGGCAATGGAAGATAATTTTATATCTGTACAACCCGATTCAAAAAACAGAGGTGCCAATGTAGCCAATGTTAACGGAGTACGTACATCTCTGGAAAGGCTTAAGTCCGGGCATCCCATGGGGTTTTTCCCTGCTGGTGCAATCTCTTTTTATAATAAAGAGAAAAAACGGGTAATGGACCTAGAATGGACTTTAAGTGTAATTCGTTTGATACGGAAAGGTAATGTTCCTGTTTATCCGGTATTCTTTGACGGATTAAACTCTTCGTTTTTTTATTGGCTTGGCAGAATCAGCTGGAAAATAAGAACCTTACGTATTCCTATTGAAGCATTTAATAAGCATGGGAAAGTGATGGACGTTTATATAGGAGCACCTATATCGGTTGAAGAACAAAACAGCTATACCTCGGACGAAGAATTTGCCAAATTTTTGTACGAGAAAACCTATGCCTTAAAAAAATGATTTAACATCAAATCATCCTCAGTCAAATAGCAGATTATTCGATAATCATTTGTAATTTTGGCATTATAACTGAGTTTTACAGCTAATATAAAAGATAAATGAAGGTAGATTTGCAGCAAATAAAACAGCGCTTTGGTATAATAGGCAATAATACGGCCTTGAACCGGGCGATTGATATAGCATTACAAGTGGCTCCGACAGATTTATCTGTTCTGATTACAGGAGAAAGTGGTGTGGGGAAAGAGACTTTCCCACAGATTATACATCAAAATAGTCCCCGTAAACATGGACAGTATATTGCTGTGAATTGTGGTGCAATTCCTGCGGGAACGATCGATTCTGAGCTTTTCGGACACGAAAAGGGATCCTTTACGGATGCCCGTTCCGAGCGTAAAGGGTATTTTGAAGTGGCCGATGGCGGTACACTTTTTCTGGATGAAGTAGGAGAGTTACCGCTTCAGACCCAAGCATATTTGTTACGCGTGTTAGAATCGGGCGAATTTATGAGGGTAGGCTCTTCTAAAGTTCAAAAAACGAATGTAAGAATTGTTGCTGCAACGAATGTAAACCTGGCTCAAGCCGTATCTCAGGGAAAATTTCGTGAAGACTTGTATTATCGATTGAACACAATTCCTATCCAGATACCCCCATTGCGCGAACGATCTGAAGATATCCTTCTTCTTTTTAGAAAGTTTGCCAGCGACTGTGCCGAGAAGTATAGAATGCCCTCCATCCGTTTAGACGATGATGCACGTATGTTGCTTATTAATTACCGTTGGCCGGGGAACGTACGTGAATTGAAGAATATCACCGAAAGGATTTCTGTAATTGAGGAGAACCGGGATATTTCAGCCGAAGTACTTAGGTTATATCTTCCCAATGTGGAAATGGAGAAATTCCCTGTTTTGGTAAAGCATGAAGCCGAACAAAAGGTTTTTAACAGTGAAAGAGAAATTCTGTATCAGGTTCTTTTCGATATGAAGAAAGATGTTACGGAGCTTAAAAAATTAGTTCACGAAATAATGAATGGAGGTGTACAGCTTCCGGTTGTGGATGAGCCAAGTTATGTACAACCTCATTCCATCCATTCTATGCCTTCTATTCAGGATGCCGAGCCGTACGAAGAAGAAACATTATCACTTGAAGAGGTGGAAAAAGAGATGATACGCAAAGCTTTGGAGAAGCACAACGGACGACGTAAGAATGCCGCGGCAGATCTTAAGATTTCGGAACGAACCCTGTATCGAAAAATTAAAGAATATAATCTCGAATAGTATGTTGCTAAAATATAAAGTCGCAGTAGTCTGTTTTTTTATCATCCTTTTTACTGCCTGTTCAATTTCCTATAAGTTTAACGGAGCTTCGATAGACTATTCAAAAGTAAAGACGATAACTATTAAGGATTTTCCTAATCAGGCATCGTTTGTTCCTTATCCACCCCTTGCACAGGTTTTTACGGAAGGGATGAAAGATATATATGTACGTCAGACTCGTTTATCGCTTGCTCCCGCTAACGGCGATTTGGAACTTGAGGGCGAAATTATCAGTTGCGACCTTACACCTATGGCTGTTAAAGAGGATGCCTATTCATCCAGAACAAAGCTTACACTAACAGTAAGAGTAAGATACACGAACAGAACCAAACCTGATGAAGATTTTGAACAGACTTTCTCTGCTTACAGAGAGTTTGATAGCAACGACATGCTTCAAAATGTACAGGAAACCCTGTTTAAGGAAATAAATGAGGAGCTTGCCGATCAAATTTATAATGCAACCGTAGCTAACTGGTAACTATGACGAGCGACAGACTATACGAGCTGATGCAAAAGCCGGAAGAGCTTTCGTCTGAAACATTGCCCGAACTGAGGCAGCTTATGGAAGATTTTCCCTATTTCCATACAGTGAAGCTTTTGTACTTAAAAAATATGGCCATGATAAATGATATCCGGTTTGCATCTGAGCTTAAACGGTTGGCAATTGGTATTCCAGACCGAAAAAAGCTGTTTATGTTTCTGGAAGGTTCAAATTATGGCTTGCAGATGTTTGGAGAAAATAAACCGTCAAAACCGTCATCGGATACTTTTTCTTTGATTGATGCGTTTTTATCTTCTAAGGAAGCAGATACGGAAGCCGTGGCCGAAGCTTCTTTGATCTTTCAACCTTCTGTTTCGTCCGATTATATCTATTGGTCGTTGGCCGAAAAGGGGGCAGAAACGGAGGCATCTAACACAAACCAGCTTCAGCATCATGAGCTAATTGATACGTTTATTTCCAAAGACGAGAAAAGAGAAACCGGATTTACCATATCAGACGGACTATTAGATAGTAACAGAGATAAACCCTTGTCTAAACCAAGCGAGGAAAATATGTCGGCCGGCATCGACGATTCCTATTTTACAGAGACATTGGCACGGATTTACATCAAACAAAGAAGATATGAGAAAGCTATGCAAATAATTCAAAATTTAAGTTTGAAATATCCGGAAAAAAATGTTTACTTTGCAGACCAGATTAAATTTCTTGAAAAGTTGATTATTAACACTAAAAAATAAAACTAAGATGTACGTATTTATTTCTATCTTAATCTTGATCGCGTCCATACTATTAATTCTGATCGTACTCGTACAGAACTCAAAAGGAGGAGGTTTGGCATCAGGATTCTCTTCTTCTAACCAGATTATGGGTGTAAGAAAAACAACCGATTTTCTTGAAAAAGCTACATGGGGTCTGGCTGGATTTGTAATTGTTTTGAGTATTGTAATCACAGCATTTATTCCCAGAGATCAGCACGCTTCACAATCTGAAATCAACCAGCAGGTAAACGAAGCAGTAACTATCGATCCTAATACAATTGCTCCTGATTTCGGAACAGCTCAACAGCCAGCAACAGCTCCTGAAGCTACTCCTGAAGAAGAAGCTCCAAAAAAATAAGAGAATTTACTATTCTTTCAAAAAGGCATTCCCTGTGTGGAGTGCCTTTTTTTTATCTTTGTAACTATATTCTCAATTCTATATCATGAAAAGACTATTATTGATTTTATTCGTTGGATGCCTTTCTGTTGCTGCTTTTGCCCAAAGGCCTGCCATGATGTTTGGCGATACATCCCGTATCGGAGTCCCTTATTCAAAAGATCCTCATGTGGTTAATTTTAAGGGGAACTATCTTATGTATTATTCGATACCGCCACTAAAGGGCGATCCGTCGTCCGGATGGAACATAGGTATAGCCCGTAGCAAAGATCTGAACAATTGGACCAAGGTGGGAGAAATCACTCCGGAACCCGGAGTCGATTACGAAAAGAAGGGTCTGTGTGCTCCGGGGGCTTTAGTAAAGGATGGAAAGGTGCATCTGTTTTACCAGACGTATGGAAATGGGAAAGATGATGCAATCTGCCACGCAGTATCGCAGGATGGAATTCATTTTGAAAGGAATCCTACGAATCCTATTTTCCGGCCGACTGGCGACTGGAATTGCGGACGGGCAATCGATGCCGAAGTATTCGAGTTTAAAGGTCGTTATTTCCTGTATTTTGCAACACGAGATAAGGAGTATCAGATCCAGATGCAAGGGGTTGCTACAGCACCTGTTAACTCAGACTTCAGCCGCGAGGACTGGGTGCAGGCAGCCGACTCTTCTATTTTATATCCAAAATATCCCTGGGAGGGAAAATGTATTGAAGGTGCTTCTATTGCCCAAAAAGGAGATAAGCTATACATGTTCTATGCCGGTTCTTACAATAATGCTCCGCAGCAGATCGGTGTGGCTGAGAGTACGGACGGGATTGTATGGAAACGATTAAGCGATGAACCGTTTGTTAGAAACGGAAAACCCGGAGAGTGGAACTCCAGCGAATCGGGGCATCCGCATATCTTTACTGATGCTGACGGTCGTACTTATCTGTTTTATCAGGGTAACAACGATAATGGTAAAACCTGGTATATAACACAAAATGAGGTGATCTGGAGGGATGGAAAGCCCGGCTTGCAATAGATTAACCCCAAAGTATACGATAAACTATCCATTTTATAATAGACAACTATTCGCTAGGCAGCTGTTTAACTTGCAGTAGGCAGCTGTCAACTGCAAGTTATCCATATGTTAAACTTACAGTATGCAGCTGGCTACTGAATAATATATAACTGGCAAAATGAATAATCTATGTATAGAAGAGGTTAAAATACGTAAGGGAACAGGTTCGTGATTGGATGAGTAATTCTTTGTTTTGTGCACGATTCGTATCCACTTGCTTGTTTCTAATAAAAAAAGAAGTACCTTTGCCTCTAATTATCATAGGGGGGTGCCTTAATAGTACGGGCTGAGATCATACCCATAACCTGATCCAGGTAATGCTGGCGTAGGGAGGAGAAGGAAAGTCCCCTTTCCGTTTTACTATTTAATTTATTAGAAATGAGAAAAGCGTTTTTATTGCTTGCCGGCACTTGTATTGCCGGTATCTATTCATTTGCACAAGAAAAACAGGATAGTCTGCGATTGATTAACCTGCAGGAGGTGCAAGTTGTATCTACACGTGCCGGAGTTAATATTCCGGTTGCATACACTAATATTGGTAAAGAAGAGATTAAAAAACAAAACTTCGGACAAGACATTCCGTTTCTTCTAACACTTTCTCCATCGGTGGTTGCGACTTCGGACGCAGGTGCCGGCATCGGGTATACCAATTTCCGTATCAGGGGAACCGATGCAACACGTATCAATGTTACTACCAACGGCATTCCGTTGAACGATTCCGAATCGCATGGCGTATTCTGGGTTAATATGCCGGATATTGCCTCTTCTCTGGAAGACCTTCAGGTACAGCGGGGAGTCGGCACCTCTACCAATGGAGCAGGAGCATTTGGTGCAAGTATCAATATGAAGACGGAGAATTTGTCCAACAAGGCCTACGGTGAATTATCGGGAACTTACGGTGCTTTTAATTCGACTAAGGCGCAGGTGAAGATGGGGACCGGACTGCTTAACAAGCATTGGGCGTTTGATGCCCGGATTTCGGGAATCAATTCGGATGGATTTATCGACAGGGCTTCTACAGATTTAAAATCCTATTTTGCTCAGGCTGGGTATTATGGGGCTAATACCGTATTGAAATTCATCACCTTCAGAGGGGAAGAAAAGACGTATCATGCCTGGGACGGAGTACCTAAAGACAAACTGGAGACAGATCGTACCTATAATCCCAGCGGATATATGGGTGACGACGCAAACGGGAATCCGATGTATTACGAAAATCAGACCGACAATTACAAACAGACGCATTATCAGTTTTTGCTCACCCATACATTTACTCCATCACTCACACTAAATGCCGGACTGCATTACACGCGTGGTAAAGGATATTATGAAGAGTATAAAACCGATCGTAAACTTCTGGAATATGGTCTTATTCCTTTTGAATATAGAAATGAGACGGTGAAGAAAAGTGATTTAGTGCGCCAAAAGTGGCTTGACAACCATTTTGGAGGTGGTGTAGTATCCTTAAACTACAAGAAGAATCGTTGGGATCTTACCTTCGGAGGGGCCGCCAACAGGTACGACGGAGATCACTTCGGGAAAGTTATCTGGGTGAAGAATTACATAGGTAATTTATCGCCCGATCATACATTCTACGAAAGTAACGGAACAAAAACCGATGCCAACGTATACCTGAAGGCTACTTATTCTATTACAGAGGGACTAACTGCTTATGGAGATATACAATATAGATTTATTGATTACTCCATTGATGGGCAGAATGACACCTGGGATTGGATTAACGGAGAGATGCAAAAATTGGATGTAAATAAGAATTTTAATTTCTTCAATCCCAAAGCCGGACTGCATTACCAGATTAATCAAAATCAGAAAGTATTTGCTTCTGCAGCAATCGCTCACCGCGAGCCTGCCCGAAACAACTATACGGATGCCTCATTCAACGAAAAACCCAAAGCCGAGCGGATGATTGATTACGAAGCCGGCTATAACTTCAGTACATCTTTGTATTCGTTCGGAGTCAATCTGTACTACATGAAGTACAAAGATCAGTTGGTACTTACAGGCAAGGTAAATGAAATAGGGGAGATGCTTACATCCAACATTCCCGATAGCTACCGTGTCGGTATTGAACTGATGGCTGCTGCACAGCTTACTTCCTGGCTGCGATGGGATGTAAATGCAACGTTTAGCAAAAATAAGGTTAAAAACTATACAGAATTTGTAGATTTGTACGACGAAAACTGGGATTGGGCAAGTCAGGTTGAAAACAAGCTTGGAACAACAACGCTTGCTTTTTCGCCCTCGGTGGTTGCTAATAGCATGCTTTCTGCCAGTTATAAAGGATGGAGTGCCGGTTTTCAGTCTAATTACGTAGGAAAACAGTATATAGACAATACGTCGAGCAATGACAGGGCTTTGGATGCTTATTTTGTGAATAATCTTCGTTTAGGTTATACGTTTTCACTGAAAGGATTAAAATCGGCTTCGGTCAACTTGTTGGTGAATAATTTGTTTAATGAAGAGTATGAAAGCAATGCATGGGTATATTCCTATTACCAGCAACCGGATGCTTCGGCCGGTACCCGCGACAGGTATGCCGACTTTGGCTATTTCCCGCAGGCTGGAACGCATGTGTTAGCGAATCTTACACTTCGATTTTAAATAAGAAACAATGGAATATATCGAAATTGCAGGTGCTGTAATCGGACTGCTCTATCTCTATCTTGAATACAGGGCGAGCGTATACTTGTGGCCGGTGGGTGTTATTATGCCGCTGTTCTACATTTATATTTTCTTTGTTTCCAGATTTTATGCAGACATGGGTATCAATATCTATTATCTGTTTGCCAGCATTTACGGATGGATCCGGTGGAATAAATCTGCCTCGCAAGAGCAGAGTCTGGCTATATCGCATATGCCGTTCCGATATTGGAGCGTTGCCTTACTTGCATTATCCATACTTTTCGCCGGTATAGCCTGGATTTTGATTCGCTTTACCGATAGTCCGGTTCCTTTTGGCGACAGCTTCACTACGGCCCTCAGTATTGTGGCGATGTGGATGCTTGCCAATAAGTATATTGAGCAATGGGGACTGTGGATTGTAGTTAATGTTGTATCATGCGCGCTCTATGCCTGGAAAGGATTGTACCCAACCGCTTTGTTGTACGTTGTCTATTCCATTGTTCCGGTATTTGGTTATTTTAAGTGGAAACAGCTGATGCTGTCAGAACAGAAAGAGACGGTCAGGAATTAAGATTTCAAACCCGATTATATAGGTTTGTATCCATTTTATTTGAATTGAAAATTGTTTAACATTGTATAAAATGAATTATTATCCTCTGCGAGCTACCGGTTATCTGCCTGAAACACTGATTCTGGCCAACGGAAGTTTTCCAAAACATCCACTTTTGCTGGATTGGTTGAAAAGATGTGACTATATTGTCTGCTGTGATGGAGCAGCCGACGATTTATTGCAACGGGGCATTAAACCGGTGGCAATCGTAGGGGATTGTGATTCATTGTCGGCATCCTCCCGATCGGAGTTTGCCGCAATATTGCATCCCGACAGCGATCAGGAAACCAACGATCTGACCAAGTCTGTCCGCTTCTGTCTGGCACAAGGACGGAGCAATCTTACTATCATCGGGGCTACCGGAAAAAGAGAAGATCATACCTTAGGTAACATTAGCCTGCTAACCGATTACATGGCAGATGCCCAGATCGAAATGTTTACAGATTACGGAGTGTTTACGCCTATTTCAACCGACAGTTTGTTTCAAAGTTTTGCGGGACAACAGGTCTCTCTGTTTGCAATGGATGCCGGCGAACTTACAGTAACCAACCTTAAATATCCGGTTGTGCGTAAAAGTCTGCATAGCTGGTGGCAGGGAACACTGAATGAAAGTCTGGGTAACGAGTTCCGGATACACCCTACGGGATCTGTAATTGTATTTAGGGTATACTAACTATATATCGTTTACCCGGATAAACAATTTCGGACATTTTTTCGTTTTACAACTATAAGTAACAAATAACAAAAAAAGATGTCAGAATTATTTACTCCCCTAAGAATTGGTAGTTTAGAATTAAGAAACAGAATTGCGATTTCTCCTATGTGTCAGTATTCGGCCGAAGATGGATTGGCCGGCGACTGGCATTTTGTTCATTACGGCAGCAGGGCTGTTGGCGGTGCGGGACTGATCTGCCTGGAGGCTACAGCAGTCTCTCCCGAAGGAAGAATATCCCCCAAAGATTTAGGTATTTGGTCAGACCTCCAGATTGAGCCTTTACAGCGAATAACAACATTTATACATGGTCAGGGTAGTGTGGCAGCAATTCAGCTTGCTCATGCCGGACGTAAAGCTTCGTATAGTGATCCGGGTAATGGTGATTGTCAGTTGCAACCATCTCAAGGTGGATGGACAACCGTTGCGCCCAGTCCCATTCCTTTTGCCGAAGGTGAATCCATTCCTCAGGCATTGGACACCGAAGGGATCGACAAAGTAAAATCCGATTTTAAATTGGCTGCAGTCAGAGCCTTGAAAGCCGGTTTTAAGGTAATAGAGATTCACGCGGCTCATGGATATCTTTTACACCAGTTTTTATCTCCCCTCAGTAACAAACGTTCCGATGCGTATGGAGGTTCCTTCGAAAACCGAAGCCGTTTGCTTATGGAAGTTGTGCACGAAGTTCTGTCGGTTTGCCCGGATGGATATCCGTTGTTTGTGAGGTTGTCTGCAACCGACTGGACCGAAGGAGGATGGGACATAGAAGAAACGGTGCGCTTGTCGGCACAACTAAAAGAGGCCGGAGTTTGTCTGATCGATTGCAGCACAGGAGGAAACGTGTCCGGAGCCCGTATACCCGTTGCCCCTGGTTATCAGGTACACTATGCAGCCCGGATCAGAAAGGAAGCCGGTATTGCTACCGGTGCAGTAGGTATGATAACCAATGCTGCTCAGGCCGAAGAAATTTTACAACAAGGCAAGGCCGATCTTATTTTTATAGGCCGGCAGTCGCTCCGCGATCCATATTTTCCCCTGCATGCATCTAAGGAGTCGGGCGACGAGGTATTGTATCCTCATCAATATGCACGTGCTAAATAAGTCGTGAACTTTCATTATATTTGTATCATTACAACAATCATAAACTAGTTAATATGAAAAGGTATTTGCTTATCCTGCTTACAATCTGTGCATTTGTCTCCTGCGCCAAAAAGGAGGAGGGTTTTGTTATTAACGGCGAATTAGCCAACACATCCGAAGGGATGATCTATTTAAAATCGTTCCGTAATAAAATGTTTTTCAATGTAGACTCAACCCAGATCGTAAATGGAAAGTTTACGTTTAAAGGGAAAGTGGACATGCCTTCTCTGTATGGATTACAGACAGAGGATATGCAGTATCCTATTCAATTCTTTGTGGAGAATGCAACTATGACGGTTAAAATAGCAGACGACCTGGAAGCTGTAACAATTACAAACTCTCCTGCAAACGATTTGTATCTGGGTAATGCCGAAGCAGTGCTTGAAGATAATTATAGCATTGATAGTCTGGTTACTGCTAATACGACTTCGCCTGTAGCAGCATTTTTCTTGTATCGCTACTTTACCTATCGTGTTCCGCTGGATCAGCTTAAAACGATCCGTGCTAAATTCGCACCGGAGCTTAACGCTACACCCTATCTGCAGGATCTTGATAAAATTATCGCCACCCTGGAGAATATTCAAATAGGTAAGGTTGCTCCGGAATTTGCGCTTCCTGACACAGCCGGTGTATCTGTTTCGCTCTCTTCTTTCCGTGGTAAATATGTGCTGCTCGACTTCTGGGCTTCCTGGTGTCCTCCATGCCGTAGGGAAAATCCCAATGTAGTGGCTACTTACAACCGCTTTAAAGATAAAAACTTTACGGTGGTGGGTATTTCTCTGGATGAAGATAAATCAAAATGGTTGCAAGCCATCGGCGACGATAACCTTACCTGGACACATCTGTCTGATCTCAAATATTGGGATTCCGAAGTGGCAGAGCTTTATGGTGTAAGAGCTATTCCATCCAATGTTCTGTTGGACCCGGAAGGTGTAATTATTGCTAAGGATATCCGCGAAGAGGCATTGCCTGCAACGTTGGAGAAGCTATTAAAATAAACTACCTATGAAAAGAAAACTTTTGTTGACCTTAATGGCTTGTATCGGATTGCTAGTCTACGCAGGCGAATCAGATGCGTTTGAGGCTTCGGTTCGTACCGCAGTTGAGAGGCAATTGCAACAATATCCTAAATCTACGCTGAAAGATCTGTATAAGAATTTCTTTCAGGATGTTTATGGGCCCGGACATCTTGTTAACGATACAGCTTCGGCCGGGGCTTATCTGCGTAAGGAACTTGCCGGAATGCGTCATTCTACAGGAGCGATCTGTGAGCCAACCGGAAGAGAAGGTAACTTCTACCGGGTCAATCTTTCTGTAATCAAGGAGAATCAAATAGGTTATGAGACCTTTTTCGATGCTTTTGTGCGCAGTGTAAATGGTATCAAACCTATGCCTGTAAGGGAATGGGCTGTACAATGGGAGCAGATTCAGAAGGTAATTGATAAAATGAATCTGCAGCTCGACGATTATGAAGCCGACAAACTCTTTATCCGGTCAAACCTGGATAAAGGCGAGTTTGTTGGTCACCACAGTAAGGCTTTCGAAGCCAATTATACCCCTCATTACAGAATAATCAGTAAAGAGGTTTTTGAAAAAGAATTTCTTCCGTTGCTTCGTAACTGCAACAAGCCTTACATTGTGGCATACGTAACATCGTGGTCGGCTAGTGTACCCGATACACGGTATGTGACTCATATCAACTATGCTTTTGGTCATGTAAATGAGCGGTTCGATGGATTGAAAATTGACAATGAAAGCCGACTTACGGAGATTGCCCAACTTAAAAGGTATTCTCCAACATTGAAAGTGCTTCTGTCTGTGGGTGGATGGGGTAGCGGCCGGTTTAGTGAAATGGCTGCTAACGAAACAACTCGTAATCTATTTGCGGCAGATTGTAAACGGGTGGTCGATCAGTTTAATCTGGATGGCATTGATATCGACTGGGAGTACCCAACCAGCTCGGCAGCAGGAATCTCGTCGTCGCCCGGGGATAAGGAGAATTTCACCTTATTGATGACATCCATCCGCCGGGCAATCGGTGCCGACCGGTTGCTAACGCTGGCTTCGGTTGCTACAGCTAATTATATTGATTTTAAAGCCATTGAGCCTGTGGTTGATTTTGTTAATATAATGACATACGATATGGGCAGACCTCCGGTACATCATGCGCCGCTATATCGCTCGCATCTGGTACGTGGCTTGTCGGTTCACGAATGTGTAGAGGCACATGTGCAGGCAGGTATGCCTCTTGCTAAGTTGACCATGGGCATCCCTTTCTATGGACATGGCAAAGAATATCTTCCCGATTTTATTGACTATAAAGATATTATGAAGCTGGAGGGTTATGGCTGGCGCTGGGATGCTAAGGCGATGGTTCCCTATATCACCAATGATAGAGGGCGCATTGTTTGTACATACGAAGATCCGAGATCTATAGCTGTTAAATGTAGCTATATTCTTGAAAAGGGAATGTTGGGTGGCATGTATTGGGAATACGATGGCGACGATACAACCGGAACTTTGCGGAAAGCTGTTTTTGAAGGCTTAAGAAAATAAAATGTAAAGAGCGTCTTGATGCTATTTACGATGTTTAATAGAAAAAGAAAGAGGCAGTTTCGTGGTTGAACTGCCTCTTTCTTTTATTCGTAGGTTGAATATTTATTTATACTTAAGCCATTTGATCATCTCTTTAATAGTTGGTTTTTTACCATACATCAGGATTCCTACTCTGTAAATTTTGGCAGAGAACCATATAATGCCGATAAATGTAATATAAAGCAATCCAATTGATAGAAGCTTTTCCCACAAAGGAATCTCAAAGGGTAGCCGAATCATCATTACAATGGGAGAGGTGAAAGGAATTATAGAACACCAGAAGGCTAATGGTCCGTCCGGATTTTCCATACTGTAAATTCCTGCGTAGAGCGAAAACATCATGAATACCATAATGGGAGTCATAAACTGTTGCGTGTCTTCCTGACTATCAACTGCAGAACCGATGGCTGCAAATACAGATGCATACAACATATAACCGCCAATAAAATAGATTACAAAGAAAAAGCCAATTTCTGCCCAGTTGATCGTCTGAAGCATTCCAAGTATTTTAACAGCTGGTTCTTGGGATGCTTCAGCCATTCCCGGCATTGCTCCGTTTGCGCCCATCATAGCTCCCTGTTGCATCATTTGGGCATCTACAGTTCCCCCCATAAAGAGAAACTGACCGCCCATAATCAATGTCAGAGTAAGAATGGCCCATAAAAGCATTTGAGTGAGCCCAACGAATCCGATTCCAATTATTTTACCCATCATGAGTTGAAACGGACGAACCGACGAAACCATCAATTCTACAATGCGGTTGGTTTTTTCTTCCATTACTCCTTGCATCACCATGGCCCCATAAACCATAATAAACATGTACGAAATAACGGTGAATAACATACCAACTATTGATGCAACCAAAGCGGAAGATTCGCTTTCGCCACCGTCTTCACTCCATTTAATCGTGTTGATTTCAAACTTGATCTGACTCTCTTTAATAATCTCTTTCAGGTTTGGAATATTATAGGTGGCCATCTTGGCATTTTCAAGGTACCTGCTTAAGGTTTGATTAACGATCCTGCTAAGCTCTCCCGGAATCTGTTTTTCGGAATATAAAGTGGCCGCTTTAGGATTTTCCAATAAATTGTCTGATATGCTTAAAATTGCAAAAACAGATTTGTCATCAGATGATTTATATTTTTCCAAAGACTCGGTACCTGCTATGAATTTATAATTATCCGTATTTTCGAATAAGGGTGCATACACACCTGTACGATCCAAAATTACTACATTCTTAACTTCATCTCCTTTGATAGATGAAAGCCAGAGGGGTACAAATATAAGGGCTGAAAACAATATCGGAGTAAGAAACGTGAGGATGAGGAACGATTTTTTACTTACCCTGTTCAGATATTCTCTTTTGATGATTATTCCTATTTTACTCATATTTGTGGTTTGTTTTTACCTGCAACGGTATTAATAAAAATTTCATTCATAGAAGGTAGCTCTTCTGTAAATGCAATGATTTCATTCTGCTTCAGTATAGACATAAGTAGCTCAGCGTTGCTTACATCATTGCTTTTACGAAGCAATACTTCCAATGAGTTTTGTCCTTGCTTTTGCGATAGTATGGAATACTGATCGGCAGAAGACAGCAGGGCGGTACCTTTTAATTTTATTTTAAATGTATTGGTGCGAAAACGTTCCCTTACTTCTGTAACATGACCGGATAACACTACCTGTGCATGATCTATTAATGCTATTTCATCGCATATTTCTTCCACAGACGACATGTTGTGCGTAGAAAAGATGATGGTGTGACCGGCATCCTTGAGTTCTAAAATTTCTTTCTTAAGCAAATCAGCGTTTACAGGATCGAAGCCGCTGAAAGGTTCATCAAAAATTAATAGTTCGGGATTATGAATCACCGTTATTACGAACTGTACTTTCTGTTGCATACCTTTCGAAAGCTCTTCAACTTTCTTGTTCCACCAGGGCATTATTTCGAATTTCTCGAACCAATGGGTAAGTCTTTTTTTAGCTTCGAAATAATCCAGACCTTTTAATTGTGCCAGGTATAGGGCTTGTTCACCCACCTTCATTTTTTTGTATAATCCCCTTTCTTCAGGCAGGTAGCCAATTTTAAAAATATCTTCCTGCATGGAAGGCCTTCCATTAAACAATACTGACCCGCTGTCTGGTGCCGTAATACGGTTGATAATTCTGATCAAAGTGGTTTTTCCGGCTCCATTGGGACCAAGAAGTCCGAATACCTTGCCTTGGGGTACTTGTATGCTCACCTTATTCAGGGCCAGATGGTTAGCATACTGTTTAACCACGTCATTGGTTTCTAAAAAATTCATGTTACAATTGTTTTTACATTTTTAGTATGATTCTTTCACCTAATTCTTTTGCTAACGCACTTTTAATGGCATTCAGATTTGATAATTCTTTCATAAGCTCGATCGACTTATCCATATTTTTTTCTTTCTGTGCCTCTTTCAGCTTTTGCTGTGTATCCTTTATCCGGTTTATTATGTAAGCATCTTTCAAAGCATACAAATCCCTTAATACAAACGATTCAAGTCTGTCTTTTTCCTCTTCAATCTCTCTGTATTTGGTGTGATATTTACTAAGCTGATATTTATCGCTTAACAAATTGGCTGCCAACTTACTTACATCGGGGTTGGAGTGACTTAAAAAGTAACGCGAAGATACAAATCCGGATGAAGGACACATCGCGGCAGCAGATTCCAACATTTGTCTGTACATCGGATTCAAGAAGGTAAGATCGTCTTCCTCCAAGCTGTGTTTAATAAATTCCGCTACTTTTATAACTATATTTTGTTGTGTTTCAGTATCAGTATAATCGTATAAAACAGATTCACCGTACCTAACAACATAACGAAGCAATGCCAGTTCGTACACTTCATAGGGAGAAGGCCTGCGCAGGGAGGGTTGATGGGTTTGTTGCCCGGCCTGAATAACAGCCTCTTCCGGAAGATATCCCTCGGGAGGGAATGGGGGAGCTTCAAAAGGCATTCCTTCGTCCATATATTCGGGTAAAGGAGGATAGTCTGGTACTGGGGTTGCCGGAACCTCTTGCACCGGAGCCACACCTGCCTGCTTTTCATTTTTAGCACGGACTATCTTTACTATTTCATTCAACAGCACCCGTTCGTCTATTTCCAACATAGAACTACATTCCCGTATATACACAGAGCGTGCAATTTCATTTGGAATAATGGCCACAGTGCGAACAATATCTGAGATAAGATTCGATCGTTTTATAGGGTCACCCGCTGCATCATCCAGCAGCAATTGAGTCTTAAACCGGATGAAGTCGGTTTCATTTTGTTTAATAAATTCGGTAAACTGACTGGCATTTTGTTTTCGTGCAAACGAGTCGGGATCTTCTCCGTCCGGTAAAAGAACCACTTTGATATTCATGCCCTCCTCCAGCAACAGGTCTATACCGCGAAGAGCTGCTTTGATACCTGCAGCATCTCCGTCATATAATACTGTTATGTTGTTTGTAAAGCGATGAATCAGCCTGATCTGTCCGGGCGTAAGAGCTGTGCCGGAAGATGCGACTACATTCTCAATACCCGCCTGGTGCATAGATACCACATCGGTATATCCTTCAACTAAAAAACAGCGGTCGGCTTTAACAATAGCCTGTTTGGCAAAATAAATACCATACAGCTCGTTGCTTTTATGGTAGATTTCGCTTTCTGGAGAATTAACGTATTTAGCAGTCTTCTCGTCTTTTTTTAGAATTCTCCCTCCAAAAGCCACCACTTTGCCACTCAATGTGTGAACCGGAAAGATTACACGTCCGCGAAAACGGTCGGCCACCCCTCCATTGTCGTAGGTGATGATAAGTCCGGTCTTTTCCAGAAATTCTTTTCTATAACCACTCCTGGTTGCTTCCTGATAAAGGGCGTCTCGTTGTTCCAGGCTATATCCCAGCTGAAACTTTCGTATAATATCTTCCCTGAAACCTCTTTCAACAAAATATCTCAAGCCAATACTTTTACCTTCCATATGTTCGTGAAGCATGGAAGAAAAATACTTTTGAGCGAAACTGTTTACAATCAGCATACTCTCGCGATCGTTCTTTACCTGCTTTTCGGCTTCGGTAAGTTCACGCTCCTGTATTTCAATATTGTATTTTTTTGCCAGCACCCTCAGAGCGTCAAAGTAGCTCACCTGCTCGTGCTTCATTATAAAGTGCACAGCAGTGCCTCCTTCGCCACAAGCAAAACATTTGCAAATGTTTTTTGAAGGTGAAACGTAAAATGAGGGAGTTTTATCTGAGTGGAACGGACATAAGCCTACATAATTCACTCCCCGTCGCCTGAGGGTAACGAATTCGGATACTACGTCAACTATATTTGCGGCATCCAGGATTCTATCTATTGTAGGTTGGTCGATCATATTTTTTCATTAAATGAGTTACAAAGATAATGAAAGAAGCCGATAAATTTAGGAAGTTATATAATTTGGATTTTCGTTTGCAAGATTAATGTATATTTGCAGCATGCTAAATATAATAAAAACTGAATATGAAGAATCTTTTTTTGACGGCAATCCTAGCCCTTACTTTTATTGGAGCAAAAGCACAAAGTCCCAATGATGACCTGGTAAAGGTTGGAGATAAAATGCCTGCGTTTTCTATTGTTTCGGATAATGGCGAGGTAATTAGTTCGGATAAGTTTAAAGGGAAAGTAATACTGATCAATTTTTTTGCTACGTGGTGTCCTCCTTGTCAGAAGGAACTTGCTTCGGTGCAACAAACATTATGGCCCAAGTACAAAGACAATAATAAATTTGAGATGTTGGTAATTGGCCGGGAGCATTCAGATAAGGAATTGGCTACCTACAACGAAAAGAAAGGATTTACATTTCCATTGTATCCTGATAAGAACAGGGCTATTTTCGGGGCTTTTGCAAAGAATTTAATTCCCCGTACTTACTTAATAGGTAAAGATGGAAAAGTACTTTATGCAGGTAAAGGATATACCGATAAGGAATTTACCGAATTAATGGAGAAAATAGAGAAGACATTGTAATAATCTATTGCAAAGCAGATAAAAATAGGCGGAGTTCCGATTTGGATACTCCGCCTATTTTATTTGTTTACTTATTTACTACCAGTTTATAAATACATTTACTAGTGTATTTTTCACCTGGTCTGAGTACAGTCGAGGGGAAGGCCGGTTGATTAGGGCTATCTGGATAGTGTTGTGTTTCAAGACAGAATGCACCGCGATGAGGGTAAACAGTACCACCTTTACCTTTGTCTTCACCTGTCATAAAGTTGCCGGTATAGAATTGCACCCCAGGTTCTGAAGTATAAACTTCAAGCGATATTCCGCTAGTTGGACTGGTGGCTTTGGCTGCCAATACATTAATATCTCCTTTAGAGTTTAAGATCCAGTTATGGTCATAGCCACGACCTTTAACCAATTGCTCGAATGTTGAGTCTATCTGTGCACCAATAGCAATAGGGTTGCGCAGATCCATGGGAGTACCTTCAACAGACGGTGTTTCACCTGTAGGAATCAACAAGCTGTCCACCGGAGTATAGGTGTCGGCATTAATCATGATGTCGTGGTCAAGAATTGTAGAACCCGGTACACCAGATAAGTTGAAATAACTATGGTTTGTCAAGTTAACTACCGTTGGCTTATCTGTTTCTGCTTCATATGCCAGTTCGATGGCATTGTCGTCAGTGAGGGTATACGTAACTTTTATTTGTAAGTTACCAGGAAATCCTGCCTCGCCATCTTTAGATAGATAGGTAAGTTCCAGTGTCTGGTCGTTTAACTGTTTTGCATCCCAAAGTCTGGTATGATAACCTTCTGGTCCACCATGTAGACAATGACCGTTGTTGTTTTGAGGAAGTTGGTATTCTACACTATCTAACGAGAATTTACCCTGGGCGATTCTATTTCCGTAGCGACCGATCAAGGCTCCAAAATTACCATCGGATTTCAAGTAGTCGGATATGCTGTCGTATCCAAGCACTACATCAGTCATCTTTCCGTTTTTATCCGGAGCCATCAATGATACCATTCTGCCCCCATAGTTGGTGATACAAGCTTCTAAACCATTTTTGTTTTTCAGCACGTATAATGCAGTAGGTTTACCTTCTACTTCAGAAACGAAATTCGACTTTAAAAGACCGGAAAGTGTGGCCTCTTCTTTTTTTTGTGTACATGCAAACAGTGTACATGCAGCAAGAGCTGTAATAAAAAGTTTTTTCATCTCAATAGGACTTTTTTTTAATAATTAAACAATCCTTGCAAAGGTATACTTTTATCATAAATTATATGCTTTGAATAACAAAAAGTTAATGTCATATCTAAAAACTATTTAAATATTTTCGTTTGCAGAGTCATATAACTTTTGTACATTTGCCAGCCTGGACTATATTTTACGACATGAAACAGTATTTATCATTGCTGGAAAGGGTTTTAGCTGAAGGAGTTAAGAAAGAAGACCGGACAGGTACCGGAACTTTGAGTGTGTTTGGTCATCAGATGAGATTTGATATGTCGGAAGGATTTCCTTTACTGACTACCAAAAAAACGCATCTGAAATCCATTATTTATGAATTACTTTGGTTCCTTAAAGGGGATACAAATGCAAAATATCTGCAGGATCATGGTGTTCGCATATGGAATGAATGGGCTGACTCCAATGGTGATTTAGGCCATATTTATGGATATCAGTGGCGCTCGTGGCCCGATTATAAAGGTGGGTCTATAGATCAGATAAGTGAAACTGTACATGCAATTAAACACAATCCTGATTCAAGGAGAATAATTGTTAGCGCGTGGAATGTCGGTGATCTTGAAAACATGAATCTGCCTCCTTGTCATGCTTTTTTTCAGTTCTATGTTGCCAATGGTAAATTAAGCTTGCAGCTCTATCAGCGCAGTGCTGATATTTTCTTAGGAGTTCCCTTTAATATTGCATCTTATGCCTTGTTGCTTCAGATGATGGCACAGGTTACCGGCTTACAGGCTGGCGACTTTGTCCATACTTTGGGCGATGCACACATATATAGCAATCATCTCGAGCAGGTAAAATTACAGCTCACAAGAGAGCCTCGTAAATTGCCCCGGATGTTGTTAAATCCGGAAGTGGATAGTATTTTTGATTTTAAGTTTGAGGATTTTGAATTAGTAGGATACGACCCACATCCGCATATTAAGGGAGAAGTGTCCGTTTGAATCTGGTGATACATTAATATTCTATATTATGAGTACGATTTCAATTATAGCAGCGATTGCAGATAATAATGCAATTGGAAAGAATCAGCAATTGTTATGGAGTTTGCCTTACGACATGAAACGATTTAAGAGTTTGACTACAGGCCATGCTGTTGTGATGGGACGTAAAACATTCGAATCTTTGCCTAACGGGGCATTACCTAAACGCAAGAATGTAGTTCTTACCACTTTACCGGAAGCTATTTTTATGGATAGTTTTGCATGCGAATCTATGCATGACGCATTGAATCTTTGTGAAAACGAAGATGAAGTATTTATGATAGGAGGGGCGATGGTTTATCGGCAGGCACTTAAAATTGCCGACAAAATGTACCTGACCCTTGTGCATCATACTTTTGAAGACGCTGATACATTTTTTCCAGAAATAGATTATAGTGAATGGATAGAAACGGAACGTCAGGACTTTCCTGCAGATGAAAAGCATGCTTATCCATATACGTTTGTAACCTATATACGGAAAAAATAAAATAGTTTGGTGATACGATTCGTATTAATGGACTTCGTGCGCGTCTTTGTTTAAAAAACAAAGCAGTGTTTAATAATGTGTTATTCTAATAATAACATAAAAGGGCTGTTGATTTATATCAACAGCCCTTTTCCTTGAAATTAAAGGAGCTTTATCTTAATGAGAATGACCGCTTTTTCCGGATTCTTTAATTCCTCCAATAAGTCTTAATACAAGTGTGGTGACTGCAGAAATACCTAAAGCGATCATCGTGATGTTTTTTGCAGTTTCATCGTTAAATTCTGATGTGCCTACCAATACCAGGCCTATAACAGAAAGCATCAGCACGGCATCAATCAAGTCTTTGTTTATTTTCATTTTAGTATGAATTAATATGTTTTTATATCTATTTATTTACTTTCGCTGGATTCTTTTGACTCAGATTTGCTCAAGCTCTTTGAGATGCCATATATACCTATAATTAAGGATGCCATTACAACAACCAGTTTCAAATATACATTCGGGATAATTGATGAACAAGCCAGAATACAGCCAAGAATTGTAAGAGCTACGTATAAATATGTTTTGAATTTTGATGAATTATTTGTTGCCATAATTTTGATATTTAAATAGTTAGTAATCATAGATTTGCTCTATTTATGAATAGTTTACACAGAGCATAAATATATATTGTGTATGAATTTTTTCACACACAAATAAAAACATATGAATATTAACGATCTAAATAATAATCTTTCGCAGCGCAAATACATGATATCCTGCACTGGAACGCAAGGCTGATACTAGCAACGATTCGGTCAGCACTACTCCTTCAGAGGTTTTGCGTAATAAATTTTCTTCCTTGATCCGGACATCCTGGAGGATCTTCTCAGCCAGGCGGGTAATTCGTTCGCATAAAAAAGAAGGTGTAAGCTGAACTGTTCGTGGAGTTAAACAAGTTGAAGTGCTTAGATCGCTTTTGAGAGTCATGATGCGATCTTGTATGTCTGAATAATCGTTTTTTTCTTTTACTACTTCATTATTTGATGCAGCAAACTTGTCATTACCGGACCCGAATTGATCCGGGTTCAGCAAGAATATGCCACAGAAAAGTAATATCAGATAAAACAATTTTTTCATGTTGCAAATATAGGGATTTAAATAAGTTTTTCTTCTTTCGGGTTGCACAATTTTAGATTAACAGGTACTTTTGCATAAAATTTAATATATTGACATTATGGTAAAGATAGGCACCCCTCTGTCCCCTTGTGCGACAAAGGTAGTACTTTGCGGATCAGGAGAACTTGGTAAAGAATTTGTAATTGAATTGCAACGCTACGGAGTAGAAGTAATTGCCTTGGATAAATACCCCAATGCACCGGCCATGCAGGTGGCTCATCGCTCATATGTAGTTTCAATGCTTGACGGTGCCCGTTTGAGAGAGATTATTGAAAAAGAAAAACCCGACTATATTGTTCCGGAGGTGGAAGCTATAGCGACTACTACGTTAATGGAACTTGAGAAAGAGGGATACCATGTTATACCTACAGCAAAAGCCACTTATCTAACGATGAATAGAGAAGGAATTAGACGTCTCGCAGTAGAGGAGTTGAATATTCCTACTTCACCCTATCGTTTTGCCAGTGATTTCGAAGAATTTTCGGAGGCTGTTAAAACGATTGGCATGCCATGCGTTGTTAAACCGATTATGAGTTCGTCTGGTCATGGGCAAAGTGTTATCCGAAAAGAAGAAGATATACAACATTCGTGGGATTATGCCCAGGAAGGTGGTCGTGCCGGAGCAGGCAAAGTGATTGTTGAGGGTTTTGTCGATTTTGATTATGAAATTACACAACTGACAGTCCGTCATATCAATGGAACCTCTTTCTGTGAGCCAATTGGTCATATTCAGGTGGATGGAGATTATCGTGAATCATGGCAACCCCAGCAAATGACTTCTTCTGCTAAAGAAAAGGCACGCGAAATTGCCCGTAAAATTACGGATGCTTTGGGAGGAAGAGGTATTTTTGGCGTAGAATTGTTTATAAAAGGAGACGATGTAATTTTTAGTGAAGTATCTCCTCGACCCCATGATACAGGGATGGTAACTATGATTTCGCAGGATCAGTCACAGTTTGCCCTTCACGCTCGTGCGGTACTTGGATTACCTATTCCAAATATTACTTTTCACGGACCATCAGCTTCACGTGCTATTGTAGTTGAAGGAGATAGCAATCAATTGCAACTTGGTAATTTGGATCAGGTATTAAGCCAGCCCGATACACAAATGAGATTTTTCGGTAAACCGGAAGTTCACGGTCACCGGCGTATGGCTGTTTTACTTGCTCGTGGTGCTTCAGTAGAAGAGGCCCGCAGCAAGACCGGTTTTGCGTCAGATGGATTGGATATAATTTTATGAAATGAATAAAACTCCTATACAAGCTTGGATAGAAGCAGCCCGTCCCAAGACATTGCCAGCTTCTTTGAGTCCTGTTTTGGTTGGATCGGCATTGGCCTATCGTGATGGTGCCTTTGATATGGTTCCTGCAGTAATTTGTCTTATGGTCGCCTTACTGTCGCAGATTGCCAGTAACTTTGCAAACGACTATTTCGATTATAAGAAAGGGGCGGATAAAGAAGATCGTTTAGGACCCGAACGTGCAGTGGCCTCTGGATGGATTGCACCTAAAAAAATGCTTATAGCAACGTTTATTACTTTGGGACTTGCTTGTTTGTGCGGATTATTGCTATTGTTTTATGGAGGCTGGGTGCTTCTTCCGGTAGGAATTGCAATTGCAGTATGTGTATTGGCTTATTCGGCTGGCCCATTTCCTTTAGCATACAATGGTCTTGGTGATATTTGTGTATTATTATTCTATGGTATAGTTCCGGTTGTTTTCACTTATTTTGTACAAGCAGGGGGTATTACCTTGTTGACATTGATATTGTCTGTTGCCATGGGGCTTCTTTCTATTAATATTTTAATAGTTAATAATTATCGTGACTATTTTCAAGATAAGGAAGTTAACAAGCGTACTACTATTGTGTTGTTTGGCAGGAGATTCGGCCGTTGGTTTTATCTTTTCAATGGAGTTGTGCCAATCTTATTGGTCATTCCATTAATAATGCAGAGCGCAGCATGGATAGTGGCATTGTTTGGAATCTTTTTTGTGATGTTTTACCAAACATGGCGAGAATTATGTTCTCTAGAAGGAAAAGCATTGAATGTTACATTGGCTTATACCGGAAGAAATGTACTGCTGTTTGCTTTGTGCCTTACTGCTTTGTTGTTATTTTAGATAATATATTTATTAAATATCTTTGAATTTAACGGATAACATTCAGCCGTATGCTCTGAATGTTATCCGTTTTATATTATATAAAAATGATCGTAATATTACTGAAACTTATTTATATGATAAAATCATATAAATAAATAATTGTTGGATGATTAGTACTGAAATAATAAAGTTCCTCCTTTTAGCATCTCCCCATGAGATATGGAATAATTTGAAACTACCTTGCCGTTCATTGTAATTCGCTTGATTATATCTTCGGTTGTTTTACGTCCCTTTGTTTTTATCTCAAATGTCTTTCCGTTACCCATGTCGATGGATATCCTGTCAAAAATCGGAGAAACTAATTCATAACTGTCTCCTCCCACCAGGAGGGGATAAAATCCCGCTGAGGCAAATATATACCAGGCACTCATCGTTCCATCGTCCTCGTCCATTTCCGGACTATAACCTTCCGGATGATTTTTAAAGGCTCTTCCAACGTAAGGAATCTTAAATTCTGAATTGCCACCATAACGATGAGTCATTTCTTTAGTAAGCAGATTCCGAACCAGTTGTTGGGAAGATTCCGGTTTCCCAAATCTATTGAATAAAAAAGGAACATGAATGTCCGGTTCATTTCCTTGATTGTACAAGTTTTTTTCGAAAAAGTATGAGAGCTGATTGCCAAGAGTGTCCTTGCCTACCCAACGTATCATTTGGTCTATATACTGGGGGGCAGCCCAACGATATTGCCAACGCGTACCTTGATATAGTCCATTATTTTTCATTACTTCAAATGCAGGGGTGATTTGCATGAACTCCCTTGTCCATGTGTCTTCAAATAATTTCTCCGATTGTTCCCGGTATTTTTTTTCGTCGGAGCTATTACCCATTATACCTGCAATTTGGGATAATGCCCAAAGATCGTATGCCGATTCCAACTTTTGGTCTGGAGATGCCATTGGTAGCTCGTCTGCCTCTTTTTTCATACCTTCATATCCTATTGCAAAGTCTAGATCACGAATTCCTTTGCGATATGCATCAAGCAGCAATATAGATGCATGTTCAGTACGTACAGTGGGGCTTGACTCAAAAACTGTTGACCAATTTTTTTTACCGGTGCGATATAGTGATAGTAATGAGCGGCATATATCCCGCATTAATGTAGGCTCTGTAATAACAAGCAAAGGGAATTTACTGCGAAATGTATCCCAAATTGACCACGAGCTAAAATATCGCCAGCCATCTGCTTTATAAATCTGGCCATCTGATCCCAGATAACGGTGGTCATTGGTGGTAACATCTGCCGGACTCATATAGATACGGTAGAGTGAAGTATAAAAAATCACCCTGTCATCGTTGCTTCCTCCCTTTAGATTTATTTTATTTAATTTGTTCTCCCAGAGATTATTTGCCTGCAGTTTGAGCTGTTTGAAGGATAATGATTCACTTTGTTTTGCTTCCAGGTTAGCTGTTGCAGCATCTAGTGGAGACACAGCAATACGTAGCTCTAACGGATTTTCACTTTTCTCAAAACGAAGTTCTGCTTCATAACTTTTATCCTTTCCCTTTACAATCGAAAAAGATTCATTGGATGACAAGTGAAAATAGAGTTTATACATTCCGTGACCACAAGTATTCCGTGCTTGTATATACCCGATAATTTCATGATTGGATTTTAATTTAAATTCACAATCAACCATCCCTTCAAATGAAGAGGCAAAGTTAATCCATATCGATCGGTCAGCATCTTTTCCGAAGTCGTACTGTTGGACAGCCATATTGTTTGTAGCTGTGAAAGATCCTTTTACACCGTTGTTAAAAGTGACTTCATAATATCCGGGTGTCGCTTTTTCTGTGCTTTTAATAATGTGTAACTCTTGATCCGGAGCCGAAGTACGGACACTCAGATTACCTCCGCAACCACTACACCCTACACCAGACAGCCGATTGATTGATACCCCTGAAATTTTATCAATAGCATAATCGTATCCCGCATGAGTTCTGGGATTACTGTCCGGACCAACAGCTATCATCCCGAAAGGAACCGTTGCGGCTGGACTTAACTGCCCGTTGTCGCCAGATGTTCCCATAAATAGATTTACATATTTTGTATTCTGTCCATGTCCAAAAACAGAAACTAAAAGAAACAGAACTATAATTTTTATTTTCATCACTATACTCTATGGATTAAGAATTTCAATATCGATTAAAAAGAAAAATGTGCTAAGAAGCTATGTATTAGTCCGGGGTTTAGCAGTAAAGGAAACACGAACCCATAAACCGCTCCGTAAAAATGAGCATTGTGATTTATATGATCTCCAGATTGTTTAGCCATATACTGGCAATAAGCAAGATAAATAAATCCAAAGATAATGCCAGGAATTGGCAGAACAGCAAAAAAAAGTATTTTCCCCCACGGATTAAAAAAGATCGATGTAAACAAAACAGCAGAAACTGCACCCGATGCACCGATGGATATAAAGTTAGGGTTCCTCTTCTCTTTAATTATATCGTAAACAGATGCTATTACCATACCTCCGAAGTAAAGTGCAAGATATGCAATCCAGCCAAATCCATTTACCGCGAAAACCTGCTCCATATATGTTCCGAACGACCAAAATGTAAACAGGTTAACCAATAAATGGGTATAGTCGGCATGTACAAAGCCATGTGTAATAAGTCTGTACCATTCATTGTTCTTTACAACGCGATAAGGAATAAAAGAAAGTTTATTAAATAATGAATGGTCTTTGAAGCAAAGGTAAGATACTAGTATTGTAGCGGCTATCAATAAATAGGTTATCATATCTGTTTATTTTAATTTGCTGCAAAAATAGGGATTGTTTATTCAAAAAAAGACTCAATATATTATAATTGAAACATAATTATACTCATTTACGTTTTGATAATGTATTTTTGTAAAATTAAACAGTAATTTATCGCTTGAGAAGTATAATCCTGCGAATGGATTTTGATTTTTATGGGTGATAAATGAAACAAACAATGTAATTTGGTCTTACAAATAAATACCTGTTTGTATGAAAAAAGTGATTCTAGTATTTGCCTCTCTTATGTTTTTTTCATGCATTGAAAAAAGCGTTGCACAATGCTCTGACTTGAAGCATATAAAAAATCTTTGCGATGAGTCTTACTCTGTTATGTCTCCTAATTCTGAACATAGTATCCCTCTAATTGCTCTTTCCTCTTCCCAATATGGTGATAGGGGAAGCAGTGTATCTGGTACCTATGTGAATGCTATATTAAAGGCCGGCGGATTGCCAGTCATCATTCCTCTGATGACAGATGCCAAAACTGTCCGAATTTTATTAGAGAATGTTGACGGACTTATAATGACAGGTGGTGAGGACATCCGGCCGCATTTATATAATGAATACCCGATTGAGCAGATAGGAACCGTAGATTCCATAAGAGATGTATACGATTTGATGTTAATTCAACTGGCTTCAAATCGGAATATGCCCATTTTAGGTATTTGTCGTGGTGAGCAACTCATGAATGTGGCTTTTGGAGGGAGCCTCTATCAGGATATTCCTACCCAGCATCCCTCTTCTGTGAAACATTTACAATCAGCACCCAAATCCTCAGGAACCCATTCGATTGATGTATTGTCCTCGTCTTTACTAAGTAATATCATAGGTCGGGATAGCCAGATTGTGGTAAACTCTTTTCACCACCAGTCAGTCAAGGGGCTTGCCTCCGGTTTTAAGGTCGGGGCCTATGCGTCCGATGGGATTGTAGAATCAATTGAAACGACTGATGGCCGACCTATGCTTGCAGTTCAATGGCACCCGGAAGCAATGGTTGATGGTGGCGATACAATCATGGGTAAGATTTTTCAGTATTTAATAACACAGGCTGGATATTACAGAAAGGCCAGATCAATTCACCAGCGTATATTATCGGTCGACACTCATTGTGATACGCCTCTTTGGTTTCGTCGTTCAAATTTTAATATGGGGAAACGTGATACGAATCAGATAAATATTCCAAAGATGAAAGAAGGATATTTAGATGCCATCTTTTTTGCAGCATTTATAAGTCAGGGAAACCGAGATGTTGAGTCATCCGAAAAAGCAGTATCAGCTGTAACAAATCTCATCAACGGAATTTATAAACAAGTAAATATGAATACTGAGGTTTGTGGAATTTCAAGAACAGCTAAAGAGGCACAGCTTCTAAAAGAGGATGGTAAAAAGGCTATTTTTATTGGAATTGAAAATGGATATGGAATTGGAAAAGATCTGAAAAATTTATCTCTATTTAAATCTATGGGGGTAACTTATATGACGTTGTGTCATACAAAAAATAATGATATCTGTGATACTTCAAATCGTAAGATTGAAAAGGAGTGGGGTGGATTAAGTCCATTTGGTAGTCAAGTAGTAAAGGAGATGAATCGCTTGGGAATTCTAATAGATATCTCACATGCCAGTGATAGTACTTTTTGGGATGTAATCCACACATCTAAACAGCCTGTAGTTGCAACACATTCAGCAACCCGTACTCTTTGTAACCATGATCGTAACCTTTCTGATTTACAGTTAAAGGCCCTGGCGGACAAAGGAGGAGTCATACAGGTTTGTCCGTTTGCCAGCTATATAAATGTAAGTAAGGATAAGGCAACATTCAATCAATATATAGATCATATTGAGCATGCTATAAAAATTGCAGGTATTGACCATGTTGGTATTGGATCTGATTTTGACGGAGGTGCCGGTATAGCCAGAATTAACGGAGCCAATGATATGATTAATATTACGATTGCTCTTCTTCAAAGGGGATACAATGAAGACGATATTGAGAAGATATGGGGTAAGAATTTTTTCCGTGTTCTTGATCAGGTCCAGGCGGCCTATGATTCACAAAGATCAAATCGGATCAAAAGTTCTAAAATCCAAAAGGCACATCACTTATCTTATTGAAACAAGAAAAATAGGTTATATAGAAGGAGAGTAGAAGATACCTCTTTCTATATAACCGGAGTAGTTAAAATAGAAGCTTAATCCCCCCAAAATAACTGCGAGGCAATGACGGCCCGTATATATATCCGGAATCCCGGTCTTTACCTTTATCAAAATCTTTCTGGTAGGCGTTAAACAAATTTTGGATTCCTCCACTTAATTCTAGTTTAACTTCGTCGTATAATGGGAACTCGTAACTTAATTTTAAATTTACATCTACAAAGTCAGGGGTATTAACTGCTACATCTTTATTAACACCCGATCCTATATGATGTTGCACCAACATGCTTCCTGTGTAGGTGCCTGAGATGGAGGCAGAAAAATGCTTTATGGGTGTTATTGTGGACGTGAGATATCCATAAGAATTTGGTGTACGGAACATTTGTTTCTCGGCTTTTACTGTAGGATCTGTACTCCATTGTTCGGGTTTTTTATAGTGGCTTTGCTGCCAGGTGATTCCTCCTTGCATTTGCAACCATGCGTTCAATACAGACCTGACTTCAAATACCATTCCTTTGACCCGTGCTCCCGATCCGTTCTGCCGTTCTTTGATTAATAGACCGTTGCTGTCCAAACCAACCTCTTCCAAAACAAAAACATTTTTGAGATTCGTGTAAAATCCTTCTACCAATAGATTAACCTGGATTCCATTTCCAAACCGGTGATAATAATCGATGGATGTACTTATACTGCGCGAACGTTCTTCTTTCAATCCTTCAGCATTTCGAACGGTTGACATTAATCCACTTCCGACAGACTCAATATGTAAGTCTTCATCAAATGCCTGTGGTGCCCTGAATCCTTCGGAATAGCTGGCTCTGACATTGATGTCTTCAACCGGATTATAGCGAATATTCAACCTCGGACTAAATACTGCGTGATTAATAAGACTATGTTTATCCATTCTGGCACCCAATAAGAAACTCCATTGATTGTTTTTCCACTCATTTTGAAGATAAGCACTTACTATTTCAACTTTTTGATCGGTATAGCGATTGTAACCTGTCATTTGATCCTTTAACCTGTCATAATTGTATTCGACGCCTGCGGTAAGATCGGCCGGTAAAAAGAGCATCCTGTCAAAACTCACTGCATATTGTGACCCGCTAATCCATGTTAAACCTGTTGTATAGCCATATGCATTGGGGTCCTGACCAACGCCGTAGTAACTATCCCTCACCACATTTTGAATCGAAGTGTAGATATTAAACCTATGTTTGTAATTACTCGAGAAAAGATCGAACTTTATTCCTCCTCCATCAATAGAATGTTCTAATTGTTCTGCAATAAACGCTTCATGTGCTGGTCGATCCAATAGATCACCTCCACGCCTGAATTCTTCCATGTGATGATATTCGAACGATAATTTTGAATAGGTTCCGGTTTTAAGATACGATCGTAAACCAATCGTCTGAGCTTTTAATTTGGGAACTTCTGTAAAACCATCCCCGTCGTGATCATATCCATCTCGATTCCGATTCTGACCATATAAATATAAACCCAGTTTCCGATTGTCTGTCACAAGAGAAGCATTAACTGAGGTATTGTTATCAATCGAAGAACTCCCGCCAATCGATTGAATTGTATGATTTATTTCTCCACTGTTACGTAAAGGCTCCTTTGTAATAATATTAATTGTACCTGCAATTGCAGATGATCCAAACAGAGCAGAACCTCCTCCGCGCATTACCTCTACGCGTTCAATCATGTTTGCTGGCACCTGTTCCAATCCATAAACCCCAGATAGGGCACTAAATACAGGTCTGGAATCAATCAGTATCTGCGAATAAGCTCCATCTAATCCATTTATTCGTACTTGGGTGAATCCACAATTCTGGCAATTATTTTCGACACGTAGCCCTGGTTGAAAATTAAGCCCTTGTGCTAATGTGGGAGAGTTTGTTACAGTGAAGGCTTTCCCATCTAATATATTCACCAATGATGGTGCCGTTCGTCTGGATGTTTCGCTTCTGTTTGCAGAAACAACTACACCATCCAAAGCAATGTGATCTTCTTCAATTTCGAAATTAACTTCCATGGTTTTACCTTTTTTCAGTGCAACCTCTTTCGAAACCGCTTTATAACCTAAAGCTTTAACCTCCAATGTAAATTCTCCTTCCGGTAAATTTTTCAAAAGGTAATGCCCTGAAGCGTCTGTAGTTGTTCCAATGGTTGTGCCTTTTATAACAATATTGATATATGCTATGTGCTCGTTGGTCTTTTTATCTACCACATGTCCGAATATGTTTGCATCCGACTTATTATATTCCGGATCAATGTTTTTAGCATTTATGTGTGTAATTATGATGCAAAATAATATAACTATATAATGTTTCATATGAATTGTATTTAGTTTATGGGATATAACTTCTTGCACGAGATTGCCTCTTACTTAGCGGATTCTCTATGCCCGTTACAAACCATTAATATTCTATTAAATTTGAAAATTGTTTGAATACCTGTTGTAAATAATTGATAAGTCGTCTTGTTTGTAAAACCAATACACCAATCAACTTAATCATATAAGAACATATATGATATGTTCAATATGCATTCGACAAGTTTAATCTGTCTGAAAAATTATACTTTCAGAAACAGGGTGATCGGCAAAACTAGTTATAAATTAGAGGGAGGGGCTCTCAGATTAAATGCATCCGTAGGAGAAAGAATAAACCTATTGTTTACGGAAGGAAACAATAGTATAGTTTCATTTACATTGGTAGGTGTAAGCTGAATAGAACAATAAATATCTCCTTCAGCCTGGATGGATGAAAACTGTTGATAAAGCTGCAACTGCTGACCTGTATGTTGGTGATCAGAAGGAGGATTGGTTTGTTTATTATAGGGATGTGAATGTACTATAGTTACCCCATTTACAATGTGTACATGGGTAAAAGATATGATGCATGCAAGATACCCGATAAATAATATCGGTAACACAATCTTAAGATATTTAATCCATGTTGCTTGTTTCATCTCTTTTGTCCTTGATCCTTTAACCAAAAATGTAAGGGTTAAGTTTGTTATTTTGCGTGTTGTTAGCATAAATTGTGTTTTGTAAATCTTTTTTTGCTTAATAATGATCGCATGCGATATGTTTATTTGCATATTTGTATTGTAAGCGATATATAAGTATGGAAAAGATATTTTATTCATTTAGTGCTCTCTCTTTAAAGGGTAAAGAGATTTGCATGGATCAGTACAAGAACAAGGTTGTTGTAGTTGTAAATACAGCTAGTAAATGTGGTTTTACCCCTCAGTATGCTCAGTTAGAGGAGCTATACAAAAAATACAAAGAAGATGGCCTGGTTATTTTAGGATTTCCCTGTAATCAATTCGGCCAGCAGGAACCTGGTACGGATAAAGATATTTCAGAAGGGTGTCTTGTTAATTATGGAGTACGCTTTCCAATGTTTTCAAAAATAGAGGTTAATGGACCCAATGCTCACCCGTTGTTTAATTATCTAAAAGACGCACTTCCTGGTTTCATTACAAATAAAATCAAATGGAATTTTTCAAAATTTGTAATAGACAGACATGGTAAACCTGTAAAAAGATTTGCACCAATCACATCTCCTTTAAAAATGGAAGCACTTATTGTTTCTCTACTAAAAGATGAATAAGATCAGCCATCTTATCTAATCTTATTTTAGAACTTTACCGATTCCGATCTTCTTAATGATATTGCTGTTTCCTGTTTTTTTTTTAATAAAACCACGAAACATGCCGTTGCTGTTGAATGACATGGCAATATTCCCATTCCGGTCGACGGCGATTAGCCCTCCGTTACCCTCTTTTTCATTCAACTCTTCAAAAATTATATGATCGGCTGCTTCTTGAATAGATTCCTTTAGCAGTTTAACCCGCGAACATAAATTATATGCAACAATATGGCGGATAAAGTATTCACCATGTCCTGTACAGGATACGGCAGAACTGGCATTATCAGCATAGGTTCCTGCTCCAATTAATGGAGAATCGCCAATTCTACCCCATTGTTTTTTAAACATACCACCCGTGCTCGTCCCAGCTGTAAGGTTGCCCTTGCTGTCAAGAACGACACAACCCACAGTACCGTTTTTTTTGCTTTCTTGCTTTAGTTTATCAATCCATTGCATTGTTTTTGGGGTGGCAAAATACATATTATCATCAACCATCTCAAGGCCATGTTCCAAAGCAAAGCGATCAGCTCCGGCGCCGCTTAACATTACATGCTGAGTTTGAGTCATCACTGCATGTGCCGCCTTGATCGGATGCTTGGTAAGTTTCACCCCAGCCACGGCTCCAGCCATTAAATCTTTTCCACGCATTATTGATGCATCTAATTCAAATTGACCGTCGGCTGTACATGTTGCACCAATACCTGCATTGAAAAGTGGATTTTGTTCGAAATAACTAACTACTGACAACACAGCCAATTCGCCATCACCTCCTTTGGCAAGGATTTCATTTCCTATTTCTAAAGCAGAATCAAGAGCTGCATAATATGCTGCTGCATGAATTGAATCTTTTTCAAGATCCTTCATGTTTCCCGCACCTCCATGGACTACCAATACATAATCAACTTTTTGAGCCTTAACTTGAATGGATAAAGACGTTAATAAAGCAGCTAGTAAAAAATAATTACGCAGCATATGCAATTATGATTTAAAGTGAACGATTCATTTAAATTTTTTTTCTACTTCCCAATACCGGAAGCACTGTATCAATTAAAGTTACAATAACGACAAGTGCACCCCATAACAAGACCTCCTTCCAAGAAAGTTCCTCAGTAAAAGAGGAGGAAAACTTCAGAACAACCAAGCCCAACCAGCTTAAAGGTGGTCCGGGTAAGATTGGCAGCAGACAGCCTGCCAGTCCGACCAAAAGCATTAACTATCCAATATAATTAGTAAAATATCCAGAGTCATTTCAATATTATTTTACGCATAATAGACGGTTTTAGAGTTGAGACAAGATATCTTCGAAAGATTGTTTTTGACAGAAACTCACCAATTATCCATGTCGTTGCTTTCGGAGATAGTGTAAGTATCAAGTAGATAACATGTTAGTATTTTACGGATACTGTTGGAAATACCTAACGGATTTTTAAATTCGCATTCTTTGTTTAAAACGTACCATTCCAGGTTGTATAATGCCTTATTCTCATAAGAATAGAGCAGTACATCACTGATGGTAACCCTATATTTTCCATCTTTAATATCTATTCTAACTTTGTAACTAACAGCTTCACTAATGTATTCCCTATAATTACACCGACCTCCCAGTACAGATATTTTAGATACTTCGCCTAATAAGGTCTTGTCATCGAATTCTTTAAAATTAGTAATATTCTTAAGTTCTATAGCCTTCTTTATTTCTTTTGCAGATAAATTGGTCTCAAATATATTAATCCACGTTACCTTACAATTGGAAATATGATAATTATCTAAATCATAAGTATCAATTTTGCCTTTGGTCATATTCTGCGACGATAGGACTGTTGATATAAACAGCGTCAAAAAGAGAATCATGTATTTCATAGCGTATCAGTATTAATTTAAAATACAAATATATTGATTGTTGCTTATATTATGATTTAGTTTTGATTTATTATAAAAAAATATCGGGCAAATCAATAGTTTAAGATTTGCCCGATAATTTTACTTTGTTTTATTCAATGATTTGGCTATACCTAATTCGAGTCCCCGGAGTTCGGCCAAACCTCTAAGTCGGCCAATACAAGAATAACCAGGATTGGTTTTCTTCTTCAGGTCGTCAATCATTTGGTGTCCATGGTCCGGTCTCATGGCTATAGAGCATTTTCTTCGCTGCTGAAGTTCAAAAAGAGCTTTCATAACTCCGTACATATCCACATCACCTTCTAAATGGTTTGCTTCATAAAAATTACCTTCTTCGTCACGTTGAGTACTGCGGAAGTGAACAAAGTCAATTCGGTCACCATAACGTTCCATGATTCCAGCAAGGTCGTTGTCACTTCTTACGCCGAATGATCCCGTACATAAACATAATCCGTTACTCTGATTGGGAACAGCTTCGATAAGTTTTTTGAAATCATCTTCAGTACTTAAAATACGAGGCAAACCCAAAATAGAGTAGGGGGGATCGTCGGGATGAATAACCAGACGAACGCCTGATTGATCAGCAACAGGCGCTATCTCGCTGAGAAAGTAAATAAGATTTGCACGCAGACGATCTGCATTTACCTCTTTATAACGGTCAAGAGCCTGTTGAAATTGTTCTACAGTAAAGCTCTCTTCCGAACCGGGTAAGCCTGCTATCATGTTGCGGGTAAGAAGAACCTTATCCGCTTCGCTCATTTCCGCAAAGCGCGCTTTCGCTTTTTCTTTTTCAGCTTCTGTATAATCAGCTTCTGCACCAGGACGCTTCAGAATAAATAAATCAAAAGCCACAAAAGCAGCACGCTCAAAGCGTAATGCCTTGGATCCATCTGGCAATGTATAGGCCAAGTCGGTGCGTGTCCAATCTAATACAGGCATAAAATTATAGGTGACAACCCTGATATTACAAGCCCCCAGATTACGTATACTTTCTTTATAATTGTCAATATATCGTTGAAAATCGCCAGTCTGGGTTTTGATGTGTTCGTGCACAGGGACACTTTCAACAACAGACCATCGTAATCCTACGGATTCAATCAATTCTTTTCTTTTCATAATCTCGTCTACACTCCACACCTCACCGTTAGGGATATGGTGTAAAGCTGTTACGATGCCGGTAGCTCCCGCCTGTTTGATGTCCCAAAGGCTAACGGGATCATTGGGTCCGTACCACCTCCAAGTTTGTTCGCAAAGATACATGTTACAAGTTTTTTTAAGTTCGTATTTATTAGATCGAAAATGCATCGAAACCGCCGTCAACAGGAATCACAACACCCGTAACAAATGCAGAAGCGTCACTCACAAGCCATTGCAAAGTGCCTAACAACTCCTCGGGTTCACCAAAACGGTTAAACGGAGTATGTGCCAGAATAGTTTTACTGCGGTCAGTATAAGATCCATCGGGATTTAATAGTAAGTCCCGGTTTTGTTCAGTAATAAAAAAACCCGGAGCAATAGCATTCACTCGTAAACCCGGACCGAATTTGGTGGCAAGTTCACCAGCCATGTATTTAGTGAAATTGCTAACAGCTGCTTTTGCTGCTCCGTATCCGGCTACGCGAGTAAGAGGACGAAGCGCCGATTCGGAAGAAATGTTTATAATACATCCTTTTTTACTATTTACCATAGGTTCTGCAAAAACCATTGTAGGAAGTACGGTCCCAAAAAGATTCAGGTCCACCACCTTTTTAAATGCATCTATCTGAAGATCAAAGATAGTTTTATCGGGAGCAATGGTTGCACCAGGCATATTTCCTCCGGCAGCATTGATCAATACATCGATGCGTCCATATTTTTGCATGATATTCAACTTGTTTTGCTCCAAAATCTCCTTGTTAAGAACATCTGTTTCAAGAAAAAGAGCATCGTATCCTTTGGCAATCATTGAGTCTACCAATTCGTTTCCTAGCTTGGCATTTCTATCCAGAATTACAACTTTGGCTCCTTCGGATGCCAGATGGTTGGCCATGCTTGTGCCTAACACACCACATCCGCCGGTAATGATCACCACACGATCTTTAATGGAAAAAAGATTACTCATAGTTTTAGATATAATTATTGTAGTAACTGATATTTTCTTTTATTAAAATGTCGATAGGCATGAAGTTCATCTTCTTTACCTTTTCTTTCAAAATAAGATGTCTGAATAGATCTCTGACACAATTAACGCCTTGTACTTCTGGGCGTTGGGCAATAAGGTGTGTTACTAATCCGTTGTTAAGATAGGCCACATTTTCATCCAGAATATCGTATCCGATTAGCTTAAAGTCTTTTTTCTTCCGCGCTTTAAAGTAGTCCCCCAATACATGGACTCTCGAATTGAAAATAATACCAGCCTTCACATCACCGTGCAGCAGGAAAAATGAATCCAGGATATTTCGGTTGCCTTCGTTGTCGTCTGCATGGATATGAACCGGATAGATAGTGCCCCGGAAATGATTTTCATCCAGATAGGTCCTGAATCCTTCTTCCCTTTTAAGCACCTGAGTTGAACAACTATCTCCTTTGCGAATAAAGCGGAAAACAGCTAGTTTATCGTCCGGACCGATCTGCTGATACATCAATTTAGCTGCAATATAACCCGAATTGAAAGAATTTGTACCGTAATACGCAAGACAATGCGTATTTTCTATAAAGGCATCAATCAGTACGTATGGAATTTGCATTTTATCCAAGCGGGTTGTGAACCGGAGTACACTTTCCTTAAACAGTGTGGCTATTACGATACCGTGAAATTCCATACCTTCAAGTATCTCCATCTGTTTGTCAAAACTATCTTTATCATATTGATCGAAAAATACTCTTTCAATCTCAATGTGATAACCAGAAAGCTCCTCTTCTGCTCGCTCAATTCCCTGATTAACAATTTCCCAGTAGTCTCCTTTGGAAAATGCAGGAATAAGCATGACGAACTTGTAAGTTTTTTTTGAAGCAAGAGCACTTGCCACTATATTTGGTCTGTAATCTACTTTTTTTAGAACCTCTTCAACTTTAACCCTTGCTTCTTCCGAAACCTTGCCACGATTATGAATAATCCGATCTACCGTACCTGTGGAAACGCCAGACATAATGGCTATATCTTTGATTCTGTAACTTCCTTTTTTTCTCATGCAGTTTTATCTTCTATATAAATTAAAGTTAACTTATATTGCCATGTGTTCGTACACATGGCAAATATAAAGCAAAATATTAGTATCACAAATTAAATGAAAGAATATTAGCTGTATTCATAAAAAAAGCTCCTGCCAACGTCGTAGCAGGAGCTTTTGGATAAATTAGAACTTATTTATTCTTCTATCTTAACTGCATCAAAAACATCGGCAGCCATTGGTGCTGATAATACTCTATAAGAAGCAGCATACATCATATATATCAATGGGTAGGCAACAAATATACCTACTACGAATAAGAGTATTCCTAAAATGGCTATTCCAAAGAAGGTAAGCCCCAGTAAGAAGAGTGGCCAGAAATTTCCTTTGGTAATCTCCCAGCTTCTTTTCAAGCTGCTAATTATTCCACCATTATCTTCCACAATTACAGCAGTGAAATACTGTAGCCGAACTGCTAAATATATACCAGGAAGAATTAAAAGGCAAAATCCGATACATACAATAATTGACATTATAATGCTGGCAATAAAATAGGTAAGTATTTTGCGGGCCTGTTGGCCATAAGCCGAAAACTGTGGTTCGTCTCCATCAAGGGCCTGAAATATATTTTTTAGGTAACCTAAATTGAAGATACATCCTATGAGAGCAAATACAATATTCATAAGAATAATGCCCAGGGTGTAACCAGACAGTCCCTGACTAGGATCAGGAGTGCTGAATATACTTAATGTAAACGTAATGATAGTCCACCCGATCAACAATCCTGCTAATACCCATATTTGGGCACGGGTCTGTTTCCAGGAAATTTTAAATAAGTCCGAAATTTTTAAAATAGGTTTCATAGCCAATAGATTTTTATCTTTTAAGACTGTAAATGTAAACTTTATTGTTTAATAATCAAATATTAACTATTCTTTTATAACGAAATATTCCGGTTTTCCTGATCAGGAAAACCGGAATATTCATTTTAGGGCAGTATTTACTCCATTTTATCGCTTGATAGCTTTAACAACGGTTATTTTGTTGTTTTGATAAAGTCGGATGATATAATATCCAGGCACTAAGCTTTCCGTATTAATAACCGTTCCAGGCTTTGCTAGGTTTCGGACTAATTTACCCTCGGCCGAGACGATTTCAATCCGATCTATAGTATGTCCATTATCTATATTGAGCTGGTTGTAGAAGGGAGAAGGGTACACTTTCGGATCACTGGCTTGAGGTGTTTCAACTCCTGTATATACAATAGTGATGGATTGGTTGGCCGGATCGCTTTCAATAGCATTATACAATGTATTTACACTATAATAATGGCTTCCTTGTCCCACTAATAGATCCTTATAGCTGTTGCCTGTAAGTACCGAACTATTTAATCTGATATTGTTTCTATAAAGGTTATACCCTGTAATAACAGGAAAACTCAGAGGAGCATAGGCACGCACATCATATTCTGTAGCCAATGGAGTCGCTTCGGAAATTTTTAAGGTACGTAAATCTGTAGAAGTTGCCAATTCTTTAACCAGATTTGCCTCATCCAGACTTTGGGTGATTACCCCCTCTTCCGAACTTACCAACGCCCTTACGATGAAGTTATAGTTATAATCGGCAGGAAGTTTTGTCCAGATGGTAGAATCAGTCGTAAAGATATTTCCCCTGTTATCAACAGCCGGTCCTTCATCGCTAGCTGCAGGATAATCTGCACCCTGATAATTGAATGCTTTAATTGTTACATATAATTGATTATTCCCGTCAATCACAAAAGGAGTAGAAAGAGAAACGGTTTGAAGCTTATTTACCTGATCAGACGTAACACTACCGATATGCTGGTAATATTTGCGCGCTCCCTGAGCAATATAGATGGCATATACTGGTGTAATCCCGGTTGGAACATAACTTACAGCCTTTATTAGTTTCTTGTTTAACGGAGCAATATCAGTTTTACTCCAAGTCTGACCAAAAAAGAAGGGAGCAGCGTTATTTGCTTCAATTCCCCAGGCGTATTTAGTCGTTCCCCATTGGATAGTCTGCTCATATAAAGGAGCATTCCATGTTAAGTTAACGTCCTTAACTTCTTGCTGAGCAGCAAAGTCGACGGGCGATTTAAAACCAAAAACATACAATTTCTTACCAATTTCCTTTGATGAACTGCCATCATTGTATGTTGTAGTAATTGTATAGGTTTGGAATCCTTCGCCTGGATTGATGTCTGTATGATTGGTGCCTGTTTTGCTGGCTAATAAATTGCCGTTTCTGTAAATCTTGTATCCCGTTACATTAGAGGTGACAGATGGAGCTGTCCAGGAAATAGTAACGTTATAACCGGATTGTACAGCCGTTATACTTGATGGAGGCATATGCGTTATTATATCTACACTGTTTCCAACCGGAAACGATTCGAATCCTCCGGTATAGGTGGCAGTTACGCTGTAAAACACATTTCCCTGAGGTAAACTGTTGTCGGTATAGGTTAGCACAGAAGAAGATGTAGTGGTTAATACATTGTTATTCCTGTATATCTTATATCCAGTAAGTCCAGATGCAGACAAAGGTGCCGACCAGTTGATTGTTACAGTGGAGGCTACATTGTTATAATTAACGGACACATTTTCTGGACCAGCTTTAGGCGTAGACCGGTATCTGCCATTCAATGTATTAACATCTTGATTGTTAGGGTTTAAGTAGATGTCCATCCGTGCAGTGTCGGCTGTACTGTAACCATCCCAGTGAATGGATAATTTACCATAAAGATTCAAACCAGTCAGATCCGTGCATGAAGAATTCCCTCCTGTTAATGTACCTACAATTCTACTATCCTGATTAAATAGCGGTGAGCCGGAAGATCCGCCTTCGGTTATGCCATGTCCGTTGGCCGTTTGAGCAAAAACTACATTCCAGTGGGCGTTAGCCATTCCCTTATTCGTGTCCGATCCATTCCACGTTTGACCCGATGCAGCCTTTGTGAAGGTGGATATTTTCATTGCATCACCTGCAGGATGATGAATGCTTACACCCGAAGTAGCTGCACCAGCTCCTCTGTCCCAACCGTTATAGTAAACATTGTAATTGTCGGGTATATCATTGTTAATTAATAACAACATACCGTCGGATCCACCATCAATAGGGGTGGTTGCTTTTTTAGTACAACCTACCATTGATTTACGTATAAGAGTTGCACCGGATGCATTATTACATCCAGCCTCTTCGTAATGAAAATAAAAAATCCACTGGTTAAGATCCGATACGCTTGCCTCTTTGTCGTTGGGAATCAGGCAGTGATAAGCCGAAAGGATGTAAGGCTTAAAATCGACTGCCGTATTATTAACCAATGCTCCAGAGCAGATGTAAGTGGAAGAGCCATTTTTCATCACAAGCTGACAAACTCCATTTTTCTCATCTTGCCAGTCATTACCTTCAGAACAATTAATGTTGACGTTGCAGCTGCCAGAAGCCCCTTCTCCGGTAGCTCTCGGAGTAAGTACAACACTTAGGTGATTGTATCCATATCCCACTTCTTCAATGCTGATACGTGCCTTTTCTCCCGAATCAGGAGCCAGGTATTCCAGAATAATATCGTCGCCAGCTACAAATTCGGTCGCAAACCTTCCCCCTTTGGGATGGGTTTCGTGTGTATAAGCACCTATAATTTGAGTATGATCTGCATTGTATATAAACAGCTTGCCTCCTTCAGGAATATAAAAATCATTGTAATAAAGATTTATAGCAATGGCATCTTTTGCTTGTATCTTTAACTGCCATATTTGTTCACCTCCGGGTAATAAGATCCAATTCCCGGAATTTTCGATTGATAGTTGAACCGGAATGAGCGTAGCTACTTTCAAAGGAGCTCCTTGCGATACATTCCATGCATCCACTGTTTTAAGGTCTTCCACACTAAAGGTTACAGGTATATCAACGGCAGACGAACCGCTTTTAAGCAAATTGGTGTAACCAAAACTTGGCGGTAAGCCTCCTTCACTAATTTGCGCAGTTGCGGAAGAAGGGAACAGACAAATCAAACTTACGGCAAGAATGATATAAATGAGTGCAGAGCTTTTTTTGAACATGTGGAATTTTATTAAGTATGGATGCAAATCTAAGAAAAAAACTTACAATCAAAAGAAAACGTACGAGCTTTCAATCAGGTAATTATATAAAAAATGCCGGTCCTTTAGGCAACCGGCATTTTTCAGGTAAATATCTATTCAATATTTTTGCGGACTCTGGTCAGGAATTCTTTCATCGCTGCAGCATCTTTGCGATTTATAATATCGAGCAAGATAGTCAGCTGCTCCTGTATCCGTTCAATCTGGTTGGGGGTTCGCGGGTTAAATAAAATCTCAGTTAAGAGATAATCGTCTTCCGACAATAAGCCGTGAGCAATTTTCATATGCCGTTTGAACGTTGTACCCGGAGCATCCTGATGCTTCATAATAGATGCAAATACAAGAGTAGAAGCAAAGGGTATTCCCAGCGAATAGGCTACCACCTTGTCGTGTTCTTCAAAAGTGTATTCGCAGATGTTCAGCTTCAACATGGTATACAGATCCTTGAAAAAGACCTTTCCCAAGTGATCACTCTCGGCAATGATAATTGTATTTTCCTTGCTTAAATTTCCCAGATTTGCAAAAGTCGGTCCAAACATGGGGTGTGTAGATACATAAGGGAAACCACAGGTCTGGTAAAACTCCTGCAGACCAGTCTTCACCGAAGCAATATCTGAAATAATACAGTAAGGCTGCAGGTAAGGAAGCACCGCTTTAAAGGCATCAATGGTGTAATTTAATGAAACACAGTTGATAACCAGTTCCGGTGCAAACTCACGAATCTCTTCAGGCGAACTCATCCGCACCGCATTGTAAATAAAACGCATTCGTTTTGGGTCCTTTTCCAATACGGCCACATCATGGTCGAAACTAAGCAGGTCGGTGAAGAAAGATCCCATCTTTCCAGCACCCAATATTAGTATTTTCATGCTTGTTCGTTCATTATAATCATCTGTTGTCGAACAGATTCTTCGTGAATTTCAGTTAAAATCTCCTTTACAAATTCCGGACTCAGCTCCAATGTCTTACCCATAGCCGAACGTTTTTCCAGAATTTCACTGTATCGGGGAGACTGCAAAATAGGCATATTGTGTTCCTTTTTATAGACACCTATTTCTTTCGAAATACGCATCCGTTTTGCCAGAAGTTCAAGCAGTTGTTCATCAATCGTATCAATCTGACCACGTAAAGCTGCCAGGTTCTCGGTTGTCTGTGTTACGTCACGTATAACCAACAGGTTTATAACGTAATCAAGCACATCCGGGGTTACCTGCTGTGACGCATCGCTCCATGCACAATCCGGATTACAATGCGATTCAACAATCAAACCGTCAAAACTTAAGTCCATCGCCTGCTGACATAGCGGGGCGATCAGTTCCCTCTTCCCTCCGATATGGCTGGGATCACAAATGATTGGGAGATCCGGCATCCTGCGACGCAGTTCGATGGGGATGTGCCACAAAGGAAGGTTGCGGTAGATTTTCTTATCGTACGAGCTGAATCCACGGTGAATGGCTCCAATCTTACGTATACCGGCTCCGTAGATCCGTTCGATAGCTCCAATCCATAACTCTAAATCCGGATTTACAGGGTTTTTTATCAATACCGGAATATCCACTCCCTTCAGAGCGTCGGCAATTTCTTGAACTGCAAAAGGATTAACAGTAGTACGTGCGCCAATCCAAAGCATATCGATTCCGGCTTTCAGAGCCTCGAATACGTGCTGTTGGGTTGCAACCTCAGTTGCTACATACATCCCGGTTTCTTTTTTAACGCGTTTCAGCCAGGCCAGCCCTTCTACGCCAACCCCTTCGAAACCTCCGGGTTTAGTACGAGGTTTCCATATCCCTGCACGAAATATCTTTACTCCCTTGGATGCCAGTAATCTGGCTGTTTCCATTACCTGTTCTTCGGTTTCCGCACTACACGGTCCCGCAATTACCAACGGACGTTCATCGTTTACCCCCGGAAGCAAGATTGATTCTAGTTTCATTTCCATATATTTGTTTTTTTATATTATGCTTGTAATTTGTTGATTCTGTTTAAAGCCTCCTGCAACATCTCCTCTTTGCAGCAAAGCGAAATTCGGATGTGGCGATTCCCGCCGCTGCCAAAAATAAAGCCTGGGGTAATAAATACATTTGCTTCGTAAAGCACTTTATCTGCCATGGCCTCGCTCCCAAGGGAGTTTGTAGGAATCTTACCCCATAGAAACAGACCTACTTGCTTTTCGTCGTAGCTACAATTCAGTGCCTGCATTATCTTTCCTGCCAGATCACGGCGTTTGCGATAGGTTCGATTCATTGTGTCGTACCATTCTTTAGGAGCTTTCAACGCTTCAACTGCAGCCAGCTGCATCGGTTTGAACTGCCCCGAATCGATATTACTTTTTACTTTCAGAATCCAGTTTACAAATTGGGCATTACTTGCCAGCATCGCCATACGCCATCCCGGCATATTATGAGCCTTACTCATCGAATTCATCTCGATACAGATATCTTTTGCTCCCGGAATACTCAAAATACTCAACGGCGATTCATTCAATACAAAACTGTAAGGATTGTCGTTGCAGATAATAATATTGTGACGTTTGCCAAAATCAACGATTTTTTGATAAAGCTCTACTGTCGCATCAGCTCCGGTTGGCATGTTGGGGTAATTTATCCACATCAGCTTAACCCGGCTTAAATCCATTTTCTCCAGAGCATCGAAATCGGGATACCAGCCGTTTTCTTCCTTTAGTTCGTAAGGAACTATGGTTGCATCCACCAGATTACTGACCGACGTATAAGTAGGGTAACCCGGATTGGGAACCAGCACTCCGTCGCCCGGATTTAAAAAAGCCAGCGAGATATGGAGTATTCCCTCTTTGGACCCGATCAAAGGCTGAATTTCGGTCTGCGGATCCAATGTAACGTTAAACCATGTCTTATACCATGAAGCAAATCCTTTACGCAGCTCCGGAATGCCAACATATGGCTGATATCCGTGGGTGTCGGGTTTATGCGCTTCGTCGCACAATACATTAATGGCTTGCTGTGAAGGAGGAAGATCCGGACTTCCTACACCAAGATTAATTACGTTTTTACCTTCGGCATTCATTTGAGCCACCTCCTTCAGTTTTTTGGAGAAGTAGTATTCGCTTACACTATGAACCCGGTTTGCCGGTGTTATATTACACACTTTGTTTTCCTTCTGCATATTCTCCTAATATTCTAAAGTCTTTTGTTAATGGAATGATGGCATCCAATGCCTGTTTGTATCTTGTATAATCTGTAAAAGTAAGATCAATGTAGAAAAGATATTCCCATTCGCGCCCGATGATCGGCAAGGATTGTATTTTGGAAAGATTCATGTCGTAGAAAGAGAGGACTGAGAGAACTTTGGACAGACTGCCGGAAGTGTGAGGAAGAGCGAAAACGATAGACGATTTATTTTTTTGGACACCGCGTAGCATATCATCCACATTCCACCTGTCGGCCAATACAAGGAAGCGGGTGAAATTTCGTTTATTTGTCTCGATTCCTTCGGCCAGTATCTCCATGTGGTAGATCTCTGCGGCCAGTTTTCCGCAAATGGCGGCGTGACCTGTCAGCTTGTTTTCCGAAATCCACCGGGCACTCATAGCCGTATCTCCCTTTTCAACCACCTTTACATTGGGTAGCGTATCCAAAAAATCGGCACACTGCATCAAGGCGATCGGGTGTGAGTTTATCTCTACAATATCTTCCAGCTTACTTCCCGGCAAGGCAACCAGCGAATGGGAGATACGCAGTTTGTATTCTCCTACAATGCTCAGTCCGCCTTCACGGATCAGTTCATGGTTTTGTAGTAAACTTCCCGCGATGGTGTTTTCTATGGCCATAAGCCCAATGATATCCGGGTCATTTTTGATGGCCGAAATTACATCGCGGAAGGTTTTACATCCGATAATTTCGATCTCTTCACCTTCAAAGTAATTACGGGCGGCTATGTCATGATAGGATCCGTCTATTCCTTGTATTGCAACTTTCCTCATTTTCTACCTGTGTGTTAATAACAAAAAAAAGTCCCACCAAATCGGCAGGACTCTCTATGTTTTATTGATATATTTTTCTTTTCAATGCTTTACATATAAATTCCTGCCTTCACCTACTAAAGTAAAAGTAATAAAAGGAATATGTAAAGCTAAAACTATTCATCTGTTTCATTTCGTTTTTTATACGCCACAAAAGTAATACTTTTTTAGAATCTGCAAATAATTAATTACATTTTTTTGAGTCCCCTGCAAAAAAAATCTGATTTCATTCCATAGTCCGTCTTTTCATTATACAATTCGCTGTATTGCCTGTAGTGTATGCATCTGTTTGGGTACATTATCCCGGATGCTTTCGATGATGATGGAAAGCAGCTTGCTGCGGATAAAATCTGTACGGGTAGCCAGAATGATTTGTCGTGCCGGTTTCGGAATGGCAAAGGGGCGCACCAACTCTTTTTGTTCGGAGCTCAATTGATGTACAGCCAACTCCGGAATAAACGTAATTCCGTTGCCACTCTCCACCATACGCATAAAAGTCTCCATACTTCCCAACCGATAGGCTGCCTGGTTTATTTTAACACTTTCCATCTGGCAGTAACGCATCAACTGGTCACGGAAGCAGTGTCCTTCATCCAACAACCATAGTTTTTCCTCGTTTATGTCGGCAGAACGTACCAGATCATTTTTAAAGATAGCTTCGTTTCTTGAAATATAACCAAAAAACTCCTCATAATATAATGTATCATATTGAAGCTGCTTGTCGCCCGGTAGCGAGGCAATGATAGCTGCATCTATTTCTCCGTTGATAAGTGCATTGATGGAAGGCTGTGTTTTCATCTCCAGAATCCGGATATCCATTTCGGGGTGACTACCTGTCAGCTTATGAAAAAAGCGGGGGAGCAGGTAAGGGGCGATGGTGGGCAATACGGCCAGGCGAAATGTTCCTTTAAGTGATTGTTCAGCTTCATTTACGATGTCCTGAATAAGTGATGTCTGATACAGGATTTTGCGCGCCTGTTCAATAACCTTCCTTCCCGTAGGCGTAACCTTTACAGGTTGGATACTTCTATCAAAAATCTTTACGCCAATCTCGTCTTCCAGTTTAAGAATCATCATGCTCAGGGTAGGTTGCGTTACATTACAATGTTCGGCCGCTTTGGCAAAATGGCGGAAAGTATCTACCGCAAGAATGTATTCCAATTGTTGTATATTCATCTGTTGCTGCTTATAATAGATTTCATCTATGCAAAGATAGAAATTATCAGTTTGACAAGCGCCATTTAAGCTAGTATCTTTGTAATACAAAAAAGAAATAGTACTTATTTTTAATAATAGAAAGAATATGAAAACATTAGATTTTATCAAATTAAACGCAGGTTCAGTAGAAAAAGTAGTTGGTTCATTGCAACAGTTATTATCAGATTATCAAGTGTTTTATGCAAACCTGAGAGGTTTTCACTGGAACATTAAAGGATCACAATTCTTTGTATTGCACAAACAATTTGAGGAGATGTACGATAATGTAGCCGAAAAGGTGGATGAATTGGCAGAACGTATCCTTATGCTGGGAGGAGTACCCGTAAATAACTTCAGCCAATATCTGAAAGTCTCAAAAGTGAAAGAGGTAAGCGGCGTATCATCTGCTTCCGAATCACTGAAACATGTACTTGATACTTACAGCTACCTGATTGGCGAAGAACGTGCGTTGCTGTCGTTAGCTTCCGAATCTGGAGACGAGGTAACGGTTGCCTTGATGAGCGACTATCTCAAAGAACAGGAAAAACTTGTGTGGATGCTTGTAGCATACGCTTCAGAAAGTAAATAACATATCCCAAAACCAAAGCTGTGTTAGACGCCATGGAGAGCGAAAGTTCTCTGTGGCGTTACTTATTTATACATATTGAAGAATAACGTCAATGGGCTCTTTCCCGAAACTCAGAAGGAGTCACCCCCTCTTTTTTGCGGAAAAAGGTAGAGAACTGTCCCGGATTCTCAAAGTTCAGTACAAACGCAATCTCAGAGATACTTTTGCCCGAGGTGGTAAGCAGCTCCTTGGCACGCAATAGCTTTTGTTGTAGTTGATACTGGGCAGGCGAAGTGCCTGTATATTCCTTGAACATCCGCCGGAACCAAGAGTAACCCACCCCGATCTCGGCTGCAACCTGTTCCGGTGAGGGAGATTTCTCCACCATGTTTTTCATCAGGATACGGGCCTCGTTTATTTTTTCAACGGCGTAGGAGTCGGTAAACGAGTTATTTCTTTCCTTATAATAAACACTTCCTAAAATATGAAGCACAATACTCGAAATCATGGGCTGATAACCCGCCTTCTCCTGACTGGCAAAGCGTAATATATCTTGATACAGGCCTACAATCGTGGCACTTATCCCTATCGAATGCAATGGCTCCTCTTTGGTGAAGAACCTTTTCTCCACCCGTTTATCTATATGAACTCCCCGGAATCCCACCCAGTACTCATCCCACCCGGTCTGCTTGTCGGGATAATAGCTGTGCCATTCGCCCGGAAAGAGCAAAATCATCGTACCGGCGGAAATCCGTTGTTTCCTGACCGACTGCGACGAAAAGTATCCATTACCCTTTATGATATAAACCAGCTGATATTCATTTAATATTCTGCCGGTCTGAGGTTTGAAATTGTACGACTCCGGATGGGCTGATTGAGGATACTGCCCCTCTGGTGGTATAAACTGATACCCTACGGTGGTCACCACAATTCCCCAGTCTTCATCCTGCGAATTGATAGATAAATATTTTAGCTGGTCAGCCGAAGATTCTTTCATGTCAAAATTGAAAGGTTTAAGGTCACTTTCGAAAGCAAAAGTAATAACATAAGCTCTATTTTTGCACCATTACAACTAAAAAACTTTGTTCTTTTATGAAGAAACACACCTTTTTAGCGATTGATCTGGGTGCAACCAGCGGGCGAAGCGTATTGATCAGCCTGTCTCATGGCAAAATTGAAATGCAGGAACTTACCCGCTTTCCTAACAATATGCTCGAACTGCATGGAAAATATTACTGGAACATCTATGCTCTCTATCAATATATAAAGGAAGCCCTTACCCTTTGTGCCGAAAGAAAATTCCCGCTCGAATCGATGGGTGTGGACACCTGGGGTGTGGATTTTGGATATATTGCACCAGACGGAACCTTGTTGGGATTACCAAGGGCATATCGTGATCCCTACACCGATGGCGTACCCGACGAATTTTTCAAAAAGATATCCCGGGATGAGGTATACCGGCTGACAGGTATTCAGGTTCTAAATTTCAACAGTCTTTATCAACTGTATGCCGCATCACGCGAACAGTTTGCTCCATTAAAAAGTGCCGCACGGATCTTATTCATGCCGGACCTTATATCCTACCTGCTTACCGGCGTGGAGGTATGCGAATATACTGATGCCTCTACCTCTCAAATACTTAATCCTGTAACCGGATGTTTTGAACCTTCATTGCTGGAGGTGGCGGGTGTATCGCCAACCTTGTTTGCGAATCCCGTATCCTCCGGCACCAAGGTGGGTTCCCTTACTCCGGCACTTGCTATGGAAGCCGGATTGCCACAGATACCGGTAATTGCTGTTGCAGGTCATGATACGGCATCGGCTGTTGTAGCGGTGCCGGCTTCCAATCCAAACTTCGCCTATCTTAGTTCCGGTACCTGGTCGCTTATGGGGATCGAGACGGAACATCCGATAATAAATGATAAATCCTGCCTGTTTAATTTTACCAACGAAGGAGGTATCGAGGGTACCACCCGTTTCCTTAAAAACATCACCGGTATGTGGCTTGTTGAGCAATGCCGAAAAGAGTGGGAACATCAGGGGCATACCTATACCTATCCACAACTTGTGGAGATGGCTACGGTTGCCCCCTCCTTTATTTCACTTGTAAACCCGGACGATTCCCGGCTTGCCAATCCGCGAAGTATGACACTTGCGATTGCAGATTATTGCCGTGATACCGGCCAGCCAATCCCTCAAAGTCATTCCCAATACCTGCGCTGTATCTTTGAAAGTCTGGCGTTGCGTTACCGGGAAGTGTTGGACATGTTGAGAGAGCTGGCTCCATTTCCCATCCTACAGCTACATGTGATAGGTGGCGGATCACAAAACCGGCTGCTTAATCAGTTTACAGCCAACGCAACGGGCATACCTCTGATAGCCGGACCTGCCGAAGCGACGGCGATGGGTAACGGACTGGTGCAGGCAAAGGCCTGCGGACTGGTTGCCGATCGTTGGGAGATGCGCCGCATGGTGGCAGCCTCGGTAGACCTTACAGACTATACCCCCTGCGACACTGCTTTGTGGCAGGATGCGTATGAAAAATATCAACGTGTAATCTTAAAATAATACGTATATGACAAACGAGAATCATGTGCTTCAGTCATTTCAACTGGCAACCGAACGCTATGCATCATTGGGTGTGGATACAACCCAAGTACTTGAAAAAATGAACAAAATATCCCTGTCGCTGCACTGCTGGCAGGCCGACGATGTAACGGGATTCGAGAATCAGGGCGGTTCGCTTACCGGAGGTATACAGGTTACCGGAAACTATCCGGGCAAGGCTCGTACGATAGATGAACTTCGGTTGGATGTGCTCTGTGCCAAATCCTATATTCCGGGTACGCACCGACTGAACCTGCACGAAATCTATGGCGATTTCGAAGGGAAGGTGGTAGACCGTAACGAGGTGGAACCTTCTCACTTTCAAAGCTGGATGGAGTGGGGCAAGGAACATAATATGAAGCTGGACTTTAACAGTACCTCATTCTCTCATCCAAAAAGTGGCGATCTTACATTAGCTAATCCTAATGATGATATTCGTAATTTCTGGATCGAACATACAAAACGCTGTCGTTGGATTAGTGAAGAAATGGGCAAATATCAGGCAGATCCATGTATGATGAACCTTTGGATTCACGACGGGAGCAAGGAGGTTCCTGCAAGTCGCATTAAATACAGACGTATTCTGGAACAGTCGCTGGACGAAATTTTTTCTACCGAATATGCAAACATGAAAGATTGTATCGAAGCCAAATTATTTGGAATCGGATTAGAAAGCTATACGGTGGGATCTTATGATTTCTATCTGGGATACGGAGCAAAGAAGGGCAAGATAGTAACACTTGATACAGGTCACTTCCATCTTACGGAAAGTATTGCCGATAAGATTTCTTCCATGTTATTATTCACTCCTGAAATCATGTTGCATGTTAGCCGGCCCATTCGCTGGGACAGCGACCATGTAGTTATATTGAACGATGATCTTCAGGACTTGGCCCGCGAAATTATCCGCTGCGACGCATTGGACCGTGTACATATCGGACTGGATTATTTTGATGCAACTATCAACCGTATCGGTGCCTATGTAATTGGATGCCGTGCAACGCAGAAAGCTTTTATTCAGGCCTTGCTTGAACCTTCATCATTATTAAATTCATACGAAGAAAACGGACAATATTTTGAACGTCTTGCACTGCAGGAAGAGCTTAAAAGTATGCCCTGGCAGGCGGTCTGGGATTACTACTGTTTCCTTAATGATGTCCCTGTGGGAGAAAACTATATTTCCGAAATACAGAGGTACGAACAAACAGTAACATCCAAACGTTAGAGGTATGAACGTCATAATCGGCTTATTGATTATTGCCATCGGAAGTATGGGGCAATCCAGTTCATATGTGCCAATAAAGAAGGTAAAACAATGGAGTTGGGAAAGCTTCTGGCTGATACAGGGCATATTTGCCTGGCTAATCTTTCCTTATTTAGGAGCACAGCTGGCAGTTCCAGAAAGTTCAAGTCTGATTGAATTGTGGCAGGCAGGCGGTGCACTAAAGGCTTGCTTTTATGGAATGCTTTGGGGGATTGGAGGATTAACCTTTGGTTTAAGCATGCGTTACCTGGGAGTAGCTTTAGGACAATCCATAGCTCTGGGTACATGTGCTGGATTTGGAACATTACTACCTGCTGTTTTCGGCGGAACAGACCTGTTTTCAGGCGAGGGTTTGATTCTTTTACTTGGTGTTTGCATCACATTGGCCGGAATAGCAGTAATTGGCTATGCAGGTAGTTTGCGTGCGCAGCGAATGAGTGAAGAGGAGAAACTAGCTGCAGTAAAGGAGTTTGCTCTTACCAAAGGATTATTGGTGGCTTTACTGGCCGGAGTAATGAGCGCCTGCTTTAATTTAGGACTTGAAGCGGGAACACCTGTTCTGGAAAAAGCAAAGGAGTTGGGAGCCATCGAATTATTTGCCCTCAACCCGGTAATCATATTGGTTACAATGGGCGGATTTATTACAAATGCAGTTTATTGCCTTTTCCAGAATGTAAAAAATAATACGGGGAATGATTATTTTAAGGTATCGGGTCCGATCCTGTTAAATAATATTTTATTTTGCGCATTGGCCGGAATCTTATGGTACTCACAGTTCTTCGGATTGGGTATGGGTAAGAGTTTCTTTTCGGAACATCCGGTAATGCTAGCTTTTTCGTGGAGTATTTTGATGTCTTTAAACGTAATTTTCAGTAATGTGTGGGGAATTATTCTGAAAGAGTGGAAAGGAGCCGGAAACAAAACGCTGGTAGTATTGTTTGCTGGAATGCTTATTCTAATCTTTTCGCTGGTTTTTCCTAACTTGTAATGATGATATAATTTATTAAATATATATGATTCGAAACAATCAGGCCTTAATGGCCGAAATAGACCGGATATGTGAAGTTGCCGGCTATCTTTGGGAGAAGGGATGGGCAGAGCGTAACGGTGGAAATATCTCTGTCAATATAACCGAACTTCTTACCGAAGCAGAAAAGAATTTACCAGCTTTGGCTCCGGTAACCCAATTGCAGGAAGTAATGGGAGAGTTGGGCGGACGTATTTTTTATGTGACAGGAACAGGTAAGAGAATGCGTTATATTTCTCTTAAACCCTTCGAAAACGGATCAATTATTCGTATCACACCCGATGGCAGTGCTTACGAAATAATTGCAGAACAACCTATTTCTCCTACTTCAGAGTTACCCTCGCACTTGTTAATGCATAATTTTCTTTTATCAAAGGGACGTAATAATAAAGTGGTTTTACATACGCATCCTACCAATCTGATTGCCCTGTCTCATAGTCCCCGCTGGCTTAATTCGGCCTATATAACCCATACGCTTTGGTCTATGATACCCGAAAGCCGGGTAATCGTACCAAGAGGTATCGGAATTGTACCTTACGAATTGCCAGGTTCCATGAAACTGGCATATGCAACTATCAAACAACTGGAGAAACACGATGTGGTTCTTTGGGAAAAACATGGATTGCTGGCAGTGGGAGAGGATATCATCGAATGTTTCGATGCTATAGACACCATGGCCAAATCGGCACAGATTTACCTTGATGCCCGCACTGCAGGCTTCGAACCGGTGGGGATGACAGACAAACAGCTGGATGAATTGGCGGTAGCCTTTAATCTGCCGTTAGAGTAGTCCAAATAATCATACCGAACGATGCAATCTTTAATTTAATGTTGAAAGTGTAATTGGAATGAATTTCAAAAAGATACTGATATATAATTTTTTGTTGGCAGCTACGATGCAGCTTCACGGGCAGTCGGCTCTGCCTCCGGTATGGAACGGCATACATTCGGAACAGCTTCAGCGAGACCAGCGCACAAGAGTATACCTACCTCCAACACGTATTGTATGGAAAGAGGAGGGGGGAGGCGCTTCCATTCAGGGAGAGGCTAACCTGCTTCGTCCGGGAAACGGACAGACCGACCTTGCCAATACTTCGATCTGTGTAATGAAAAGTTCGGTAAACGGACATCCCTCGCTTTTACTTGATTTCGGCAAAGAGCTGCAAGGCGGCTTGCAGTTGGTAACCGGCATGCCCGGGTCACAGAAACCAGTCAACATCCGTATCCGCTTTGGCGAATCGGTGAGCGAAGCCATGAGTACTACCGGTATACGTGGGGCTACCAACGATCATGCCATGCGTGATTTTACCTTATCTTTGCCCTGGTTGGGAGTAGCTGAAGTGGGAAATACCGGATTCCGGTTTGTACGTATAGATCTGCTGGATCCGGCAAGTGAATTACAACTTAAAGAGGTGCGGGCAATTTTTACCGCCCGGGATATACCTTACAAAGGTAGTTTTAGCTGTAACGACGAGCAACTCAATAAAATATGGCTTACCGGTGCCTATACGGTGCACCTCAATATGCAGGAATATCTGTGGGACGGTATTAAGCGCGACCGCCTGGTATGGGTGGGCGATATGCATCCGGAAGTGATGACTATCAACACGGCTTTTGGGTACAACGAAGTAGTGCCTAAAAGTCTGGACCTGATACGGGACATTACTCCGCTCCCCCAATGGATGAACGGGATAAGCTCGTATTCCATCTGGTGGCTGCTTATACATCGCGACTGGTATTTGTACCAGGGGGATTTAACTTACCTGATGCAGCAGAAAACCTATATGGAAGGGTTACTTAAGTATCTGCTGACTAAAGTGGATACCAATGGAAGGGAGAAGCTAGACGGTAACAGGTTTCTTGACTGGCCATCCAGCGAAAACCAGCCTGGAGTGGATGCAGGCCTGCAGGCATTGCTTACCATGGCGATGGATGCCGGAAGCGAACTGTGCCGTTTACTTAAAAATGATTCATTGGCTGCACAGTGTGCCGAGGCAGCCGGCCGTATGAAAAAACAGGTGCCGGATGCAAATCATTCTAAACAGGCAGCGGCCTTGATGGTGTTGGCTGGACTGATGGATCCGGTAACTGCAGACAAAGAGGTGATTAGTGTAGGTGGGGCAAAAAACTTTTCCACTTTTTATGGATACTATATGCTGCAAGCCATGGGCAAAGCTCAAAATGTGCAGGGCGGTCTGGATATAATCCGTACCTACTGGGGGGCAATGCTTGATTTGGGAGCTACTACATTTTGGGAAGATTTCAATATGGAATGGTTGCCCGATGCCGCACCCATCGATAACCTGGTGCCCGAAGGGAAAAAAGATATTCATGGCGATTACGGCGATTATTGTTACAAAGGTTTCAGACATAGCCTTTGTCACGGCTGGGCATCGGGGCCCACCTCCTGGCTAACTGAACATGTGCTGGGCTTTAAGGTCCTTGAACCCGGAAGCAAAGTGGTTAAAATCGAACCATCTCTGGGCGATCTGCTTTGGGCGGAAGGTACTTTGCCAACACCTCAGGGAACCATATTTGTCAGACACGAGAAATTGTCCGATGGATCTGTCAAGACTACAGTCAAGGCGCCCAAAGGCATTCGTGTAATTAAATAAAACGTTGTGTATACTATAAATTAAAGAGAGAAAATGAAGAAAAAAAACTGTATCAAGGGTTTTATCGTATGGCTTTTGGCTGCAGGCATGTTCTGCAGCTGTCAGACCATAAACAAAGAGATAGTCCCCGGCGAACTACGAACCGAGTACCTGTCAGGACCCATTGGTCTGGATACCCCGTCGCCCCGCTTTACATGGAACTTCAGCCCCTCCCAGAAAGAATTCAGCCAATCGTATTACCAAATCCATATTGCCACTTCGGCCGGACTGTTGGAAGAGGGAAAAGCCGATGTGTGGAATTCTGACAAACTGGAAGGTACGCTGCCTTTTGCCCGATATACCGGAACAACTCCTCTCGAGTCCCATCGAATGTACTACTGGAACGTTACGGTTTGGGATGCAAGCGGTAAGAAAACGCGCACTTCCCAAACGGCCACATTCGAGATGGCAAAGATCAACCCATCCGATTGGCAGGCCAAATGGATAACCGACAAACAGGATAAGGAATTTGAACCCGCTCCTCTGTTTCGTAAAACCTTTTCGACTAAAAAGCCAATTGCTTCTGCCCGTGCATATATAAGTGCTGCCGGCTATGCAGAACTTTTTATAAACGGAAAACGTGTGGGCGAGAACTTCCTTGATCCGGGATATACCCATTTCGACAAACGTCTTCTTTACGTAACGCACGACATCACTCCGTTGCTCTTGCAGGGTGAAAACGCCGTGGGAGCCGTATTGGGTAACGGATGGTACAACATTCAGAGTAAGGCTGTATGGGATTTCGAGAAAGCACGCTGGCGTGATCGTCCCCGGTTCCTTTGCGAACTTCGGATTACGTATGCCGACGGAAGCACGGAGGTCGTAGCTACAGACGATAGCTGGCGCACATCGACCGGTCCATATACCTACAATAACCTTTACAGTGGCGATATGTATGACGCCCGTCTTGAACAAGAGGGATGGAATACCCCTACATTCAACGATGCTTCGTGGACGGATGCCGTAATCACTTCGCAACCGGCTCCGTTATTGGTTGCCCAGACTATGCCGGGTATCCGTATCACCGAAGAGGTGAAAGCCTCTGCCTTCAAGACTTTCAGCAACAAACTGTATGTCTACTCATTCCCGAAGAATATGGCAGGTGTTACCCGTTTAAAGGTAAAAGGAAAACCCGGCACCCGGATTACCGTAAAACATGGAGAGCTGCTAAAGAAAGACGGACGGTTGGAACAGGGCAATATCAACGTTTACTATCATCCCGAAAAGGAGAAAGAGGTTTTCCAGATGGATGTATACACGTTGAAAGGTACAGGCGAAGAGGAAGTTTTTATGCCTCACTTTTGTTATCACGGTTTTCAGTATGCCGAAGTGGAAAGCTCCGAACCGGTGGAGTTGACCGACCAAAGTCTGACTGCCCTGTTCATGCATACTGCGTTGGATCAGGTTGGCGAGTTCAGTTCTTCAAACGAACTGCTTAACAAAATATGGACTGCCACAAATCAGGCCTACCGAAGTAATATTCACAGCATTCCGACCGACTGCCCTCAGCGCGAAAAGAATGGCTGGACTGCCGATGCTCATGTTGCAGTAGATCTCGCTTTACTGAACTTCGATGGAATTACTTTGTACGAAAAATGGATGAACGACTTTATCGACAATCAGCGCGACTCCATTGGCGACATTTCAGGAATCATACCTTCCAGCAGCTGGGGATACGGCGAATGGATCGGACCGGTTTGGGATGCAGCACTTTTTATCATACCCAATGCCCTTTGTAATTATTATGGCGATACCCGTTCCATCGAAAAACTGTATCCAACTATGGAACGTTATCTTAAGTATTTAAGTACACGCGAAAAGGATGGTTACCTGGCCTATGGCCTGGGAGACTGGGTATTTTACAAAACGCAGACTCCCAACGAGTATACTTCTACGGCTTATTATTATCTCGACTATACATTAATGGCCCGCTTTGCCAGCCTGTTGGGAAAAGACGCAACCCATTTCCAGCAGAAGGCAGACCAGTTGAAAACGCTGATCAATACGAAGTATTTCAATGCTGAAACCGGTATATATGCCAACGGATCGCAGACTGCCCAGGCGTTGGCGCTGTATTTAGGTCTGGTGCCCGAAGGTAAAGAACAGCTTGTAGCCGATAAACTGTTGGAGGCCGTAAAGGCAACCGATCATTTCCTCGACTTCGGACTTCTCGGCAGCAAGACCGTTCCTGCCATGCTTACACGTTATGGTTATGTGGAAGATGCCTATCGTATGGTAACTAAAACCGAGGCACCTTCGTGGGGGTATTTTGTACAGACTATGGGATACACCACCTTGCCCGAAACCTGGACCATGAGTCCGGAGTTTCGTGATGCATCTTTAAACCACGTATTTATGGGTGATGTTAGCGCATGGATGTATAATTGTCTGGCTGGTATAAACTACGATGCCGATCAGCCCGGATTTGCCCATGTGGTGATTCGTCCTTACTTTGTAAAGGACCTTCAATGGGTAAAAGGTTCATACAAATCTGTAAAGGGTCTTATCTGTAGTGAGTGGAAACGAGAAGACGGAAACATAAAGCTGACTGTGGAAATCCCATCCGGAACAACGGCTACCGTGTACGCAGATAAAGAGTATCGCATTGGCTCGGGTATCCACTCCTTTGTAATAAAGAAGAACTAAGTTTACCCGATATATTTCTAAATCTCCATAGAGTAGACCCTCGGTAGTTTACTCTATGGATATTTAATTTTGATTAATTTATTAAATATCTTGTGTTATTAATAAATTAATTGATATATTTGGAGCAAATAGTATTAGTTAACTTACTGACACCTTTAATCTCAATGTGATGAAAAATAACAGATTATCTATAATACATCAGCCACTTTGCTCTATACAATGGATAATTATTCTACTAATCCTGCTTTTTTTCCCTGCATGCAGTCATGGAGATATATCACATAAAGACTTGAATCATCTGTTTATTCTTCTTTTAGTTCTTTTTATCGCCTGTATATTTATATTGTTATTTCAAGGAAATAAAAGACTACAACAGATGTCTTCTATCGAGCAGGAACTTGATTCCAAGTCGAAAGAGCTTATTCAAGCGCGTGCAGAATTATTGGAAAAGGAGAATGTTCGTATTATAAATCTTTCTAATGAAAATGATTTACGTAAGATGAGCTTTTTACAAACGGAAATCTATTTAAAAATTAAAGATATAAGTAACGACGAAGAAGGGAAAAAGATGACCCGGGAAGACTGGATCGCATTGGAAAAGGAATTGAATAATATATACGACAACTTTGCAGTACGCTTAAAAAGTTGTTGTGAACAAATTTCCGAAACAGAACTCCACGTCTGTTACCTTCTTAAAGCAGGCTTTTCTGTAACATCCATCTCAAAAATTATAGGTAGAACCAAATCGGCTGTCTCCATGTGCAGAAGAAGGTTACTTGAAAAAATAAACGGTTGCGATTGCCCCACAGCAGATTTAGATGATTTTATATCAACTATTTAGTGTGAAAAGTCNNGTGAACAACTATTTCGTTATAGATTGAAATAAAGTGATTAGTTTTGAAATAATCAATTTATACCATTGTGAATAAGCTAAATAACAGAGATTTGAGTTATTCTTATTTCAAGCACATAAAAGAATTTTTAATAGCTTTTATGATAGTTCAGGCTGCGTGTTCTTCAAAACCCTCATCTATTGTAGATACTCATTTTCACAATGACTCTACACTAATTGAGCTTGATGTAACTAAAACTTACCCTCGTAAAGAGTATTGTTTGCAGGATATTGCAGATGTTGAATATGTTAAATTGGAAACTCGTACGGATGTAATTGTTACCGGAGGCTTATGCGCTGTTACTGATAAAGAAATTGTTTTTAATGAATACACGAGTGGTGATATACTATTTTTTAATAAAGACGGAGAGTTCGTAAGGAAAATCAATAGAAAGGGCGAAGGTCCTGATGAATATTTAAAACTTAACGATACGCCTTGTTATGACAGTAATTCAAAAGAATTATTTGTAACTGATTTCTTTAAAAAGAAGATACTTGTATATGATGTAGAGGGGAATTATAAACGTGAGTTAAGATATCCGGATATTATGTTAGAAGAGGGTATTGCAAAGAATCCTAAATTTTGTTATTTAAAAAATTATAATTCGGATGAACTGCTTACAGTTTTTAAAACCTTTAGATCTTTATCCGAAATTGATAAATACATAATTATATCAAAAAAAACCGGAGAAATAAAACGCATTATAGAAATCCCGGATAAAGAATATGCAACGTTGAATACTGAAAGACATAGTAAGGAGGGAGAAATCTATTGGTTACGGTCTACCCATATTAATATTTTACCAGTAATACCTCATTCACTGGGTTTTAACATAACAAATACATCTTCTGATACAATTTACCGTCTTAATAAAGAGTATCAATTATGCCCATTACTTGTACGAACTCCCGAAGTTAAAAAGATGGAAGAACCAATTTTTATCGTAGGTTCACTCGAAACGCAGTACTATTATTTTCTTGTTTCTATTAGAAAGATTCAGGAAAACCTGGATGAGTCTGGTTATCCCAAAAATGGTTATCCGGAAACCTGTTTGATATATGATAAAAGGGAAAAATCTTTTTTTGAATGTAATGTCGTAAATAAAGATTGGCAAGATAAAGACTTTTTTATTTCAATGAAGCATTGCTTTTTTGAAATAGCTCCTAATAAAGCCGTGGTACGTTTGTATGCCCATGAGTTGGTTGAGGCATACCAAAATAATCTTTTAAGCGGTAAATTAAAAGAGATTGCTGCAGGTTTAAATGAAGAAGACAATCCGATTCTAATGGAGGTAACCTTTAAAAATTAAAGCATGAAAACGATTAAGCTTGTTTTAATGTTGTATCTTTTTTCTTTTACAGTATTTGGAGAAAATGATAGCCTTTTCCACTCTGTTTCGCAGCGTTTTGACAAGTATCAACTTCTTGTGCCCATAGAAAAAATATATGTTCATCAGGATCGAACACAATATGCGGCTGGAGAGAAGATATGGTTTAAAGTTTATCTATCTTCATCAAATGATAAACAGGCTAGTAGTAAGGTAGTTTATGTAGAGCTGATTGATGGAAAAAATCGACGGGTTATAGTAAGCAAATGGAAATTAGTGAATGGTTTAGCTTCTGGAAGTATTCAACTGCCGGATACACTCCCTCGAGGTCTTTATCAACTTAGATCATACACACAATGGATGCAAAATTTTGACCAAGAAGGTTTTTTTAAACGAGAAATTAGAATCTCGTCTCAATACGTGGATTCGTTAGAGACAAAATTAGATTCAGTCCCTCCATGCCAGATTACATTTTTTCCTGAAGGAGGTAATCTTATTACTGGTATCCCGTCGAAAGTAGCTTTTCTAATAACAGACCAACAAGGGAAGGGGCTGGATGCCAGTGGGGTAATCATGGATTCTGAAGGAAATGAAGTGCGTAGATTTCAAACTATACACCAAGGACACGGATTCTTTTATTTTCAACCGGATTCAGGTAAACGCTATACTGCTTATTTGGATGGATTGACTTTAAGCAAAGATCTTCCTCATGCTAATTTAAATGGAATAGTATTGGAAGCTAAAAAATTGAATGGCAAACTTCGGATTACGTTAAGGCACAATATTGATACTAAAGGCTTTCAATCCCCTATACATTTATCGGTTCATAAGGAGGGCGTAATTTGGCTTAATGCCTATGCAAACATAAACGAAAAGATTTCGATAGTGGATATACCTGATGAAAAGCTTCCAGAAGGTATTTTTACCATTACGATTTACGACGATAAATTTCATGTTTATTGTGAACGCCTGGCTTTTGTAAACTATCCAGAACCTTTGAAAATCGCTTTAAATACTGATAAGGTTGAATACGGAACTCGTAAAAAGGTAGTTGCCAAGATTGAGGTACGGGATGAAAAAGGCAATATTCAAACTGGTAATTTTTCATTGGCAGTTGTGAAATCTAATTTGGATAATTTACAAGAACGAAACAACTTCTATACATATTACTTTTTGCAAAGCGAACTGAAGGGAAGAATAGATAATCCTGCTTTTTATTTTGAAAAGCGTGATTCATCCGCAATTGCTTATTTGGATTTGTTGTTGCTAACCCATGGATGGCGTCGTTATGACTTTAATAAAATAGTTTCACTGGAAAAATCAGAATTTCATTATCCAATTGAAGAAAGTCTCTCTTTTTCGGGCAAGATACACCAATTGAATAAGAATCAGAAGATGGACGAAATAAAGTTGACAGCTTTATTTCGTCACGATTCTATTAATGAAGTAGTTTACGGACAACCTGGACCGACAGGCTCTTTTATGTTCACTAATTATGATTTTTGTGATACAGCGGAAGTAATTCTTTCAGCCCAGGATTTTAAGCAACGCCAGTTGGATATATCCATCGTAAACCATAAATATCCTGAAGCTAATTTTTTCGTATATGAAAATGTGACGTCCCTGAATGACATTGATTCTTTGAATGTTGAATTGATGGGTAGTATTCCGCAGAGCCCAATGGAGGGCATTGATAAGGTAGTTCATAAAATACATGAGGTTAGGGTAACAGCAAAAACTAAAAAGAAAGACCCCAGGAGATTACATAATGAAGCATTTAACATCGCTACTTATGAGGTGAGTAGAAATTTTTCCTATACTTCAACTGGTGGGGTTGGAGAGGGATTCGCCGGAGCACTTGGTATTTTACAGTTTTTGCCGAAAAAGAGAGTAAACGATTCTGTATTGAGAGAAATCTCTAAAGGCGGAAAAGCTCTCTCTGGAGGGTCTGGTCCAATTTTTGTATTAGATGGTAATCGTGTTGGAGCTGAAGTTTTAAAATCGTTACCAGCGCAGATGATTGAACGTGTTGAAGTTCTAGCACCATCTTCTGCTATGATATATGGATCTGGAGGGGGTGGTGGTTATGCTTTTTTTACAAGAACGAATGTTAGTTCAGTGGCTGAGATTAAAACCGTTTCATATAAATTCCCAGGTTATAGTCAGTCGAAAGAATTCTACTCTCACGACTATACTTCTGTAAATAGTGATTATTTTATTTCAGATCATCGTAATACGCTTTATTGGCAACCTAATATTACATTGAACGATGAAGGCAAAGCTGAAATTTCATTTTTTACTTCTGATGATCTGGGAATGTTTTTGATTCATTGTGAGGGAAGAACAGAAGAAGGAATGATTGGTGCCTTGCAAAGTCAGTTGATCGTTAATCAATAATACTCGTATGAACTTCTTATTTATGTGAAATATTAGCTAAACTGTTTTATGAGTTGGATACCAATAATAAATAAAGTGTTGCATATGTAAGCTGAAAGGAGGAGTATTGATTTCTGATTTAAGTTTACACAATATGAGACTTATTTAATGAAGTATGATGTTATTTAAGCTAACTATTATATATCTGTTTGATATGAAAAATTTATCAGTTTTATTATTAATATTAATTATCGGATGTAACTATTCCCCTAAATATAGTTCTCTTGAGAAGAGCGGTGGCGTTCCCGTTATTAATGTGGCGGAAAATTTGGATACGAATATTTCTTCATGCTTTATGTTAAGTGAAGCTGCAACAGATGTTGACTTTATTAAATTAGAGGTTACAACAAATTCAATGATAAGAGATATTCGTAATGTCGTAATTGCAGAAGACTACATCTTGGTTGATGATTATTCGGAAGGTGTTTTCCGGTTTTCCAAAGACGGTAAATTCCTTAATAAAATAGGTGAAAAAGGAAATGGCCCGGATGAATATCTTTATGTTAATCAAGTAATTTTAAATGAAAAGAATAATGAGGTTTTATTGTTTACGGGGCGGGGAATAAAAATATATACAATTGAAGGATCATATAAAAGATCACTTCCTAATACAAATATGGAGGAATTGTTTTCTGGAATTGAAAATCGAATTCTGTTTTTTGATGATGATTTATTTTTAAATGATAAACTTCCAGTATTGCTTCCCAAAAAAGATCTTTGGACTTTTGCATTGGTAGACAGTACTTTCACAATACAAGAAAAATATTTCAATCCTGCTTTTGTGGGAAAAGAATCAGATATTATAGCTAATAAAGCACTTCATATTGGTTGGAAAAATTATTGGAATGAAGGATTTGCTTCTGTTGATTTTTATGATAATACATTTAAAATGTGTTACTATGGAGGAGATACTATTTATGAATTCAATAAGAATACAAAAGAATTTCTACCGATTTATATTATATCTTTAGGAGAACGTCCTTCTTTCGAAATTTCTCATCAATGGATTAAGGACCCTATTTTCTTTAATTACTTGTGGTTTTCTAATTTTTATGATTCGGAGACGTATTTGTATTTATTTTTAGGGAAATCCGACAATTCATACATTATTCGTTACGACAAAACCAATGGAGAACTTAGGTCCTATAAATCCGAAAGTCTCATAAAAGAGATTAATCTTCCGGGATCCCCCAATTTTATTATTCGAAATAGAACTAATTCATTTGCTTTAATAAATGACATATCTGGAGGGAGTCCATTTGAAGTAGAGTATAAATCAAGTAACGGTAAATATTGGGTTGATGTGATAACATCATCGGATTTAAAAGAGAATATAAACATTGCCGATTTAAAAAGACAGTCGGTTAAAAATGAAAACAGCAAAGCCCAATTAGTAAATCTAATAGACGAATCAACAGAAGAAGATAATCCAATATTGTTAATTTCTAAATTAAAATAAATGATTATGAGAAAAAATAGGCTCTTTACTCCAATTATTTGATGGGGATGTAGGGTAAAAATCAGAATATACATATGAAGACGTAACACTTAAATAATGAACTTATGAAAACTCAATTATATATTTTATGCTTGCTTGTATTTTTTATTTCGATGGGGTGTCATCAAATGAAAAAAACGGATTCAGAGCGCAAATCAGATGCTAACGTTGCAGGAAATAAGCAGCTTGAAATTCCGGAAATTATCATTCCTTTATCAACAGATTTGAATTTAAAAGAAGATACTTTTTTGATAAATAATTTGGAATTGTTGGGAAAGATATGGGGATTCTTAAAGTATCATCATCCGGAAATTGCAAGTGGAAAATATGATTGGGATAATGAATTGTTTCAGTTTATGCCCGAATACCTGAAAGTAAAAGAAATCGGACAGAGAGATGAAACACTTCTTAATTGGATCGAAAAATATGGAGAAATCTCGCCCTGTGCTACCTGCAGAGAGACATCTGCTCAAGCTTATCTGAAACCTGACTTTTTATGGGTAGAAAAAGGGCAAATGAGCATTGATCTGAAAAAGAAAATAATGGAAATCTATAGAAACAGATATCAAGGTCCAGGAAGCCATTATATTAGGATGGTACGCCAAATTGGAAATCCCGAATTATTAAATGAAAAATCTTATCCATCTACTTTACTTAATACAAGTTGCCGTTTATTGGCATTATTTCGATATTGGAACATAGTCCAATACTTTTTTCCATATAAATATTTAACAGAAAAAAACTGGGATGAAGTATTAAAAATATACATTCCTTCATTTATTCTTTTAAAAACTGAATTAGATTATCAATTGTCTGTACTTCAACTTACAAGCGAAATAAATGACACACACGCTGCACATTTACAAGGCGCAATGAAAGTTGACTCGTTAAGAGGAGGTATGCAAGCTCCTTTTAGGGTTCAGTTTATTGAAAATAAATTAGTAGTTACATACTACTACGATCCAGAACTAAAAGGTTCGGCAGGTTTGGAAGTGGGCGACTTCATAACACATGTAAACGGCAAGAAAATAGAATACATTGTCGACAGCATCAAGTCATATTATCCGGCATCGAATGAAGAAGTAAGAAAAATGAACCTTGCAAACGATTTGGTTCGTTCTAATTCTAATACAATTCATATTGACTACAATTCTTCCGGAATAAAAAAGCAAAAAGAATTAACTCTATACAATAGAAATAGTTTAGATATGAGAGATAAACTCGATTTTTTTGCTGGTAAAAAAACATCATATGATAGCATATTGATTGAGAATGATTCTAGTTTTATAGGATATATTACGCTTAAAACCATAAGAGAGCATGAAATAGAGAATATTAAAAAAGCGTTTAATCATTCGAAAGGAATTATCATTGATATTCGGAATTATCCTTCCACTTTTGTGCCTTTTTTATTGGGAACATATTTTGTTTCTAAAGATGTACCTTTTGCGAAATTCACATTAGGCGAGATAAATAATCCTGGAGAATTTAATTTTATCCCTATGGAAAATAAAATACCTAAATCAAAAGAGCCTTACAAAGGGATATTAGTTGTCATTGTTAATGAAAAAACAATAAGTCAAGCCGAATATACAGCGATGGCATTTAGGGCAGGAGATAATACGGTCATTCTTGGCAGCCAAACTGCAGGAGCTGACGGTAATGTATCTTACATCAATCTTCCGGGCGGATTACAAACTATGTTTTCAGGTATTGGGGTTTATTATCCAGATGGAGGAGAAACTCAACGTATAGGTATTGTACCTGATATCAAAGTAAAACCCACCATCCAAGGAATTCGGGAAGGAAGAGATGAGCTTTTAGAAAAAGCGATCGAAATTATTAAAAATGATTCAAAGTGGAACGAAATAAAACGAAGGCAGAGTAAACC
>WARQ01000258.1_pt1 | contig 85600 bp, 63 predicted proteins | sample 4769161 | NCBI WGS metagenome assembly WARQ01 (sample SAMN08893024, study PRJNA449175) | gut metagenome | isolation source: rumen sample fed with dry roughage | host: buffalo | place: India: Nagpur | collected 2016 | reverse complement strand
AATTTGTGGAAATTAGTATAGTAAGTTCTGTTTTACTCAACTAACAACGTTGTTGTATATGCGAAAGGGATTATTAAACTTGATATCAAACACTATATTATACAAGTACGATTTGCCCAACAAAGAAATTGGAGTAGACAAATCGCTATTGTCTAATGATAATGACAAATGTTATTCTTCTACAAGTAATGAAGATTTAGCAGCAGTAATTTATAACTCCATTATTGATTATGCTTTTAATTCATTTGATATCAAAGATAAAAATTTGGATAACTTACACGCTATTGCATTAAAAACAAAATTGAAATACAACGAAAAAGCAACAATGACATCTAAAATCAGTTATGGTTTTCATGGTGAAACGATTTTATTTTGTATGCTATACGCTAAGTTAGGTGCTATTCCTGTTATTTCTAGAGGTTACTTCTACAATCCGTTAGAAAATTCAGAAACCAAAGGATATGATTCATATCACCTTATAGAGAACAATGGGCAAACTGAATTATGGTTTGGAGAGGTTAAGTTTAGAGAGACGCATGGTTCAGGAATTGACAGTGCAATAGAGAATATTGAAAAGGCTATTTCTGATGATTATTTATCAAATAATTTTTTAGCTATCTCAAATCATAAGAACAGTTTCAATATTAGCAATAGTAAAATTGAAGAGATTATTAATAGATGGGAGGAAAACCCTGAAATTAATATTATTGAAGAAATAAAAAGCCATAATATAAAGTTAATTTACCCAATAGTTATTCTTTACAATAAAGATAAACGAGGATATGAAAAAAGTATTGAAAATGCCATAAATCATATTGCTGAAAAGCATTCATTAAGGCGACTCTCATTATCAATACCTTTTTCAATATATTTTATTTGGCTACCCGTTGATGGTGTTAAAGCAATTAAAACAAAAGTAATTGAATGGATAGAATCAAAGAAGCAGCTAGTGTTATAGTTAGTCTTAATCAATACAAAAGAAATGAGTTGAGGGATTATGATTTTATCAAAATTGTATGCTCATATTTTGATATTATAAAAAGGGATAGTTTAACTGAGAATGATTTCAAATTTTTGAAATATATAGCAGATTCTTCAGGAGTCCCTCATTTTTATAGCACCCTCAATCGGTTTGAGCAGAATCCAAATATAGAAACATTTGATTTAAATACATTCTCTTCTATTGTGTATGAAAGCTTACTTCATACAGATGAAAGAAGTATGCTTCATCAATACCAAAAGAATATTATAGATGAATTTGAAAGTGGGAAATTAAATAGATTCTTTCTGTCTGCAAGTACTTCTTTTGGAAAAACGCACTTAGTGTTTGAAGTTATTAAAAAAATGAAGTATAAAAATGTTGTTCTAATTTTTCCAACAATAGCATTACTATCCGAGAATTTAGAACGTATTATTTCTGAAGAAGACTATTCCTTTTTTAAAAATAATTATAAAGTCCACACTCTTAGCGAAATAGTTAAATTAAGAGAAAATAATCTTTTTATATACACACCTGAAAGGTATCTTTCTTTTATCGAGAAAAATACCAGTAACATCAAATTTGATTTTGCATTTATTGACGAAGTATATAAGATTGACAATGATTATATAATTGACGAAGAAGTCAAGGAGAATGAGAGGGATGTTGCTTATCGATTAGCAGTTTTCTATTCTCTCAGCAATAATACAGATGTTTTATTAGCTGGTCCATATATGGATTTTGCAACGCCTAATACCCCAAACTATAACCCTTCCTTTGATAATTTTTTGAAAGAAAATAAAGTATTACTAATCAACTACAATAACTATGAGATTGTAAATAAATCATACTACGTAGCAAAAAAATCGAATATTTTCCTCGAAGACGAGCAAATAAACATCAACTTTCTATCTACAAATAAAACTGAAAGACTAAAGTCAACTGTTGCATCAATTATAGGTATTCCTCAGAATCTAATCATTTATTGTGCCAATAGAGGTAAACGAGGAGGTGTAGAGCATTATACGGAGATATTGATTCAATCAGGAATCTTAAACAATCATGATTATTCTTATTATCAAGATATAATCGACCATATATCTTCGCAATTTACAAATAAATGGATTTTAGTAAGAGCTCTAAAATGTGGGATTGGAATACATCATGGTTTAGTTCCTAAATATATTCAAAAAGAAATAATCTCCCTATTCAATCAAGGATTGATTAATATATTAATTTCCACAACAACGATTACGGAGGGCGTAAATACCTCTGCTAAAAATTTGATAGTATTACATAGCAAAAAAGGAACTAAAGACCTTAAAAAATTTGATGCTAAGAACATAGCAGGAAGAGCGGGGCGTTTTGGCTATCATTATAGCGGTAGAGTGATTGATTTAAGTAATACATTTTTAAGTGTTATTGAAGGGAAAGAGGAAATTCTTAAACATAAAAACTACGATAGAAATTCACCTAAGGATGAAATTGATTTATTTTATTCTAATGAAAAATACTTATCGGATAATGATATAATTAGAAAAAACAATATAAACAGAGAACAGTGCAATAGAAATATACCTGAATACATATTAAGCCAATACAAAGTAATAAGTAAACTAGACAAGATAAAAATTTTCGACTCCATTACAAAACTAAATTATCTAGAACTACAATTAATAAAGAAACTGATTCAAAAGATCAATTACAAATTGGACATTGATTATGATGGATTTCAATTAGTATTGGATATTTTACAGCCAATAATAAAAAACGAAAATCTTAAATTTTTAGTTCAACATAAAGGCGATAATGAAGATTATTCTATACTGACCCATCTTGTTCATTTTTACTTAGAAGGAGGATTTAACGGATCAGTACAATATCATTTAAGAAAAGGGAAATCAATAGATGACGCCATAAAGGAAGCAGCTAAATTTGCATATAACACATTGAAGTATCAAACAGTAAAATATTTAGGTGTTTTTAATTTAATGTATCGATTCTATATATCTCAAAAGGAAAATATTAAATATGAAGATGCAACTGGCATTGATAAACTTCTTTTGAAATTTGAATACAACGCTTTGACAGATGAAGGAAGAATAGCTAGTGATTATGGAGTTCCTGCTAGCATTGTTGATTATTATGAAAATGAACAACAAAGGAGCAAAATAAAAGCTTCTTTTGATAATTATGAATTAATAGCATTTAATAAGGTTGAAAAAATAATCAATAAAAAATAGATTTTGTCTTTTCTGAAATATTAGATTACTTATACAGAATCGTCCCTTTCAGCCTGATAAAAGCTCTCGAAATACCGACAAAAGTTGAGGGGAAGAGGTTTTTTTGTAAATAAAAAATATATACGCAAAGATGTTTGTAGCTTATTATTACTTGGAAGGTTGTTGGGTTACTTTGAAATAGTATCTATATGATAGAAGAAAAGCCCACGTATATCAGGTTTTATCTGGAAGAAAAGAGTATTATCAATCCAAAAAAGTATTAATGCACAAACGGCTTGGCCCGTATTGCTTAAGATGCTGCACAAGCGGTAGTTCTATGCCAGAGAGATAACACTGGATATGGTTTCACTCATGAAGCTGATAGCCAAAACTTGTTTTCCCGCTGCTATGTTAATCAATTCTATGTAAAAAACTGGCTTTAGATGCTGTCCAAGAAACCAGAGGTGTTAAAGAAAAGCATTCTTTTTATTTAGAATATGTAAATTATTAGAATAGCGAAAATTCATCAACTTTTTACGTTGATCTCAAGTTTCGTGTATAAGGTTGTTGCATAAAAAGAAAAAAGGTCTTGATAATTTACATTATCAAGACCTTTCCGTTGGCGGTCCGGACGGGACTCGAACCCGCGACCCCATGCGTGACAGGCATGTATTCTAACCAACTGAACTACCGAACCATTTTGTTTGTAACTGCTATTCCTCTGAATTGCGATGCAAAGATAGGCGATGTTTTTGAATCCTGCAACACCTCCTCTCAATTATTTTTTATATTTTTTTATTCTTATCTGATTATTAAGCAATTATTCGTTAAAAAAAAATGAAGAAAAATTATGGACTGTATTTACAGCTTTTATGGATTCATACAACAAAGCAAGTGGCCAAAAAGGCAATTTATCACAAAACAGGTCCATTACTATACTTTTTTCAACACAAAGGCATATTTGTGTTTATATATTGCTACTTTTGTGACCTAAATCCAAAATGATTGAATGATGGAAGAAATACAACGTCCTGCTACGGCAATATTATTGATGCACTGCCCGGATTCGCCGGGTATTCTGGCTACGCTTACCGGATTTATTAATGTAAATGGCGGAAACATTGTGTATCTGGACCAACATGTGGATCGTTTGAAGAATGTGTTCTTCATGCGTATTGAATGGGATTTGAAGAATTTTGTTATCCCAAAAGAAAAAATAGACGATTACTTCAGCACCTTGTATGCTTTTAAATACAACATACAATACCGCATCTATTTTAATGATTACATTCCCCGCATGGCTCTGTTTGTTTCCAAGATGTCGCATTGTATGTACGACATACTGGCGCGTTACACCGCCGGCGAATGGAAAGTGGCTATTCCGGTAATCGTAAGTAACCATCCGGATATGGAAGTGGTGGCCAAAAGATTTGGAATAGACTTCAGGTATTTCCCTATCACAAAAGAGACCAAGGAAGAGCAGGAAAAGCTGGAGCTTGGGTTGTTGGAAGAGTATAAGATAGACTTCATTGTACTTGCCCGTTACATGCAGGTAGTGTCCGAATCTTTTATCAAGCATTTCCCCAACCGGATTATAAATATCCATCATTCGTTTTTACCCGCTTTTGTTGGAGCAAAGCCTTACCATGCTGCCTTCGAGCGTGGCGTGAAGCTGATTGGGGCTACAAGCCATTATGTAACAACCGAACTGGATGCCGGTCCGATTATTGAACAGGATATTGCAAGGGTTTCTCATAAAGATACTGTAGAAACCTTGATAAGAAAGGGAAAAGATTTGGAAAAAATCGTACTTTCGCGTGCTGTAGAAAAACACATCGACCGGAAAATCCTTGTGTTTGAAAACAAAACAATTATTTTTAATTAATCAACGGATGAAAGTTGCAATAGTCAAATACAACGCAGGTAATATATACTCGGTAGCCTATGCCTTGAAAAGGTTGGGTATCAATCCTATTATCACAGCCGATCCCGCCGAACTGAGGGCTGCAGATAAAGTCATATTTCCAGGAGTGGGTGAAGCTTTAACGACCATGCAACATTTACAGGAGACTGGCCTCGACAAGGTTATACGCGATCTGAAGCAACCGGTGCTGGGTATCTGCCTGGGTATGCAGCTGATGTGTGCCTCTTCTGAAGAGGGAAACACGCCTTGCCTGGGTATATTCGACACTACGGTGAAAAGGTTCATTCCTCAAAGACACGAGGACAAAGTTCCACACATGGGTTGGAATACCCTTACAGATGTAAAAAGCGGTCTCTTTTCCGACCAACTAGCCAATAAATTTGTTTACTTTGTACACAGCTATTATGTTCCGGTAAACGAACATACGGTGGCAACCACCGATTACATTCTTCCGTTCAGTGCGGCAATGCAGAAAGATAATTTTTTTGCTACGCAGTTTCATCCCGAGAAGAGCGGAACGGTGGGTGAAATGATATTGCAGAATTTTATAAACTTATAAAAGATATGATTGAGCTTATTCCGGCAATTGATATCATTGACGGCAAATGTGTGAGACTTACTCAGGGAGATTACAGCAGTAAGAAGGTGTACAATGAAGATCCGGTAGAAGTTGCCAAATCTTTCGAGGCACATGGTATTACCCGTTTGCATGTAGTGGATCTGGATGGTGCCCGTGCCGGCAGGATCATTAATTACCGCACGCTCGAGAAAATTGCCACCCGTACGGCTTTACGTATCGATTTCGGCGGGGGACTCAAACAGGAACAAGATCTCGAAATTGCTTTCGAAAGTGGAGCTATTATGGTTACAGGCGGAAGCATTGCGGTTAAACAGCCGGAGGTATTTACCTCGTGGATAGAAAAGTTTGGATGCGAAAAGATTATTCTCGGCGCAGATGCCAAAGACCGTAAGATTGCTGTGAGCGGTTGGGAGGAAACAACCGAGCACGAATTATTTCCATTTATTGAATCGTATCGGCGCAAGGGTATAACCAAGGTTATATGTACAGATATAAGCAAAGACGGTATGCTGGAAGGTCCGGCAGTCGACTTGTATAAGGAGATGAAGGAAGCGTTGCCGGGGATACATATCATTGCCAGTGGCGGTGTTAGTTCGGTAAGCGACATTGAAGAGCTGGAACAGGCGGGAATTCCATCAGTCATATTCGGCAAGGCAATTTACGAAGGAAAGATTCAGTTGAAGGATTTTCTTCGGTTTGTATAAATATTTAGATAAGATCAGCATGCTAGCAAAACGGATAGTTCCTTGTCTGGATATAAAGGACGGAACCACGGTTAAAGGGATTAATTTTGTAAACTTCAGGGATGCCGGCGACCCGGTGGAACTTGGAGCTCAATATAGCGATCAGGGTGCCGACGAATTGGTTTACCTGGATATTACGGCATCGCACGAAGGGCGGAAGACTTTTACGGAGCTTGTCAAAAAAGTGGCGGCCCGCATCAGCATTCCTTTTACCGTGGGCGGTGGTATAAATGAACTGAAGGATGTGGACCGGTTGCTTAGCGCCGGAGCCGACAAGGTTTCGATCAATTCGGCGGCATTACGTAATCCGTCGCTGATAAACGAGATAGCGGCCAACTTTGGCAGTCAGGTTTGCGTGGTGGCCATAGATGCCAACATGGAGAACAATGGCTGGCTTTGTTATCTGAACGGAGGACGAATCCCGACGGACAAACAATTGTTTGATTGGGCTAAAGAGGCGGAAGACCGTGGTGCAGGCGAAATTCTGTTTACCAGTATGACGCACGACGGTGTTAAAACCGGATATGCTAATGAGGCATTGGCTACGCTGGCCGATTCGTTACATATACCCGTAATTGCATCCGGAGGGGCCGGTAAGATGGAACACTTTCGCGACGCATTTGTTTTAGGTAAAGCAGATGCCGCACTGGCTGCCAGTGTATTTCATTTCGGCGAGATAGGTATCGGTCAGCTTAAAGACTACCTGCATCACGAAGGCATAAACGTTAGGATATAATAATACGATATAAAATGAAAATTGATTTCGAAAAGATGGGGGGACTTATTCCTGCCATTATTCAGGATAGCGCTACCTCGAAGGTGCTTATGCTTGGATTTATGAACGAAGAGGCTTATGCCAAAACAAAGGAAACCGGGATGGTTACATTCTTTAGCCGTACCAAGAACAGACTGTGGACTAAAGGCGAAACCAGCGGTAATTTCCTGAAGGTTGTTCAGATGCTGGTTGATTGCGACAACGATACATTGCTGATTAAGGCAATTCCTGCCGGTCCGGTTTGTCATACCGGTAAAGACACCTGCTTTGGCGAGAAGAATCAAGAAGATGTGATGTTCCTTAAGTTTTTACAGGATTTTATAGAACAACGCCGACAAGAGATGCCGGAGGGTTCATATACTACGTCTCTTTTCAATAAGGGTGTAAACCGCATGGCTCAGAAAGTGGGGGAAGAGGCTGTGGAAACGGTGATTGAAGCAACCAACGGTACAGAGGAAGGTTTTATCTACGAGGCTTCCGACCTGGTTTATCACCTCATCGTATTGCTTACCAGCAAGGGACTTCGCCTGGAAGATCTGGCAAGGGAGTTGAAAAAAAGACATAAAGGATAATTTGGAAAGAACATGGAAGAAACAACCCTGTTGAGACTGGAGAACGTTGATATTTGTCGCGAAGAGAACGTTATATTACACAATGCATCCTTTGTATTGAAGAATGGAGAGTTTGTGTATGTAATTGGCAAAGTGGGTTCCGGAAAAAGTAGTTTGCTGAAATCGTTGTATTGCGAAATACCCATCATGAATGGCGATGCATTCCTGATGGAATACAACTTGTGTAAAATAAAACGAAAAGAGATTCCCTATCTGCGCAGGAAGCTGGGTATAGTCTTTCAGGATTTCCAATTGCTTACAGACCGTTCGGTAATAAAAAATCTGGAGTTCGTACTGAAGGCTACCGGCTGGAAAAACAAGGAACAGATTGCCGAACGTATCGACAACGTGCTGATTCAGGTAGGCATGCAGAACAAAGGCTACAAAATGCCTCACGAGCTTTCGGGAGGCGAACAGCAGCGTATTGTGATTGCAAGGGCCTTACTGAATGATCCGAAACTTATTCTTGCTGACGAGCCAACCGGAAATCTGGACCCCGAAACCAGCGGCCAGATTTTACAGTTGCTGCACGATATCAGCCGGAGAGGAACTTCGGTGGTGATGACTACACACAACTATACACTGGTGCATAATTATCCGGCACGTATCGTGAAGTGTGAGAACGGATTACTATGTGATCTGAATAGTGATAAAGAGGGAGAATAAATAACAAATCTGACCTTGTAAAATTGCACAAAATATATACCTTTGCACAAGGTTTAAGGCATTGAGAAATAATTTAATATTGAAGTAAAAAAATGAAAGTTTTAAAGTTTGGCGGTACTTCTGTGGGATCTGCACAGAGAATGAAAGAAGTGGCAAAACTGATTTGCGACGGAGACCGTAAGATTGTGGTATTATCTGCCATGTCGGGTACAACCAACTCTCTGGTTGAAATATCGGATTATCTTTATAAAAAGAATCCGGATGGAGCCAACGAGATCATCAATAAACTTGCTCTGAAATACTATGATCATATTGACGAGCTATATGCAACGGATGACTATAAACAGAAGGCTACTGAACTTGTAAAATCTCATTTTGACTATATACGTTCCTTTACAAAAGATCTTTTCACTTTGTTTGAAGAGAAGGTTGTATTGGCTCAGGGAGAACTTATCTCTACAGGAATGATGAATCTGTTCCTTAACGAGTGTGGTGTGAATTCTGTTCTGCTTCCTGCACTGGATTACATGCGTACAGACAAAAACGCAGAACCGGATCCTTTGTACATCAAGGAAAAGCTTTCGAAGATGCTTGAACAGCATACCGATGCGCAACTTTTCATCACACAAGGTTATATCTGCAGAAATGCTTACGGCGAGATAGACAACTTGCAACGTGGCGGAAGCGACTACAGTGCATCTCTGGTGGGCGCTGCCATTAACTCGGAAGAAATTCAGATCTGGACAGATATAGACGGTATGCACAACAACGACCCTCGTGTGGTTGACAAAACGGCTCCGGTACGTAACCTGCATTTTGAAGAGGCTGCCGAACTAGCTTACTTCGGTGCTAAGATTCTGCATCCTACCTGTATCCTGCCTGCTAAATTGAACAACATTCCGGTTCGTCTGCTTAACACCATGCAACCGGAAGCTCCGGGTACGCTGATTTCTAACAAGACAGAAAAAGGCAAGATCAAGGCAGTTGCTGCAAAAGACAATATCATTGCCATCAAGATTAAAAGTGGCAGAATGCTGTTGGCTCACGGATTTTTACGCAAGGTATTCGAAATCTTTGAAAGCTACCAGACTCCCATCGATATGGTTACAACCTCGGAAGTGGGTGTGTCTGTAACAATAGACAACAGAAAGCATCTGGAAGAGATTGTAGACGACTTAAAGAAATATGGTACCGTAACCGTAGATACCGACATGGTGATTGTATGTGTTGTGGGCGATATGCAATGGGATAATGTTGGTTTTGAAGCAAACATTATCAGTTCACTGAAGGATATACCTGTACGAATGATCTCTTATGGAGGCAGCAACTACAATGTTTCCTTACTTGTAAAGGCAGAAGACAAAAAACGGTCACTACAAGCATTAAGCGACCATCTTTTTAACAACAAGTAAAAATCATCTATGAAAGGAAATTTTCCAATCAATAAATTAAGGGAGTTACAAACTCCCTTTTATTTCTATAATACCGACCTATTGAGGGATACGCTGGCTCTTATCCGGGCTGAAGCAGACAGATATGGGTTTCATGTGCATTACGCTGTTAAGGCAAATGCAAATCACAAGATATTGTCTATTATCCGCGAAAACGGTCTGGGTGCAGATTGTGTAAGCGGTGGTGAGATTAAAGCAAGTCTTGCTGCAGGGTTTCCTGCAAAGAAGATTGTTTTTGCCGGTGTGGGTAAAGCCGACTGGGAGATAAACCTGGGACTGGACAATGACATATTTTGTTTCAATGTTGAGTCGGCTGCCGAACTGGAGGTTATCAATGAACTGGCTGGAGCTAAAAACAAAGTGGCTTCTGTGGCTCTGCGTATAAACCCCGAGGTTGATGCGCACACCCATGCCTACATAACAACGGGATTGAAGGAAAACAAGTTTGGTATAAATCTGAGTCAGCTTGACAGCGTTCTTGATCTGTTTGAAACATTGAAGAACGTAAAACTGATTGGCTTACATTTCCATATCGGTTCTCAGATTACAGATCTTACGTCTTTCCAAAGTCTTTGCTCGCGGGTAACCGAAATTCAGGAGAATATGGCACGCCGCCGTATTCTTGTTGAGAATCTTAATTTTGGAGGTGGTCTGGGTATTGATTACCACCACCCCAACCATCTGCCCATACCTGACTTTAAAGAATACTTTGCCATATTCCACAAGCATATGAAGCTACGTCCGGAACAACAGGTTCATTTCGAACCGGGCCGTTCGGTTGTAGGACAATGCGGAACACTTATCACAAAGGTTCTTTATGTAAAAGAGGGTGCCAGCAAAAACTTTGCCATCGTGGATGCAGGTTTTACAGAACTGATACGCCCGGCCTTGTACCAGGCTTATCACAGAATTGAAAATCTGACCAGTGACGAAGCTGAAGAGGTGTACGACGTAGTAGGACCAATTTGTGAATCGTCCGACAGTTTTGGAAAGTCGGTCGACCTCAACAAGGTACGGAGGGGCGATCTTATCGCCTTACGTTCCGCCGGAGCCTACGGCGAAATTATGGCATCGCAATACAATTGCAGGCAATTGCCAAAGGCCTATTTTTCGGACACGTTATAATCTGAAACATAAAAAAAATAAAGTCGTATTGCCACACAGGGATACGACTTTATTTTTGTTTATGAGATTTTCGAAGATGTACTTCGTACTCATTTTATTAGATGAGTTCTTCCTTTTAATAATGAAAAACTTTATGTACGTTTGTGGATTGGAACAGAAGATATGACAATGGAACAACTTATATTTTTCACTAACATAGAGATTGCGATTTTAGGTACAATCGTTTTTTTATTTTTAGTTCAGCTGGCTTACTACGCCGGAATTTATGCCAAACCTCTGCGCATGGCGAAACGAATGAATGCCGCCGCAGATTCTTCTAACGGTAAAGATATGCCACCGGTTTCGGTTATTGTTTATGCTAAAAACGAATCTGAAAATTTAAAAAGCAACCTGCCGCATATCCTGTCGCAAACCTATCCCGATTACGAAGTGATAGTTATAAACGACGGCTCTACAGATGAAAGTGATGAGGTTTTAAAAAGACTTGAGAACGACAACAAACACCTCTATCACACCTATATTCCCGAAAATGTGAAGTACCTGAGCCGTAAGAAGCTGGCGCTTACAGTTGGAATTAAAGCGGCGAAGCATGACATTCTGCTTTTTACCGAAGCCAACTGCTATCCTAAAAGCAATCGGTGGATTTCAAGTATGGTTGCCCCTTTTACAGATGGAGCCGACATGGTTTTAGGTTTCAGCGCATACGAATGCAAAAAAGGATTTTTCCACAAGCTGGCGGCATACGATAATTTAATCATCGGGATTCAATACCTGGCCTCCGCCCTTATAGGTCACCCGTTTATGGGTTACGGTCGTAACCTGGCCTATAGAAAGAACCTGTTTTTCGAACACAAAGGCTATTATAAATCATTGAATCTGCACGCTGGCGACGACGATTTATTTGTAAACGAGGTGGCTACTCCCACCAACACTAAGGCTGTATTCTGTCCGGACAGCATTACCGAAATGATTGCCATTGATCGTTTTAAGGTATGGAAAGAGATGAAGGTTTCGAGGGCTGCTACCCAGAAATTTTACAAAGGGTTCTCGCTGTCGTTCTATCGTATTGAATCGGTAAGCCGCTTTCTATTTTTCGCAAGCATCGCAGCTGGTATTTTTCTTGGCGTTACAGGCAATCCTCTTGTGGCCGGTATAGCCTGTTTCTTCGGATTGCTTCGACTGGGAATCTTGTTGATGGTACTACATAAGTCATCTCTTGCCTTACAGCAAAAGCCGGTAACTACATGGCTTCCGTTGTTGGAAATCATACAGCCGCTATGTAATGTGTATGTTCGTTTTTACCGGATATTCAGAGGGAAAAATGACTATACTTTCCGGATGCAACGATAAGTTATTCGAACCGGATGCTCTTAGCCGGATCAATCTTAGTAATAAGGAATGATGGTCCAAGCATCATAAGCATGGCAACCGACAATGTTCCGATGTTAAGAAGAACCCAGGTGAGGATATTGATATCTACCGGCACCGCATCCAGGTAATAGATTGAAGAATCGAGGGAAATAGGCTGAAATTTTGACTGAATAAGACATAAACCTATACCTATTATATTACCCCATATCATTCCTTTTCCAATCAGGAAGAAAGAGATATAAAGGAATATTTTACGTATTCCGCGGTTATCATGCCCCAGAGCTTTAAGAATACCAATCATATTGGTTCGCTCCAGAATGATAATAAGCAGTCCGGAGATCATGGTAAATCCGGCAACAGCCATCATAAGCACCAATATAACCACCACATTGATATCCAATACATCCAGCCAGTTGAATATCATAGGATTCAATTCTTTGATGGAACGGACGTAGTAGGTGTTATCGTTCCGGTCTTTCTTCTCGGAATAGCTGAAGTACAGCTGCTCGCTGATGGAATCAAGCCGGGCATAGTCGTCCACATATAATTCGAGTCCGCTTACCTGATCGGCCTCCCAGCCGTTTAACCGTTGTACCTGTTTAATATCTGCTATTACAAAAAGCTTGTCGTAATCCAGAAATCCGGTTTCGTAGATACCCGTAATAGTAAATTTGCGGGCACGCACACTTTCCTGTACAAAATAGGTAAGAAAGCCATCCCCTACCTTCAGGCTGAGGCGGTCTGCCAGGTATTTAGAAATGATGACGGATGTTCCGCTTTCTTTGGGCGAAACAGTAAATACATCGCCCGATTTCAGGTTATTACGGAAAAAGGTCCAGTCGTACTCCTCTCCCACTCCTTTAAGTACAATACCCTGGAATGCAGAGTCTGTTTTAAGTAATCCGGGCTTGGTTGCAAAACGTTCTACATGGCTTACGCCATCTGTGTGGGAAAGCTCGGTAAGAACTGCTTCATTTACCGCAATCGGGCTTGTTTCGTAAGATACGTTACTGTCGAGGTTGGTTATCTGAATATGGCTTCCAAATCCTATAACTTTATTTCGCACCTCCTTTTTAAATCCGATTACAATGGCAACCGAAAGAATCATTACAGCCAGCCCCAGGGCTATGCCTATCATGGCAATACGGACAGCAGGAGGGGTTACCTGTTTGTCTCCCTCCTTGCTGAAATGAATTTTCTTTGCGATGAACAGTTCCAGATTCATAGGCTACAGGACCCTTCCCGGATAGGCTTCCAAAGCCTTTGATAAAACAACCAATGCCTTTGCAAGATCTTCCTTTTTTAACACGTAAGCGATACGCACCTCGTTTTTACCTAAGCCGGGAGTGGTGTAGAATCCAGAAGCAGGAGCCATAAAGATGGTTTGTCCTTCGTATGAGAACTCTTCCAGACACCAGGCACAGAATTTATCGGCATCGTCTACTGGTAACTTCGCCACGGTATAAAAGGCTCCCATCGGAATGGGAGAATAGCATCCGGGGATACGGTTTAATCCGTCTATTAAAAACTTTCTTCTTTCCACATATTCATTGTATACCTCCAACATATAGGTATCAGGGGTATCCAGAGAAGCTTCTGCAACAATCTGACCAATTAATGGAGGACTTAATCTAGCCTGGCACCATTTCATCACATTGGTTCTTACTTGTTCATTTTTGGTAATAAGAGCTCCGATACGCAATCCGCATTCGCTGTAACGTTTGGAAACAGAGTCGACCAATACCACATTGTTCTCAATCCCTTTTAAATGAAAAGCAGAAATATAAGGAGCTCCTGTATAACAGAACTCGCGGTACACTTCGTCCGAGAACAGGAAAAGATCGTATTTCTTAACTAAATCACGAATCTGATCCATCTCTTTCTGGGTATATAAATAGCCAGTTGGATTGTTTGGGTTGCAGATCAGGATTGCTTTTGTACGAGGCGATATCAACTCTTCAAACTTTTCCATGGATGGAAGAGCAAATCCCTCTTCGATGGTAGATGGAACTGTTTTAATTACAGCTCCGCAGGATATGGCAAATGCCATATAGTTTGCGTAAGCAGGTTCGGGCACGATAATCTCATCACCGGGATCCAGACATGCCATAAATGAAAAGAATACAGCCTCCGATCCTCCGGTTGTAATTATAATGTCATCTACATCAACCTCGATATTAAACTTATGATAATATTTTACCAGTTTTTCACGAAAGCTGCGGATGCCTTCACTGGGAGAATATTCCAGCACGGTGCGGTCCAAATGGCGCGCCGCCTCGATCGCGACTTCAGGCGTAGGTAAATCGGGCTGACCGATGTTGAGGTGATACACCACAGTACCTTTTGCTTTGGCCTTATTGGCAAGCGGAACGAGCTTTCTGATTGGAGAAGCCGGCATATCGACTCCTCGTTGTGAAATATTAGGCATCCTATCCTATGTTAATTAGTAAATAAAAATAAAAATCCAATTATAAAATCACACAAAAGTAGGGCTATTTATAGTATTATGCAAATTATAAATAAACTATCCGCCTTATCTTCCCGGCAGAGGTGAATCTTTGCTGGCATGCATTGTTGAAACAAAAGCATCAGGATCTACTTCTTTGATTTCATTCTTAAGTCTTGGTAAATCTTTTCGTTCGGCAATGGTGAAAATGATCTCTTTCTCTTCGCCGGCATACATTCCTTTACCATGCAGGAAGGTTCCCCTCATTCCCAGTTTGTTGACTAAAATATCTTTCATTTCATTTGTTTTGCGTGAAACGATAAATACCGCCCTGCTGGGATTTTCTGTCTGAAGCATCTCTACTATCTTCCCGAAAACAAATATAGTGAACCACGAATACAAGGGTACTGCCCAATCCTGGAATGCAATCAGACCGATCAGCACAACCGTTGAATCTATCGCAATAATCATATCGCTTACCCTTAAGTTTGAATTATTAGCAAGCACTCTTGCCAACACGTCGGTTCCGGCACTGGTACTCTGGGCCTTGAAAATACAGGTTACCCCCATACCTAAGATCATACCTCCATAAAAACAGGCGATAAACGGATCATTTTCTACAAGCGTTCCTTCTCCTAAGATGTACGACAATGAGTCGGTAAACAAAGAGATCAGCACAAAAGTCAGCACAGTTTTTGGTCCTGATGACAGACCGATTTTCTTCATCGCAAGGAACATCAGCGGAATATTGAAACATAAAGCGGTTGCTCCGATGGGTAATCCTTCCGGAAGCAAAGGGATAAGTCCCTTTGTAGAGTAATGCAAAACAATGGATATTCCATATACCCCTCCAGGAACAATCTTGTACGGAGCCAGGAATAATACGTAACTTAAGGCTTGCAGAAAAGAACCAACTATGATAAGTACATAATCGGATGGTTTAATGTTTGGCGCTTTAAACGCTAACTGTGATTTCATGTTATTATTTGTGTCGTTATTTGTGTTGTATTTATCTGCTCTTAAAATTGCGCAAAGATAGATAAAAAAAAGAGATCATATACTTTACATACATAATCTCTTTGTCCAATTTTATCGATCTGCCAGTTTACTTCTCTGCATCTGCAAAATAGGTAACCTGTTCCTCTTTTGCAAACAACCGGTTATGGTTATTGGTGACATTAATCAGAACTAAATACTTACGATATTGCTCTTGATTCAGTGCTTTTTTCATAAGTTTTAAATTCCCGTAAACTGCTTTATATAATTTACCATTAAAACTGCTTTCTCTTGCAAATGATGCTTTCCTTAACTGATCATTGAAATAAGTATTAATAGCATACACATCATTCATTTGAGATGGTTTTAACTGCAAATACTGACTTAGCCTGTCATAATTGATTTCAGAAATCAAATGATCATTTTTGCCTTGTGAAAACCCCAATGCCGCAATACAAAATGTTGCGAACAAAATCATACCTAAACGTCTCATAATTCTTGTTGATTAAAATTGTTACATATTCAATTCTTCAACCTTTATTAGCTAATAATAAGTCTGTTAACTACATATAAGACGAGTTCCGCAAAAGAATGGTTACAGCATTAAGTCTTTTTTCAAAAAAAAGAGACTACATACCTGCGTATGTAATCTCCCGATTCATTGTTTAATGTATTCGATTATTCATTAACCTCTGCCAGGTAAGTATCACCATATCCGGCACTGAACAAACGGTTGTTGTTGTTTGTAACATTAATCAAGGTTAAATATTTACGGTACTGGTCTTCAGAAAGAGTTCCTTTCATCAACTTCAGGTTGCTGTACACAGCCTGGTGAACTTTCTTGTCGTAACGACTTTCGCTTGCACGTGAAGCTTCGGCCAATTGCTCGCTGAAAAATTCATTAATGCTTGCGACCTCATTCATCTGTGAAGGTTTCAGCTGCAAATAATTGCTTAGCTTTTCAAAATTAATATCTGAAACCAAATTCACTTTTTTACTCTGTCCAAAACTCATTGTAGCTACCAACACGATAGCGGAAAAGACTAAACCTAAACGTCTCATAATACCTACTAATTAAAATTGTTTCTACTCTTGTTCTCTTGTATTGCCCTAAACATCAGACTGCTGTCTAACTATTTGACACAAAACTAAGAAAACGTTTAACACAAAAAATAGTGGTTCCGATTAAGAGTTAAAATGTGTCGGCAAACGGGTTTATTATACCGACTAATTCTCAATCCTGTACTTTTCATAAGAGGGTTTAGCATAAAGTAGATAAACAAAGAGGGAAAGCAAACAACAAAAGGCTCCAACCAGATAAGCAGCAGATAAACTGCTGACTGAGGCTATAAACCCTGTTGACAACATTCCAATACCCATACCCAGATCTAATGACGTGAGGTAAGTAGAGGTTGCTGTTCCCCGTCGGTTAGGGTGTGCCACATTTACAAACAGAGATTGGAAAGCCGGAATACTTACTCCATATCCAATGCCAATAAAAAATGCGGCAACGAAAAAAATAAAAACGTTATGCAAGGTTGCAAAAACAACAAGTGATATTATTATTCCGACTATAGCACTAGTCAGCAATAAATGGAGCTTGCCCCTATCAATCATCCTCCCGGAAAATATACGGGCAGAGCCTACACCTGTAGCCATAAAGATAAAGAAATAGCCCGGATTGCTCACATGAATCTCTTTACCATACAACACTGCAAAAGATACAACCATTCCATACCCGATGGAACAAAGCATGTGAGAGATACCTGCAGGAATTGCCTGAATCAGGATAAATCTATCCAAAGAAAAAGGAGGACGAGATACCTTCTCTTTTTGTACATGCTTGATGTTATATACGGCTATCACACCTAACAAGGCTGCAAGTAAACAAATAACAATCAAGGTATGAAACCCGAATGCATTGTAAACAGGCACCGCCAGAAGTGGAGCCAATGTCATAGCCAGACTTAGCGTTAGACCGTAAAAACCGATCCCTTCGCCCCGGCGTTTGGAAGATATTACGTCTATAGCAATGGTGTTGCCAGCCACAGACGATAATCCCACAGAACCTCCCTGAATAAAACGAACCAGCATTATTGACGCTACTGTTGCAGCAACCAAATAACCGGCAAACAAGGCAGTAGTAATAGTAAATGCTACAAGGTAAAGAGGTTTACGTTTAACCGCATCTACCACATAACCCGAAAACGGACGCACACACAACAAACCGATTGTATAACTTGCAAGTACAACTCCTACCCACGAAGACGAAATATTTAACTCCTCAACAAGGTAGACAGGTATTATTGGCATCAGCATATTCATCGGCAAACTCATCAAAAAGTGCGCCATGCATGCAAAAACAAAACTCCGGGTCCAAAGTCCCGGCTTCCGTTCATCCATTTCGTTTACTCTTTTATCAAGCCCACTCGCTTAACTCCAGCCATCGCATTGTCTTTTCATCAATCTCGTCCAGCAACTCTGCAATCCGCTGCGATTTGGCCATCAGGTCGTCATTACTTAAAGAACCGCTGCTCAGCGCTGTTTCCAGCGAAGATTTTTCGGTTTCCAATGAAGAAATCTCTGCCTCGAGAGCTTCGAATTCTCTTCGTTCATTAAAACTTAATTTCTTTTTTTGCTCAACACCACTTGATCGGGCTACCTTCTCAGTGGGAGGATTCAATTTTTGCTTGGCCGACTCTTCAGCTTTTGCGTTTTGCGATTGAATCTCCTTCCATTCGCGGTATTGAGTATAATTACCAGGAAAATCCTGAATATCAGCATTTCCCTTGAAAACTAGCAAATGATCAACTACCTTATCCATAAAGTAGCGGTCGTGAGATACAACAATAACACAGCCCTTAAAGTTGCGAAGGTATTCCTCCAGCACATTTAAGGTCACGATATCCAAATCATTCGTTGGCTCATCAAGAACCAGGAAATTGGGGTTTCTCATTAAAACAGTGCAAAGATACAATCTTCTTTTTTCTCCACCGCTCAATTTGTAAACAAAATTGTGCTGTTTATCTACAGAAAACATAAAATATGTCAAAAACTGTGACACATTCATCGTTTTACCATCTCCTAGCTGTACAAATTCCGCTAAATCCTGTACAACATCGATCACTTTCATTTGCTCATCAAACTGTAGCCCATCCTGGCTATAATATCCAAACCTTACGGTTTCACCCACATCGAATCCTCCACTGTCGGGTTCAACCTCACCCATCAACATTTTAATAAAGGTAGACTTTCCTGTTCCGTTGTTTCCCACGATACCCATCTTTTCGTAACGGGCAAAAACATAATCGAAGTCCTTCACAATCTGCAAGTTTCCGAAACTTTTGGAAACCTTCACTGCCTCAAAAATCTTAGAACCTATATAAGATGCCTTGACCTCCAAGCTTACGTTTCCATCCATCCGCTGTTGCTTTGCTTTAGCTTCCAGATCATAAAAGGCATCAATCCTATATTTCGCTTTGGTACCTCGTGCCTGAGGTTGTCTGCGCATCCAGTCTAATTCTTTTCTCAACAGGTTATTAGCCCGTTCAATCTCGGTATTGGTAGCTTCAACACGTTCCTGTCTTTTTTCCAGGTAATAGCTGTAATTTCCTTTATATTGAAAAAGTTGTTGACGATCGATCTCTATAATTTCGGAACAAACCCTGTCCAGAAAATAGCGATCATGCGTTACCATAAGCAGACTGATGGTAGAACGGCTGAGATAACCCTCAAGCCACTCCGTCATTTCCAGATCCAGGTGGTTGGTAGGTTCGTCCAGAATAATAAGTTCCGGATCGGTTATCAGCACATTGGCTAAAGCCACCCTTTTTAACTGTCCTCCTGAAAGTTCTTCAACCTTCTGATCGAAATTAGTTATCTTCAACTGAGATAGAATCTGCTTGGCTTTCTGTTCGTAGTCCCAGGCTTTATTGTTATCCATGCGCAACAGAATATCCTCCAGATTGGAATGATCTCCGCTAGCCATTGCCGCCTCGTATTCGGCAATCAGCCGTACTGTTTCGTTAGGAGAATAAAAGCAGGCCTGCATCACTGTAAGACCGGCCGGATATTGCGGAGATTGCTCCAGATAACCCACTCTTAAGTCGTTACGAAAAACAACCGATCCGGCATCGTAATCTTCTTTGCCGGCAATGATGTTTAAGAGGGTGGTCTTTCCGGTACCGTTTTTGGCGATAAGACCTATTTTTTGTCCTTGAACAATACCAAATGTAATCGAATTAAAAAGAACCAATTCGCCAAAACTCTTAGTTAAACCGTCAATCTGTAAGTAGCTAATCATCTGCAAGTAAAGTTTGTTTCGATTGCAAAGGTAATATAAATAATAAGACGGAGTGAAAAGGATGAATTACCTTTAGTGATCTTTTAAGCTAACAATTACTTAAAACTGATATAAATTACTAAATTTGCGGCTCAAATCAAGGAGTGAAATACAAACATCAAAACATCATAAACCATCATTATGTTAACAGCAATGACTCTTATCTTTTTAGCAGGTTATCTGGCTATTGCTCTGGAACACCCGTTAAAAATGAATAAAGCAGGAACGGCCTTGCTAACAGGAACCATTCTCTGGGTAATCTATACTTTTGCAGCTCCGGAATGTATTCCTACAGTATCAGCTGATGCATTCAAACTTTTTCTTACAACCAGACCGGAATTGGCAGAACTGTCATTTATCCAACAATGCAATCATTTTGTAGTTGAGCATCAAATCCTGGAAAGTATAGGTGAAATATGTGAAACACTCATCTTCTTGATCGGAGCAATGATAACAGTGGAATTAGTAGATGCTCATGGAGGTTTTCTATTTGTAACCAACCGGATAACAACCAAAAACAAGCGGAAACTTCTCTGGATTATTGCTACAATCACATTTTTCATGTCGTCGGTGCTGGACAACCTTACAACATCCATTGTGATGATTATGGTAATCCGTAAACTTATCGCCAATTACAAAGAACGTTGGGTATTCGGTAGTATTATTGTAATTGCGGCCAATAGTGGAGGGGCATGGTCTCCCATTGGAGACGTAACAACAATCATGTTATGGGTGAGAGGAAACATTTCCACATCTTCTACAATACCTCATCTCTTTCTGCCTAGTTTGATCTCGGCCTTTATTCCGGTATTAATCGCACAAAGATTCCTGCATGGAAACCTCTCTCAGATTCGCGCAACCGATCTGGCTGAAGAAAATGAAATAATAAAAGAGCTAAAAACAAAAGAAAGGCTTTCTATACTGATAATTGGTGTAGCCTGTCTGCTTTTTGTGCCCGTATTTAAAACTATCACCCATCTTCCTCCATTTGTAGGCATATTATTCGGACTGGGTGTATTATGGTTCTTTACAGAAATGATGTACCGCAGGAAAGAACGCATACACGAAGATTTAAAACTAAGGGTTACTAAAATAGTACAAAGGATTGACGGAACTACCCTTCTGTTTTTTCTCGGTATATTACTTGCAGTCGATGCGCTTCGTTATGCCGGAATTCTAGATATGGTTTCTGAAGGTTTGGATAAATATGTTGGAAATGTATATGCGGTGAATATGATTATCGGAACGCTTTCTGCCATAGTCGACAATGTGCCGCTGGTTGCAGGAGCGATAGCAATGTATCCGGTAGCTACGGATGCAATGGTTCTGGCTTCGTCAAATCCTGAATACCTTACCCATTTTACTCAAGACGGAATATTCTGGCAATTTCTGGCTTACTGTGCCGGAGTTGGAGGAAGTATGTTGATTATCGGATCTGCTGCCGGAGTAGTTGTAATGGGACTAGAGCGCATAAACTTCCTTTGGTATCTACGGGTAATAACCCCAATGGCTGTTGCAGGATACCTGGCTGGTGCGGGCGTTTACATTATACAAAATTCAATTTTCCCTTAAAACATATTGTATAAAGTCTTTTTCAATTTTATCCGTTAATCATTCATTCTATATAGGACGATCGATTAACGGATAAATTTTAAGTGAGAAAATCGTTTCATTCCTTTTAGATAGAAACTAACAAGCAGACTTCCTTTCATAATTTCAGGAATCTGTTTAACCACCCGTTGCTCCAAATTGGCCTTACGGATGCTTTCATATCTATATTTGATTCGATAAAACTCACGACGGGCTTCGTATACTGCTTTAGCATTGGAAGGATAGCCGTTCAACAAAAACTTTGCAGCTGCAATATAATCCAATATTCTCCTTGTCAACATTACTCGTTTTAATGCGTATTCGGGGATATTCTTGTATAACATCAATAAATTATTTCTAAAATTCAAAAATGTTTTTCTGGGACTTTCAGCCTCCAAAGTTCCACCGCCCACATGATATACAACTGAAGCAGGAATACAGCGCAACCTATACCCCCGGCATCTCATAAGCCAGCAAAGATCTATCTCTTCCTGATGCGCAAAAAATGTGGCATCCAGACCCCCTACTTTAACAAATACATCCCGCCGTACAAGCATGCAAGCCCCGGAAGTCCACAATACATCCGTTGGAGTATCATACTGTCCGTTGTCGGTTTCTAAGATATGCAACAACCGGCCTCTGCAAAACGGATAACCATATCTATCCATGTAACCGCCGCATGCACCGGCATATTCAAATGAACTCTTATCTTTCCATGAACGAATTTTAGGTTGCACCGCTACCACATCAACATGCTGTTCAACCTCCTCAACAAGCGGATAAAGCCAGTTTGGAGTAACCTCAACATCACTATTCAGCAAAACGACATAGGGAGTCTTAACTGCAGCAATTGCTTGATTGTATCCATCAGCAAACCCAAAATTCTTTTCCAGTTCTATAATGTGGACCGTAGGAAATTGCGTTTTAAGCAAAACGAGGGACTTATCAGTCGACCCATTGTCTGCAACCACAACATCGGCAATATCGTCCGGAGTATACTTCACAACAGAAGGCAGAAATTGCTTCAATAACTGCTCTCCGTTCCAATTAAGAATAATAACAGATACTTTTTTCATACATCAGCCGGTCTTTTATGTTTCCACCTTTTATGTGTCCACAACCAGTACGCTGGATTTCGTAAAATAGTTTTTTCCATTAGACGGGCATACTGTTCTGTGATCCAGAACTCTGAAGTTTCACGAGGGGACTCACAAAGTAATTTCATATCAACTTTATAGTAACCCCTTTTTAATTTTGTAGTATCTAAGTAGATTACAGGCAGATTCAATTTACGCGCGATGCGCTCCGGACCAGTAAGAATGGAACTGTCCTGATTTAAAAAACTCGTCCAATAGTGGAGGTTTGCTTTACTGGGTGTCTGATCGGCAAGGAAAATAACCACACTGGGAGTTTTATCTTGTTTCAATTTCATTATATCCCGAATCGTATCATTCTTCTTTATACCTAAAGATCCGAAACGAGTACGCAGATAAACAAAAAGCCTGTCGAATGCTAAATTAGTAAGCGGTCTGTATATCTGGTATACCCTGGCACTTTTAAAACGGCTGGAAGATGCTGAAAACCATTCCCAGTTACCATAGTGTCCCATCAGTAATATAAACGTTGTATGCCCTTTCTCCATTAAATCGTCGACCAACTCCGGATTACTTAGATAAGCCCGCCGCTGCACCTCTTCAAGCGAAATATGAGACAGTTTTAATGTTTCTACCACATAATCGCAAAAGTGATGGTAAAACTCCTGCTCCAGCTTCTTTAATTCTTCAGCAGATTTATCCGGAAATGACTTTTTCATATTCTTTCTTACAACTTTTAAACGATAGCCTACAAGTTTGTAAATAATAATATAAAACAAATCACTTAATATATATAGTATACGCATGGGCAGTACTCCATGAAGTTTTGCCCATGCATATAAAAAGCTATAAAGAATATTATTCATCATCTTACTCAATTATGGTTACCGTAAGAGCCGTTTTATCTTCGTTATAATCGTGTAACAACACCCAGCGCGTTTCATTGACCAACTCTTTCCGATAGGGAGCTTCAACCTTTATATAATTCGCTGTGAATCCATGCATAACATCCCCATGCTTAGCCTCTTCGAACAAGACAACCTGTTCCTTACCAATATTTGCCTCATAAAAGGCATGCAATTTCCTTTCGGAAAGGTCAAGTAGTTGCTGACTACGAGTATGTTTTATTTTGGGATCTACCGAATGATCAATTTTGAGAGCCTGTGTACCTGGACGCTCTGAATAGCTAAACACATGTAATTGGGAAATGTCCAACCCTTCAATAAATACACGTGCATCTTCAAATAATTCGTCGGTTTCTCCACGGGTACCAACTATTACATCCACTCCAATAAAGGCATTTGGCAGCAACTCCTTAATTTTTGAGACCTTGTGTCTAAACAATGAGGTATCATATTTACGCTTCATCAACCGAAGGACCTCATCGTTTCCACTTTGCAACGGTATATGGAAGTGGGGAGCAAATCGCTTGGATTGAGCCACAAAGTGAATCGCTTCATCTGTTATAAGGTTTGGCTCAATAGACGAAATGCGATAACGTACTATTCCTTCTACCTCATCAAGCGCCTTGATAAGATCTAGAAAAGTTTCACCGGTGGTCCGGCCAAAATCTCCAATATTGACTCCGGTAAGCACTATTTCTTTACCCCCTTTGGATGCCACCTCTTCTGCCTGTTTCACGATGGATGCAATGGATCCGTTTCTGCTTCTGCCTCTGGCAAATGGGATCGTACAATAGGTACAGAAATAATCACAACCATCCTGAACCTTAAGGAAATGTCTGGTCCGGTCGTCAGCCGAACACGACGGCGAAAAGGTTTTGATATCTTTTGTCTTGGATGCTACAATAGCCCCTCCCTCATTTTTCTTTTTAAAGTCATTGAGGTAAGAAACAATATCCAACTTCTGTTCGGCACCTAGAACCAAATCAACCCCTTCAATTGACGCAACCTCTTCTGGTTTTAATTGGGCATAACAGCCCGTTACTACCATGTAGGCTCCGGGATGTTGTTTACTTATGCGCCGGATTGCCTGACGGCATTTTTTATCCGCCAATTCTGTCACCGAACATGTATTTATGACGCAGATATCTGCTTTTTCTCCGTTACGTACTTTACGAATGCCTTGCGCAGCAAGTGTTTTGCCAATAGTTGAGGTTTCTGCAAAATTAAGCTTACACCCTAAGGTATAGTATGCTGCAAGTTTATTTTCAAAAACTGTATTATCTATCATTTTATATAGTAAATTTCGATGCAAAGTTACACAAAAGGAGCAAGTTACTCTCTTTTTTAGTTGTATATCTGCACTTTTGTCCATACTTTTGCGCAAATTTCACAATTTTGTGCTATGATTAAAGAGAATTTTATAAAGATTTACGAAGATAGTTTTAAAGCCAATTGGGACCTTCCAGCACTTACAGATTATAGCAAAGGTATCTCATTTTCTTTTGGAGAAGTTGCGACAGAGATAGCCCGCATTCATATCTTATTTGAAGAGTGTCAGATTCGCAGGGGAGATAAGATAGCTCTTATTGGTAAAGACAATTCCCGTTGGTGTATCACCTATATGGCGGCAGTTACTTACGGCGCTATCATTGTTCCGATTCTGCAAGACTTTAATCCTAACGACGTACATCACATTATAAATCATTCCGAATCTGTATTTCTTTTTACAAGCGACCGTATATGGGATACGCTGGAAGAAGAAAAGATTGCCAATATACGTGGGGTTTTCTCGTTGACTGATTTCCGTTGCCTGCATCAACGGGACGGAGAAAGCATACAAAAGCTGCTTAAGACCTTGGATTCAAAAATGGCACATAAGTACCCCAAGGGATATTCTAAAGAGCACATTAAGTATGCAGATCTTGACAATGAAAAAGTCGTATTACTAAATTATACTTCGGGAACTACAGGATTCAGCAAGGGAGTGATGCTTACAGGAAACAATCTGGCTGGAAATGTCACCTATGCCAAAACACTTGGTTTAATGTTTAAAGGTGACCGTGAACTCTGTTTCCTTCCGCTTGCTCATGCCTACAGCTGTACCTTTAATTTTCTGGTACCTATGGCTGTTGGAGCACATGTATTTTTGTTAGGTAAAACCCCTACTCCCAAAATCCTGCTTACAGCTTTCGAAGAGGTAAAGCCTAATCTGATTCTGACAGTACCTCTGATTCTTGAAAAGATTTACAAGAAGATGATTCTGCCCCAATTAAATAAACGCACTGTAAAACTGGCTCTGAATATTCCCTTATTGGACAACAGAATATATGCTCAGATACGAAAGAAACTGATTGATGCGATGGGAGGACGCTTCAAAGAGGTTATTGTAGGAGGTGCCGCAATGAATCAGGAGGTAACAGATTTCCTTTATAAAATCAAATTTCCCTTTACAATCGGATACGGAATGACTGAATGTGGGCCGCTTATCAGTTACGATTCCAATGAAGCATTTATACCCGGATCTTGTGGTAAAGTATTAAACGGAATAATGGATGTGCGTATTGACTCGGAGGATCCCTATAATCAGGTTGGGGAAATTCAGGTACGGGGAGAAAATGTAATGAAAGGATACTATAAAAATGACGAGGCAACCAATGCCGTTTTTACTCAGGATGGTTGGTTAAAGACTGGCGATCTTGGAACGATTGATACAGAAAAGCGTATCTACATAAGAGGGCGTTCCAAGACTATGATACTTAGCAGCAGCGGTCAGAATATTTTCCCTGAAGAAATTGAAGCCAAGCTGAATAATTTGCCTTACATTATGGAAAGTCTTGTTATCGAAAGAGACGGAAAACTGATTGCCCTTGTTTATCCGGATTATGACACCGTAGATGGTACTGGAATCATGCATACAGACTTACCTCTTATCATGCAGCAGAATCTGGTTGAGATTAATAAACTGGTTGCTCCTTACGAAAAAGTTGCATCCATACAACTTTATCCAACCGAATTCGAAAAAACGCCGAAGAAAAGTATCAAAAGATATCTTTACAGCAATTTTTAACATTAATGCAAACGCTTAATATTCAGCGTATTAAAAAATATTTGAAAAAAAACAAAAAAAAAGTGCCCTATGTTGTATAACATAGTCAAATTAATATATACATTTGCATCGTTTTACAACAACAAAGATATTATTGACCGTTTTAATTAAAAGACAAAATGAAAAAGTTATTTGCATTCGCTGCTATCGTTGCAGCTGTTTCTTTCTCTTCATGTGGTAACAAATCTGCTGAATCTACTGAAGCTGTAGCTGAACAACCAGCTGTTGAAGAAGTAGCTCCTGCTGTAGAAGAAGCTCCTGCTGTTGCTGACTCTGCTGCTGTAGCAACTGAAGCTGCTCCTGTTGAAGCTGCTCCTGCTCAGTAATTAGAAACTAAGCGTATTAAAAAATGGTCTGTATGTTAACATACAGGCCTTTTTTTTGTTTAATAAAAAACGGAATACTAATGAAACTTTCAACTTATCTTTTTCTTCTGCCTATTATTACCATACACCATCTTTCGGCCCAGTTTACGACTGATACGGTATTGACAATTCAAAATATAAATATTCAGGGACAATATTTCACTACGATAAACAGTGGATCGATCAAACAATTAAATACGTCGAGCAATATTTCCAGCAATTTGGGTACTACATCCGACATAATCAGACAGCTGCCATCTGTAAATACAGATATTGAAGGATCTATAATTTTTAGAGGATCCAGCAAAAGTGTCCAACTGATCAGAGGTGTTCCCTATGGATTTTTAGAAGAACAAAGCGGAGATATACTAATCCAATTGCCAGCTTCATTTTTTTCGCAAATAACTGTATTGTCTCAACCGGATCTATCTTTTTTGCCTGATGGAGAAAGCGGAGTGTTTTCTTACACAAGCATTCCTGAATATAAAACTTCGTCATCTCTCAACCTGACCTTAGGTGGAGGAAGTAACCGACGATACACAGCAGGAATAAAAGCCACCGTTACTCCTGGGAAATGGTCGGTTACAACCAATTATAATTATAGAAGAGAATACAGGGAACGATCATTTTATAAACTAACCACCAATAGCAGTGGATCTACAGAGATGGATAACAACGCCTCTGCGCATCCGGAAGTACATATCGGAGACATTACAGTAGGGTATTTATTGTCAGACAAAGATTATCTTACAGTTTACACACTTCTACAGCACATGCAATATGATAGATATGGTGGAATAAATAACACCAGAAGAAATTCTGCAGGGGATATTACAAACAAAATAATTCGTCACCGCTACAATAATCAAGGTCAGGATGCTTATGCCGCAGAGGCAACATGGTTACATACATTCTGGAATAAAGGAAAACTGAATATTCGATTCAATTATAATAATTTTTCGTACGACGAGAACAATCATTATGAAAATGAACAATTCTCTACTGGAAAAATTATTGCACAAGACAACCTGAACGTAAATCAAGACAAGAGCAATTACTTTTTTTCAACGAAGGTGTATTATCCGTTCCAAAACGGTTACACGTTTAATATTGGATACATTGGTCGAATTCAAAATGAGGATTATAAGGCCAAAGCTGATAATCTAACAAATGGAGATTGGATTCCTAATTTATCTAAATCGACTGACTTTAATTTTGTCCGCTACATCAATTTAGGATATGCCTCACTTCAAAAGACAATTGCCCCTTTTACAATCGAAATAGGAATGCAAGCCGAACATAGCAAAGAAGAAATAAACAGTCCTGATTTGAATAGAAAAATGAATAAGAATAAAGTTCATATTTATCCCAAAGCAAACCTTGAATATCAGGTAGCTGAAAATGGGATTTTTAGTTTAGGTTATCAACAACGTACAAATCGGCCAATTGCATCAGACCTTAATCCTTTTATTGACAGGGCGGATATCACCTATATTAAACAGGGTAATCCGGATTTGACCCCTGAAGTAATACATTTAGCAGAAGCATCCTATGCATTTACGAATAATTACTTCAGCATTACCCCGGCAATATATTATAGGCATAAGAGCAACAGAATTATGGATATTGCCAACCAAGTAAACGATGAAATTCGTTGGACAAAACAAAATACAGGAAATAGTAATACCTGGGGAATTGAGATTTCTACAAATTGGAAACCCATCAATTGGCTGTCAATGAGTGCCTCGTCTGACATTTACCGGGATCAGATTGATGGTCGTACAATTGGATATGATGAGAAAAAGGAGATGACCTGTTTACTGGCAAAAGCACTGTTATCTTTCCAACTCACACCCAACACTCAGCTGCAAACTGATGGTTATTACATTTCAGATCAGCTTACAGCTCAAGGTGAAATACAAAATCGCTATAGTGTTAATGTCGGAATAGCTCAATACCTATTAAAGAAGAAACTTAAGGCTTCACTGAGTGTAAATAATATTTTTGATAGTCTGGAAGAAACAACCCGAATTCAAACCAGCTCATTTCAGCAAATACAAATTCGGAACCGCGACTCACGAGTTACCTGGCTCACACTAACCTATAATTTATAAATAATAGAAGAAAATAGGATACAAAAAAAAAGAGGTATATCGAATGATATACCTCTTTTATATTTTTAGAATGTTGATTATTCAGCAACAACCTCAAAAGAAATTTCAACAGAAACTTCTTTGTGAAGCTTAACAGTAGCTTTATAAGTACCAACTTCTTTTACAGATTCTTTGATGTAAATGATCTTACGATCTACTTCGAATCCAGCTTTTGCCAATGCTTCAGCAACCTGAATATTTGTTACAGAACCAAAGATTGTTCCTGTAGAACTTGTTTTTGCACCAATTGTAAGTGAAACACCTTCCAACTTAGCAGCCAATTCCTGAGCATCTGCCTTAATTTTAGCCAACTTGTGAGCACGTTGTTTCAAGTTTTCTGCTAACACTTTTTTAGCAGAATCTGATGCAATCACAGCTTTACCCTGGGGGATTAGAAAGTTACGTCCGTAACCGTCTTTAACTGTTACGATATCGTCTTTGTAGCCTAAGTTAACTACGTCTTCTTTCAAAATAACTTGCATATTCTGTTTCCTCCTTTTAAAATTATTTCATCAAATCGGTTACGAAAGGAAGCAACGCCAAGTGACGAGCTCTCTTTACTGCCTGAGCAATACGACGTTGGAACTTCAATGAAGTACCAGTAATACGACGTGGAAGAATCTTTCCTTGTTCATTCAGGAATTTCTTCAAGAATTCAGGATCTTTGTAATCGATGTACCGGATACCGTTCTTTTTGAAACGGCAATATTTCTTTTTCTTAACGTCTACTGAGGGAGGTGTTAAGTATCTGATTTCTGATTGTGCTGCTGCCATAATTAGTTCTCCTTTACTGTTTCTTTAGATGATTTCAAATGTCTTCTCTTTGCTGCGTATTCTGCGGCATACTTATCCTGACGGAAAGTCAGGAAGCGAATCACACGCTCGTCACGACGGAAGTTAACTTCCAATGTAGCGATAGTTTCCGGATTTGCTTTGAATTCAACTAACTGGTAGAAGCCTGTCGTCTTCTTGTCGATAGGATAAGCAAGCTTGCGCAATCCCCAGTTCTCTTCATTCACGATTTCAGCACCTTCAGCTTTCAGAAGGTTTGTGAATTTTTCTACCGCTTCCTTCATCTGTGCGTCAGACAAAACGGGAGTCAAAATGAAAACGGTTTCGTAATTGTTCATAAAACGCTGTTTTGTTTTGTAATTAATAAAATTTAGCGGTGCAAAGGTAGGGATTATAAATTTTGCATGCAACCCTTTCTCTATATTTTTTCATTAAAGTATTTCGTGACTGCTGATTAACTATACAAAGTATTCGTTATCTTTGTGCCAGAAGGTTAATCTGGGAAAAATAGAATACTACCATTTTACCGGCTAACCGTCACTGGTCTGAAACTGAAATTTATCCAAACCAATTACAATGATGATAAAGAAGTTTTTATTTGCTTTTATACTGATATCTATTGGATTTTCTGTTCAAGGACAATATATAACCGAACTTCCCGGAACAGATTACAAATATAGGACACTGCATATGGCTGACGACTATGCAGGTAAAGTAGTTTGCACATTAGTAAAGAGGGAGCCTGTCAGTAAAGACGGACCAGCCATTTTGTATGTTCACGGATACAACGATTATTTCTTTCAACGAGCGCTGGGAGACAGTGCTGCAACGCATGGATATAACTTTTATGCACTGGATCTACGCAAGTACGGTCGGTCCATTTTACCTGATCAAGATGCATTTTTCGCAAAAAACCTTTCAGAATATTTTGCCGATTTGGATACAGCAATTGCTATCATCAAAGCGGAAGGCAACCGGGATATTGTCCTTATGGCACATTCTACAGGTGGGCTTATTACTCCACTTTACCTACAAAGTAAGGGCAACAAACTTCCTGTAAGTGCATTAATATTAAACAGTCCCTTCCTCGACATGAATATGAGCTGGTTTATGGAAGAGGTTGTCATACCTGTTATTTCATTTATTGGAAACTATTTCCCTAATCTGGAAGTGGAAGGAAAAGGAATTTCCCAATATGCACATAGCTTACTGAAACGCATTCATGGAGAGTGGGAATATAACGAAAACTGGAAAAAAACAACTGGACATCCCAAAAAGGCAGGATGGATCCATGCAATACACAAAGGACATCAAACCATTCAAAAAGGATTAAACCTAACCTGTCCGATTCTGGTCATGTCGTCCGACAAGTCCATACCTGAAACAAAAATATGGAATGAGCTATATCATACTTCCGACATCGTACTTGATGTAAAAGATATCCAAAAGTACGGAAAGATGCTGGGAAGCCGTGTTACATGCAAGCAAATTCATAACGGCAAACATGACTTGATCTTATCCAACGAGCCTGCAAGAAAGGAAACTTATCAGGTTATATTCAGTTGGTTAAAACAACAATCAGGCAAGTAAGCACAACGTATCAGCGAATCAAACCAAAAAATTTACTTTTCTTAGGTTGTTCCTCCTGTACCATAGCACCCTTAAAAAAAACATCTGTAGAAAAACAGGCTCTGCTGTCATTGTTTTTCAGAGTATTGTAAATCAGCCCCCAATCGGGTAGTCCACCAAAGTTACGGTCGTCAATAAACAGATCGGCGGTCAGCTTACGTGGTGCCTTACCAGCAACTTCTTCAGGATCATTCTTGTTAACGGCATAAAAGTTTAGCCCCCTCTCTTTACAAAAAGCAACAGCCTCATCTAATAGATCTCCTTCACGAACGGTCCACAAGATAAGTAAATGCCTACCCTCTTTCTGAATCAACTTAAGGGATTCAATGGCGAAAGGAATCTCTTCACCTATTTTAGGATATTTATGAGTTACAATAGTTCCATCAAAATCAACCGCAATTACCATAATTTATATTTCGTAAACTGATTTGAAGCACAAAGGTAGTAAATTCTCGCAACTAACAAAAGTAGATCTGTAATCACTAATTTTTAGGATCATAGATTTCGTATGGAGAATGGTTACTTATAAATTCGGGAACAAGTTTTTTCATTAAGCGAATAACCTGTTCAGATTCTTCCGATTCAGCCATCCGAATCAATTGATCCACAGCTGTACTAACCTCATTCCATTCATATCTTCTCACTTTCGCTATTCGGATTTTAGGGTGTCTGGTAGGAACTGTAAACTCCGAATCGGTCAGCAATTCCTCATAGAGTTTCTCTCCGGGACGCAATCCGGCAAAGACAACCTTCACCTGCTCATCCGGAATAAGCCCGGCCAATTGAATCATCCTCCTGGCCATATCAGCGATCTTCACAGGTTCACCCATGTCAAAAACGAATATTTCTCCACCTCTCCCTAAAGTAACAGCTTCGAGAACCAATCGAGAAGCCTCCGGAATTGTCATAAAATACCTGAAAATATCAGGATGAGTAACAGTAACAGGTCCCCCACGGCGAATCTGTTCCCTGAAACGAGCTACTACCGAACCATTTGACCCAAGAACATTTCCAAATCGGGTAGTAATAAATTGCGTTTTACCCCGTGCTTCATCTATTTTAAAACTAAGACTTTGTACGTACATTTCTGCAATGCGCTTGGATGCCCCCATAACATTGGTAGGATTTACAGCCTTGTCGGTAGATATCATAATAAAGCGCTTAACAGAATGCAAAACAGACATATCTGCAAGCTTTCTGGTTCCGTCAACATTGGTCCGAATCGCCTCACATGGATACTCCTCCATCAAGGGTACATGTTTATAAGCTGCAGCATGGAAAACCACCGTTGGAGCATATTTAGTGAAAACGAACTCCAATCTTGACTTAATACGTACATCTCCTATGATAGGTACAAAACTTTGCATCGGATACCTGTCTTGTATCTCGAGTCTTAAATCATGCATGGGGGTTTCTGCATTATCAAATAAAATAAGTTGTTTCACTCGGATACTTGCCAGCAACCTGCATATCTCGCTTCCAATAGAACCAGCGGCTCCAGTAACAAGAATCACCTCCTCCTTAAGTACTGATGAAATTTCATCCATGTTGATGGATATCTGTTCACGTCCGAGCAAATCCTCTATTTTAATTTCCCTCATATGCTCACGAGCCTTCTCTGGATTATCAAGTAATTCTACAGGAGGAGCTACAAGCAGTTCAATATTGGATTGAAGGCATACTTCAACAAATCGATTACGTTCGTGCTGCACTGTAGCATAATCTGGAAACATCACCGTTTGCAACCTCACATGAGTGAGAAGTTTCCGAAATGAATCAGGTGTACTAATAGCAAAAACGGGAAGTCCACCTATTCGCAATCCGCTTTGTGACATATCTGTAGACAGTAAACCCACAGCTACATAGGGGTGTAATGCACCGCTTCTAACCCAATTTATTAATGCTATGCTATGATTATCAGTGCCGTATATAAATAAAAGGCGATTTCCATTTAAATTACCTCCAACAAGAGTAAAATAGATACTAACCAACAAGGCCCTTACGCTGATTACCAAGAAGAAAGAGATTAGCAAATCCAGCAATACGATAGCAAGCCACTGTGAAGAAAATCCAGAATAAAGCAGGATAGCAATCAACAATATCAGTTCTTTACAAAATAAGGCAGCAAGCAATCTACTGGCTTCCTGAATAGAAGCGTGTCGGATTATACCACGGTATAGTTTAAAGACAAGTTGAATAAGCAGACCTGCTCCTAAAGCAAAACAAACAAAACGATAAAGCTCTCCCCTATTAAATTGAATTTGAAGAAATGCCAAAACAAGCAAGTAAGATACAATTGCCGAAAGGAGAGATAGAGACAAATCGAGTACCAATACAATCCATCGGTTCAGATACTTCATTGTAGAGAGCCATCTTACTAACGACGAAACATAACGAACCATTCGCTGTCTCATACTTTCCTAAATTGTATTAATAGATACCGGCAGATTCGAAGTGGTATCCTCTACTAAAATAACAATATAGAACAAGAATTGTTAGTCAGCTTCCGTATACGAAAATCAAATCTTTCGGTAGCCTCGAAATGCATACAAAGCTACAACCACAAAGCAAATCAAGGGAATCAAGAAACCATTCGCCATCTCGTTTTCTCCTAAAATTCCCATGCCAACGGGAGCAATAGCTCCACCAACTATGGACATAATAAGGAAGGAAGAGGCCTTTTCCGTGTGCTTACCCAAGCTCCGTATAGCCAAAGCAAATATGGTGGGGAACATAATCGATTCAAAAAGGTAACAAGCAAACAGTGCACCTACAGAAATCCACTGCAGCTGCATCATTACAAGCACCATAGTAATGATCGCACCTAAAGCACAGGATGCAAGAAGCTTTGCTGCCTGCATACGACGCATCAACCAGCTGCCAATAATCCGGCCGGTCATAAACAATCCCATCCCTCCCAGGGAGAGTAATAAAGCCGCATCACGATTCGTTATATCAGGAACTTCTTCCGTCACATAATTGATAAAGAAGCTATTGATTCCGGTCTGAGCTGCCACATAAAAGAACAATGCGACGACACCCCATACAAAATGAGGATAATGCCACAACGAAGCTTTCCCTTCATTGTCTTTTGATGAAGTGACAGATGTACTTATTACAGGCAAAGGCAATTTCATAAACAATATTGCAAGCACTAAAACGACTACTCCTATAACCAGATAAGGCAACGCAATATCTCCAGCAGAACCATCTTCCGGGAAAATAACAAGTCCCCCTACAAATGGCCCCACAATCCAACCTAATCCATTAAAGGATTGAGAGAGATTAAGCCTGCTGGCACTCGTTTCGGGCTCCCCCAGAATAGTGACATATGGATTAGCCGCTGTTTCCAGACAAGTTAATCCACATCCGATTATAAACAGGGAAAACAGGAAAAAATTGAATGACATCAAAAAACTACCCGGGTAAAACATAAGGGCTCCGATTCCATAGAGTACTAATCCTAGTATTACTCCCCACCGATACCCAAACCGTTTCATGAATATTCCTGCCGGGAGTGCCATCAGGAAGTAACCACCATAGACTACGGCCTGTACCAAAGCAGAACGGGCTTTGGAAATCACAAGAACTTCCTGAAAATGTTTATTTAAAACGTCTAGAATACTATGAGCAAATCCCCACAAAAAAAACAACGAGGTGATAACAATAAATGGATATAGATAAGAGACTCCTGTCTTAGTACGAACAATAGAATTTTTCATTTGGCAAATTAAATCGATTAAAGTTGGCTGTTATACCTTATATATACAGCCAACCTAAGTTATGAGGGCAAAGATAGTTTTTTAAATTTTAATAACCGAATTGTTTCTTATATTTGCGAGTATGCAAGCGGAGCAAGATAAATACTCTCCACCTTGGTTGCAGTATACGCATATTCTGGCTTAACCTTCATCTCATTCCACTCCTCACTAGATCCGAATGCTTTCCATGCTGCATCCCGGGATTCCTGATTCTTATTCCATGTAAGATACATCAAAGCCGGCATTTCAGGACCGGATAAGATATCTCCATAGCAAACTGACTGGATTCCTTTTTTATGGAAAAGATCTATTTCCTCTACATTAAACATACGGACTTTACGTCTGTTGGCATCTTCATTCGGACTTTTATAGATACGTAGCTCGTATAGCAAGCTATTCTTTTCTGCTGGTAACATAACCGGTAGCCGGTCGAAAGCTTCACATAGATAAGTATCGAAATGAGAATATACCGGAGCAGAAGCTGTTTGATCAAAATAAGTTTTGGAAGCAGCCAGATAAGTCTTATCCTCCCATATCTTTTTCTGTACCTGATGGTAAGTTTCGATGGATGGGTATACGAACAGATAGAATCGTTTTACAGCCGACTCCTCCTTAAATAATTTAAAAGCTCCAACTTTAACCTTGTATTTATTTAATGCAGGAGTCAAAGCCTTTTCAAGATAGGTATCCAGAACCGAAGCATCACCCGTCATGTTATAAATACGCCATTCGTAAATCTCTTTTTTAAGTTTATTACCGGAAACAGGTAACGCATTAACTCCTTTTGCTCCAGCCAACAGTCCTGCCAGAGCCGATAGTCTGATAAAGTTTCTTCTTTTCATTAAATTAGGTTTTTTACATGATCTAATTCATGCAAAGTAAACATTAATTTCAATTTAAAAAGAACATTTTGATTCTATTATTAAATAAAAAATCAGATACGGGATGATTCATATCTGATTTTTCTTCTGGACTATTTCCGCATAAAATAGGTATTTACTATATCCGGGGCCACCTTTTTACTCCACGAACTATATCCTTTTTTTCTCAATGTATCTATAATCGGTGCCGGATAAAATGGGGTAAGCAATTCAAATACCTCACCAGACTTTAGGTCATCCATCGCTTTAAGGATTTTGGGCATGGGAGTATCTCCGGAATCGATAAGAGGTCTCGCATCAAAAATTACCGAAATCGGAAGCCCCTCAAAACACTCCGGGCAATCTCCAAAGTCGCCCTCTTCTTTATCAGTTACAGCCTCAGTGTCCGAAATTCCGGCTGCCCTTCTAAGCTCTTGAATCAGGTAGCCGGCATTGAGTCCCCCTACTTTAGCCGCTTGCTGTAACGTTGTAACACGGGCCACTGTTTTCCTTAGTACTGGATTTCTTAATTTTGCAAACGCCGGTGATAAAGAAAGCAGTGTATCCTCAATTTCAGGATAATCATTCAATAGTTCGGCAACCTTCATTTGAAGGGTTATAGGCAGGCGATCTTCCATATATTATCTCTTTTCGTAGGATAACAGCCGCTGATCACCCTCTAGTGCTCTTAACTGTGTAATATCCTGAGTAACTTCTATAACGCCTAGGTACTCATTATCTTTACCTCTTAATGCAGTATATTCAATATATACAAAACGGCCTTTAAAGGATGAAATCCAAAATGCAGCTTTGTTTTCTTTGCCAGATTTAAAATCGCTAATAATCTGCTCGACAATATGTACGCTTCCGGGAGGGTGACATAAACGCACATCCCTGCCAAGAATTGCTCTGTTACGCTCGAATACCCGGTTCGGACTATGGGAGAAAAATTTAACTTTATCATCTTTGTCGACAAACGTAATATCGACAGGCAATGTTACAAACAATGCCTCCAGTTCTTTGAGGGAGTAACTTCCGGAGGACAGTCGTATCGCCTCTCCTTGTATATAATTTGCACTTTTAGACCCGGTTGAATCTTGTTCTGCTTTCAACATACTTTCAGTAAGTGTTGGCGTCCATTCGTCCTGTGGGTCATATAAACAAAATCCGAATTCGGGAGTTTCAGTATAAATCTGATACCAGTTTTCGTCGGTCAGTTTATCCAGACACATCGGTAACAAAATCTCCTCTTCCTTCATTATCATACCTTCGATAGCATCTATGGCAGGTCTTAATACAAGATCGGCAACTGTTTGTACCTCTGATAAAGTAATAGAATCGCCGGTTTGCAACACCTCGTGAGCCGACTTCAGTAACAACCTTGTTTCGTCGTGTTTACCCCACATAACGGTTGGAGGACCTGTTATACCGTATTTTTCAAGAAACGGGAACAGCAAATATTCTTTACGTTTATAATGTTTGTCGACATCAGACAGACTGTTAAACAAGCCCTTTATCTTTAAGAAGTAAGTGGGAATATCTTCCGTTTTCCACTGAGAAAAATCAGACAGAATAGCATGTAGCTTCTCTGTACACTTTCTCAATTCCATATTTTCTTTTTTGAAAGTATCAACCGGATGCCCCGGAGGGTATGATTTTGCAGCAGAAACATCAATACTGCCATCCAATACCGCCGTATGTATATCGCAAAAACGAAGCACCTCTTCTTCTGGAAGTCCTTCCATAATAAGTTCCTGCTCTACTTCAACCACTTCATTATAGGGAATAGATCGTAACAAGTCTACCAGTCTGTTTCTTACCTCACCTGGAGCTTCCCCCTGATGCAATTGTAGAATCATATGCTTAAGCAACTCTTTTCTTTTTTCGGAATTATTTATCAGCTCACTCATAATAAAAGGTTTTATTGATTTATTTAACAAAAGTAGGTAATAGTATATATGCAAATAGTCTCCTATGTTACAACCGTGTAAATATAAAACACGCCGATATGTGGAATGTTGATAATAGCAAGCTAAACAATCATTTAAACAACAAAAAGCACCAGTACCCCGGGGTATCTGGTGCTTTTGAAGAAGCTAACATAAAATATTAGTATGATGCAAATAAAACGGTGCAACCTCTAACGGCAAAAAAAGCTGCCGATAATGATGTAACAAGATAAACAATACAGAAAAAATTACTCATCCACCTTGCGGTTTGGGGCATCTTCTCAATTTCTTTCAATATAGAACGATAACGTTCGTGTCTGCCATAATATAATGTATTAAAAATAAGAATGGCACCTGTCAGAAACATTCCGCCTAAGTTTACATATATATTAATTTCGTCTAAAGAATCAAATGCCATTAAAATACATAGGCAAATAGTAAATATATTTAATACCTGATAGAACGATATTCCAACAATAGAAGGAAATACCGGAATTCTTAGATTCTGGGCAACAGAACCACTCAAGCTGTATAGTTTACAAAACAAATAATTGAAGAATTTCATATTAGTTTCTTTTAGTCATTTTTTATTTACGACCACGCACGGGTCTCTATGGCGTTTTTCTTAGCGATTATATGAATCGTGCTTCCAGCAGGAAGCAAGTGAATTTCGTAGGAAATCAAGTCGGAAATAATTCTTTGTCCCAACACCGGATTCCAAACATCAAAAAAATCTTTATCTTTTTCCTGAATACATCCTTTAACAACGTAATTAACCACATCTCCGGCAACAATACCAAAGTTCATCTTCATATCCACTTTATATACATCATTAAAATGTACACTATAAACAACACCATCAACCGTTAGTTTCATCAAAAAAGAATCAACTACACCTGCGGCGCGTCTGTCGATATAAAACTCATTTATAATTGCCTTATGTTTTAATACATCATTAATATCCATACCTTGTTTGTTTTAGTATAGTAAGATCGTTTTTAAGTAAACTGCCTCCGGAAAGGATTTCCGGAGGACAGCTCTCCAGTGAACACTATTTAGTAACGGGTTAGTGCCTTTTTTTATAAGTCTGCTAAAGTGAATACTGTGTACAACATTCCTTCGCTGTTTTCAATCATCAATAAATACATATCTGATGAATTTAATGTGGCAGGAAGAATAAATGAACCATTGGATACCTGTGGATACCCGTTATATAAAGTTTGTCCATCCATTGTTGAGATTGTAAATACCGAACCAACCAAAGACTGATCGTACGATATTTTCACAGTTCCATTTGTATAAGAAACAGTCATCGGGACCGGCTCATCACCTGCTCTTAAATCTTGATGAGAAGCCTTTGTCAGGTACAAAATGTTATTTTCCGCAAAAGCAGAAACCGACAGCATCATTGCCACAAACAACAATAAAAATTTTACTTGTTTCATTTTACATCTAAATTTTATACGTTAATATTTTATGTTCAGACGAACCCACCGCAGATTCATCCAATACAAAATTAGTCTGGACTGGGACTAAAACCTAATAAAATAGCAAAAAGAGTGTCTACAAGGTAAAAACATAAAGCCATGATATTCAACAGAATACATGGCTTAAAAAAACAAAAGTGTCTACAAGGGGTAAAAAGACTCAAAAAAGAGCTCTTTTTTTGGCTACAGATTACATAAAAATTCTTCTAAAGTAGTTTGCGCATTGGTCAACCCGGCCTTAGCACGGATACGCATTTTACGCTGACGGATGGAAGATGGGTTAATAGATAAGACCACAGAAAGTTCTTTCGTTTCTAGCCCTACAAGCAATAAACAGCAAAAGCGGATATCCTCGAAGGTCAGCTCGGGAACAGCCTGCTGAAGAGAAGTAGTAAATGATTTATAAACGGCATTCACTTCATTTAACAAGGAGGTCCAGTCGGCTTCCGAGAGCAATGACTTTCCGTCGTCCGTGCCCACCGTTACCTTCTGGGCGCATTTTATAATTTTCTTGGAGATTGCTGTATTTTGAAGGACTTTGAGTTTAAGTGAGTTCACGTCATTCTTCAACGCTTCAACCTCTTTTTCCTGCATGCGGAGCTCTTCTTCCTGTTTTTCTATCTCATGCTCGCGAAGTTCCAGGGCTGAGTTCTGTTTTTCAAGCAGGGTGTGATGCTCCTGCATCACTTTTCTTCTGTTAAGCAGCTCGTATTCCTTTTTACTTAATTCGGTTTCCATCTGCCGCAACTCAAGCTGCTGCTTTACCAGGAACATATCCTTTTGATGCAGCACCTGCTCCTGCAGTCGTATTTTCTTATCTTTCCGGCGCATAATCAGCTGAAAAACAACAATCAATAAAAGGGAGATAGCTACAATAAGGACCAGTGACAAGAAATAACGCTGACTTTTCAACCTTAACAAGTTGTTTTCGTTACGAATCTTCTCGGTAGTATATTTCTTTTCTATCACCAACAAATCTGTTTTTGACTGCACATTCCTAACTGAATCCACATATGCCAATGCCTCTTCATAATATTCTAAGGCCTTTTTCCAATTTTGTTCTCCTTTTTCTAACAAATATTGTTGATAAATAAATCCGGCCTTAGTTTCAGTATTTGCAGTAGCTGAAATTTTTCTTAATAAATCTCTTGACTTTTCAATTTGCCCCTTTAGAACATAAAGATCACTTAATGCGTAATAACTTGCCTCACTCCTAGATTTACTGTAATTAATTGCTTTTAAGAGGTGTTCTTCTGCAAGATCAAATTCGTGTTTTTCAATATAATACAATCCGATGCGATTATTAACCATTGACAAAACTTCAGTATCATTTAATTCCAACGCAATTGAATCAGATTTCAAATAATAATCTAAAGTCAAACTACTGGTTTTATCAATAAAATAAGTCATAAAACCTGTATTGGCTATTGCGATCGCTTTACTTCTATTGTTATTTGCCTTTTCAAAATAAACAGATGCCTCTTTATATTTATCTTTTGCTAGGGAATATTTTTCTTCCGCTTTATATAGATCTGCCAAGTAAGTATTAATATATCCTGCTAGGTTGTAATCTTGGGAACGGTCAGCTAAATCAAGGGCAACCAAATAAATATTCATGGCTTTATCTCGTTGTTGACTCGCATTGTAAGCGTGTCCTAAAAACATCCCGATTCGGGCTTGTTCATTTATCTGCCCCTTGTTTTTAAAATAATTAAATGCACGAAGCATATAATCCGTAGAAAGTGGTTCTTTAAATAATATATCTCGTACATTAGCATTTGCTAAACACCAAGCTGCAAATGTTTCGTCCGATAAAACATCCAACTCTTCCACCGACTCAAGTAATGTAAATGCGCTGTCCGGATTACTCTGAAGCAGAGCATCCGATTTTGATAGAATATCCTTAACGTCTTTGTCCGAACCACAAGATATCCAAAGGAATATAGAGATACAAATAAGGAAATATCGTGTAAATTTCATATAAGCAGACTTAATCAGCAATTAACGTCCAATAACAAGAAACGCTCTTGAAAGTTCAAAAATAGTATTTATTTTTTTATTAACCGACAAATATTATTTTTATTTTAGAATTAAGAATGAAAAAAGCGTTTATATGTATAGAATTTAGTGATAAGTGGTAGAAACACTATTGTTAGGTAATTATTTCACATTAGTAAATAAATAAAAACTATATGAGCAAACTTCACTCTTAATAGAGTTACATCTGTCTTTATATAAGGGATGTAATCTTTTCCTAACGGAGATCTATTCAGTATGCAGCTGTCAAACGTAAAGTATCCAATTGTCAAACGCAAGTTATCCATATGTTGAACTAACAGTATCCAGCTGCCTACTGAATAGATGCTCGTTATGTATGGAATAATAGATAGGATTATGAATTGTTTTTCATCGTATATGATAGAGTAGGCTTATAAGGTAAGTTTTTAATATTAATCCTTAAACTTACATCTACTTCTAATTGTTTAATAATCAAGAAGAAATACTAATCACACCTAAAAAAAATACAATTATGGGGAAATTTATTATTTCAAAACGAACAAACGATGAGTTTCAATTTAACCTGAAAGCATCAAATGGCGAGATCATCCTTTCAAGTGAAGGCTATAAAACAAAAGTATCATGTAAAAACGGGATTGAATCAGTTCAAAAAAATTCGCCCGAAATCAAGATGTACGAAATTAAAGAGGCAAAGAATGGTAAATTCCACTTTAATTTGAAAGCGTCCAACGGACAAGTAATCGGAACAAGTCAGCTTTATGCTTCCGAAGCGTCGTGTAAAAACGGAATTGAATCTGTAATGAAAAATGCTCCTACTGCAACTATTGTAGACGAAACGGAACAATAGACAACCATTACACCAACACACAGATTAGCTTCCTACAATTTTAAGACATTTATTTGTAAAGAAAGGCCTCCTAATGGGAGGCCTTTCTTTATCCTATTTTGTATATAAAATACATTTTTTATATACTAGAGATGCATTTGTTAAAAATAACAAATAGAATAGTTCTAGTTATTTATCAAATAATCCATGTATCATCAACGTACTTATTTCAATGTTTTTAGACAATTCTGTAAAACAATTAGACGAAATCAAATCTTAAATATGGCTTTTAAACCTTCCTTTGCAATGTGTAAAATATAGTTAACACACGAAGTGTTATGAAATATATTAAATAAATCCATGTGCAACACAATTATTATTTAAACAAGAGAAATAAATCACCCCACCTTCAATCAATAAATAAGAAACATTTTTATTAATAATTAAAATCAATATTTGTTAGTAAACTAATTTTATGAATTTAAAATCAAACACAAAGAAGAGAGAGTATGCCTTCAAATTAGGAAATTGGCCATTAGGTCTGGCGTTCCTGGCATTACTTTCGTCGACCTCTGTTTTCGCAGAAAACGGGTCAGAATTAAAAGCCGGTGTTACTGTTACGCAACAAAATTCGCGTACGGTTTCCGGTATTGTTAAAGACGCCAGCGGAGAAACCATTATTGGAGCCAACGTTTCGGTAAAAGGTACTACAACCGGTACAATTACCGATATTGATGGTAAATTTTCACTGAATGTACCTGTAGGAAGTACCATAAAGATTTCTTACATCGGTTATCAGGATTTCGAAACCGTTATTACAACACAATCAACACTGGATGTTGTACTAAAAGTTGATTCTAAAACACTTGACGAAGTTGTTGTTGTAGGTTTCGGTTCACAAAAGAAAGTGAACGTAACCGGTGCTGTTAGCATGGTTGGATCTGAAGTGATCGAATCGCGTCCGGTTCAGAACGTATCTCAAGCTTTGCAAGGGGTTGTTCCCGGTTTGAACTTTTCTGTAAACACATCAGGCGGTGCCCTGGATAACAGTTTAAATGTAAACATTCGTGGAGCAGGTACGATTGGCTCCGGTTCAAATTCTTCTCCATTAGTATTGATCGATGGTGTAGAAGGAAACATGAATGCCATCAACCCGCAGGATATCGAAAGTATTTCGGTTCTTAAAGATGCAGCATCAGCTTCAATCTATGGAGCCAGAGCAGCTTTCGGGGTAATTCTGATTAATACTAAGTCTGGTAAATCAGGAAGAACCAATGTAAACTATTCGGGAAACGTTCGCTTTACGGATGCGTTGGCAATTCCTGAAATGTTGGATTCATACAAATTTGCCCAGTATTTCAACGAAGCAGCCAAGAACTCGGGTCAAGGAGCTGTATTCAGCGAAACACAGATGCAGCGTATTTTAGCTTACCAAAAGGGCGAAATTACGGATGGTGCTACGATAAACACAACAAACAATCGCTGGAACAACTACACCGGAGCCAATGCAAACACTGACTGGTTCAAGGAGATGTACAAGGATTGGGTTCCATCTCATGAACACAATCTCAGCGTGAGTGGTGGTAATGAAAAAGTAACCTATCTTGTTAGTGGTAACTTTCTGGATCAGAATGGTCTAATCGCACACGGAAAAGACAAGTTTAACCGTTACACCTTGAATGGTAAGATTAATGCTACACTTTCTGATTATGTAAAACTGAATTACAGCTCAAAGTGGATTCGCGAAGATTATAAGCGCCCTTCATATATGACGGGATTATTCTTCCACAACATTGCCCGTCGCTGGCCGGTTAATCCCGTGTACGATCCAAACGGATATTACATGGAAGGTAATGAAATTATTCAGATGGAAGATGGTGGTATACAGAGGAACCAAAAGGACTATTCTTACCAACAATTGCAATTGGTTATTGAACCGATTAAAGATTGGAAAATCTACGCTGAAGGAAACCTGAATACAATTACAAACTTCCAGCACTGGGAGGTACTTCCTGTTTACGCACATGATGTTAATGGAGATCAGTTCGCTTTCTCATGGGATGGACGTGCCGTAGGTTCAACTACTGTAAACGAGTATGGTTATAAGGAAAACTTTATGACAACTAATATTTACTCGGATTATTTCAAGCAATTTGATAATGGTCACTTCATTAAAGTGATGGGAGGTTTCAATGCAGAAGTAATGAAAACAAGAAGTTTGAGTGCTCAGGGTGATGGACTTATCACTCCAAGCGTGCCAACGGTTAACACAACAACAACAAATCCATCTGTTGGTGGAGGTTACGCACATTGGTCTACTGCCGGGTTCTTCGGTCGTTTAAATTACAACTACAAAGAGCGCTATCTGGTTGAAGCAAACGTACGCTATGATGGTACATCTCGTTTCGTTGGTGACGAGCGTTGGGGTGTATTCCCATCTTTCTCATTAGGCTGGAATATTGCTCGCGAAGACTTCTTTGCAGATTATACAGATAAGGTCAGCACATTGAAATTAAGAGGTTCATGGGGGCAGTTAGGTAACATGAATACAAAGCTTTGGTATCCATTTTATCAATCAATGAGCGTTGGTACAAACAATGGTTATTGGTTAGTAGATGGTGAAAAAACAAATACAGCCTATGCTCCGGGTATTGTTAGCTCGTTAATGACTTGGGAAACTATTGAATCGTGGAATTTAGGTTTGGACTGGGGTGCATTCAATAACCGTCTGACTGGTACATTCGACTACTTTAAACGTTCAACAAAAGATATGGTAGGTCCAGCTCCCGAATTATCATCGGTATTAGGTACTGAAGTTCCTAAAATCAATAACTCAGATATGGAATCGTATGGTTTTGAACTCGAAGTATCCTGGAGAGACCGTATCGGCGATTTATCTTACGGAGTGAAAGCCGTAGTATCAGACGCTCAACAGAAAGTAACTCGTTATCCTAACAAAAGCAACAGCCTAAGCACTTGGTACAGCGGCAGAATGAATGGCGACATCTGGGGCTACACAACTCTAGGAATAGCAAAAACACAGGAAGAGATGGATGCACATTTGGCTAAAGTAAATCAGAGCCGTCTGGGTAACCAATGGGGTGCAGGAGATATTATGTATGCCGACCTGAATGGGGATGGTGAAATCAGCAACGGAGCCAACACATTGGCCGACCATGGCGATTTGAAAATTATCGGTAACAATACGCCTCGCTACAACTATGGTATTACACTGGATGCTGCATACAAAGGTTTCGACTTCAGCGTATTCTTCCAGGGTATTGGTAAAAGAGACTACTGGGTAAGTGGTGCTTACTTCTGGGGAGCAACTGGTGGTATGTGGCAATCGGCAGGATTTACAGAACACTGGGATTTCTTCCGTGGAGAAGACAACCCTCTGGGTGCTAATCTGAATGCCTACTATCCACGTCCATTGTTTACTTCAGGTAAAAATATGCAAACACAGTCTCGTTACTTGCAAGATGCATCCTACCTGCGTATGAAGAATATTCAGTTGGGTTATACCCTTCCTAAAAGCATAACGAGCAAGGCAGGTATGCAATCTGTTCGTGTATATGTTTCGGGCGACAACCTTGCAACTATCAGCAGTATGTCTAAAATCTTTGACCCCGAAACAATCGGAGGTGCATGGGGTGATGGTAAACTGTATCCATTAAGCAAAACGATTTCTGTTGGTTTGAATGTTAATTTCTAATTTATTTACGATCTTATGAAACTTAAAATAAGCAAAAACATAGCACTTTCATGTATAGCAATGGGTGGTTTGTTATTGAGCTCCTGTAACGATTTCCTTGACAGAGAGCCATTAGACCAGGTAACACCTACTCAATACTTTAATGCAGAGGCAGATTTGGCAACCTATACAGTATCCTATTATAGCTTTCCGGTTCACAGCGGATGGGGTGTAGGAACATTGAGTCTGGACAATGGAACAGACAATCAGGCTACCAGTAATGCAAATTACAATTTATATGTAAAAGGAAACTGGAAAGTTCCTGAAAATGCTGGCGGGAACTGGGACTTCTCAAGAATTCGCGCATTCAACTATTTCTTTGAACAGGTTTTGCCAAAATACGAAGCAAAATCAATTCAAGGTTCCGAAAAGAATATCAAACATTATATTGGCGAGATGTATTTCCTTCGTGCATTGGAATACTTTAACAAGCTAAAAATGTTTGGCGACTTCCCAATTGTTACATCTACTCTGGTTGATCAGCACAATGTATTGATGGAGGCAAGCAAACGTCGTCCTCGTAACGAAGTTGCCCGTTTCATTATCGAAGACCTGGATAAGGCAATTGATTTGATGCAGGAAAGCTTTAAGAATAAAAACAGATTGACCAAGAATGCAGCATTGCTACTTAAAAGCCGTGTTGCTTTGTATGAAGCAAGTTTTCTGACTTACCACAGAGGTACTCCTCGTGTTCCGGGTGAAGCAGGATGGCCGGGTGCAAACATGGATTACAACAAAGGATTTTCAATCAATCTGGATGCGGAAATTGATTATTTCCTTACACAAGCCATGGAGTCTTCTAAACTGGTTGCTGATCAGATTGATCTTACACCCAATTCTGGAAACTTAAACCCAGCCGGAACTTCATTTGCAAACTGGAATCCATATTTTGAAATGTTTTCGGCTGTAGATATGTCTAAATACGATGAGGTTATCTTCTGGAAGTCTTATAATGCAGATTACACGACTCACGGTGTAAGTGTATATATTCGTAACGGTGGTAACTATGGCTTGACCAAAGGTTTTGTTGATGGATTCGTAATGAAAAACGGTTTACCAATCTACGCGACAGGTTCTGGTTATTCAGGAGATGAATCAATTATGAAGACTAAAACTGGTCGTGACGATCGTTTACAGCTGTTCCTTGCGGGAGAAGAAGATCGTTTGTCAACAACCAACGATACAACATTCTTTGGAGCTCCCAACATTATCGGTCTTGAAGAAGTGCGTGATGTAACTGGTTACCGCATGCGTAAATGTTTCTCTTATGATCCTACGCAGGCTCCGGGTTCTGAGTTGATGTGTACCTATGGATCTATTGTTTATCGTGGCGTTGAAGCTTACTTGAACTATATAGAAGCTTCGTACATGAAAAACAAATCAATAAATCCAACTGCAGCTAACTATTGGAGAGCAATCCGCGAAAGAGCAGGTGTAGATACTGATTTCAATAAAACAATCAATGCAACCAATTTAGCTTTGGAAAATGACTTAGGTAAATATTCTGGCGAAAAACTGGTTGATGCTACTTTGTTCAACATTCGTCGTGAACGCAGAAATGAATTCATGGGTGAAGGAATGCGTATGGACGACCTGAAACGTTGGAGATCCATGGATATGGTAAAAGACTATGTAGTTGAAGGTTTCAATTTGTGGGATGAGGCATATAAAGCTAAGAATTATTACGAAGAGGTAAAAGTTAACGGTGTACCAACCGGAGAAATCAAAAATCTTCTAATTTCAGATGGTAGTGCTAAAGCCAACGTAAGTAATAAGAGCCTTAGCAAATATCTTCGTCCGTATCAGAAAGTGAAAGCTAACAATGAAGTTTACAACGGTTATAACTGGAGCAAAGCAAACTATTTGTATCCGATCGGTGTAAGAGAGCTTCAATTGGCTTCTCCAAATCAGGATGACGCTTCTCAATCTACAATTTATCAGAATCCTTATTGGCCAATTACATCTGGTCCGGCTGCTGAATAAATATTGATTACTGATAGCTGATTAAAATTAGCTGACTAATAAAAAGGACTTAGTTACTATCCATCTGGATAGTCGGCTAAGTCCTTTGCTATTTAAGCGGATTCTATCTATTCATCTATTGTATTGTATAGATATCTATATCCCAGACTGTTGCTTAAACCAATTCCTACCCATACAAACAGCCTCTAAGCACTCCTAATTACAAGGCTCCCAAGGGATATGTACACACTTCAGATCGGATAAAACGAAACAAGATTCAACAAACAGGAAGTTACTACCAAACTAAAAGAACAGAGTATATATACATATTACTTCATAAAAAGTCAGAGAAAGATAGAAGTTAATAACAAAAGATTAATTAAAGCAGAACCCAGATTATAACACCTTATCCATATAGGGGATATCAATCTATTAAGGATACTCTTTTAAAGAATATCACAACTTGATAAAGTTTATTTCATATGGGTAAATCCAAGGGATAAACTATCCTAATTAAGAGATAAGTAATCAAAAAAATGAGGATGAAACCTGGAAAGTTTCATCCTCATTTTATAATATCTACCACAGAAATAAGAATTTATCTCATCTGGGTTGTAAAGTGAATTCGAAAGTATGAGTCTTTAATGGAACACGATAAGATTCCTGTACACCAGGTCCGCATGTAGCTGTTCCAACACCCGACTGAACTGCATCGAGATGAACGGTTACTGTACCATCTTCAACTAAATAATTCAAATGCGTAGCATTATCAATTACACGATCGCTATATGGTAAAGCACTGAATTCGAAAGGCTTTATGCTGTTTATATAAAGGCCCCTACCCTGTTCGTCCGACAAATTCACCCAACGGGTATCAGTTCTGTTTCCGGTTGCCTGAGGTGTTATATAGGCATGATACATGGCAGGTACGGTTGTTTCATAAACTCCGATACGCCCCGATTGTTTTCGGTCGGCATAGGTCTCATGTTCACCGCGCCCAAGATAAGATACCTGATTAAATCGATCAGGCATTGCAAATGTAACCCCTACACGAGCCAGAGATTTTACGACCGAAGTATCCGGTGTATAGGTAGCACCAATGTGCAATGTTCCATCTTTCTTGATTGTATATATAAAGGAAGATGTTCCGGTCTTAACATTCTTAGAATTAATTAAATCAACGGTTGTTTCTACCACCCGGTTATTACCGGTTCCTGTTAACTTAATATCTTTTACTTGTTGTGTCAGGCTATCTAAGCCTGCGGCATACCAATGTTTGCTTCCGAACCGGTCGCGGTTATCATTATCTGTTGGTGCACGGAACAGATCTAGTCTGATTGGCGAGGTAAGCATTTCCTCTCCTTTAAAAACAAAAGAGGTCAATTCGCCGGTTTTATCCGAGATAGTTGCAGAAACCAGATTATTGGTTATCGTATATCCATTCACATTTAATTTTTTACCTGCAATTCTATTTTTTGCATTATCCATTTCCTTTGTTCCTTCCAGAACAAATTGATCGTACGCAACCTCGAAGTCGGTCGACAAAAACTCAGTTTCTTTTACAGGCGTCCAACGAAGGTTTAAAAATGCTTCACTTACTGAATTGGGCAATATCACTTTCCCGATAGTCATTAATGTTGTATCGTGAGGTGCACAAGCTAAAGACATGGTTCCGTTCTTTAATACTACGCCCTGGTCGCTGGTAATATCCCAATGTAATGTATATGCACTTAGATCGGTAAAATCATTCCAGTTCTTAATCTTTACAGTAAGATTTTCTTTGTCTACCAACGTTGTTTTGATATATTGATAAATCTTCTTCACCTCCATCAGATGTGGATGAGGCTCGCGGATTGCATTTACAAGTCCGTTTCCGCAAAAATTCCCAAAACTAGGTACATCCTTTGGTCCGTAATCTCCACCATAGCTCCAGAACCATTTACCGTTGGCATCTACTTCCCTGAAGGACTGGTCCACCCAATCCCAGACACATCCTCCCTGGGCCATGGGTTCGTTTTCAAAAACATCCCAATATTCTTTTAAACCTCCTACGCTATTTCCCATTGCATGCACGTATTCACAAAGAATAAACGGACGATAGGGCTTTGGATTGGCCTGGGTAAGGTAAGCCTTGATTTCGTCAACACTACGATACATCCTACAGTAAATGTCTGTATTATAATTTTGTTCGGCACGCTCATACTGAACCAATCTGTGTTTTTCTACCGATTTCAACCAATCGTATGTCCTTTCAAAATTAATTCCGTTTCCGGCCTCGTTACCCAGTGACCAGATTACAATGCTTGGATGATTTTTCGACCGCTCGTACATGCGCTTTGTTCTGTCCATGTGTGCATCCAGCCAGGTTAAGTCTTTCGCCAGCGATGCAGCACCATATCCCATTCCGTGGGATTCGATATTTGCCTCATCTATTACATAAAGGCCATATTGATTACACAGTTCGTACCATAACGGGTCTGTAGGATAATGAGAATTACGAACTGTATTGATATTGTTTTGTTTCATCAGCTTGATATCTTGCAACATCAGCTCCTTAGTTACAGTTCGTCCTGCCTGAGAATGCTCATGACGATTTGTTCCTTTTACCAAAACCGGTACTCCGTTGATACAGAATTGCCCGTTCCTGATTTCTGAAGTTTTAAATCCGACCTGACATCCGGTGTATTGGACAACTTCTCCCTTTTCATCAAGTAACGAGATGATAAGCGAATAAAGTGTTGGCGATTCTGCACTCCAGGGTTTCACTCCGGGTATATTTTTCTTACTGAAAACGATGGCTTGATTTCCCTGCTCTTTAGATATTTTCTTTGTTTCGGAAAGTATCATATTCATTCCAGCATCCAACAATTCGTATTTTACAGATGATGAAGTGGCAGCTTTGGCAACATTTACAGTCAAATCGAACTGACCGGTTTTATAATCAACTGTATCCAAAGTAGAGATCACTTTATAGTCGGAAACATACTGCTTCGGGGTGCTATACAAATAAACAGAACGCTCTATTCCTGATATACGCCAGAAATCTTGGCATTCAAGATAAGATCCGGCACTCCATCTGTATACTTCAAGTGCAATGATATTCTCTCCATCTTTCAAATCCTTAGTAATATCCCATTCGGCGGCAGTTTTAGACCCTTGATTATATCCCATCAATTTGCCATTGATCCAGACATAATAAAAAGAATTTACACCCTCAAGACATAAAACGACCCTACGATCTTTCCATGTTGCAGGAATGGTAAAAGTCCGTCTATACGATCCTACCTCGTTTTCGGCATGAGGTACTACCGGAGGTGTCGGTTTACCGAACTCATACGTCTCATTTACATAAATTGCCGTTCCATATCCCTGACGTTCCCAGTTTCCGGGTACTTTTATATCAGCCCAGTTACCTACATAATAAGATGGTTTGTAAAAATCTTTCGGTCGGTTATCAGGGTTTTTAACCCAATGGAATTTCCATTCCCCATCCAGACTTTGATAAAAAGGAGAGGAGGTGTGATCACGCCGAATTACTGATTCTCTTGTTTCATAAGGCCACACGTATGTGTGAGGCGCTAGTTTGTTGAGTCCGATGGCATGCTGACTTTGCCATTCGGGTAGCCCGTTTTCTGATTGGGCAGATAATCCGGAACAAAGCAGCATAAAGCCTAAGGCAGCAATAGTCTTTTTCATGAATTCATATTTAATGTTGAAATGTGTCTGGTGTAGAATCCAGATATCCACTCCTTCTGTTTGGTTAAAATCCGAAGACATTACCAAACAGAAGAGAGCGAACATCCTCTTGTTGTGTTTTTCTTATGTATTATAAATCTAGCTTTGGTAACGTATATCTTTTACCGTAAAACTTGTTACGGTCTGTATTTCAGCGTATTGTTTTAATATTGGCAAAGATAGCACTCCTAGATCTTCAAAAAGTGTGTTTTTGTCTATTCTTATTACATTTTTGTTTATAATAGAATGAATGAAGTGTGGTTTTTTAATTTTCCAAAATAAAACTGTACTTTTACATTTATATAATTCATGTATATGACAACTAGTATGTATTATAAACGTTTCATCTGTTTCGTTACTTTATTTATTTTTTTAACTATATCTGGCAACGCAACTCCAGAATATTATTTCAAACAAATTTCATTGCAAGAGGGATTGTCACAGTCAACCGTTTATTGCATGTTGAAAGACAATAAAGGAATGATCTGGATTGGGACTAAATTCGGATTAAACAGATATAACCAGTCGGAGGTAAAATCCTATTACAACGAAATAAACAACAACCGGTCGCTCCCGGGGAATTATATCTACTTTATAGCGGAAGATTCTCTTAAGAACATCTGGATTGGAACCGACAGAGGGTTGGCAACCTACAACAGGGAGACTGATGACTTTACAACTGTTACATTCGAAAAGCAGCGTATTAATCCTCAAAGTTTTGTTACAATGCACGATCGTATTCTTTTTGGAGAATCCGGTCGTCTTTTCAGCTTTGATTATAAGTCTGAGAAACTATCGATGTTGGAAGCTACAGATAATCCCATAAAAAACGAGATGATAAATAATCTGGCACTTTGGCGATCTGGAGAATCAGAATACACGGGTAAGGTTATTATTACGTGTAAATGGAAAGGCATGTGGATGTTCGATCTGCAGGATCAAACACTAAAAAAAATATCATCTATAAATGAAAGTAATATTTCCAGTTCTTATATTGATTCCTCTGATAGGATATGGGTGGCTCCTTATGGTCAAGGACTAAAATGTTATTCGAAAGAAGGGAAACTCATTCATCAGTTTTCAACCAGTAATTCGGGCTTAAGTAATAATGTTGTTCTTCGCATGGTTGAAAAAAACAATCAACTATGGATAGCTACAGACGGAGGAGGATTATCTGTACTTGATTTAAACAACTTTTCTTTCCGTGTTATTGAGCACAGACCAGGCGATCCTTATTCAATTCCAGTCAATTCCATTGTCAGTCTTTACAATGATGATGAAGATTATATGTGGACCGGAAGTATTCGAAACGGGTTAATCGGAATTAAAGAGATATACATCAAAACTTACAAGGAAGCTCCGATGAATACACCTTATGGTTTGTCGGACAAAACGGTAACCAGCCTTTTTGAAGATCCATCCGGAATTATCTGGATCGGAACAGATGGAGGTGGAATTAACAGGTTTGATTCCACGAACAAGACTTTTAAACATTACCCCTCCACGTATGGTAATAAAATTATTTCACTTTCTCAATACAGCAGCAACGAGTTGGTTTGCTCTGTTTTCAGTAAAGGGTTATTTCTGTTCGATAAACGTAATGGCAGTTTTCGTAAATTGGAAATATGGAATGCAACAGAAAGCAACCGGATCTTCAATAGTGGATATTCCGTCAATATTGCATTATTGGACAAAGAAAACCTTCTATTGTTAGCCGACACTCCCTACTTCTATAATTACAAAAGCAAAAAAGTAGAAATACTTCCTTCAGTAAACCAAGAAGTTGCAATTTGGTATCCTCAGAAATTTCATTTTAATGAAACACAAACACATCTCATTGCAGGAAATTCGATTGTTGAAATTGATAACAGACGAAAAACGATTCGGACACTCATAACGCTTCCGGATTCTATAAGAAACATCGAAGCATTTTGTAAAGATGATGAAAATTATTTCTGGATTGGCACATCCGACAACGGATTATTTCAAATCAACGCTACCACAAAGAAGATAAAGAAAATTCAGACGCAGCTATTCAGCGGTGTAACATCTCTAACTTCCGATTCGAACGGAAGGATATGGGTAGGTACACACAATTCATTATTTGCCTATCTCCCTTCCGAGAACAAATTTGTTGCTTTCGGAGAATCTGATGGCGTTTACGCCAATGAATATGTAAATAAATCCACCCTTCTTACTCGTTCGGGAGATTTATTTATCGGAGGAGTAAACGGTCTGGTTCAGATAAAAAACACAATTCCTTTCAATGATTTTCCGGAACCTGTTATCAGTCTGATGAGTGTGGAACTGGACGGAGCTATTTGCAATATTGAAAAAGGTGAGAACACTTTATCCATCCCTTGGAATTATTCAACATTAAGTCTTAATGTGATCGCCCAAGAGAAAGATCCAATGAGAAAAAAGATATTTCGTTACGAAATTATTGGTGAATCTCATGAATTGATCTCCTCACAAAGCAACTCTTTAACATTACACACACTACCTAGTGGTAAATATCGAATTATGGCTTCTTGTTTAGGACGCGATGGTAATTGGAGTGCACCTGTTGAGGTACTTAATTTACATGTAAAAGGTCCCTGGTGGAAAAGCGGATGGTTTACCGCTCTTTACCTATTGTTTTTCGTTACTTTAGCCTATGTATTATTCCGTTATAGTATTCACAGAAAAGAGAATAAATTAAAATGGAAACTAAAAGAACAGGAACAACTCATCTATGAGGAAAAAATAAGTTTCTTAATTAACATCAGTCATGAACTAAGAACCCCTCTCACCTTAATTTATGCCCCCTTAAAACGAATGCTCGATAAAAGCAATCTTGAGGAAACTGTAAGTAGTCAGCTAAGCTCCATTTACAAACAAGTGCATAAAATGAAAAATACAATAAACATGGTTCTTGATGCACATAAGATGGATGAAGGACAGAACTCGCTTTCATTAAAACAGCACGATCTCAACAATTGGATTGTATCAATCGCCGATGATTTCCGGATGGAATATAAATCCTCTGGAATTGAGTTGTCTTACGATTTGGACCCAACGGTTGGATGTATCTCGTTTGATGAAGTTAAGATAGAGATCGTTCTTTCCAATCTGCTGATTAATGCATTGAAATTTAGTGAATCCGGAACTAAAACGATTGTTTCTACACAAAAGAAAGATAATAGTGTGCGGATCAGCATCTCTGATGAGGGAATTGGATTAAATAATGTAGATCCCAATAAACTCTTCAACAGGTTATATCAAGGTGTACACGACCGAAGCGGTAGTGGGATTGGACTTTCTTACGCTAAAGCCCTTGTAAATATGCATGGGGGCTTCATTGGTGCAGAAAATAATCCTTCTAAAGGAGCTACCTTCTTTATAGAGTTACCTCTATCTCTAAAAGAAACTCAGGTGATAAGCAATAAAACGGGCATGATGAATGAGTTTATTTTCAACAGTTCAGAAGATAAAGCTCCTGTAATAACAGACTCCTTTGAATTAAATAAGTATACTATTTTAATTGTTGAAGATGAACCCGACCTTAGAAACTATCTGAAGCAAACATTAAAGGAGTACTTTAATCAGGTTTATGTGGCAGAAAATGGAGTTAGCGCCCTCAGTATTATAGCACAAAAACATCCTGATATAATTGCGTCGGATGTTATGATGCCTCAAATGGATGGTTTTGAATTATGTAAAAAAATAAAAGAGGATATTGAAATAAGCCATATACCAGTTATTCTTCTTACAGCTTTGAGCGGTCAGGAAAGTTCCGATCTGGGATATAAGTTAGGAGCTGATGTATATATTTCTAAACCTTTTGAAATTGATTTACTGGTAGCGGTAGCCAAAAACATTATCAGAGGAAGAGAACTTACAAAAATCAGGCATAAGGAAACTTCTGTAGTGATTTCACCTATAGAATCTACATACAGTAATGCAGATGAAAAATTTATGATAAATTTAAATGCTCTGATAAACAAAAACCTAAGTAATTCCACCCTCGACGTTCAGTTTATAGCAGACAACCTGGCTATGAGCCGTGCCTCGATATACAACAAAATGAAAGAACTGGTAGGTATAGGCATAAAAGATTATATTAACAAAATCAGGTTAACGGAAGCGACTCGTTTATTAGTCAATACAGATTTAACGATTATGGAAATTGCAGATAAAACAGGTTTCTCCAATCAACAATACTTTAGTACTGTATTTAAACAGGCATACGGTACATCTCCGTCCAAGTATCGATCAGAGCAGACCGGAATGAATGAAAAAAATGAAAGCTGATTGTATTGATAAAAATAGGTCCGTATTAAAAAATAATGATAGCAACAGTGCCATAATTATAAAAAAACCACGTAATTTGCCGGGAAAAATATAACACTTTATCTAAAAACTATTAAAACTCAGAATTGTATGATTACATTTATTTGTTCAATCGTCTTATTAATTGGTGGTTATTTTATTTATGGTACTTTTGTGGAGAAACAGTTCGGAGCTGACGGGAACAAGAAGACTCCAGCCTATGAAAGTGAAGATGGGGTTGATTACGTACCCATGAGTTGGAGTAAAATTTTTTTGATTCAGTTTCTTAATATTGCAGGTCTCGGACCTATTTTTGGAGCAGTCTTAGGCGCTGTTTATGGACCATCTGCTTTTATATGGATTGTTTTAGGAAGTATTTTTGGAGGGGCCACTCACGATTATATATCCGGAATGATGTCGTTGCGTAACAATGGTATGAGTTTACCAGAAATAGCCGGCAGGTATATGGGAAACGGATTCAAACAATTAATGAGGGCATTCACATTAATGCTTATGATTTTGGTCGGTGTTGTTTTCGTTGCTGGTCCGGCCAAGTTACTGGCAAACATGACTCCCGAAGTATTAGATTATACATTCTGGATTATTACAATTTTCATATATTATATACTTGCTACAATTCTTCCGATTGACAAATTAATTGGAAGAATCTATCCTTTTTTTGGATTTGCTTTATTATTTATGGCGGTAGGTATTGGTATTTCAATATTTATTCAGGGTGCTCCAATCCCTGAAGCCAGTTTATCCAATTTACATAATATGAATGCCGACCCAAATAAATTTCCAATCTTCCCGATGCTTTTTATTTCTATTGCCTGCGGTGCTATCTCCGGATTTCATGCAACTCAGTCGCCTTTGATGGCTCGTTGTCTCAAAAATGAGAAACAAGGAAGAAGAGTTTTTTACGGAGCCATGATAGCAGAAGCAATTGTCGCACTTATATGGGCTGCTGCAGCCATGAGCTTCTTTGGAAATGTAGGTGGGTTACAGCAATTTTTAGCAGATAACGGAAATAATGCTGCTGTCGTAGTAGATAAGATTTCTCATTCCTGGCTCGGTAAATTTGGCGGATTATTAGCGATTATTGGAGTTATTGCCGCCCCTATTACATCCGGAGATACGGCATTTCGTTCTGCAAGATTGATTGTTGCCGATTTCCTGAAGTATAAGCAAAAAAAGGTAATCAACCGCATTATCCTTTCGGCTCCCATTTTTATAGCCGGTTTTTTCATTCTTCAAGTCAATTTTGATGTTATCTGGCGCTATTTCGCATGGTCTAATCAAACATTGGCAGCCTTTACATTATGGATGATTACAATCTATTTTGTCAGAATGAACAAGAATTATTGGATAACACTGCTTCCGGCGCTGTTTATGACAATGGTTACCACTACTTATCTGATCGTTGCCCCCGAAGGATTCCGTCTTCCTCTGAATTACGGATATGCTATTGGATTTATAACAACAACGTCATTATTGCTCTGTTTTGCTTATTGGGCAACCAAACTAAGAAAAACCGAGTCAATAAAAGTAAATTCAGAAGACTGATATCTACAATACCTCTGCAAATACTATTACTTTGTCAGTATATGCAGAGGTATTATATTTATTTATCAGAAAAAAACATCCTTACATACTATTTTAACAATCATTTCGTTTATTGTTTCAATATTTAATAATTATATTTGACCGTTTATTTACATTAAATTGACTATTTATTAATTTATTGCACTAATTAGTAACAACCTATTAACATTATCCCAATTTATGGAAAAGCATCTTTCTGATTTGTATACGATGTCTACTTATGCAATTAAAGCACCATCCAGTCACAACACTCAACCCTGGATTATTTTTATTAAGGACAACGGCTTCGAAATTTATCCAGATTTTAGTAATCCTCTTACTATAGCCGACAACTCGAATCGAGAGTTATATATAAGTCTGGGATGTGCTATTGAAAACATATGCCTTGCGGCTAACGAAAAAGGATATGGGGAAGCATTAACATTTATTCTAAATGAAAATCAACAAGTAAACGTTCGAATTGATTTATCCAAGGGGACAGCTAATCCTAGTGCCTTATTTTCGCAAATTAACAAAAGACAAACTAACCGATCGGTGTTTTTTGACCGGGAAATTCCGGATAAAGAAATAACAAAGTTAACTAATCTGAAACTGGATGAAGGTGTAAAGCATTTTATCTATAAGTATAACGCTACAGAATTTAACCAGATACGATCTTTCGTAAGAGAAGCCAATGAGATACAATTGGCAGACGATCGATATAAAGACGAACTCTTGAGTTGGATTCGATTTTCTAATAGTCAAATAAATCAATTCCAAAACGGATTATCATATAAAACATTAGGAGTCTCAATAATTCCACCTTTTCTACGTAAAATTATAATTAAGTCTCAACTCAAGGCATCTGCTCAAAACAAAGCCGACGAAAAAAGGATGCAGACTTCATCTCATTTCGTTCTGTTTACGTGCGAAAAGAATACACCAGAAGAGTGGATCAAGCTAGGGCGTTCACTTCAACGTTTTTTACTCCAGACATGCAAAATGAAAATTGCATCCGGATTCTTAAACCAACCCTGCGAAGTAGAAGTTATTGCAGATAAAATGAAAGATTGTCTCCAAATTGAAAACAGACATCCAGCTATTCTGCTTAGAATAGGTTATGCCCATCCCGTAGCCTATTCGCCACGGAAACAGGCATCGTCCATTATATTCAATAAATAATAATTATTTATAAACCTTAAAGCGGTCTGTCAATGGTTTGAATTCCTTTTCACCTGGTTTTTGTACCGGTACCCCAAATGGCATCTCGGCAATTAGCTTCCAGGAAGAGGGTAAATTCCATTCCTCTTGCACGGCCTGATCTATTAGTGGATTGTAATGCTGCAAGGATGCTCCGAAGCCGGCTTCCTCAAGAAGCGTCCAGACACCCAGTTGGTGCATTCCGGATGTATGCTGAGACCATACAGGGAAATTATCCGCATAGGAAGGAAATGCATCTTGTAATCCTTTAACAACTGATTGATCTTCAAAAAACAGTACAGAACCATATCCAGACGCAAAAGCTCCTTCAATCTTCGATTCGGTTGCAGCAAAAGATTCTGCCGGAACGATCTTTTTTAGAGCATCTTTTGTTATCTGCCATAGTTTTTTATGATTCTCGCCCAATAAAAGAACAATACGTGTAGACTGAGAATTAAATGGAGAGGGTGTATGTAATAATACATGAGAAATAATATCTTCTATCTCCTGATCACCTATAAGCGATTTATTACTCAGTGCGTAATATGTTCTTCTTAGCTTAAGAGCATCTTTAAAATTAGCAGCCATAGTTATTTATTTTAATTATTACACTTATAAAACAATCAACTATGGAAAATGTTTATTCAATTCAATTTACGAAGATAAAACTCCAGATACATATATAACAAAATAAACATGAGCAGTACGCAAGCCATATACAACCACCGGTAAGGAAAGAGAATAAAATAACCAGCAACTATCAGGGATTGAACAGATGCATACAAGAATGAAACGATGATTGGAGGAATATTACCTCTTGAAACAAGCAACTGATAGATATGTCTACCTTCGGATTCAAAGATATTTTCTCGCCGAAAAATCCTATAAACTACAGTAACAATACTATCAATAACACAAACAACCATCAGAATTAAATAAGAAACATCATTTGTAAGCAGGATAAGTTTCCAAAGGGCAAACAGTACAATTACGGCCAACATTCCTGCTCCGGCCTCGCCACCCAGTGCCCGGTTACGGTATTTAATATTAAAGAATATCAATAAAAAGGATAAAACGATCGCTATCCATAAGTACATTTCGTCAATAAAGGGAACCATTCGCGAATTAATAAAGGCAAGCGTCAGTAATACCACAAAAGAAGTAGCACCACTTATTCGATTAACCCCATCGATCGCACGAAACGAATACATTATTAACACTGAAACAATTAAGACAAGTGAAAAAGAACAACATATACTGTCGTTGTATATATCAAGATCATTAAACATAAACAACAACGATCCCCACAAAGCCAGATGCTGAATGAGTTTAGAAATTGGCTTTACATTATTCCACAAACCAACTACGGCCAATAAGGTTATAGCAAAAAAGAAACCAGGATATACAAAACCATGGATAACACTAAAAAACAACATGCCAAGGTACAAAAGAAGTCCCGCTCCACTCCATACAGGACGTTGATCCTTTTCCCTTTCATGTATAGCCGCAAAAAAAGATGTTTTATTTACCAACCGTATATAAAACATTTCGGTTAGTATTAAAACAATCGCAATCATCACATAGACCATTTCACCCCTATTTAATTGAAATATAATCCTAAGATAAAGCAACCGATACTTATGCAGCAAATATACTATTATTTCACTAAACAGGCAATTTAAGATCTCAATTTTAACAATATCAATGAAATAAGATCACGCATCAAGCTCTATCGGGAATATTCATTTCCCATCAATTTCAAATCAGAACATACTATTTTCGAAAATTGTTCGGCTCCGTCTAAAGTCAGGTGAGTGGAATTATAGAAGTATGATTTATCATAACAAATGGGATGCGATGAATAATCAAGAAAAGGAACACTCATTTTATTGGATATATCCCTGTAAATCTTAACAATTGAATCTCTATTTAATATAAGTTGCTGTCCCTCTATATATTCTGGAGAATATACCATTACAACCCGTATGCCTTCGCATGCTATCTGCCTGAGGAAGGAAGTTAAATCTTCAATTACATTCTTATCAACTGGCATTTTTTTTCCCATTGGATATTGAGCTTTGAACTGTTCGAAAGTTCCGTCCCATTTATAGTTTTCATTTATAAAACCTTTATACCTCTCTACACCCGATTCCGGAATACCAATAAAGGAAAAAAGGCCCTGTTTCATTGCCTCAAAACAACGATTGTATTTTGTGACCGGATTATAATAGTCGAACCACTGAAAACCATTTTTATAACCCTTTAGCCCCTTTTGAATTTCCGGCTCATTTAAGATTGGAATAAACTGCTGTCTGTCCGGGATACCATCTTCAGTATGTAGCGTTGTTCCTACATCAACAGATAAAATTAAAACAGATGGTTTATCTGCGAAACGTCTGTAATAATTATACCTTAATCGTTGGAACGGGAACGTAGCATTTGTCGCTCCTAAATTATAACTATCAACCCGCAGAATCGAATCAATTATCTGAGTTGAAAAATGCCGGTAGGCCCTTGAATTTCCAAGGATAATCCAATTTGAATGAATAGAATCGGTACGATACCGGTTCCATTCTCCAAATTCACCCTTCCTCAGCGATCGCAGTCCATGATCCGCCAACAGTCCGAAAATGATTCCCAGCACAATCAACAAAGCAGAAAAGAGTCCTATTTTAAGTAAAAAATTTCTCATCAGATTAAAATTGGAAATAAATAAATGTTTCTTCACCGCCACCAAAGAGGAAAATAGCCATCAACAGAAATAGATAAATTGACCATCTCCAAATCCGGGATTTGATTTTTTGCAAAACCAAGCCATGCAATTCAAAACGTTGAACCCATTCTACCGTAAGCATAAAAAGAATAAACAACATACATTTGGTAGAAAGATAAAACAAGTCAGGGATTTCAAAAAGCGAACCTGTCAACATGGCATTCAAATAATGAACTGCAGCATTGATATTTTTTGAGCGGAAAAATATCCATCCAAGTAAAACCAAAAAGAAGGTAGAAAGCATTTGGAAAATCTCTTTTCCTGAAGGAAAGAATCTATCCACAGCAACGACATCGGTAAACCGACGATTTTTCTTTAACAGCAACAAAGGCAAAAACAATAATCCATGATAGCTACCCCAGGCAAGAAATGTCCAGTTTGCACCATGCCAAAATCCGCTCACAACGAATACAGTCAGCGTATTTCTAATGTTAAACAATAAATTACTCCTGCTCCCGCCCATCGGTATATATACATAATCGCGAAACCAGGTAGAAAGAGATATATGCCACCGTCGCCAAAATTCAGCAATATCTCTTGAAAAATAAGGGTAATTAAAATTTCGCATTAATGAGAACCCAAACAACCGGGCTGTTCCTATTGCTATATCCGAATATCCGGAAAAATCACCATAAATCTGAAAAGCAAAAAACAGAGCACCCAACAACAGTGCACTGCCAGACTGGTAACCAACCCCGTCAAACACCTGATTTGCATATATAGCACAAGTATCAGCGACGACCATTTTCTTAAACAGTCCCCATAAAATTTGTCTCATTCCGTCAACGGCTTTGTCTGAATCAAAAGTTCGTTTCCTATAAAATTGTGGAAGAAGATTGGTTGCTCTTTCGATAGGACCTGCAACTAACTGGGGGAAAAAACTTACATAAGCTAAAAAAGAAATCAGATTGGTTGCCGGTTGTAATTTTCTACGATAGACATCTATGGAGTAACTTAAAGCCTGAAATGTGTAAAAGCTAATTCCTACTGGAAGAATAACTTTCATCGTATGAATATCAAATTCTTTTCCGAACAGGCGAAAAGCTTCAACAAAACTATCCACAAAGAAATTATAGTATTTGAATCCGGCCAGTAATAAAACATTAATAAGGATATTGATGGCAGACACGTACCATGATGGAGAAAAACGCATTGTACTCCGTGATTCAAAATTTTCTGTCCGAAACCTTACAATCAATTGCCCGGCTACAAAACTACATACAGAGGTAAATCCAATAAGTAATAAAAAACGCCAATTCCACCAACCATAAAAAATATAGCTGACACAAACAATGAAAAGATTTTGCCATTTTAGATTTGAATTAAATACAAACCAATAAAGCAAAAAAACAATGGGAAGAAAGACTGCAAATTCTAATGAATTGAATAACATCTACGTATTAGATTCGTTCTATGCAAAAATAGTAAATCAAGCCGAAAGGGTAAAACTTTTTAATCAATTTAGGATCTTATTTATTAATAATTCTAAAATTGTTACACAAAACATCCCGAAATCAAAATCAATTTTGTTTCTTTGTCAAGATTTATGAATTAAATACTCAATATTCATTTGGAATATTTGATTCCTTCATGACGCGTTGACTAATTTATTCGTTCCATTTTACTTTTCGGGGAGATAAGTAAATAATTAAACATAATTCCAAAATTATGAATAAATTAGTATATCGTTCCTATAAAGAGAGTGACATTTTGAAAGATTTAAGTGAATTCGAGATTAACAATGATTTCGGATGCAACAACTATGTAGCACGAAGTAATTCTTTGTTTCGCAGTTTCAGCTTTAATAAAGGTGAGCAAGTCAGTATTGAGCTTATAGAAGAAAATTCAATCATCATTATTACTGAAGGGACGTTTCTGGCAAGTGGCCAAAACCATCAATCAAAGATTTTAAATTCCGGACAGATGTTTTTAAGGACGAAAGACTCCGGCAATTTGGAAGGTGAAGCAACCGAAGATTTATCCCTAATCTGCATTCAGTTCAATAATATTATTAGCACTTGCGAGAAAACCGCTCTTGACAAAATTTCAATTTATTGCCCCGCTAAAGCCGATGAATTTGAAATATTGGAAATAAATGAGGCCATGAAGCTGTATATAAACGGAATATCTCTTTTGTTCAAATCAGGAGCCTTCTGTAATTTCATGTACGAATTAAAGAAAAGAGAACTTATTTTTATTTTATACACATTTTATGACAAGGTAAATTCCGCTCGTTTTTTACTTCCCTTAATTGAAAATCAAAACAATTTCATCAGTTTGGTTCTAAACAAATTTTCAATCAACTGTAATGTTATCGAGCTTGCCGATAGATGCAATATGTCCCCCAAAACACTTACCAGAAAATTCAAGGAACATTTCAATGATACCCCCTATCAATGGATTATTCAACAAAAAAACAAAAACATATTAAGCAGATTGGCACAACCCAACGTAAACGTACAAGCAATCTCTGAAGAGTTTGGTTTTTCATCTTCTGCTCATTTTATCAGTTACTGCAAAAGATATCTTAAACAGACACCGTTGGTTATCCATAAAGAAATAAGGAAAAAGACTGTTTAACCCAACGCATCTTTTTATTCAACTTTTGTCTCATTTGTATAATTAACAGTCTGCGATTTGCATTTTGTTCCAAAACATTATAAATAATTTTGCAGTCTATTTTTCATTACACAGACAGATCATCACGCTTCGGTTACTTAATAAATGTAGATACAATTGCTTCGGTTTACTAATTTAAAGAATTAAAAATGAATAATAAGCATTATTTTGAAGACAAAAAGGCCTATGATGCATACATCAAGAAATGGAGAATCATCCAGACAATATGTGTAGTCATATTTATAGTTATTTTCTTGTTTTTAATTTATCTTGTTTATCAGGAAGTCGTTTGTAATAAACCTGTACTAAACTGGCTGTAAAGCGACCTTGCTTTAAACGATTTCATTCAACACTCATCTTGAGTTTCTATCTTCGCTTAATCCAAATTCTGCAACTCAACATCAGTTTTTTGCAGTTCGTCAAAAAAATTTGACTGTCCACGTTTTCGTTTCATAGATTTGTCTCAAAAAACAAATCATATGAAACGAAAACCTATATTCATTTCCCTCTTTATGCTAAGTACGCTTATATGTTTTGCTCAGCAACAATCTTTGATAACAGGTAGTGTATTTACAAACGACTTTTTACCAGCCGAAGGAGCCAACATTGTACTATTATCAGCCACCGATTCGGCATTTATAACCGGAACTGCAGCTAATAAGAATGGAAATTTTCACATCAAAGAGATCCCCAAAGGTTTGTATTACATACAGATATCTATGCTTGGATATCAAAAAAACTCCTGCAAAGCCAATGTTTTGGCAGGAAAATCTTTTATGCTTGACACCATTTACCTACAGCCGGAGGCAATTGGTCTTAATACAATTGTAGTCACGGCAAAAAAGCCTGCGATCCAAATAGAAGCCGACAAAACAACAATCAATATGGAATCCGCCATTGTCAATACCGGAGGAAATGCATTCAGCGTATTGGAGACTCTGCCCGGAGTATATATTAACAGCAATGGAGCTGTTTCATTGAATGGAAAGAACGGAACTAAAGTCTTGATTGACGGAAAACCCACTTATTTGCAAGGAGAGGAACTGGTAAGCTTTCTTAAATCCACACCAGCCATATCCTTAGATAAAATAGAATTAATTACCAATCCTTCGGCCCGATACGATGCAAGCGGTAATTCCGGAATTATTAATATACGGACTAAGAGAACAAGAATAATGGGGTTCAATCTGGGAGTTACATCCAACTTCATGCAAGGAAAATATAAAAAAAGTAACCATTCTATCTCTTTCAACCATCGAAAAGGAAAATTCAATCTTTTCGGGATGTATGGGTATTATAGTGGCAGAAATTACGTTGATCTGCAAGTGATACGTGAATTTGAAGAGGAAAATCCTTCAGAACAAACTACATTCAACCAATTAAGCTATAGGAAGCGGAATGAAGGTTCCCATTATTTCAAAGGGGGCATACACTATTTTGCATCATCTAAAACCACATTCGAACTGGCTCTAAACGGTTATACATCCAACCAGGCAGAATCCGGATCTTTAAATTCCAACTTTATCAACCACATTGGAAAACGGGATTCATCCATTAAATCGTCCACAATTAACGACAACCTGCGAAACAATATCTCGGGTACCATTGGATTGATACATAAAATAGACAGTACTGGCAAAGAGCTTAGTCTGTCGGCCGACTATCTTCACCATGCTGTAGACAATGATCAGTACCATAATGACCTTTTCCTGTATACCTCTCAAAATGAGGTTATGGCAGAATCGGCTGGAACTAAAAAAGGAACTATCGATTTATTTTCCATGAGAAGCGACTTCACCTATCCGGTAAATGAAAAACTGCTTTTGGAAAGTGGTATTAAATCGGAATATGTGAACATAGATAATACATCCGACTATAAAAACAGGGAACAACAGGAATGGGAGCCTGATTATGGACTAAGCTCTCATTTTATCTATAAAGAAAACATCAACGCATTCTATTTTAACTCTCGAATTGCACACTATAAATTTGTATTGGAAGCTGGATTACGTATAGAAAACACAAACATAAAAGGACAGTTGCCGGGTAACAGGTTGCAAGCCGACTCTTCCTTTTCCAAATCCTATATCAATCTATTTCCATCGGTTACATTAAGTTATAAGGCAGGAAAGAATCACACACTGAATCTATCCTACCGACGCAGGATAGATCGGCCTAATTACCAGGATATGAATCCTTTCGTATATATTTTCGACACTTACACCTACGAACAGGGTAATACCACCCTGCAACCCCAATTCTCAGACAATCTGGAACTCTCATATCTTCTGGCAAACAACTATAAAGTGGCAGTTTTTTATAATCAGACTAACGACGTAATCGCAAAATCTTTTATTCTGAGCGAAAACAGCAAACGAGTATATGTGATGCCTAAAAACCTTGCTACTTACAGATCTTGCGGAGTCCGATTAAGTGCCGGGAATCTCTCGCCAGTGAAGTATATGCAGTCTAACGCCAGTATCGGTTTAACACACAATCAATATGAATGGGACCTGATACAAGACGCAAACAAAACTGCACAAACAACGCTGATGTTTCACGTAGGGAACCGCTTTTTGCTAGGTAAGGGTTGGTTGGCAGAGCTGACAGGATATTATAATGGGCGAATGGCAATGGGGCAAATGAAAATAGCCTCCTTCGGACAGCTTACTGCCGGTATTCAAAAAAAGTTATGGAACGACAGAGCCAGCATATCCCTTTATTCCAACGACCTGTTCCATACCAACCGGGTAAATATGACCACCCGTATCGGCAACAGTACGGCCCGTACCTTTGAAAAGGAAGATCATTGCATTCTGGGAATTTCATTTACATGGAAATTCAGTAAAGGATTCGAATCAAAAGAATTCAAACGAAAAGGTGAAGCTTTTGACACAAAACGTATAAATTTGTAATATTCCTACAATTAGTTTATAAAGCATCGGTATAATAAATAAATCTGATATGAAACGTTTTGAAAAATGGTTTTGGATTATCCCTCTATTTGTTGCATTAATTGTAATGACAGGGATACGTCTTGTTACCGACACCCCCAATGGATACAAATTCTGGGAAAGACCTATCAGTCAGAATCTGATAGAATGGATAGGAGCCACCATTATGGCCTACCTGTTTCAGGCCTTTATGTATTACCTTTTAAAGCGGAATGAAAAGTATACGGATAAATTGAATTTAAAAAGACTATTGATCGAATATCTGATCATTGTCGTTGTAGGGTTACTATTTATAAATCCGTGTGTTATGATAATCCACCACTTTATTAATGACCCGGTGGATCTGGATGATCTTGTTATTGCCAGTGTCATTTTCACCCTGGTTCTCATTTTCATCTATTCCTTTTACAGAGGAAGTCAGATTCTGGATGCATATATCGAACAACGGCTTCAAAATGAAAAGGTAAAAAGCATTCAAGCCGAAACGGAACTCAAGTACCTGAAAGCTCAATTCCGGCCTCATTTCTTATTCAACACGCTGAACACCATCTACTTTCAGATAGATGAGCAAAATGAGGCTCCACGTCGTACTATAGAAAAACTTTCGGAACTTCTCCGCTACCAACTATACGATGTAAATCATTCCGTTACTGTAGAACAGGAATTTCAATTTATCGAAACCTATATGGAGGTACAAAGGTTACGAATGAAAGAGAGTCTTAAACTTGAAACCTTTTTCGATCCGGCTTTAAAACCATACCATATTCAGTCGCTTCTGTTATTACCTTTGGTAGAAAATGCATTTAAATATGTAGGAGGCGATTACTGGATACAGATAGACGCCCGACTTGAAAAAGGAAACCGGATGACGTTGGAAGTCAGAAATTCGATCCCCTCTAACGCTGTAAATAACAGCAAAAAGGGAATAGGTCTTGAAAACCTTCAACGGCAGCTCGAATTACTTTATGCCGGCAAACACAAACTTCAACATATAAAATCCAATGGAACATATGTAGCTCATATGGAAATTGAATTGGTTAAAAAAACAACAATCGGATGAAACTAAAATGCATCATAACAGACGATGAACCTATTGCCAGAAAGGGACTGCAAAGCTATGTGGAAAGAATTGATTTTCTCGAATTGGTAGGCGTTTGCGAGGACGCGATCCAGTTAAACAATCAACTCAAAAGTCAGCAAGCCGATCTGTTATTTCTGGATATAGAAATGCCATATATGACAGGAATCGAGCTGTTGAACAGTCTGAGCAACCCTCCTAAAGTAATTATAACCAGTGCATATGCCGAATATGCGATCAAGGGGTACGATCTCGAAGTAAGCGACTACCTGCTAAAGCCTATCTCTTTCGATCGTTTTCTCAAGGCTGTAAACAAAGTATACGATCAGTTGATCTCTTCGCAGACTCCGGTTGTGCAGGACTATCTATTCGTAAAAACCAGTCTGAAACTGGAGAAAATACGGTTTAATGATATGCGTTTTATCGAAGGTGTCGAAAATTATGTAGCCATCTATACCAGCGATGGGAAAATAATAACGCACACCACCCTGCGTACCATTCTCCAAAAATTGCCACCTGAGCGATTTGTTCAGGTACATAAATCCTATCTTGTTAATATCGATAAAATTGATTCCATCGAAGGGAATCTTTTAGGCATCGGGAAAAATAAAATACCCCTTTCGCGTACCTACAAAGAAACGGCATTGGAAATAATCCTGAAAAACAAACTCCTCAAAGATGGTTAATTTCTTCGTTCTTCCAATTTAAGGAATAATAATGTACATTTGCCATTGGAAAAACAAAAAACAACCTATGATACGTAAACTGCTCTCACTGCCCCCCAATCTGGTGGAAAGTTTTCATGACCTGGAAAATGCTTCACGCGAAGAATGGTTCTGCACTTCAGATCCTGTAGGATCCAAACTTGGGTCGGGAGGTGGAACCGCATGGCTGCTGGAATCTTGCCGAAAAGAGGAAAACAATTATACAGAACGAAAAGCATGGCTTGCTGCCGAAAAGCGGATTCTGCTACATGCAGGCGGACAAAGCAGGCGACTGCCGGGCTATGCTCCGTCAGGTAAAATATTAACCCCTGTCCCCGTTTTCAGATGGGAAAGAGGACAGCGTCTGGGACAAAAGCTCCTTGACCTCCAACTTCCGCTCTACGAACGGATCATGAAAATGGCTCCCGATTCATTACATACCCTGATTGCCAGTGGAGATGTATATATCCGTTCCGAAAAAGCACTGCAACCTATACCTGAAGCAGATGTGGTATGCTACGGATTGTGGGTTGAACCATCGCTGGCCACTCACCACGGAGTGTTTGTTTCAGATCGAAAACATCCTGATGCACTCGACTTTATGTTGCAAAAGCCCTCCCTCGATGAATTGGGAGCTCTGGCAAAAACACATCTGTTCCTGATGGATATAGGAATCTGGATATTAAGCGACCGGGCTGTAGAGCTATTAATGAAGCGCTCGGAAGGAGAAGGCGAATACGGATTAAAATACTATGATCTGTATTCCGACTTCGGTCGTGCTTTGGGTTGTAACCCAAGCGTTAAAGATCCGGAACTAAATTCGCTTTCCGTAGCTATCCTTCCGCTTCAGGGGGGGGAATTCTATCATTACGGTACCAGTAAGGAGCTCATATCCTCTACCCTTTCCGTACAGAATCTGGTTCGGGACCAACGTGAAATCATGCACCGCAAAGTTAAGCCCAATCCGGCTATGTTTGTGCAAAATTCCATAATGAAAAAGCCTCTTACGGCAGAGAATGAAAATATTTGGATAGAAAACAGCTACGTAGGTACTGGTTGGAAAATCAGCAGGAACAATATTCTGACCGGGATACCGGCCAACGACTGGCAACTTTCTGTTCCGCCGGGCATTTGTGTGGATGTAATTCCGTTAAGAGACAAGGGATGGGTGGCCCGTCCCTACGGATTAAACGATGCTTTTAAAGGAGATCTCTACCATGCTGAGACCCATTGGATGGGTAAACCGGTGGCCGACTGGTTTTCGGCTCGAGAAATAGATCTATCGGCAACGATGAGCGGACAAACAGGCGATTTACAATCGGCCCCACTATTCCCTTATTGCGAATCCATTGAACAATTGGGCATGCTCCTTCGCTGGATGATATGCGAGCCCCAACTGGAAGAGGGAAAAACACTTTGGCTAAATGCCCCCAGATTATCGGCCGACGAGATATCTGCCTCAGCCAACCTGTCCAGACTCTATGCCCAACGAACTCTGTTCCGACAGGAAAACTGGGTCCAATTGGCATCCAATTATGAGCGGAGTGTATTCTATCAGCTCAATCTGGCTGATGCAGCCGGCGAATTTGCCAAAGGCGGCATACCATTACCTCCCCCGCTGCCCGAGGATGCAACACTGCTCAATCGGATGCACAACCATATGTTCCGTGCCAGAACCCTTCGTTTGCTTGGCGACAACCAGTATATAACCGACGAGAAAGCCTCGTTTTCATTGCTTCGCGAAGGGCTTGTAGGATCAATTTCCGAAACAAAGCAGGAACCTCGTCTCAACGTCTATTCCGACCAGATCGTATGGGGAAGAAGTCCGGTTCGTATCGACCTTGCCGGAGGATGGACAGACACTCCTCCATTCTGCCTTTATTCTGGAGGAAATGTCGTGAACATGGCCATCGAATTAAACGGTCAGCCTCCCCTGCAGGTATACATCAAACCCAGCAAAACATTTCAGATTGTTCTGCGTTCTATCGATCTGGGAGCTATGGAGATAATCACTACATACGACGAGCTGAGCGACTTTTCGAAAGTAGGCTCCCCCTTCTCCATACCCAAAGCAGCTCTTTCTTTAGCTGGATTCGTACCCCAATTCGGCGAAGGTAATTATTCCACTCTCGAAGAAAGACTTAAAGCCTTCGGATCCGGCATTGAAGTCACCCTGTTGGCAGCCATCCCAGCAGGCTCGGGACTAGGAACCAGTTCTGTACTTGCGGCAACCGTATTAGGAGCAGTTAACGACTTCTGTGGATTGGCATGGGATAAAAACGAAATCTGCCGGCGTACGTTGGTGCTCGAACAACTTCTCACCACAGGAGGAGGATGGCAGGATCAGTTCGGAGGTGTGCTGCAGGGAGTGAAACTGCTTCAGACAGGCCGGGGCTTCGACCAATTGCCATTGGTACGTTGGTTGCCCGATTTCATCTTCAGTAGTCCGGAATATAAACCCTGCCATCTGCTCTATTACACCGGGATTACACGTACCGCCAAGGGAATTCTGGCCGAAATTGTAAGCAGCATGTTTCTTAATTCCACCGAACACCTCGATCTTTTACAGGAAATGAAGTTACACGCGCTCGACACCTACGAAGCTATCCAAAGGGGTAACTTTACCGAAGTGGCTGCTTTAGTCGGCAAAACATGGCAACAGAATAAAGCACTCGACAGCGGGACAAATCCTCCGGCCATCGAGGCGATTATCAACCAGATTAAAGACTATACACTTGGATACAAATTACCGGGAGCAGGAGGAGGAGGTTATCTGTACATGATTGCTAAAGATCCGGTTGCCGCAAGCCGAATAAAAGAAATACTTGTCCAAAATCCGCCCAATGTTAATGCGCGCTTCGTAGATATGAGTTTATCGGACAAGGGGCTTCAGATCAGCCGCTCCTGATTAAATAAGTTCTAAGCACAAAATAGCTTTATAGCTCAAAAAAAGTAGGTCACGAAAACGTTTAAAACGTCCGTGACCTACTACACAAAACAAAGTACAAACTTCTTAAGAGAGGAATCTTATTACTCTTAAGCGTTTAAAACTGATCCATATTAATTGAGAACACTTATTTCATTAATTTCTTTTCCAGCATACGCATAAAGTAACCACCTACAACCGAACGGGCCTGGAAACCACGCTGAGATCCGTTTGACGTCATATGCCAATCACTCAAAGGCACACGGGTAGATGTTTCATTCGCATACTTCCATACCGGATTCACCAATGCATCGAAATCGGCCTGTGAACCGGTAAGACAAGCAGTCCAGATAATCCAGTCGGACTTCGTATAATCTTCGCGGTTATCCAGCGGCAGACCATAAGCATTTTGCTTTGTCTTATAAAATGCAAGTTCGGTTGCAGCAACCTCTGTCGGGAAAATATTGAATCCAAGTAAGCGGTCCCAAACAAGGTTGTACTTCTGACTCCAGGTTCCCGATTTATCAAATGTAAGTTTGTAATGATCGCCATCCTTTGCCATCTCTACCCATTTGGCAGCCATGTCGCGGGCAGTCTGCATATATTTTGCCTCCACATCCTTCTTTCCAAGCATACCAGCCAATTTTCCGTAACCTGCAACCCCCATGATTGCCTTGATCGAAAGATTGGTGTTATGGGCAAAGTGGCCGGCAAAATCATCTGTACACAACTGATTCTCCGGATCTAATCCCTCTTTTTGCAGGTAATCGGCCCAGGTAGTAAGCACATCCCAGTGTTTCGCAGCATAATCGGCATTACCCTCCACACAAGCGATTGCGGTTGTAAGGATCAACATATTGCCCGACTCCTCTACCGGCATATCGCCTCCGTAAGTCTGACCGTTAGCCAACGGATAAGTACCTACATCGTGGGCGGCAAAGGGTTTTGTCCATTTACCGCTTTCACTGTAATAGAAAATCGGATTAAGCATCCCCTTCAATAAATCAGGATTATACACCAGAAACAAAGGAGCCGAAGGGTAAGTTACATCCACCGTACCGATAGATCCGTTGCTAAAATTTTCTTTGGACAGGAATAACAAATTACCCTCTTTATCGGTAACCAATTTATGAGCTGCAATAGCCTGTCTGTAGGCCAAAGCACACAATTCGGCATACGACTTGCCTCCGGCAGCAGCAGCGTCGGTCATCATCTGCTTATCGAATTCGCCGCAACGCTTCATCAGCTCCGGATACAACCTTTCTCCATCTTCAAATGCTTTCATTATATCCACTTTACCCTCCTGTTTCCAGTAGGCCATTCGGTTATCGTTAAAGTACTGAATGGAATACAAATCATCGTACCCGATCATCAGGTGGCCTCCAGTCTTTTTGTCGCCCACTTTTCCTAAATTATCGGTAAATGCCAAAACCGTCATCTCTTTTTGCATATCACCGGATGTACGTCCGCCGTCCGCACTCAAGGTTCCGGTTTCCATAAACTCCTTCTTGCTATCGTAGTACGCATTCATCTTTAGCGCTGTACGATCACTTTCGGCAGCCGCCAGATAGAAATACCCCCAATCAATCCGTAAATCATCACCTTTCTTACCCAAAACAGCCTGTTCGGCAGTACCCGTCTTAAGGTAACCTATACCTTTTTTACTTCCCCGTTCAAATGTAACCGGCTGTTCCACCTTGTCAACCGCCCATTGAGGGGTGGCCTCCACATAGATCTGCACATCGTGCGAAGCCCCATCTGTAGAGCGAACCTGATAAGTCAGGTAGTTAAACGGAGATGAAAGAATATTCAGATCGTCCATCAATGCCGGTGCCGTAAAGATTACGTCCAAATCAACGGGTCCGCAACGGAACGTATAGAATGTCTGCGTAGGTAACACCTGAGCCGAAAGCTGTTCGGCAACCGCTTCAAAGGTATCACCACGTTTCACCTTCTTCATAATACCGAAATCCACATATCCTCCGCCCACGTCATTCAAGCAATGCGCAGCAATCACATTCCCGGTAGGCTTAAGAGAGGCGATTACCTCGGCCGGAATCTCCTTTATCAGGTCATAATTCAATCCACGTCCGGTGGTGGCAACCTCCATTCCATTGATATAGATTTCGATATTATCATCGTGTGAGAATTTCAGATAGAGAGTCTCTTTACTTACATCTTCACCCAGATCAAAACTGCGACGCACCCAGATGTCACGTGTATTCCAGGGTGTTTCACGGTTGGGATTACCATCTGTACCGAAGGCTCCCACCCCCTTCTTCCATCCTGCCGACTGGTAATCGGCTGCCATCCAGTTGCCTGTTGGTTTTGTTTCTGTGTATACACCTTCCCACTTCATGCTTGCCGCTGTTTCCAGCACAGGAAGCAAAGGTATCTCCTCCCTGCCCATGAACCGATAAGATTTTCCATCCACCCGTATCCCACCCAACAACGGGAAAGGTTTGCCGGTCCAATGTTTAGTCTCTTCCTCATTCAGTTTGTCAGAAAACGACCAGGCACTGGTATAAGGATCAATGGTTACCAGCGGATAAGCCGGTGCACGTAATGAATTCGTTTCCATAGGTTCGTAAACAGCGGTCGGTTTCGACATGTTTCCGCATCCTGTAGCTACGATCAATACAGAAAGTAAAGCTAAATTCCTCATGAATAATTATTTAAGTTTGGTTGATACAGAATAGGGCCTGTCAAAAGAAGCTACACCCCAGGCCCGGTTGGGTTTACTGCCCATCTTAAAACGGATGATACCTCCCTCTGTAAGTTCCTTATAGGTTAACCACGTACGGGTAAAGCTTTTTCCGTTGAGGGAAGCCGACTGAATATAGCGGTTCTCCAGAGAATTACCTGCAGCCTCCAATATGAGTGTTTTGCCATTCTCCAGATGAATTGTCATTTTAGGAAATACAGGCGATCCGATAACATACTGGTCGGTACCCGGACAAACGGAATACAATCCCATGGCACTGATAACATACCACGACGATGTCTGTCCCTGATCCTCATCCCCAGGATAGCCATCCGGTCCCGAGCTATACAGCTTATTCATCACCTCTCTTGCCCAATACTGCGTTTTCCAGGGAGCACCCGCATAGTTATATAGATAAATCATATGCTGAATAGGCTGATTACCATGGGCATACTGCCCCATATTGATCATAGCCATCTCCGTCATCTCATGTATCACCCGGCCGTATGTTCCCACCTTAAAAGTGTTGGGAACCGAAAATACCGAGTCAAGTTTGGCTACAAAATTACGGTCCCCGTCCATCAGGTTGATCAATCCCTGCACATCATGAAAAACCGACCAGTGATAATGCCATGCCGAGCCTTCGGTGTAGGGACCACCCCATTCGGTAGGATCAAAGTTGCCCACCCAACTTCCATCTTTCTTCCGGCCTCTCATAAACCGGGTTCCGGTATCGTACACTTGCTTGTAATTAAAGATCTGACGGCCAAAAATTGTTTCATAATAACGGTTTCCCGTAAGCTTGGCCAACTGCATCGCACAGAAATCATCGTAACAAAATTCCAGTGTTTTCGCAACCGACTCGCCATATTCGGGATAGGGTACATAACCCAACTGAAAATATTCACGCCATCCATCACGTCCGTTAGACGGACCATGGGGCCCTTTATTCGTTGCTTCATGATACATGGCCGCCAATGCTTTTTCGGGATCGAAGGTGCGAATACCCTTCACCCAGGCATCTGCCAACAACGAAGCAGCATGGTTACCAACCATTCCGCAACTGTGTCCCGGAAACGACCACGATGGCAACCATCCGCTTTGGTCGTATGCATCTATGAGCGATTTAACATATCGTCCGTGCATTTGCGGATGTAGTAACGCATTAAGCGGAAACTGAGCTCTGAAGGTATCCCAGAAACCATTGTCGGTATACATGTATCCTTCATGAAGCTGTCCGTCGTACGGACTATAATAGATAGGATTATTGTTCGCATCCAATTCATAAAATTTGCGGGGAAAAAGCATAGACCGGAAGAAACAGGAATAAAAAGTAGCCACCTCTTCGTCCGTTCCGCCTTCCACCTCCACTTTCCCTAATTGCTCATTCCATGCATTCCGAGCATTTGTTTTAGCCTGCTCTAAAGTCTGCAAACCTTCCAGCTCCTTTGCAAAGCTTAGCTCTGCCTGCTCAATGCTTATAAACGACGAAATTACCTTGGCCTCCACGGTCTCACCGGGTGTAAACTGAATGTATGAACCAACATAATCTCCAAAAGCCTCTTTACTGCCGGGAGTAATATCTCCGGCGGCATTACGCCATACTCCATGAGCCATAAACGGCTTATTGAATTTCACCACAAAGTAATTGGTAAAACCTTTCGGCACCGAATGGTTTGCGTTTCTGCAATAACCAACAATTTTTTGTTCTTCGGGATAGATGCGCACCATGCTTCCGCCATTGTTGGCATCCAGAACCACATATGCATTATCCGCTTTTGGAAAGGTAAATCGAAAATAGACACCCCTCTCGGTAGGCGACATTTCGGTCGTAATCCGGTTATCAAAGGTTACCTTATAATAGTGTGGCTTAGCCACTTCATTCGCATGATTAAATCGCAACGCCCTGTCGTATTGGTTTACCACCAATTTTCCGGAAACCGGCATCAACGAAAAAGCCGCGTAATCGTTTGTCCACGAACTACACTGATGCGTTTGCCTGAATCCACGTATCGAATCCTTAAAATGCTGGTAAATCCATCCATCACGATTGATCCCCGTCTGCGGGGTCCAGAAATTCATACCCCAAGGCATGGCCAACGTAGGATAGGTATTTCCCCTTGTCAGCTCAAAACGAGAATTTGTACCCTGTAAAGTGTTTACATGGTTAACAAAGTCCTTTACAGAAGCATTTAAATGAAAGATAATTCCTAAAAATAGGATTATCCATATACTCTTTAAACTCAGAGCACCATTAAGTCTTATCATATAATAGTTAATTAAACTACCTATAAGACGCACAAATGCTCTATATCCCCTAAGTGACAAATAGATTTTTAAATAGAAACCCCTTAGAACAATAAAAAGCCCTACTTAAATAATGCATATTTTAGTAGGGCTCAGTAGATTATTTAATTCTATACTTTATTCTTCCACAAATGCAACCTGAGTAATCATTAAATTAGGACCTGAGGAGGCTTTGGCTTTTAATACTATTACTCCGTCGTTGGAATCTTCTCTCATCACGTGTAATTTTACCCACTGGCCTTTGCCATCATGTTTGTCCAATTTATAGTCCCTTCCTTCGAAGGTAATCAATCCTTTTCTACCATCATCGCTCCAGTCATGAAAGAATACATAAAGAGAACCTATTACTCCGGCAGGACATTTAATCTCTAAATTCATCTCTTTTCCATGCCAGGCTGTACCCTTTTCATCTTTCCATGTACCGTCACACACCACAGAATAATTCGTACCCTTTTTTGCCTCATATGTATCATTTGATTTGCTCCAGACCACATCCTGGTTTACCTCCTTTTGCTTCGAGGCACACTTAATATAAAGCAAAGATTGGGCAAACTCTTTGGGAGCCTCACTCTTAACAGGTTCAATAAAAGAAAACCTGGCACGACAATCTGTTATTGTTAACTCTTGATCAGGATTAAAATTCTGCGAATTCATATAGGAAAGTAAACTGCTTTTCAATTGATTGGCAACAGGATTAGCATCGTCTTTTAAACTGAATCCCGAAATCAGTAATTTGCCTTTTGCCACTTTCATTTCAAAGATAGCCCCCAACTTATTATTCCGGTGAAAATCGTCCACAGGCTGAGCTATGGGCTTATAGTTCTCGGGCATATCATTCAAATAAAACGCACGGGCATTCTTATAAATTGACTGCCATTGCCAGTCGCTGTGATAATCTGATGGAAACTGAGCTAAAGCCGGATGATTGTCGCGGACCAGCATTCCAATCGTATTTTTACCCTGACCGGGAAAGAAGGTCAGCGACCAGTAAAGCGGATAAAAGCTGATCGGATCGGATGTAACATCCGTACCCAAAGCAGAAGCATCAAGTAACACATTCTTACCGGCATTCAGTTGTTTTTCGGTTTCAGCGTCAAAACGGTCCATCACATACACATCCCCCTGTTCAATAGGTTGTTTAGCAGGATAAACCCATATACTCCAGGTATTCTTTATCGGACGCTCAGCCAGACCAACTTCGATCGTTAGCTTGGAGGCCTTGTTGACAGCAGTTAGTTTACTTTGTATTACACCTATCTTGTCAGACGTAGCCTGTTTAAATAATTGAGATGGGAAAATACCCCGGTCAATTACATTTCCCAATTCATCCTTTATTTTCCAATAAACAGCATCGGTAATGTCATAGTCTCCATAATGAGCCAACTGAACAGTAGCCTTAAATGCTTCATCATTTTTCCACACAAATTTCGGCAAACGGAGCAATGGTACAATGGTGTCGTGATGCGAACGGAATTGTTCGGGCGTAGTAATTCCCTTGCTGTCGTAAAAAACATCCAACCATCCAACCAATGCCTCACCCTGTCCCTGATAATCCTGCATGCTTAACAATTGAATCCCTGCACAAGAAGGCGTCCGTAAAAAAGATTCGATCTCATACTTATACATGATTTGGTTTAATGCACCGGAAGCACGCACAAAATCCTCATTTTGTTCTTCCAGCTTATTCTTTTGGGCCTGCAACCGGAACTCTTCCAAATTACGGGCTTTTAGAACACCTGTATATTTTTTTATTTCACTCCAGCGCGGATATACCGGCCATTGCCCTATTTCGTGTGAAAGAACCGGAATGGTTGATTTGGAATATACCTCTTCAAAATCCCAATCCAGCGATGCTCCACCTTTTATACCACGCGTTCCTCCTAACTTATCTATATAATGTGTGGCCATGTATTGGTCAGTCGGCATTATCTTGCGGGCTGTTGATGCGGCATAAAGCCGGCGATTATCGGAATCATGGTATTTTTTCATCCACTTCTCCATCACATCAAAATCGGAATTACCCAGTTCATTACCAATACACATCATAACAAACGAGGGATTGTTTCCATAAGCCTGAACCATGCGCTCCAATTCCTTCTGCACATAGATATCACCTGTCGGATTCTTTCCTAAGCCTTGCGGATACCCTTTGGTTTCCATTTCCGGACGATCAGCCGGACCACTCATCCACCAGTCAATCCAGATTGTTTCGGCCTGAATATAGATTCCGATACGGTTGGCCGCAATAAAAGCGGCTTCAGGAGGGCACCACGAGTGAAAACGTACATGATTTAAACCATACGATTTGTAAATTCTGAATATCTTTTCCCAATCCTCTACTTTACAAGATGGATATCCCGTAAGAGGGAAATGTACACAATCCAGATTTCCACGAAGAAAAACCGGTTTCCCATTCAACAGAATCTTTGAGTTTGAAGCAGACACCTCCCAGAATCCAAATTCTATTTCCTTACTGTCTCGTACCTTATCCTTATCAACTATCTCCATTTTCAGGATATACAGATTGGGTGAAATGTCGTTCCACAAACGGATAGACTTGGGCATTTCCGCTTTATATTCCAGCAGGTTCCGTCCCTTTTCCATCTTATAAGGAACCGACTCACTATAAATTAATTCGCCACTTTGGCGATCCATTAGCTTATATTGCAATGAAACAGAAACCCTCTTTCCGGACTCATTGAATAAAGTATCTTTAATAGTCAGAATACACGGATTCACTTTGGTAAACAGCTGTGGGTTACCCAGACGAATCTTATCTTTGGCAACCAGACGAATCTTTCCAACAGCTCCATTCCAGATACTTTGCGTATACTCCGTATAGGCATGGCCTTTATCTCCAATATTATAAATGGTATCATTGTTAATGCGAATAGAAAGCGTATGCTTCCCCGGAGATAAAAAGCCCAAATCGTGCAAGTGAGGAGAATTAAGGGCATCCTGAACAGACACCTTTTTCCCGTCAACAAAAACTTTCGATTGCCAGATAACCCGTTCCAATTCAAGATAAACTCTTTTAGAAGCCCAATTTCCGGGTATCACAATTTCTTGCTGATACCAAGCCGGACCATAGTATTTGTAGGCGCGGGTAAGAATACCAAAATCAGAACCTGTAGTTTTAAAACCATAATGCCCCTCATCTGTAGTACCGGGTAAATAAATCTGTTGGCTAAAATGATTATTTTGCCAATTATTCTTTTCTCCTTCGTCGAGCGAATCCAGTTTAAAACTCCATGCCCCAGCCAGAGAAAGCGACTCCTGAGCTTGGGCTGAAGTAAATCCTATCAACAAGAAGAAAAGAATAATCAATTTCATTTCTAATCGAATCATAATATTATATTAATTAAATAGGTTATTGCTTGTTTTGATATTATTAAATAAAAAGTGAGCAATATGATTACTATCCAAATTTAAAAGTTCGGAAAAATATTCAATAGCCTTTTCCCTGTTACCTAATCCCAAATACCCCAGGCCCATAAGATAATAACAATGGATACGGTTTTTCTTGGTCATATCGTCGTCCCATATTTGCAAATCGGGCAGAGAAACAGCAAAGTAATCCATTTTAAATTCGTCATACAAATGCTTTTCACCATAGGAGATAAGATTATTGAAACGGCTACGAGCCTCAATTACCCTATTCAGCTTCATCAAGGCCAGTCCCTGATAGAATATCTTATCGGGTTTCTGATCATTATAATATATCGCTGCGGCCGGCTGACTATTTCCGGTACTTGCTTTGAGGAATAAAACGGAAGCTTCTTCTTTACGGTTCAGCCCTTCCATAACACAGCCTTTATAATAGTCAAAATCATTCTCCTGAGCACCATGCAATTTACCTTCACCCAAATTAGGGGGATAAATATAACATTGATCAATTAACACCAATGCCTCTTCATATTTGTTTTCAGCAATGTATTTCTTTACCAATTCAATGCGTGCCAACTGATATTGTGCCGGAACTTTTCCTTCGCCTCCCTCCCAGGGATGGAACTTGCGTGCATCAATTAACTGAATAGCCTCTTCATATTGTCCAAGTTGGTTCAACAAAGTGACATACTCCAGATAAAGATCATCACGACGAAATGCAGTATCCTTATATTTATTTAGAAAAGATAAGCGGTCCGCGTGCGGTCTGTTCAAGCGTTTATACAGTTGATCCAGCTCCATTAAGATACGTGCATCCAATGTGTCTAGCTGAAAAGCCTTTTCCAAAAGAATTACAGCCTCATTTATTTTTGACAGTTTATTAAAATAGGCCAATGACAAATTACGAAGCACTGTGGGGAAAGAAGCATCCTGTTTAACCGACTTTTCCCATGCCTCGATAGCCTCCGGATACTGACGTTTATCGTACCACAAATTACCTAAATAATACAAAGCTTTAGGCGTCGATTGAGAAGTAGAAATAACTGTTTGCAAAGCCAGAATCGCTTCTAATCGATTTGGGAAGAAACACCCCGGATCTTGCTTCTCGGCCTCTTGTATCGAGAGTGTCAACTCCTCAGTAAGATTCAGTTTAGCCAGGAACCAACTCTTGTAATAATACATAATTGCATTCAGATTGGATACCAACGAAATAGCAACATCAGCCACTTGCAACGCTTCCGTCCAACAACCGGCATTGGCATAATCAAGGGCCAATTCTTCATAATTATGCGACTCGCCACGCATCAGCTTGTTTAATATCTGCAGATCTTCTTCCTTTTCAGTGATGAGGTATCTTTCAAAAAGACAACCGAAATTAAAGGGATCAAGCTCCAAGGAATCTTTGATCAACGACAAAGCATCCGATGAGCGTCCAAGGTGACGCAGAATAAGCGTCTTTAAATGGCGTGCGCGATGATTATGCCAGTTCCGAATCAGTGATTTGTCAATTTCACAAAGCGCATCTGTCCACTCACTTTTCGAAACCGAAAGCTGAGCCAACGAATAATATCCGGCATCTTGCCAAGCTGCATTCCAGCAAGCTTTATAAAAAAACTCGTACGCCTCATCGTCTTTTCCTTGAAATTTAAGAGATAAGCCTAAGTTATATAACGGCTCACCATCATACGGATTAGGGTTACGTTCGGTAAGTGTTTTTACCGCCCGGCGCAGAAATGGTTCCGCTTTTGCAAACTGACCTTTACGGATAAGAAAAAGTCCCATGGCGTTATTATTGCGAACATCTCCCGCATCCCGGCGAAGCGCCTCTTTATAGTAATCGGTCGCTTTATAAGTTGCGTGACGGTATTGCTCCAGATGAAGTCCAGTAAGGTAAAGTTGTTCCGTAGACTGAACATCCGAAGGATCCAAAGCAGGTTTTGCTGGATCAGGAATTTCCTTAATGGCATCCGGCTCGGGCAACCACGAAAGTAATAATTTACCGGAAGAAGCATAGATATACACTTCTGATTTTGAGACATCTGCAACCTTAACTTCCGATTCAAAAACAGCCTCCGGAGATAAATCGGCCATACGGTCGAAACAAACTTCACCCTCACACTTTACCACCATCCTGATTTGTTTTTGCCGTGACGTGGCAAATACTTTCAACAAGGCAGTTTTACCAGCTGCATCCAGATTCATCAGCAAATCGGCTGTTGCATTTTTTATAACACCCAATTCCCGGTAGGGCATGAAATATTGAGTAAATGTCTTCTCTTCGTAAGGTTGAAGCCACGAAAAGTCGGGTTGGTTATCGGTAAAAACACCCGTCATCAATTCAATATACGGACCATCCTCATCGGTAAGGTTACGATCCCATGCCTGACCAAAATCACTGTTTCCCCACGTCCACTGTTTCTTTCCGGGAGACACATGGTGATTGGCCACATGAAGAACACCCGCCTTCGTGTCATTCTCGTATCCACCCACAAAGTCATATTTAGATTTTATGGCCATATAAGAAGTGGGAACCGGGATATTCTTGTAGCGTGAAATATCCACACCTGCCGAATAATCCATTTTATAGTAAGTTCCGGTTGCTATCGGATATTTTGACACATCCCTTTTTCCATGATCAAAAACCGCGTTCACATCAGCCGGGAATACGGACTGATAGTGTTCATTTACTGATACGGCTGGATTTGCCCACCAAAGGAATGTTTGTGGAACCGGAGTAGGATTGTACAATTTCCCTTGTATCTCCAGAACCGCCCGACCGGGCCGCAGGGTAAAGCCAGCCATTCCCTTCTGATGAAACATCCGTTCCTGTTCACTTACCCAAACAGTTGCACTACCGTCTTCATTCTTTTCAATGGAGAAATCTATCGGCAAGAAAGTACTTGGCCGGTGATGCTGAGGCCAGTTAAACTCAATCCCCCCCGAAATCCAGGGACCGGTAAGGCCAACCAATGCCGGTTTAATTACCTGATTGTAGTATATGAAGTGACGCTCTTTTATTTTATCATAAGCCATCTGTACCCTTCCTCCCAATTCCGGGAGAATCATAACCTTGATATATTCATTTTCAAGATATACAGCATGGTACTTTTTATCAGCGCATGTATCTTCTATCTTTTCAATTACCGGATATGGATATACAACACCACTGCTGCCCTGATACACCCTGTTTTCTAAAAACATAGGATTTTTCTCAGGCTTACCAATTCCATAGGTAGGAAGAAAAATATCTTCTTCCCAAACGTTTACATGATTGCACATAAAGAGAATATGTTTATTTTGTTAATTCATTTTCAATTTGTTCAAGGCTTTTTCCTTTCGTTTCGGGAAGATGTAATTTTATAAACAGGAATCCCGCCAAACAAATTCCACCGTAAATCCAGAATGTACCTGCGGCTCCCAACATTTCGTTAAACAAGGGGAATGTATAGGTGAGTATAAAACAGGCAACCCAAAGAAAGAAAGTAGACAGAGCCATGGCTGCACCACGTATTTTAACGGGAAATATTTCGGAGAGAACCACCCATACAACCGGAGCAAGAGACATGGCGTAACAGGCGATTGCCATAACAACCAACAATAACATGGGCCATCCGCTTACTCCCAGAAAGTAACAAGTTCCCAGCAAGGCATATATCAATGCCAGACCCATTGATCCAACAAACATCAGTGCCCTTCGTCCCCATTTGTCGACTGTATAAATGGCAACAAAAGTGAAAATAAGATTTGTAACTCCGGTAACAACTATATTCATTAATACATCGGAGACAGCATAACCTGCGGCCGAAAATATTTCGTGTGCGTAGTTAAAAATCACATTTATCCCGCACCATTGCTGGAAGACAGCCAGCACCACTCCTATAATCAATACTTTGCGAACACCTGGCTGCATTAAGGCTCGCCAATTTACCTGACTTTCTACACCGGAAACGATTTGCATATCGGCCAGCGCGTTTTGTGCATACGCCGACCCTCCAATGTGTGTAAAAACCTTCAGGGCAGACTGTTCCATCCCATTAACGGCAAGCCAGCGCGGACTTTCGGGAATCGTAAACGAAAGGACAAAAAACAAACCAGCAGGAATCAGCCCCGCCCAAAACATCCAGCGCCATGCCTGTTCAATACTTTCGGGAGTCAACGTTTCGCTTCCTTGGGTAAAATATTCGCCAATCTGCCAGTTTACCAACTGAGCAGCCAAAATACCTATCACGATTGTTAATTGATTCAGAGATACAAATTTCCCTCTTACTGATGCAGGGGAAACTTCGGCAATGTAAATTGGGGATATATTTGAAGCAATGCCTATACCGAATCCTCCTAAAATGCGGTATATAACAAACCAGGTAAAGCTATTTACAGCACCTGTACCTATAGCCGATGCGACGAACAATGCCGAAGCCAATATCAACATCTTTTTCCGACCATAACGGTCGCTCCAGGCTCCGGCAAGCAAAGCTCCCACCAAACAGCCTATTAACGCGCTGCTCATAGCCCATCCGCGAAGAGCAGCCGATCCTTCCAGATCGAAAAAAGGTTCATAGAAAATTTTAGCTCCGCCAATCACCACCCAGTCATAACCGAAGAGCAGCCCTCCCATAGCAGAGACCAAGCTGATAAGTAAAAGATAAACCGTGTTTGTTTGTTTCATGATATAAAAAAAGATAAATAAGATTTCACATTGCAAAGGAACTTCAAAAGGCAGTTGGAATAAATAGATAAAAATAATAAAAGATGGATAATATTATGATTTATCTAATATTCATAATAAAACTATTACAAATAAAAATTACATTTGCATCACTTATAATCAACCAGAT
>WARQ01001131.1_pt1 | contig 89411 bp, 69 predicted proteins | sample 4769161 | NCBI WGS metagenome assembly WARQ01 (sample SAMN08893024, study PRJNA449175) | gut metagenome | isolation source: rumen sample fed with dry roughage | host: buffalo | place: India: Nagpur | collected 2016 | reverse complement strand
CTGTGCATTGTAAGGGGATACGCGGACCAGACGGTGTACGCCGTTCTCGCTTTTCAGATAGCCGTAGACCATCTCGCCTTCCACCTGCATGGTTACGGTCTTGATGCCGGCCTCGTCGCCATCCTGCCAGTTGGTGATGGTTACCTTGTAGCCTTTGCTTTCGCACCAGCGTTGGTACATACGGCATAGCATGGAAGCCCAGTCCTGACTTTCGGTTCCGCCTGCGCCTGCATTGATTTTAAGTACCGCTCCCAAGCGGTCTTCTTCCAGGCGAAGCATGTTTTTAAGTTCCAGGTTCTCAACCAGCTCGAGGGAGGTGGCATAGGCCTGGTCTACCTCTTGTTCGGTTGACAGTTCTTCCTTATAAAAATCGTAGGTGAGCTGGAGTTCTTCGCATGCGGTGTGCATCTCGTTATACAGCTCTATCCATTTTTTAATCTCTTTTACCTTCTTCATCTGTTCTTCCGCCCGTTTGGCGTCTTCCCAGAATCCGGGATCTTGCGTACGAAGTTCTTCTTCTTCTAGTTGAATGGTCTTGGCATCAATGTCAAAGATACCCCCTCAGCGCCAGATCGCGCTCCAACACGTTGTGTAGTTGGTCTGATGTAATCATGTTTATCTGTTCTAATTAATATTTGGGTGCAAAGGTACGAAAAAAGACGATTACTCCTGATACATTGCCTCGATTTGAGCCGCATACTTTTCACCGATTACGCGTCTGCGTAGTTTCAGCGTGTCGGTAAGTTCCTTTCCTTCCATCGTGAAGGGTTCGGCCAACAGGGTGAATTTCTTGATCTTTTCGTAGGAGGCCAGGTTGCGCTGGTGTTCTTCCACACGTGATTCGATCAGACGGATGATCTCCGGATTGGCTACCAGCTCTTCCCTGCTCTCGAAGCCGATGCCTTTTTGATAGGCATATGCTTCCACCATAGGGAAATTGGGGATGATAAGCGCGCTCACGAATTTCCGCTCGTCGCCGATCACGGCTATTTGTTCGATGTATTTGTCGCTGCTGAGAAGCATCTCGATGGCCTGCGGAGCAATGTATTTACCGTTGGATGTTTTGTACAGGTCTTTGATACGTTCGGTAAAATAGAGTACGTCGCCTTCCAGACGGCCGGCATCGCCGGTGCGGAACCATCCGTCGGGCGTGAAGGATTGTGCGTTGGCTTCGGGCTTATTATAGTATCCGGCCGTAACGGTCTTGCCCTTCACGAGTATTTCGTTGTTGGATGGATCGATCTTTACTTCCACATCGGGCATGATGGTTCCGATGGAGCCCATGATAAAGCCTGTTTCAGGATAGAAACATACGGTTGCAGTGGTTTCGCTGAGTCCGTATCCGTAACGGATGTGGATGTCTACCGACTGAAGGAAGATGTTCACTTCGTCCGACAGCGGGGCGCCGGCTACGGGGAACAGCTTGCCGCGTTCGAGTCCCAATACGCGCTTAAGCATGGCGTAGATGGTTTTCTGATAGAACCTGAACTTGGTTTCAAGCATGAATGGGGCTTTGATCCCTTTGTTTTTGTATTCCAGGTTATAGAGTCTGCCTGTTTCGATGGCATCCAGGAAAATCTTTTTGAGGGCCGAAGGCGAATTGTTTATCTTATCCTGCACACCTACGTATACCTTTTCCCAGAACCGGGGTACGTTACACATCAGGGTAGGGTGTATCTCGGGAAGTGTTTTTTGAATCATCTTCGGATCGTTGTTGATGGCGATCTTCACCCCTTTGTGAATACAGAAGGCTACCCATGCTTTTTCGAAGATGTGGGTGAGCGGCAGAAAGCACATGGAGGTGTCTTTGTCGTTTACTTCGGGCAGGCGCAGGGTGTGGATATGCATGGCCTTCATGAAGTTGGAGTGGTGCAGCATAACGCCTTTGGGCTCGCCGGTGGTGCCGGAGGTATATACAATGGTAGCCAGATCGTCTTCCGATGCCTCCTTCATACGTACCTTCACAGTCGATTCCGCATGGGTGTTGTTGCCCAAACGCAGAAAGTCGTCGAAGTATACCGATGTTTTATCTTCCGGATTTAGCTTTACGCTGGAGTCGAACACGACCAACCGGGTAAGAACCGCCGATTTTTGTTGTACTTTGAAGGCGTTGTTGTATTGTAACTGTTCGCCAACAAACAATGTGTGGATTTGTGCGTCGTTCACAATGTAGTCTATCTGAGCCGGCGAACTGGTTGCGTAGAGCGGGATGGGTACTGCCCGGTTTGCGTAGGCTCCGTAATCAGTATACAGGCATTGTTGCATGTTCTGCGAATATACGCCGATGTTTTCTTGAACGCCTATGCCGAATTCCGCCATGGCTTCGGCGGTTAGCATAACTTTGTCAGCAAACTCCCTCCAGGATATCTTGAGCCATTTCCCGGTTTCGTTATTTCTGTACTTTAATGCAATGCGTGACCCGTACTTGTCGGCCTGACGGTGTACTAATTCGGCAAAATGATAGTAAGACATAATCCTTTATTTTGAATTGAATATACAAAAGTAAGCTTTTCATTGGATAATGAGTAGGTAGATACTATTATTTTACACAAAAAGGACGTTTATGTGCAATAGTGCTGTTATATTTGGCTTTTTACGGGTAATATTTGATTCTTTTGTGTGAACAAATGTGAAATATATTGTAAAAAATAAAATTATTTGAAAATATATGGTAGTATGTATTGCATAGTACAATAGCAATGCATATATTTGTGGCATAAAACAGAAAACAATGAATGCAGAAAACGTAAAATCACAAATGAGGAAGGGTACTTTGGAGTATTGTATACTCCTTCTCCTCAGCAAGGAGCCTGCTTATACATCTGATATTATTCAGAAATTACAGGAGGCAAGATTGATTGTTGTTGAAGGCACTTTGTATCCGTTGCTTACCCGGCTGAAAAATAGTGAGCTGCTAGGTTATCAATGGATTGAATCAACGCAAGGCCCGCCACGAAAATATTATCAGTTGACGGAAAAGGGACAACTTTTTTTAGGTGAACTGGAAAATGCATGGGAGGAGCTGAATAATACAATAAACCACATTAGAAACAATTAATAATTACCAAAATGAAGAAAACGCTTACCGTTAATCTGGGAGGAACCGTATTTCATATAGACGAAGATGCCTACCAGCTTTTAGAAAAATATTTGTCTAACCTCCGCGTACATTTTAAGAAGGAGGAGGGTTCTGACGAAATTATGAATGATTTTGAAATGAGAATCTCCGAATTGCTTGGTGAACGCGTTAAGTTGGGCTTCGAAGTGATTACGATAGAACATGTGGAAGAGGTGATCAAACGCATGGGAAAACCGGAGGAGATTTTTGATACTGAAGGAGAAAAGGATTTTGCATCGGAAGAGGGAAAAACTCATACTACGTCTACAGGTAGAAAGCGTTTTTACCGCGACCCGGATGATAAGATATTGGGTGGTGTTGCCGGTGGTTTTGCTGCCTACATGGATTGGGATCCCAGCGCTGTACGTATCGGTTTGTTTGTTCTCTGCTTTTTCTGGGGGGTTATGATTCCGATCTACTTTATTCTTTGGCTGATTATTCCGCAGGCACGCACGGCAGCCGAGAAACTTGAAATGAGAGGCGAAAGGGTGACGATCGAAAATATTGGAAAGACTGTAACCGATGGGTTCGAGAAGGTGTCTAACAATGTAAATGATTATGTGAACTCCGGTAAGCCGCGGACAACCCTGCAAAAACTGGCGGATGCTTTCGTTACGGTTGTAGGTGCTTTGGTGAAGGTTGCGCTGATCTTACTGGCAATCATTGTAATACCGCCGCTGTTGCTGGCTCTGTTTATTTTTGTTGTTGTTGCTTTTGCTTTGATTTTTGGAGGTGGATTCGGTATCTTGTATCACCTGATGCCGATGGCCGACTGGGGTACTATCCAGGCCTATCCGGAATCTGCACTGATCGGCGCGAGCGTTGCAATGTTTGTTTTGATTGCCATTCCTGTTGTTTCACTTCTGTACGCATTGTGCAGTGCGGTGTTTAAATTCAAACCGATGCCTGCCGTACTTAAATGGACGTTCTTAATCCTCTGGATTATTGCAGCAATAGGCTTTATTTCAATAGGATGGACTTTTGGCTGGCCTGATTTCTATCAGATGACTAGCTGGCCAGTTAACTGGAATTCTGTAAGTATTTCTCTTTGGTAATAGTTTTTAATGTATGTGTGTTTAAAAAAGAAGGCCGCTCTGTCTCAGAGGGGCCTTTCTTGTAAGGTTAACAAATTAATGAGTAAAAACCACTAATGAATTAAAAATAAATTGTTCGGTGCATATTTTTTATATACGTTTTCCGAACAAGTGGCAAATATAAACATTCTTTGTTATTAAGCACAGTAAAACCCGAAACTTAAACTAAGTTAGTCTTCAAAAAGTTGATATTGAATGGATTTGTGCCCGTAACGGGCCGGCGGAAAGAATAAATGCCAATGAAAGTGTACACTTTTCATTGGCATTTACATTGATTATGAATCTGGCCCGGTTTTATAGAGCCATCCATAATCTGAGATGGGTCAAATAAATTCTTTTCTGATCTTTTCGGCAACAGCGGCCAGCTCATCAGAAGTTACGGTCAGTTTCGTTTTTCCAAAATAGATGTCGGATTCCTTGTTTATAGGAACCAGGTGGATGTGTGCATGCGGTACTTCAAGCCCGATGACACTAAGTCCCACTCTTTTACATTCGATAGCCTGCTCGATGGCTTTGGCTACTCTCTTGGCAAATAGAATCATGGCGCCAAGTTCGTTATCGTTCAGGTCGAATATGTAATCCACCTCTTTTTTGGGGATTACCAGCGTGTGTCCATGAACCAGCGGGTTGATGTCCAGAAAGGCAAAGAAGTTATCGTCTTCCGCCACTTTATGACATGGGATTTCTCCTGCCACAATCTTGCTGAATATTGTTGCCATGATTTATAAAGTTAAATAGAGATTTCTTCAACCTGATAACTAACAATACCGGATGGTACCTTGATATCTACTACATCGCCCACCTTTTTACCCATCAAGCCTTTGGCAATGGGAGTGCTTACCGCAATTTTGTTTTCGCGCAGATTCGCTTCAGAGTCGGATACCAACGTATAGCTCATAACCATGTTATTCTTTACGTTTTTGATTTTTACCTTACTCATGATTTGTACCACGTCGCTTCTTAATTGCGACTCGTCTATCAGTCGAGCATTGGCAATAAGCCCTTTCAATTGCGCAATTTTAGCTTCCAGAATTCCCTGAGCCTCTTTGGCGGCATCGTATTCTGCATTTTCGGAAAGGTCTCCCTTGTCTCTTGCTTCGGCAATTTGATGGGATATTTCCGGACGCTTAACGGTTTCCAACAGATTTATTTCTGCTAAAATCTTGTTGTAACCTTCCTCTGTCATATAACTAACAGCCATACTAAATCCTCCTAATTTTTTCTTATTATATAAATATTGAATGCTACATAAAAAAAGAATCCCGACCAACGGTATGGCCGGAACTCATTGTCTTATTTTTACCCTACAAAGGTAGGTCTTCTTTTTTGAAGAAGCAAATTTAAAGATGTGCTTTAAAACATAAATTTCTGAAACAGAGGATAAAAAGTCTTACAGAAGGCCTTTTATCGATGCTTCCAACGTGCCGATATTCTCCACACGTTTAACCAGATTGCCGTTTTTGTCCAGAATGAACAGGGCCGGTAATTGTTTTACGTTGTAGAGTGCTGCCGCCTGTGAATAAACGGATTGCGGATCGCGTACACACATCCACGGCAGGTTTGAAGCTGCGTTTTTCCAGAAGTGGGCATCGGAGTCGAGCGAGATCTGATAGATTTCCAATCCGCTGCTGTGGTGGTTGGTATAGATCTTACCTAATTCCATGTTCAAAGCGGGCGACCATTCTGCCTGGTAGGCGGTAAAGTTTACCAATACCACTTTGCCTTTGGCCAGATCAGACAGTTTCGACATCTCTCCGGTGATAGTGGGTAATTCGATATCGAGGAAGCTTACCTCTTCTGTCTTGATGTTGTCGAAGTTGATAGGACGCTGACCACGCAATACTTTGATGGATTGCAACGCCAGGTTGTGTAAATGCTTTGATCTGGGGCTTTCCGGATAGTAGTGGTCATAGCTTGTAGCTACTGCTCCGTAAGCTCTCGAGTCTGCCTTGTCGTACAGGTCGAAGAACAGTAATCCGTCTATCTGCTGGAAAAGAGCGAAATAGGCTGCGGCCGACATGGGGGCAGAGAAGATATACTTTTTAGCAACGGTCTTATAGGCTTCTGCAGCTTCAAGTACTTTGGTTCTGTATGTGGAGTCTGCAATCTCTTTGGCTCCATAGGCCTTGCGGAGCTTGCTGATTTCCATGTTGGCATCCAGCTGGGCAAGGGTGATGTCTTTGATGGCTTTACAGCTTTCGGAACCTTCCACCGTGTAAGAGGTGGCAAACGTACCGGCGTCTGCAATTAATTTGACAGTTTCGGTCGAGTCGATGGCTACGTTGATAAACTGTTTGTTCAACCGTAGGCGATAGAACTCCGGATAAGGGGTGGCCTTTCGCTGGAATTTGAATTTTCCGTCTGCAGAAAGTTTTGCCGAATCAAGTGTTGCAACCGCCGAGATACCTACATTCTCGAAGTAGATGGTCTCTCCGTCTGCACCTGATACAATTCCCTTGACGGTGAATTCATTCGACTTGCTGCAACCTGCTAAGAGTACGAGCAACAGGGTAAATGCCGAAAGCAGCTGTGTGGATATTTTTTTCATTATATTCTTACTGTCATTTTAATTTTGCTGCAAATATACATTAATTTGCAATTGATGTACTAAAAAACCTTCTTTCTTCCTTTTTTTTTCTTTAAAATGGTTATTTTGCCCGTTATTTCTTTTCATTTTCACATAATTAGAGGTAAACTTTCATTACCTTTGCCCCAATTTAAGAGATTAGAAAAAAAAGAAAGAAGATTATGCTTAATCCAATTAACAAGACGATCGAATTAGGTGATGGAAGAACCATTACCATCGAGACCGGGAAATTGGCGAAACAGGCGGATGGTTCGGTAACTGTCCGTATGGGCAATACCGTATTGCTTGCAACTGTTTGTGCTGCCAAAGACGCAAATCCCGGGGTTGACTTTATGCCTTTGCAGGTTGAATACAAAGAAAAGTTCTCTGCATTCGGCAGATTTCCAGGAGGTTTTACAAAAAGAGAAGGAAAGGCTTCGGATTACGAAATCCTGACCTCACGTTTAGTTGACCGTGCGCTTCGTCCTCTATTTCCGGATGATTATCATGCTGAAGTTTTTGTAAATATAATATTGTTTTCTGCTGACGGTGAAGATATGCCGGATGCATTGGCCGGTCTGGCCGCTTCTGCTGCTCTGGCGGTTTCCGATATTCCTTTCAACGGTCCGATTTCGGAAGTACGTGTTGCCAGATTGAACGGCGAATTTATTGTAAATCCTACTTTTGCACAACTCGAAAAAGCTGATATTGATATCATGGTGGCTGCCACCCTGGATAATATCATGATGGTGGAAGGCGAGATGAAAGAGGTTCAGGAGTCTGAAATGCTTGAAGCAATCCGCGTTGCACACGATGCAATCAAGGTACATTGCCAGGCTCAGCTCGATCTTTCTGCTGCTGTGGGTAAATTGGAAAAAAGAGCCTATTGCCATGAAGTGAATGATGAAGAACTTCGTAAAGATATTCATGACAAGTGTTATGCCAAGGCTTATGCCGTAGCTACATCGGGTACCGACAAGCACCAGCGTGCTGAGGCTTTCGACGCGATCGTTGAAGAATACAAAGCTTCTCTTTCTGAAGAAGATTTAGCTGCTAAGGCAGAAATGATAGGCCGTTATTATCATGATGTTGAAAAAGAGGCTATGCGTCGTGCTATTCTGGACGAAGGCAAGCGTCTTGACGGTCGTAAGACTACCGAAATCCGTCCTATCTGGTCGGAGGTGGATTGTCTTCCTGGCCCTCACGGTTCGGCCGTATTCACCCGTGGAGAAACTCAGTCGCTTACAACAGTTACGTTGGGTACAAAATCTGACGAGAAAATGATTGACGACGTGTTGAATCATGGAAAAGAGAGATTCCTTTTACATTATAACTTCCCTCCGTTCTCTACCGGTGAGGCCAGAGCAAGCCGCGGTGTAGGACGTCGTGAAGTAGGACATGGTAACCTGGCTCACCGTGCCCTGAAGGGTATGTTGCCTGCCGATTATCCTTATGTAGTACGTGTTATTTCTGATATTCTGGAATCCAACGGTTCTTCTTCCATGGCTACTGTTTGTGCAGGTACGCTTGCATTGATGGATGCCGGTGTGAAGATCAAAAAGCCGGTTTCGGGTATCGCTATGGGTCTTATCTCAGAAAATAAAGGTAAGAATTATGCAATTCTTTCTGATATCCTGGGCGACGAAGATCATTTAGGTGATATGGACTTCAAGGTGACAGGTACCCGCGATGGTATTACTGCCACTCAGATGGATATCAAGGTTGACGGACTTTCTTTTGAAATTCTTGAAAATGCATTGGCTCAGGCTAAAGCCGGCCGTCTGCATATTTTAGGTAAGATTGAAGAGACAATGTCTGAACCTCGTGAAGACCTGAAGCCGCATGCTCCTCGTATTGAGACCATGATCATTGCCAAAGAATTTATCGGTGCCGTAATTGGCCCGGGTGGTAAGATTATTCAGGGAATTCAGGAGAAGACCGGTGCTACAATCGCAATCGAAGAGGTTGACGGTGCTGGCCGTATTGAGATTTCAGGAACAAACAAAGCTTGTATAGATGCTGCAATTGCTACCATCAAGGGTATTGTTTCCGTTCCGGAAGTAAACGAAGTTTATCAGGGTAAGATTTCTTCAATCATGCCTTACGGTGCATTTGTTGAATTCCTTCCGGGAAAAGATGGATTGCTTCATATTTCGGAGATCGACTGGAAACGGTTGGAAACTGTAGAAGAAGCTGGTTTGAAAGAGGGTGACACAATTGAAGTGAAGTTGGTAGATATCGATCAGAAAACCGGTAAATTCAAACTTTCACGCAAGGTATTGCTTCCCCGCCCTGAAGGTATGGAAGAACGTGCTCCCCGTGCAGAACGTGGTCCACGTCCGGAAAGAGGTCCGCGTCCAGAGCGTGGTAACCGTGATTAAGTAATTTATTACATTAATATAAAAAGCCCCGACAGTATCTGCTGCCGGGGCTTTTTTGTAAAAGATAAAAAAAACCGGTACTCCGTTGGATGGAGTACCGGTCTGTATATTTAAATAAGGTATGCTTATTTACTTAGGATGCACATCGGTTTCAGTTGTTTGAAGAAGTCGTTTCCTTTATCATCCACAAGAATGAATGCGGGGAAGTTTTCTACTTCAATTTTCCAGATGGCTTCCATACCCAGTTCCGGATATTCAAGGCATTCAACCTTCTTGATGCTTTCCTGAGCAAGGATAGCTGCCGGTCCGCCGATGCTTCCCAGATAGAATCCTCCGTACTTGTGACAAGCATCGGTTACCTGCTGACTGCGGTTACCTTTGGCGATCATGATCATGCTGCCACCCTGCGACTGGAACAGGTCTACATAAGAGTCCATACGGCCGGCAGTTGTGGGACCGAAGGAGCCAGATGCCATACCGGTAGGTGTTTTAGCCGGACCAGCATAGTAGATGGGGTGATCTTTGATATACTGAGGTAATCCCAGACCGGCATCGATTCTCTCTTTAAGTTTAGCATGTGCGATATCGCGGCCTACTACGATTGTACCGTTCAATGACAAACGGGTCGAAACAGGATATTTGCTAAGTTCTTTCAGAATATCGGCCATCGGTTGATTCAAGTCGATCTGAACGGCTTCTCCTTCGCCGGCACGACGTAATTCTTCCGGAATGAAACGGGCCGGATTTGTTTCCATCTTTTCAATCCAGATACCGTCTTTGTTGATTTTAGCCTTAATGTTACGGTCGGCCGAACAAGAAACACCCATACCTACCGGACAAGAAGCTCCGTGTCTGGGCAGACGGATGATGCGAACGTCGTGAGCAAAATACTTGCCGCCGAACTGAGCGCCTAGACCCATCTTCTGAGACTCCAGCAAAACCTCTTTTTCAAGTTCGATGTCGCGGAATGCCTGACCACCTTCGTTTCCTGAAGTAGGGAGGTTGTCGTAATATTTAGCAGAAGCCAATTTAACTGTTTTCAGGTTTACCTCTGCCGAAGTACCTCCGATAACAAATGCAATGTGATATGGAGGGCAGGCAGCTGTACCTAATGTCTTCATCTTCTCAACCAGGAATTTAACCAGGGATGTTGGATTCAACAACGCTTTGGTTTCCTGATACAGGTAGGTTTTGTTGGCAGAACCACCACCCTTTGCTATACAAAGGAATTTGTATTCGTTACCCTGTACTGAATAAAGGTCGATCTGAGCAGGAAGGTTACAGCCTGTGTTGATTTCCTTATACATATCCAGCGCTACGTTCTGCGAATAACGAAGGTTTTCTTCTGTGTAGGTTTTATATACTCCTAAGGACAGGGCCTCTTCGTCGCAGCCATCGGTCCAGACCTGCTGACCTTTTTTACCCATGATGATAGCTGTACCTGTATCCTGACAGGTGGGAAGCTGACCTTTAGCCGAAACTTCCGAGTTGCGAAGGAAAGTTAGCGCAACAAACTTGTCGTTCTCGCTGGCTTCAGGATCCGATAAAATCTTAGCGACCTGTTCCTGGTGTTCAGTGCGGAGAAGGAAAGATGCATCACGAAAAGCTGCGTTCGCTAATTTGGTAAGTCCTTCGGCTTCTACTTTAAGGATTTCTTTTCCCTCAAATTCACTTACAGAAACATGTTCTTTTGTAAGCAGATAATACTCCGTTTTGTCTTTTCCCATGGGAAAAGGCTCTTGATACTTAAAAGGAGGTGTTGCCATATCTATACTATTTTTAATATAATGATGTTTCGATATTATCCCACAAATGTACAGAATAAATCCATACAGATTACAGCCCTAATCCCTAAAAGAACTTAAGTGACGTATAACCTGCAGATAGTTTATTTTACAATACGACCTTAAGTCTTTCAATCAGTTCGTTTCCGAGGGCCTCTTTTTTTACGATATGATCTTTTACAGCCAATACAAATGGATTGTTCTCGAAGTCGCCCCGTACGCCTTCAAAGTCTTTCATCTTCTCGGTTGCCGATCCGTCTACTCCGAATCCGATCTTGGACGTAAGTGAAAACTCTTTCTTTGCATCGGCATACAATAGCTCGTCGAGGGATACGACCGACTCTTTCCATATTTCAGTGAGTGCAATCAATTCCTTTGCAGTGATTGTTTGCAGGTTGACTCCGTAAACCGATTCTATCATATCGTACGCCCAGGTCCACTCCATTTCATAATAATGCTTCTGGATGTCGAGAATGATTGCTGAGATTTCTTCTAACGATGTTATTTCGCCCGCTTCGATGCTGCGCAGCAGATTCTCGATTACTTCCTGAGGGGCAATCATCCCCGACAGATCGATCCATTCTCCCTTTCCCCTGGATTCGGTAGGTTGTAATTGGGCCCAAACCTCCTCTATGCTGGAGAAGGCAGTCCCTTCCAGACGTTTGATAAGCGAGTTTCCCAGAAACTTGTTGATTGCCTTTCCGTATAGCGCGAGTCCGTTTCGTAACGAAGACCCTTTGATGCGGGTGTTCTGGTAGTAGTAAATCTCGGAAGTCTCACCCACTAGGGCCTGGAGGTTTTTGAGCACTTCCACGGCCTTCCGCATTTTACTGATAGTATAGGGACTAAGTAAATTGTAATTGATCGGATCTAACTGCAAACCAGCCTTGCGCTTGTCTCGCTTGGGCCATTTCTGTGCATCGCGGATTGTTCCCACACTACGCAGGTTCACACCCGGAACCAGATAGGTTTCATCGTCTTTCTCAATAAGATAGGAGAAAGGCATATCGGATGTGTCGCAGTGGTGATAATGCCTTCCCATCACCAGAGAGAATGCCCCTACACGGGCCGGCCAAAGTATATAAGAGTCGCTTGTCGTTTTGGAGCCTCTTTCTACAATGCCCTGATGAATTGGTCCCAGCTTATACATATGGTTGCTTTGGTTGGATCCGCTTCCGGCATTGAGAAAAGAATACATTCCTGCGATAAGCAGGCTGCTTTTGTGCATGGAAACGGTAAAGGGACCAGCAAAGATGGCACAGGCTTCTCCGTTTTCGAAGGCGCAGTTACTGAATAACAAGGAGTCGTGAGCCGAGAAATTGTGAGTGATGTGGCAGGCCTGCCCAACAAAACAACGTACAATCTTGGCTGCATCGGATAATATTACACCTGCCGAAAGGATAAAATCCTGAGCAATCACACTGTCGCCTACATACACAGGCTCTTCTTCGCGGCTGTTTACGGATCCGTTTTCCAGACGGGTGCAATTCTCGATGGTTGCATAGCTCCCGATGCGTACATTCCGTATGGTTCCGGTGTTTGTAATGCGCGAATTGTTGCCGATCGAGCCTCGTGAGCTGGAAATTTCTTTTGAATAGGATTCGATGAGGTTGCTTATTCTGCTGATTAACTGCGGTCGATGACGATACAGGGTAATCACATAGGCAAGAGGTGCCGGCAGCCAGTCGTATATCGGTACTTCTCGTCCACCGGTTTCATTCAACACCGACACCAGTGTGCCATTGCCAAAGGAGCTGACTCCATCCACTAAAATTACATTGACATGCTGGATGATACAATTCTCGCCGATATCATAGTTGGCAATGTAATTTTGCACATTTTCAATTAAACAGTTGTCGCCTAATCTGCAATTGTGCAGGGTTACGTGGCGCAGACCGGCATGCTTTTTAAGTCCGCCGGGCAAAATAAATTCTTTGTTGAAAGCCCCCAGGGTTACCTCGCCTGAAAAACGAGTGTGGCTTACATACTTAATGTCAAAGTTCTCGGGCACAAAAACGGAACTCCAGTTGTCCGCCATACATGCATTGGCCTGCAGCATGGCAATTTCTTCCGGCCGCAGGTTACGCTTTTTACTCATACGTTTACGAATTTAGGATAACATGATTTTATTCATCCAGACTTCCATCGTCAACATCATCATATTGTTGGTACAGGAAATCATTATACGGGAAACGCGTGGTGTGAATTTCTCTTACGCGCGAATACAATTTTGTTTTTAGTTCATCTACATTGGTTTTGTCTTTAGCCGAAATAAAAATACAATTGTCTTGCAGACGGTTCATCCATGTATTTTTTAATTCGTCCAGACTTACATTCTCGCGGGTACGAGGGGTCAGATCGTCTTCCTCTTTCGGAACAAACGAGAATGCATCTATCTTATTGAATACAATAATCATTGGTTTCTCCTCTTTGTGAATGTCGGCAAGCGTTTTGTTCACGACCTCGATCTGTTCTTCAAACTGAGGGTGAGAAACATCGACTATATGTACCAACAAATCGGCTTCACGCACTTCATCCAGTGTGGATTTGAATGATTCCACCAGCTCTGTAGGAAGTTTACGGATAAACCCAACGGTATCGGACAGAAGAAACGGTAAATTGTCGATTATTACCTTTCTTACAGTAGTGTCCAGGGTTGCAAACAACTTGTTTTCGGCAAATACTTCACTTTTGCTTAACAGGTTCATAAGGGTTGATTTACCCACATTGGTATAACCAACCAAGGCCACACGAACCATCTTTCCACGGTTTTTGCGTTGGATGGATTTGGTCTTGTCTATGCTTACCAGCTCCTTTTTAAGCAATGATATCTTGTCGAGGATGATACGTTTGTCGGTTTCGAGCTGAGTCTCTCCCGGTCCACGCATACCAACCCCCCCCCGTTGACGCTCGAGGTGAGTCCACAGACGGGTAAGTCGGGGTAACATATACTTGTACTGAGCCAGCTCCACCTGCGTCTTTGCATGGGCAGTCTGCGCCCGTTTAGCAAATATATCGAGAATAAGGCTTGTGCGATCCAGAATCATCACCTTCAATTCCTTCTCAATATTTCGTAATTGCTTTGGAGATAACTCGTCATCAAATATTACAACCCCTATTTCATTTTCAACCACATATTCTTTGATTTCCTGCAACTTACCTGTCCCCACAAAGGTTACCGGATTGGCATAATCCAGTCGCTGGTAAAACATCTTTACCGGCTCCACCCCCGCTGTATCAGCCAAAAACGCCAGCTCATCCAGGTATTCCTTGATTTTCTGTTCGTTTTGATTTGGAGTAATTAACCCCACCAATACCGCTTTCTCTGTTTGTGCCTCTGATATGATAAATTCTTTCATGCCACAAAGATAGTAAATTCAAAGATTTGTTTATATTTGTATCTAATTTTGTAACCATATAATTGCCTTAGCTATGAAAAAGACCGCCGTGTGCTTTATTTTTACCCTGTTTTTTACCTCTTTTGCGTTGATTACCAGTGCTCAAACCGTTCACCCCGATCAATGGAGCAGCTGGATTAACGATACTTCGAAGAATTTAGTTGTTGCAGACACTTTCAGGATTCAGAATTTTGAATCTTCAGCCATTGATACATGGGAATACACTCTAACAGGAAAAGGAGCCTCATTAGCAAATGCCTCACTTAATGGAATAACCGGTCAGAATGGTAACTATTCCGTTTGGTTGCCTGCGGGAAGTGGAATTGCTTTTGCTCCACTTACTATTTCAGCTTATGAAAATGTTCAGACCCGGATAAACTATGTTGGCAAAGATCTGGCCGTATCTCAAAAACTTCTATACTCCTCCATTCAGGACAACATTCCAAAGTCTAATCAATTTCAGGACCCGAATACGGATGGATCATTTAAACTAGCGGTATTTTCTAAAGTAAACTTAATGCATATCTATGTTGATGAGGCGACTCCTCCGCAGGGAGGGTTTTATGTAGATAATGTATTCAGTCACGGGAAAATTGCCGGAAACTCACTGTTTACCGGTGCCGGAAACTGGAACGATTCAATCCGGTGGAGCCATCTTCCGCCGGCCCGTCTTAGGAAGGCGCTGGTTGCAGGAATTGTAACGGTGACGAGTAATCAGCAGGTAAGCGGCTTGAAAATAGGACAGGGTTCTGTCAAGGTGGATGAAGGTGCTCGACTTACAATAGACAGTACGCTTGTCTTGTATCATACAGCACAACACAAATCGGAGTTTATTAATAAGGGAACGTTGGTGGCAAAAGATAAAGTTCAATTGGTAACCTCTTTCCCTCGAAAGGGGGTATGGCGTTTTATTTCATTCCCTTTCGATGTGTATGCAGATGGTATAGACCCCCGGTTTGTTTTGAAAGATGATCAAACGACAACGAACGGAAACTATCTTTATGCACAAATATATGATGCCAGCAAGCGGGCTGAAACAGGTACCGAATCTTCTAACTGGAAACCCATGCCGGCGTCATTGGGGACTGGAGATCAATTGGTCTTTCAAAAAAATAAAGGCTATCTGATTGCTATCGACGAGGCTTCAACCGATACGTTGCTCACCTTTACCTCCCGATCCGGGGCTATTCCGTCTGACTTTGGCAAGGAGGTTCAACTATCCGTACCTCATTACAGCTATCAGGAAAACGCAGGCTCTCCGCACAGCGGTTGGTATTTATCCGGAAATCCGTTCCCATCACCTATGTCAGTCAGCCAACTGCCGGCGGGGACTTCCCTGGGGAATTTTATATATTGGTATAATGGCTCAACCTATGAGGTCTTTGATGCAGGAGGTAGTGGTGTGATTCCTGCCTATGGTGCGTTCTTCTTTAAAACTACGGCACAAACCGATGTCAGCCTTAAAACTAGGGATCTTCCGGTGGTGAAAGGAGAGGCGTTTTCTTCTTCCAATTCATTCATTGGAATTACGTTGCAGGGGGCAAAATATAACGACCGTACAGAAGTCCGCTTTATCCCCGAAGCAACCACCCATATCGATCAGGCGTATGATGCATATAAGCTCACAAGTTTGTTAAATGAATCTCCACAAATAGCAACTGAGTGCAGATCCAATCTTCTGGCAGTGAATGCACAACCATTGGAAGGAGATAAAATTGTGATACCTATCCATTTGCGAATTCCTTCTTTAGACAGTTATACGCTTAACTTCAATGCCGATTCTTTTGATTCCGACCAGTATACTGTTCAGTTGGCCGATAAGCAGACCGGAAAGGTTACGGACGTAGCAGGAAATAAGAGCTACTCATTTGTTTCAGGAACTGCAGATGACTCCGATCGTTTTGAACTTATTATGCAAAAAACGTTGTTGACTGAAATAGAAGACGCTACTCCAGCGAAATTTGGTATAGAAGGAAAAACGCTTGTTGCAACAAATGTGCCAGTGAAAGGAACAGCCCGGATAATGCTTTTAACGGGACAAACAATCTGGAATCAAGTCCTTCCTGCAGGAAGCAGTCGGACTGATTTAACATTAAATAAGGGTACATATATACTTCAGGTAGGTTTTGGTCGGATTTTGGAACAACAGTTGTTTATTATAGCCCAATAGGATTTGTAAAACTTATTGTATATTTGCTTGTGAAAAACGAATGTAATAAAACAATCAATCGTGTAACTTAGTATATTAGTTTTTAAAGGCAATTAATGTGTAAGAAGCGTGTTCCAAGTATCCCTTATAAAATTTTATTCAAATGAAAAAGATAAACATTACCTCTCTACTTCTTCTGGTCTATCTGATTGTGATGAGTGTTATGGGATGGCCTGGAAACAAGCCGAACCCGGATTACAAGTCTTATTTTCTGATTATGGGTATTTCTGTGGCTGCTATTCTGCTACTCCGCTATGTACAAATCAGAAGAATGAAATTCCGCAACAAGCAAAAAGAAAATGAATAAAAAAGAAAACCGGGACATTACGTCCCGGCCTCATTCACTATTAATTAAAATCAAAAAACAATCTATTACCTCATGTTCCTCTATGAAAATTATAAATCTACTTTTACCTTAGTTCCATTGGCCGCTACGGCATATACCTGATTGAACGAGCTTTTGCTTGTAAATGAGGTAGAAGGAGATATAAACACCAATTCCGTATCGTTATATACCTCGAAAGCCACCACATTTTTCCAATTTGTAAAGCTGAGTTGCTGACCACTTCTGGCAACGTTGCCTTTTTGGATGGAAGCGTTCATCTTGTAAACGGGTACCGAAAGGTCTGTTATATATTCAACAGCATGAGCCGGCTTTGGGTAGTTCTTTGCCTTGATAGCATCAATGGTCTGCTGAGCCTGGGTTTCGGTAATTAGGAAACGTTTTTCACCGTAATCATCGAATGTATAGTCGACAGCCGAAAGCAATCCCCATTTCATAAAGAAATCTGTTAGATCCAGCTTTGCCACATCGCAACAAATCTTTGTGAATTCAAGCTGACTTAAACCATCGGTAGACTGATTAGAGGTAGTGCGGATCGCTTCGTGTACATCCTTATAAAAATCGGTTTTACCAAGTACATTACTCAAATAAAGTTGTAATTGCCAGAAGGGAACCAGTTTGCAGAATACATCCGATTCACGTGCATGTGCAATCTTCTTTACAATCATATTACTCATTGCTTTTTCGTAACGGTTGGTATACCCATCTCCACTTAGATTTTCACCCTGAAGGCGAGACGTGTTTCCAAAGCTGGTTTGAATATACAGCGAATAAATATTATTACTCACTTCAGTCATGCCATGCCATTTAAGGCCTGGCCTGGTTTGGTTTACATGACCAATCTCGTGTGCCGGTCCCCATACGGAAGAACTTCTCACTTTAGCTGCATTTGTAAGTTCTCCCAGTGTGGTATTGTTATAGGCCGTCCGGTTGTTTGTGGCATACATATACGATGTGTATATAACATGCAGATACATCCGGTTCGGATTCATCCGGTCGTATTTATCCAAACCCATAAATTCCTGTTCCAGACGTGTAATCTCATCATACACATCAATGAGGGCTTTACCATCGGGTGTGTTGTTCTTGAACTGATAGACCGGAAACGTAAGATGGGCGTATTCACCCAGTACATCAAAGTAATCGTCCACAGCATTGTTTAACAGCGTGTTCCATTGAGTGGCCGTATGTTTCTTTACATCGAAATACCCGTTTACTTTTCCCGAAGCGAAATGAATGGTAATGGGTGATGCCGTTTTATATTCATTTGTATGATACATTACGTAAATAAGACCTCTGTTGGTCGGAACAATTTTGTTAATACCCTTTACCAGCGGATAAGAAGATGAACCATCGTTGTATCCGTCGCCGCCCGGTTTATTTAAATTCTGAACCTTCAGACTAAGGGACTGATTGTTGGTTTCGCCAACACACACAATCAATGTGTCGTAAGCTGCCACACTTATTCCGGTAGGATTATCGAGTAAACTGTATGGATTTGTCTTGTTAGACGCAGCCAGCGTATTAGGATGTGGATAGGCCTTGTATTGTTGAATTCTAAATTCACGAGGATAGGACCCTTTCAGCATATAATAAGCCATGTTCTTGAAAAATGGATTAGAAACAGCTTCTATATCACTTTCTGTAATTCCAGCTCTTAATTCGGAACAGCTTGCATCTGTAAAAAGGACAGACGGATCGAAGTTGTCCGGATTTTTTCTGTAGAACTCCATCTCGGCACAAGCCGCAAATCCCTGTCCGTCGCCTGCACCCGATTTTACAATAAAGCGAATGGAAGCAATCTCTTTTACAGGCTGATCAAAACCAATCCGGGTGGCTGAACCACTTCCTTTAAAGTTGTAATCCAGCAATTTCTCGAATGTATTTTGTCCGTTCTTTCTAACTTGAATTTCCACCTCCTTAAAGTGACCGTTGGAGCCAGAGGTACGAGGGTAGTAGATAAGGTAATCTAAATCGGAAACCTCCCTCAGATTATAGGTTAGCGTAATAGGAAAGTAATTACTGGCCGTGTTGGTCCAATTTGAGTGATAGATTGTAGATTTGTCGTTATCAATGGATTTATCCAACCCGGAACCACTCTGAAAGGATGAAGCCTCAGCCGAAGCTACGACTAATTTTATATCATCTTTAATACCACTTTCCACTGAAGGTTGATAATCCCCCTCACCGGCCTGGGTGATGCTTACCTGTGCACTGGCCTTATTTTCTTTATTCCGGATGTAAATAATCCCGGTACGAGATTCCTTGCTGGCATTTCGTGAAGCCACATACTTTGCGGTGGTTGTACTCATTTCGACAGATCGTAGCATAGGAGCCGGATTTACCCAATCAAGAGAATCTATCAGATCGAAAGATACGTTTGCTGTAATTTTCAGCTCGATTTCTTGTCCGATAAAACCTAGTGTAAACTTATCAGGCGACACCAATATCGTTGGCTTTACACCTAATTGACTTATTTTAATGGAGTGTGTTATACCCGCACCCTTTACTTGAATGGTGGTGGATCGTACATCCCATTCCTTGTTTTCTTCTACCTGAACAATCAGAGCCCTTTTCGTGCCATTTACCACAGGGCTGACTGAACACCAGGCTTCGCCGGCACCGTCAATGTAAGTTTCCCATTCCGATAGGTTAGTTGTAATCTGAATTTCCTTTCCCTGGGCTTCGGCAGAGAAGTCGACCGACTTATCAGTAATTTCAAAAGATTGGATGCCCTCGGGAGAATCATCGCTGCATCCTATTAAAATGAGCAGAAAGGCGATAAATGGTAAGAACTTTTTCATACAATGTGTTTACGTAATTAGATTTAGCTTTTAAGTATCATCGAGGAAGATTCCCAATTATGGGAAGATTCCTCGATGAAAGTTTAAATGGACCACTGGTCCGTTTGCAAAAGTAATACTCCTTTCGGGTATTTATTTAATAGTAGGTATGTTATTCGATACCCCGAACATCAACTTCAGCCATATTTGCAAATGGAGCCCGGTTGCTTTCGGTAATTTCAATTTTGAGGTAGCGACCTTTTGACTTTGTTACAGCAAATGGTTGTGCATCGTTTGTTTTCGCCATAAGGAAAGATCCAACTTTTGTCCAGTTCGATTTATCTGAGCTTATGTAAAAATTACCCGCTTTTGTGTCTGTGTTATTGGTTCGTCTTGTAAGATCTACCTGCACAACAGTTACCTCTTTTTGCATATCTATCGTTAGATGATGAGGTAATTGACCAGTTCCATTGGCCCATTGACTATGCCAGAATGTACTGGTATTACCATCAAGTATTAGGCTCGCAAACCCATTAGCTCCTTCTCCGGAAGCTTCTTCACTTGAAAAATCAACTACTTTCCATGTTAATTTAGATAACTTTTTTGCTTGATATGATACACCAAACAGACAGTTATCACTATCTGAAGCAATGTTAAATTTTGAAACAGATGCCAATTGAACAGGCAGAATATAATCGCCATAATCAAGCTTGTCTCTATTAATTTGGATTTTAACAGTTGCCCCCTTTTTACCGGATGCAATGGTTACAGGATTTGGATCTATTGTATAAGCCTGTACAGGCAATAACTTATATGAAGTTCCCTGTGCAGTGTTATAACTGTCTAATAGATCTTGATTGGCTTGAAGTGAACAGTTGATATCCCATTTATTTTCAAAATCAAGAGCTAAAGGAAGATCAAGTTCAATTGTAGCTTCACCACCATCGTCAATCACTGTGTTGGAAAATCCGGTTTTAGCCAAATATATGGTTGGTTCTAATACATTAGGCTTTATAAAGCTATATTTTTTATCTTCATTAATAGTTACCGAAGCATCGCTTAATTGAATAGGCAGTACATAATTAGACGTTTTGTAATCCGGAATTGAAAGGATCGATTCCGGTTTGAAATTAATAGTAATGTATGCATTCTTTTCTTCTTTGCTAAATGCTAATTTAGAACCATCAATGGTATAACAAGTGGCTGGAATAGCTTTATAGTCGGTACTGTTTGTCTGATTGTACAATGCGAGTTCAGCATCAGATAAAACGGTTAACTCTGCTGTTGCCGAATTATTGAAAGCCCCACTTTTATAAGCACCGATCTTATAAGTTACATCTTCTCCAACGTTGTAAACATTGACAGAAATATCACCACTTTTTGATATATATACTTTTGTTTCTGTTAGATTGTCATCGCTTTTATCTTCACAGGAACTAGCGCCAAATCCTAAAACGAAAAGTAATCCAAATAATATGTTTTTAGTTTTCATTTGTTCTAACTTTATTAAATTACCAACCAAAATTCTGGGTTAATTGCTTATTTCTGTCTAGTTCACGTTGACTAAATGGATATAAGTAATGCTTAGGTTCAAATACCCTGACTTCAAATTCAGTTCTTTGCCAGAAAGCAGCAGGGGTTGTGTTGGCATTTGCAACCGGTGCCATCGTATTCATCCCGAACATTGGGCCATTATCCGTCTGCTCTGCAATCATCCAGGTTCTTGTATCGAAATAACGATGTGATTCAAATGCTAATTCGATTCTACGTTCTTTGCGTATCAGCTCTCTCATTAGAGATTGATTGTTAACGGCTTCAGGGTAAACCTCTTCAATGTTTGGAACACCGGCACGAGATCTTATCTTGTTTAAATATAATAAGATATCCGTATTAGTTGGGTCGAATTCATTGAGCGCCTCAACATAATTGAGGTATATTTCTGCCAATCTGAAAATTGGGAATGTTAAATTACCCCATTGTCCACCATTACTATTCAACGATCCATCAATAAACCGGCGACAGATGTAACCCGATTTAGGATAATCATGGCTAACGCCAGGACCGCTATTGCCGTTAAATGCAAATACGGGCACTTTTGCTCCAGCCATATAAGGCCAATCCGCTCCGCTCCATAGTACTGTCGCATAAAATCTTGGCTCTCTACCCACATACATGTTAAATGTACTTTTTTGCTTATGTCCGTCTTTTAGCTGATCATAGGGATGTTCAAAGTTTGAGAAACCATCTTCTTTGTATCCGGATGTTTCATCTATTATTGGAGTTCCGTCATTTCTATAGCCTTTAATCGGATAGCGTCCATTAGCCATTGCGTATGCATCGACAAGTTGTTGAGTCGGGCCGATACCACCATATGCAGTGCCACCAACAACACGGGGAGTACAGTGAACGCGGTTATAATATCCTCCAGTCCAGCGAGCCATAATAATTTCTTTATTCCATGTTTTAAGTCCTACTCCAAGGTAAGATTTGATGGGATTTCCTGATTCATCTTCATACAGTTCATATATTCCCAGGTCAATTACTCTTTTGTTAGCCTCTGCAGCTTCCTTCCATCTGTTTTTGTCGTATGTAGGGAAAAGTTTGGTTCCGTCGGGATTGGCTATTCCAGCATATAGTTCACAACCATTGAATAAAGGACGGGCACTGTATAATTTTAATCGGGCAATGACTGATAAAGCAGCCCCTTTAGTTGGTTTACCCCAATATATAGCATCTTGTTCCAAGGGGAGTACTGCTGCACATTCGGTCATTTCCTTTGTGATATAATCTGCGCATTCCTGATATGTGTTTCGCATAAATGAAAGAGAGGCAACGTTTTGATTAAAATCTATCGGCTCGTCACCGACCAACATGATTGGTCCGTAAGAACGCAACAGAAGAAAATAGTAATAGGCTCTTGCATAGCGCGCTTCTGCCTTCCATTGTATTCTCTCTTGTTCACTTATATCTTCAGCTGTTGTAGCATCAATATTCTGCATAAATACATTTGCTTCACGTATACCGCTATAGAATTTACTCCATCTGTCATAGGGTACGTTGGATGGACTCCATGTTCCAAAATTCATATAACGATAACCCCTGTTATAGGTAACACTTGCTTCATCAGAAGCCCCAATCCAGGGATTCTCGTCTACCCAATTCGATTCGTCAGGCATGAATCCCCATACATTATTCAGGTACTTTTCCACAGTCGATCGTTTCGACCATATTTTCTCAAAAGTAAGCGCTTCATCCTCCTGCTTGTCTAAGAATGAGTCGCATGAACTTATCATGAATACACTACATATAAGTGCTATATAATTAATAAACTTCATAAGTTTGTTTTTTAATAATTAGAAATTAACATTTAAACCTACATTAAATATTCTTGAAGGTGGGTAGCCTGCACCTTCTCCTCCTCCTTGTTCAGGATCCCAAAGTTTAAAATTGCTGAATGTTAACAGGTTAACTCCGGATGCGTAAACACGTACAGTTTTTAGGAAAGTTCCGTTAAGCATTTTCTTAGGGAAGGTGTAACCGATCTCAGCATTCTTAAACCGTAAGAAGCTACCATCTATCATTCTGAAAGTTGAATTTCGGTTGTTGTTTGTATTTGCATTAGAATCCAGACGTGGATATTTAGCATTTGGATTATTTTCTGTCCAACGATTCAAATACACATCTTCATTGATAGCAGCTCTTGTTAAAGACCCTGAGTTAAATCCATAAATTGAATTCCCGCTCAAGAAATAAGAAACCTTGCTAATGCCTTGAAAGAATACTGATACATCGATTCCTTTCCATTGCAAAGTTCCGCCAAAACCGTAATTGATTTTAGGAATGTTTGAGTGTCCTATAGCTACAACATCTTCTTCGTTTATTAGTCCGTCGCCATTTATATCATTGTACTTAATATCTCCAACACGAACAGCACCGAAGCTTTGTGTGGGACTATTGTCTATTTCTTCCTGACTTTGGAATAATCCTAAGGCTTCAAGTCCGAAAAGCTGACCGTATGGTTTGCCAATTCGGTTTTGATACAGGTTTTTCCAATCTGGTTCATCGTTGTCAAGAATTTCACTTTGTGAATAGGTGAAGTTTCCTCTGCCGGTTAACACGAAATCTCCGATAGTTTGTTCATATTCGACCGTTCCGTCAAATCCTTGATTTTTCATCTTACCCACATTTACCCATGGGGTTGTTGATAATCCAACTAATCCTGGAAGAGCTGCTCGCTGCATAAAGATGCCTTCTCTTTTTTCATGGAAAACATCACCTTGTAATTTTAGTTTTCTGAACAATGAGAGTTCAAGACCTATATTTGTCTTGTATGCTTGTTCCCATCCAACGTTTGCATTAGCCCATTCACCAATGCGGATAGCTCCCGGGTTATAGTTTCCTGTTTCTCCGAATTGATAGCCGGGTACATCAGATTGTTTGATTGTTGCTTCGTAAATAAAACGTCTGCTTCCTCCAATTTGATCGTTACCAACAATCCCGTAAGATCCTTTAATTTTAAGTACATCGATAATGCTTGTAATTGGCTGGAAGAACTTTTCATTGGAAACCATCCATCCTAACGCTCCGGCAGGGAAAACCCCAAACCGTTTACCCGGACTGAAGTTTTCTGATCCATTGTATCCAATGTTACCTTCAATAAAATAGCGATCGTTGTAAGAATAGGTAATTCTACCAGCGATACCCTGGTTCTTGTATGGAAGGCTGGTTTGAGCATCACCGGTTGCAGTATAATTCTTTATTTTATGATTATACAGAAATAAAGCACCTACACGGTGTACATCATTAAAAAGTCTGTCGTAAGTTATTGAACCTTCCAAATAGGTTGTTTTATATCCGTCAACTTCATTTTTATATCCTAGAGATTCCTGTCCTTTAGCCGTTTCATTATAAATAATATTACCATCCTCATCGCGTCCGATTGCCATGAACTGTTGTACCTCTTTTGATCTTGTAATCAGATTGGAGTTGTAAGCATCCCACGAAAATTTGATATTTGCTTTAAGACCCTGTGTAACAATCTCGCTGAAATCTTGAGTCAAACCGATTAAAGACTGAGCTGAGTTCCAGAATTGTTCTCTATAACCAGACTGCATAAGTAGGTTGTAGGGGTTGAATCCAGAACCGGCCAACGGTCCGGAGAACTTACCATCTGAATACCTTGCAGGGAATGCATTCGGAGATGTTGCAAATGAATAACTCCAGATATCACCGATAGCGGCTCCCGGACTATTCTTCTTCTCGTATACGTTTGCCAGATTTAAATTAAGAATTGTGGACTTTGATAAATTAAGATCTAAGTTTGCCCTGAAATTTATTTTATTGTAGTTGATAGAAGAGTTGTAGTCGTTGGAGTTGTCCGATTTAAAAATAGATCCTTCATTATATATAGATCCTGCTATATAATATTTTGCAATGGAACCACCCCCGGAAATGTTTACATTCACACGTTGATTTGAAGTAAAATCCTGGTAAAGCTCGTCAATCCAGTTTACATCCGGATACAAATCAGGATCAGTGCCATTAGCATATTTATCGATAACTTCCTGCGAATAGTATTTAGATCCGGATGCTTCGTTGTACATTTCTGCAAATTGAGCAGAGTTAGCCATCTTAGGCATTTTTGACGGTCCCAGAATACCCATTTCAGCCTTAACATTAATTCTTGGAGCACCGTCTGCTCCTTTTCTGGTTGAGATAAGGATTACACCGTTTGCACCTCTCACCCCATATACAGCTGTTGCAGTAGCATCTTTAAGGATTGAAAATGATGCGATATCTTCCGGGTCAACTAAATCCAGACTTCGTTCAATACCGTCTACCAAAACAAGCGGGTTTTTATTTGCCCCAAAAGTACTGATACCGCGGATATAAAATTCAGATCCTGAACCTGGTTCACCCGACCTTGTTACGGCAACTATACCTGCGAGTTGTCCTGCAAGATTGTTACTTATGTTACTGGTAGGGACTTTCAGCTTGGCAATATCTACACTTGAAATAGCTCCGATTACACTTTCCTTCTTTTGAGATCCATAGGCAATTACCATTACTTCTTCCAGCGCTTCGGCGTCAGGAATGAGTTTAAATTGAATCTCGGTTTTGTCACCCGCCATAACTTCCATGTCTTTATAACCAAGATATGAGGCAACAACCAGACCAACATTGGCATTTACAGATAATGAATAATTACCGTTTACATCGGTTACAGCTCCAATGGTGGTTTCTTTAACCCATACATTTGCTCCAATAATTGGTTCTTTTGTTTCGGCATCAATAACACTTCCTTTGATGATTCTTTTTTTCTGTTGTACATTTTGAGTTTTGGGTGCAGGTTTTAGAATGATTTCTTTGTCTTTAATTACATACGTCATTCCGGATTCTTTCAGAGCAATTTTAAGGACCTCTTCGATTGATCCTTCGCAGTCAATGTTTACTTTTTTTGAATCGTCTATGTCCGATGATCTGAAGAAAAAGGTATATCCGCTTTCTTTTTCGATTAGCTGGATAATTTGTTTAAGTGAGGCCGATTGTTTTTTTATTGACAACTGGCCTTGAGCGGCGTCTGCATACAAGGGGCTTGTAATGAGTGCCAGAGATAGTATCCCGGTACGCCATTTTATTCCCCGAAAATGATTTTTCATACTTTGCTGTTTTTTGTTATATTAGACATTAAATAACTCCGTTGGTTAGTAGAGGGTGATACTATCCCCCTCAATTGTTTTATTCAGGCCGGTACTGATACATATTTTATCCAGTACATCGACTAATGGTTCGTCTTTTCCAATTGCTCCGGAGAACATACTTTCGCCAAGCTGTTCTTCACTTAAGAGGATTGTGACGCTGTAGTTTTGATTCAGAATCGCAATTATCTCTTTGAGAGGCTTGTCGGTAAATTTATATTTGCCCGAACGCCAGTCGTATTCGTCTTTTTCAAAGGAGCTAACCTGAATCTCTTTAGTTAATGGATCGTATATGACTTCTTCCATTGGTTTTAGGGTAATTTTCCTGTTTAAGGAAGGAACTTCAAAATTTACTTTACCTGTGTAAAGTTTTACTTCCGAATGCTGATTCTTATATGCTTTGATGTTGAAGGTTGTACCTAATACCTCCACATTGAATTCGTTTACCAATACCCTGAAAGTAGCTTTATTGTATTTTCTTACATCAAAGAATGCTTCTCCGGTAAGGCTTACTTTACGGTCTTTCAGGTAATTCTTTCCATAGCGCAGACTGGCTCCGCCGTTCAGCCATACTTTCGAACTGTCGGGAAGAAGCACCTCACGGGTCTGCGCCAGGGGAGCCTCAATTAAGATATTGAGCTCGCCCTGGTTGTCGGTTACATATTTCCATAGGCCTATCGAAATGAGAAGAGCTACAGATGCTACGGCAGCATAAGTAGCCAGATTTAGTTTAGTTATGCGCTTTTTAAGGAAGGGTTTGTGGTCTGTGTATGAAAAGTTACCAGTATTTAGTTTTATTTTTTCGAATACGCGTTCTTTGTCGGCTGCCGAAAGATCTACCGCTTTGTAGCTGAAGTAATCTTTGACAATTGAAAAAAGGCGGCTGTTATTACCGTTTCCTTTTTTAATCTGCTCCAGAACCCTTGTTTCCTCCTGATTAAGGGACCTGTTGATGAACTTTGTAAGTATATTAAAAATATTCATTTTATACATCTCAGTTTAATTGGCGTTTAATGGACTTCAAAAATCTGTTTTACCCCCAAAGGGAGGTGGATATTTAACATTTGATAACAATGATCTTGTTCAAATAATTGATTATAAGTATCCTCTGGACTATCTTATTTAAATAGTCTTAATTAATTTCGGAAGATTAAAGGGTTGATTTATAGCGATAAAGGCGTTTTAAGCTAGCATAAAAACAAATAGAGCCTTTTGTTTGATCGGATCTGTTTCGATCTGTAGGTAAGCGGCAATCTTTTTAAGTGCAATGTTAATCTGATTTTCCACTGTCTTTTGAGATATACCTAACACCTGGGCAACCTCCTTGTACTTCATGTTGTTTTCCCGAACTAAAAAAAGGATCATTCTGCATTGATTCGGTAATTCAGCTACCGCTTTATTAATTTTTGTCACCTCTTCGTTGGATATCATTTCCACCTCTGGATTAAAGGTGTATTCTTCCAGTTCGATCTCTATATCCTGCAGATAAACCTGTCTCCCGTGAAGGGTTAGGTTATTTAGATGACTTACCGAAGCATTGTAAACAGACGTATAAAGGTAATTAAGAATGTTCCTTATTTCTGTGTTTTTTCTACCTATCCAGAATTTTGTGAATACATCCGCTACGATATCTTCGCTCGATTCTTTGTTCTGTACAAACTTATTGGCAAAAACATACAATCTGTCGTATAGATAATTGAAAAGCTTGGAAAAAGCAATTTCATCATCTTCTTTACAGATTTTTCTGCTGAGCTCGTTAAGTTCTTTTGTTTCCAAAGTCAAGAAGCTAAATTTTGTTAATAACTATGTTTGGGAGACAAAGTAAAAACAATTTATTCAATTTTTAATATGTTAGAAGTTGTTATTTAATATTTTAACTCTTTATCCTATCGAATTAATTGAATTGCAATAAATGTGGCTGCATTCCTAATTATTGATTTATAGCGAACCAATTTATCTGTTATCTCAAACTAAATTGAATAAATCGCATTTTGATCTGTCATCTATCATGAAATGGCTTGAATCCCTTTATTGAAGAGGATAGTTGAGATGACAGATGCCTGGTGACAGATCCGAATGATCTGTCATCTGTCACAGCCGAATGCCGGGTTTTTACATTGGGCAGTATCTTTTTTCTAACGGATAATAAGCAATAAATAGGTTGGAAACTAATCTGTAAGTAACAGGTATCTATTCAGTATGCAGCTGTGTTGTTAGCAGTATGCAGCTGCATACTGTAAGTTTCTCAATTGAATAACTTGCAGTAGCCAGCTGCATACTGAATAGCTGTTCGTAATGCAAATGATTAACCACTGTTTATTAGCGTCTTATATTGTTAATGTAAAGTGCTAACTCTCTTTAATGATCGTGTGTATAAAGAGGAGGATATATGTAAGTATATAATTGCTGCAGATATTTACGTAAACAGCCGTTGAATCACCAAACAGCACTTCTTTTACTGGTAGACTATTACTCAGAATGGACATTAGGTATCCTGTTTTAGCAAAAGTATTACAAAAATGCTAAAATTCTATTATTTTATGTACTTTTACCGCAGGAACATCATGGAGGCGCAGAACGACGACATACTATTATTGAAGCTGATTAAACAGGATGACCAATTGGCGTTCAAGCAGGTATTCTATAAATATATAGATCCATTAAGTCATTTTGTCAATTTCTATATTCACGACTGGGATGCAACGGAAGAGCTGGTCATGGATTTATTTTCCTTTATATGGGAGAACCGTACTACCCTCGAAATAAAGATTACCTTGAAAGCCTACCTTTTTCAGGCAGCTAAAAATAAAGCTTTCACACATATACGCGATAAAAAGGAGACTGTAGCCATAGATGATGTGAGCGGCCAACTGTTCAGTACCGAAGATTGGCAGGTGGAATTTGATGAGTTGTCCCGGCTGGTTGAAGAAGCTGTATCTTTACTTCCCGAAAAATGCAGGGAGATTTTCAGCAGAAGCCGCGATAAAAACCTTACAAACCGCGAAATAGCCGAAGAGCTGGGTATTTCGGTTAAGACCGTTGAGGGACAGATTACCATTGCTCTTAAAAAAATCAAGGCTTTTCTGGGTGACAAATATGCTTACTTGTGGTAAAGAGTTTTCTATAAAGTTCAAAATTAGATTGGTTCCTTAGGGGATGTAAGGCGGTTGTGCGTCATACATGTAAAATAATGATGTCGTGTTTAAGAAAGGAGAAATTATACTTGGGTTAACCTTATTTGTCTTGTTTGTGGCTTTCCTGCAAACCAACTATTGTTACCATTTCTATTATATGGAACAAATACAGTTGTTTTTGTTTAATGCGCAATGGGCGGAAGATGTTTTGCTGCAGCCCGGGGGGGTGTCTTTGTGGTTATCTCGTTTTATGGTTCAGTTTTTTGTCGTGCCTTGGGCAGGGTCCATTATCATTTCTATCCTTCTTTACGGCGTTTGGTGGAGTACTAAAAAAGGCATATCCGGTTCTTCAAAATCTATGCAGACTTCGTTGTTAAGCCTTTTCCCTGTTGTCTCGTTATATCCGGTTATTATCGACCCCAACTATTTTTTGCAGGGGATTATTGCATACCTGTTCTTCATACTCTTTTTTGTTGGCTATAGAAGCTTCTCAGATTCATGGGGCAGGCATCTGACCGGCTTGTTTATGGGAAGCATCCTTTATCAGATAGCCGGCCCAGTCAGCATCCTGTTTGCCGTATGCGTATTGTTGTGGGAATTTGTTACGAAAGGAATCCGTTGGTATATTTCGTTGGTATTGTTGGCCGTAGTTTTACTTCTCGCATTGGCTAGTCTCTATTTTTCGGTGGTTGGCGAATTCCGCTTTGCCTTTCTTCCCGATGCGTATGCCGACCCGCAGATTGATGGGAGTAAGGGGTATCTCGCCTGGATTGTTTTTCCGTTTTGTATACTCGCATCACATTATTATAATAACAGGATTCCAAAAACAGCAAACAGGAAGAGGAAATATTCAACTCTGCTAATTCCTATATTACTTTTAGCCGGACTGTTTGCCGGCTGTTATAGCCGATACGGGCTGACCGGCACCATTCAGGAGAAGCAGCTCGATTATTATGCTTATACAAAGCAATGGAATAAATTGCTGGCGGTTGAGCTGAAGGACCCGATGTTAGAACGCAAAATGAACCTGGTAAATTATGCTTTGGCTCAACAGGGAAAGTTGGGTGATGCCATGTTCGCTTACAACCAGCAGGGTGTTAAATCGCTTGTTTCAACCTGGGACAATTCAATTGCAACAGCCATGCCGATGAGTGATATATATTATGGTATAGGAGATGTGGCTTCTGCCCAGAAGTTTGCCTTTGAGGGTTGTGTAAGCTCGGTAAACGGCGGTAGCAGTCGTTTGCTTAAACGGCTGGTGGAAACAAATCTGATTATGGGGGCATACAGGGTTGCCGAAAAATATATAGCTTTGCTCGAGCAGACTCTCTTTTATAAGGAATGGGCTTCGGGTTACCGTCAGCTTTTATTTAATGATGAGGCGGTGGAAAAGCACCCGGTACTGGGTAGTAGAAGAAAAGGTCTCGATGGTATTGCCGGCAAAGCGGTATCGGCTCATTTATTGCAGGAATTGGAGATGTTGGCCGTCAATAATCCTAAAAACCAGACCGCCATTCAATATCTGGCGGCATTTTATCTGGTCAACAAGGATTTAGGCAGGTTCAAATTATTGCTGGAGAAATATTATGCGACCGATGTATGGCCTCAGCTGGCGGTTACACAACAACAGGCGTTACCTTTCATCGCTCCCGACGATCGTAAGTACTGGATACAACACGGAATGAGCAGCGAGACGGAACATCAGTATACACTTTTTGAGAGAGAGTTGGTTGCACAAGATGGTTCGTCGGCGATTCAAAAAAGGTTGGCCGAGAAGTATGGGGATACCTATTGGTATTACCTTTTGTTTAAATAATTTTTTTCAGGCATTTAGGGGTAGCAGCCATGTTGTGCGTCTAATTTTAAAACAATAGAGAAATATGAATAACAAAATACCTTGGGAGCGCATAATCAAGGAACTTAAACAGGAGATTTCCCTTGATGAGCAGGCAGATCTCGACCGCTGGAAAGCCGTTGAGAATAACCGGTCGCTTTACGAGGAATTTGTCCAATTGTGGAATACGTTGATGTTTGAACGGATAACACAACCATCCAGGGCAGATAAATGCTGGGAAAAGATGGAGAAACGGCTGGCGGGAACGAAAAGCCGGGAAATCAGATTCCCGGCAAATAAATTCAGATGGATGGCAGTTGCTGCCTCTTTACTTTTGATTTTATTGCTTTCCATTACCGGATATGTCACCAATCAATGGATACGCTCCAACCACGTTGTTCAGACCTATGCCTCTTATAACGGAAAATCGAAGGTGATTTTGCCGGACGGAACCACTGTATGGCTTCATAAGGAGACTACCCTTGAGTATTCTTCTTCTGTTTGGAGCAATCAGCGTAAGGTCCGTCTTAATGGAGAAGCTTGTTTCAATGTGACAAAAGATAAGAGCCGCCCTTTCATTGTACAGAGCCATGGAGTAGATGTTAAGGTATACGGAACCGTATTCAATGTGGATGCACGCAAAGATAAGGAAGATGTGAGTGTAAGTCTTATATCCGGTTCGGTTGAGGTTGCCACAGCCAACGAGACGAAATTGATCGTTCCCGGCGAAGAGGCTACCTGTGCAAAAAATACCGGACAGATTGAAGTGGAAAAGACGGATGTGGCATTTGAAGCCCTCTGGGCACAAGAATCCATTCGCTTTGAAAAGAAATCGATTAAAGAGCTTTCCGGCTATTTGTCCAGATGGTATGATGTTAAAATCATATTGGATCCATCCATTCCTGAAAGTCAGGCTTATACATTTACTATTAAAGGAGAACCTTTTGAGGAGATTTTGCGTCTTATGGCACGCATTAATCCCATAGAATATCATTATACAGAAGATGAAACAGTGATAATAACACCTAAGAAATGAACCTAAAAAAATTGCAGCCTATGGATAAAGAGAGAGATTGTTAACCTGTCTGCTCGTTTTAGAGCGACATTTGATTTGTTAATTTATTTAATAAAATTCATTTATGAAGAATCGTCTGTTTAATTATTTAAAAAGGAGTGAACGGCTCGTTTTACTAGCTGCGTTTACTCTCTATCTAGGCGGCCCTGCAGAAATACGGGCAGCCGAACAAGCAAAAACAATTACTGTTGAACTTAAGAATGTATCGCTGTCTAAAGCGATGACCGCAATTGAAAAAGCCAGCGGGTATTCCTTCTTTTATGATGCGAATAAAACGGATTTAAATCATGTGGTTAATCTGGATGCTGATAATGACGAAATTACCAGTGTCTTGTCCGAGTTATTGAGTTCAACCAATCTTACTTATGAGATTTCGAACAATCAGATTGCGCTTATTCCCAAGGGAAATACAGGACAGCTTAATCTGCGTTCGTTCTCAAAAACCGCTTTACCCGAAGTGCAACAGAATCGTAGCATCAAGGGAGTGGTGAAAGATGCATTCGGCGAAACCATTATCGGAGCTTCGGTCGTAGTTAAGGGTACTACTACTGGTACAGTTACCGATATGGACGGAAACTTCTCGCTGGATGTTCCCGTGGGTGCAACCCTCGAAATATCGTATGTTGGTTATTTAACCCAAACGGTGGTTGCCAACAGTACTTCGCTAAGCATTGTAATGAAAGAAAATTCCACACAATTAAGTGAAGTTGTAGTTACCGGTTTCGGTTTGGCTCAGAAAAAGGCCACGCTGACCGGTGCTATATCTTCCATTGGTGCAAACGACCTGAGCCGTTCGGTTTCTTCTACAACTTCGGGAGCTTTGGTCGGTAAAATTGCAGGTGTTAACTCGCGTCAGGCTGACGGTCGCCCGGGTTCTACCACCTCGATTCAAATTCGTAACATGGGAGATCCTTTGTATGTAATCGACGGGGTTCAGAAAGATGCCGGTCAGTTTAACAACATCGACTTTAACGACATTGAATCCATCGCCGTATTGAAAGATGCTTCGGCAGCTATTTACGGGGTTCGTGCCGCTAACGGGGTTGTGGTTGTTACCACTAAAAAGGGAGGTAAGAACACCAAAAATACGGTTTCTTTGAATGCCTATTATGGTTGGCAGACATTGTCAAACTTCCCCGATCCGGCAGATGCTGCCACTTATGTAGAAAATTACATACAGTCGCAGACTATTCAAGGGAAATCTCTTACCTGGGATAAAGAAGACCTGGCCAAATGGAAGCAAGGTACTGAAAAGGGTTATCAACCCTTCGACTGGAAAGATTTTATCTGGGAAACAGCTCCTCAGGAATATGTAAATGCGAATGTGTCCGGAGGTTCAGACAAGATAAACTATTATTTTAGTTTGGGCCACCTTAACCAGGATGCAATGATCGTTAATTACGGAGGTTTCACCCGTTCCAATGTACAGATGAACATCGAATCGCAGGTTAATGATAAATTGAAGCTGGGCGCTGCTATGAACGGTCGTATCGAAAAGCGTGTGAATCCGGGTGTGCCGGGTGGAGACGACTATTGGTTGCCTCTTTTTGGTACATACCGAAACTTGCCTACAGTCCGTCCGTTTGCCAATGACAACCCGAAGTATCCAACCATGACCTCTACAGACTCTGGAACGAACTTTGCCTGGTTGAATTACGATTTATCCGGTAGAATGGAAGATACCTGGCGTGTGGCTCAATTGAATTTCGATGCAGAATATCAGATTATTGACGGATTGAAAGCGAAAGGGATGTTCGGTTACTATCTGGCCAACAGAAAGCATGACAACCAGGAGTATACCTATAAGTTGTATCGTTACGACGAAGCAACGGACACCTATCCGGTGATGTTTGAAAATAACAATCCATGGAGAGAGCGCACAACAGCTATGGTGGAAGAACTTACCACCAATGTTCAGTTAGCTTATAATAAAACGTTTGGAAATCATAATGTAGCAGCTGTAGTTGGTCTGGAATCGATTAAAAGGGATTCTCCAAGAAACTGGGTACATTCAATTCCTGCCTCCAATGCCCTACATCTGATTACTTACGAAACCATGGATACTTATGATGATACTGGTAATAATACGGAAGCTCGTCTGGGTTGGATTGGTCGTGTAAACTATGACTTTGCCAATAAGTATTTGGTAGAACTTTCTGCTCGTTACGACGGATCATGGAAATTCCCAACTAATGACCGATGGGGATTCTTCCCTTCCGGATCTCTGGGTTGGAGAATATCGGAAGAGGGTTTCTGGAAAGATAGTAAGATTGGTGATATCGTAAATGACTTGAAGTTGAGAGGGTCTTACGGTATGATGGGTGACGATAACGTATCTGATTATGCTGCCTTCGATTATATGAGTGGATATAACTATAAGAACGGAGGCTCTGTAATTGATGGTAAATATACCATCGGTAGTGTTCCCAGAGGTTTACCTGTAACAACGATCTCATGGATTGAAGCAAAGATCCTGGATATTGGTTTCGACGCAAGCTTTGTAGATGGAAAACTAACTGGAACGTTCGACTTCTTCCAGCGTAAACGTACCGGTTTGCCGGCATCACGTTACGACGTATTGATCCCGTCGGAAGCTGGGTTCGGTTTGCCTAAAGAAAACCTGAACTCGGATATGCATCTAGGTTACGACGCATCTGCCCGCTGGAGCGATAAGATCAGCGATCTTTCTTATTCTATTGGTGCAAACGTTACCTATTCACGTTTCTACGACTGGAACCAGTACAAACCTCGTTTCAGCAATTCATGGAATGTGTACCGTAATTCTATTAACGAGCGTTTCGGTTATTTGTCATGGGGACTAGAAGCTGATGGTCAGTTCCAGTCATGGGAAGAAATCGCTTCCTGGCCAATTGATAACGACCGTCAGGGTAACAAGACTCTTCGCCCGGGTGATATCAAGTACAAAGACCAGAACGGTGATAAGGTGATTAACGGTATGGACGAACGTCCCATCGGTTACCGTCAGGGTTCTACTCCGGTACTTAACTTCGGTATGAACTTCTCATTTGCATACAAAGGATTTGACCTGGCATTCGACTTGACTGGTGGAGCTTTGGCTAGCTGGAGACAAGATTGGGAACAACGTAATCCGTTCCACGACGGAGGTAACAACTCTCAGTATTACATGGAAAATACCTGGAGATTGTCTGATATAACCGATGCTAACAGCGCATTGATTCCGGGTAAATATCCAACGATGTTAATCGGTAACAGTAGCCATAGTAACTATTGGAACAGTACCTTCTGGATGCACAACATCCGTTACGTAAAACTTAGAAATTTAGAGTTTGGTTATACAATTCCCAGACAGGTATTGGAAAAATTCCTGATTTCAGAATTAAGACTGTATGTTTCTGGTCAAAACCTGCTTACATTTGCTAATACAAAAGGTACAGACCCCGAAATTACAAGTGAAAACGGACTTCAGTATCCAACAACCCGAATTGTGAACCTTGGTTTAACACTTAAATTTTAAATGAGATGAAGAAACATTATATTTTAACGGCTGTAGCCGCTTTAGCTTTGTCCTTCGGAAGCTGCTCTGATTTCCTGGAAAGAGACCCGGATCAGATTCTTACGGAAGATCAGGTTTTTGGTGATGCAAACATGATTAAGTCAGTTTTGGCCAATTACTACGGTCGTGTTAGATGGGGACAAAATACTGAAGACTCTTATTCATATATACTTTTGGATGAGGCTTGTCGTTCGGATGGTGGTCCGGATAACACGCAAACATTCAGCGATACTCAGTGGCGCGTGTACGATTATGGACTGATCCGTAACATCAACCAATTCCTGGCAGGTGTGCGTGCAGCCAAGGTATTGGATAAGGATGTACAACTTTCCATCGAAGGGGAGGCTCGCTTTTTAAGAGCCTGGACCTATTTTAATATGTGTCGCGGTATGGGTGGTATGCCTATCGTAGGTGATGAAGTGTTCGAATATAAAGCTGGAATGGATATCACCGCCATGCAATATCCTCGTTCTACCGAAGCCGAGTTATACGACTATATTATTAAGGAATGTACCGAAATAGCTCCATTACTGCCTGAAGCACCGTCTATAAACGGAGCCCGTGCAACCAAATGGGCTGCCTTGATGCTGAAAGCCCGTGCAGCACTGTATGCCGGATCCATTGCCAACTATAACAACAAGATGGTGAACCCGATTAAAACTGCCGGTGGCGAAGTAGGTATCCCGGCCGATAAGGCAAAGGGTTATTATGAAACGGCTTTGAGTACAGCCAAGGAGGTGATTGCCAGCGGTAAGTACCAGCTTCAGAATGCGAAGCCCAATGATAAGGGAAAAAACTTTTATGAAGCTGTTTGTGTGAAAGAAAACAACAAAGAGGTTATCTGGGCACGAGATTATAAATATCCGGGACAAACTGTGGAATTTACAAAACTGAATATCCCGGCAACCCATGCAGAAGATATCGACCGTTGTATGTATTCTCCAATCCTGAATCTGGTTGAAGCATTCGAATATGTGGACAACCGCGAAGGAGGTATCAAGACCAAGGATGCTCAGGGAAATTATATCTTCTATAATAAACCGGAAGATGCCTTTGCTAACAAAGATGCCCGTTTATATGGATCAATCATTTATCCGGGTGCTCCTTTCAGAGGTATGCCGGTTCCTTTGCAGGCCGGACGTAAATCGTTGGAAAACGGGGTTTGGGTGTCTGAAACTGCAAAAGGTGGTACAACCGATGCACAAGGTAATGTAATTACATCTTTCAACGGTCCTACAACAACCAACGAGCAGTTTATCAATAAAAGCGGATTTTTCTTCCGTAAATTCCTGGATGAAACGCCCATGTCTTCTACCCGTGGCCGTAACAGCGATATGTGGTTTCCACGTTTCCGTTTTGCCGAAGCGGTTATGATTGCAGCCGAAGCATCGTTTGAATTGAATAAACAGGCGGATGCGGTGACATATATCAATATGGTTCGCGAACGTGCAGGTATTCAGCCTTTGACAGTGGTTACCTTTGATGATATTGTACAGGAAAACCGTGTTGAGTTTGCTTTTGAAGATCATAGATACTGGGATTTGAAACGTTGGAGAATTGCAGATAAGGTATGGAATGGTATACCTAACGACCCGAATGCACAGCAGTATGCCTTGTTCCCTTACGTTATTAACGAACCGGGAAATCCGAATAATGGCAAATGGGTGTTCGACAAGCAACCAGTTCATATGGCTCCGTATCCAAGATACTTCCAGCCAAAGCATTATTATAACTTTATTGATCAGGGTTGGATTAACAACAATCCGAAGCTTGTAAAGAATCCATATCAATAATTCTAAATTATAAAGCAATGAAACTACTATCAAATATTTTATCATTTACATTGTTGGCAACGCTGCTGTGGAGCTGCGGTTTGGATAATTACGACGAACCTAAATCAAAATTGTATGGTAAAGTTACCTACAATGGCGAAGCACTGGGTTTGAGAGGCACAGGTGAAGCGATTCAAATGCAATTGTATCAGGATGGCTTTGAACTGCGTGACCCTATTACCGTATATGTTGGTCAGGAAGGTACCTTCGAAGCACTGCTTTTCGATGGCGAATATAAATTGGTGACCAAAGATAAGAATGGCCCCTGGGTGAATACCCGCGATACCATGGTGGTGAACCTGAAGGGAAGTACCCAATGCGAAGTGAAGGTTACCCCATATTTTACCATTTCGGGTGATGCCATTTCGTTGAACGGTAATACACTGAGTGCAACCTGTGCGATTAATAAAGTGGTGGCTACGGCAAATATCGACCGTGTGATGCTTTTGTTAAGCAAAACATCGTTTGTTGACGAGGTTAATAACATTGCCCGTAAGGACTTTTCCGGAATGACTGCCGGAAATGCCAGCTTGTCGATGGACCTGACCGGTAATGCGAATGTGGCTTCAGCCAAGGCTCTTTATGCCAGAATCGGAGTGAAGACTTCGGGCGCAGATCAGGCCATTTATTCAAAAGTGATTAAGCTTAAGTAAGCTCTTTTATAAGGGGAAGAGGAGGGATTGGTATCTCTTTTCTTCTCTTTTTTATTTTATAATTTAATACCATAACACAGGCCTGTATTCTACAGTCTGTATCGAATAGCAACCAATAGGTTTTGCTAAGGTTTTTACCTTCCATTTTAAAATTTTATTTGTATGAAACGAAATCTTCTTTTTCTCTTTCTGGTTGTTTTGATGGCATCATCGTGCGCGAACAATGCAGTGAAGACCTATTCGCCTGTAAAAGTGAATAAATTACGGGCTCCGGCTTATCCGCTTATAACTATCGACCCTTATACCAGTGCATGGTCGTTTACCGACAAATTGAACGAGGATGATGTACGCCACTGGACAGGTAAAAAGCATCCGCTCATTGGAGTTTTGCGTGTGGATGGGAAATCGTACCGTTTTATGGGAAAAGAGGAGACGCCTTTAAAAGAAATTATTCCAACGGCAGCTACTTTAAGTTGGGATGCCGCATATACCGAATCCAAACCGGGCGGCGACTGGACTTCAGTTGCCTTTGATGATCGTTCGTGGAAAAAATCCAAAGCTGCATTTGGTACCGATGGAATGCCCAATCTTACTACTCCCTGGCTGTCGAAAGACATTTGGATTCGTCGTAATTTTGAACTTACAGAGAATTTTGCATCGGTTCCTGTTTATCTGGAATATTCGCACGATGATATATTCGAACTCTATATCAACGGAATAGAGGTTGTTGCTACAGAATACACCTGGAAAAACAATGTAATGGTTGAGTTGTCCGACGAGGTAAAAGCAACGTTAAAACCTGGAAAAAATATAATTACAGCTCATTGTCATAACCGTACCGGTGGAGGGTATGTAGACTTTGGCTTGTTTACTACACCCGAAACGAAAACATCTTTCGATACGATGGCTGTACAGAAGTCGGCCAACGTGATGCCTACACAAACATTCTATACGTTTGAATGCGGACCTGTTCAGCTTGACCTTATTTTTACAGCTCCATTGCTGATGGATGACCTGGAGCTGATGACTACGCCTATTAATTACGTTACTTATCAGGTTAAATCCCTCGACGGAGCAAAACATGATGTGCAGATTTATTTTGATGCCACTCCCCAATGGGCTGTGAATACCGATAATCAGCCTGTGAAATCGGAGAAACTGGAAAAGAATGGAATTACCTATCTTAAAACAGGTACAGCCGAACAGAATATTCTTGGTAAAAAAGGGGACGATGTACGCATAGACTGGGGCTATTTTTATCTGGCTGCAGCTGCAGAGAAGCAGACTTCCATGAAGTTGGGAGAATATCACGCAGTGAAAAGTGAGTTTAATGAAAGTGGCGTATTGGTTGCCAAAGAGGGCGAAGTATCCCAGAAGATGCAGGAAGAGATGCCTGTATTGGCTTATAGCCGGAATCTGGGAAAGGTGGATGCTTCTTCAAGTAATGGATATCTGATGATTGGATACGATGATTTGTATTCCATCCAGTATTTTAACGAGAACCTGTTGCCTTATTGGAAACGCAACGGACAGGTTGATATTTATCAGGCTTTTGAGAAAGCTTCTACCAACTATGCTTCTGTAATGCAACGTTGCAATGATTTTGACGGAACGTTAATGGAGCAGGCTGCAAAAGACGGAGGCGAAATGTATGCCGAACTTTGTGCGTTGGCCTATCGCCAGGCTATTGCTGCTCATAAGTTAGTGGAAAGCAAGGAGGGTGATCTTTTGTTCTTTTCAAAAGAGAATTTTAGTAACGGCTCCATCGGAACGGTAGATGTTACCTATCCTTCGGCTCCCATGTTTCTGGTATATAATCCCGAATTATTGAAGGGTATGCTGAATCCGATCTTTTATTACAGTGAATCGGGCAAATGGAACAAACCCTTCGCTGCTCACGACGTGGGTACCTATCCGTTGGCTAACGGTCAGACTTATGGCGGCGATATGCCGGTGGAAGAATGTGGTAACATGCTAACCCTTACTGCTGCGATTGCTATAATGGAAGGAAATACCGATTATGCAAAAAAGCACTGGACGGTACTTACAACCTGGGCGGATTATTTGCGTAAGGAGGGTCTTGATCCCGAAAATCAGCTTTGTACAGACGACTTTGCCGGTCACTTTGCACACAATGCAAATCTTTCGGTGAAAGCGATCATGGGGATTGCCGGTTATGGTATTATGGCCGAGATGATGGGCGAAAAAGAGATTGCAAACGAGTATCTGAGCGAAGCAAAAGCAATGGCAGCCAAGTGGGAGTCGATGGCTAACGATGGCGATCATTACAAACTGACCTTTGATCAGGCAGGAACCTGGAGTCAGAAGTACAACCTCATCTGGGATAAATTGTTTGCTTCTACTATATTTGCTTCTGATATTGCGACGAAAGAGATGTCGTATTATCGTACGAAGCAAAACAAATACGGATTACCTTTGGATAGCAGAAAGACCTATACCAAAAGTGACTGGATTTTGTGGAGTGCATGTCTGACTGATAACCCGGATGATTTTAAGGAATTGCTGATTCCGGTATACAATTATGTAAACGAAACAACTACACGGATGCCTTTAAGTGACTGGCATGAAACAACCGACGGTAGTTCTGTTGGCTTCCGTGCCCGGTCGGTTGTGGGTGGGTATTTTATGAAAATGCTCGAGAATAAGATGAAAGCTGTTAAGACAACAACTGCCGGTAAAAATGATTGAGATGAAGAAATACAGGTGTATATGGATGTTGACCTTTATGTTGGTATTGGTCGGCAACTCTGTGACAGGTAAGGGGAAGGACAAAGGTCCTTTCCCTGTTCCGTTGGGCGACCCTTTCATTTTATTGCACGAGGGAACCTATTATGCGTATGGTACCCACTCGGATAAGGGAATTGAGGTGTATGTGTCTGATAATCTTAAAACGTGGTCGAGACCAGCTCAGCTGCCCGACGGACTGGCTCTGAATAAGGAAGATGTGTGGGCCGACCGTTGGTTCTGGGCGCCTGAAGTATATCTGGTGAATGGTACCTTCTATATGTATTATTCGGCCGACGAGCACATCTGTGTGGCAACGTCCAAATCTCCCCTGGGTCCGTTTAAACAGGAAAAGAAGGAACCGATGATTGCGGATGAGAAATGTATCGACAATTCTCTCTTTATAGATGACGATGGGAAGCCTTATCTTTTTTTCGATCGGTTCAACGACGGACTGAATATCTGGGTTGCCGAGCTTACAGATGACCTGCTTCAGATTAAACGTGAAACCATGAGACCCTGTATTCATGTTTCTCAACCTTGGGAGATGATATGGCCCAGGGTGAATGAGGGGGCATTTATAATGAAGCACGAAGGGATGTATTACATGACCTATTCGGCTAACAGTTATGAAAGTCCGTTTTACGGAATAGGCTGTGCAACTGCAACCGATGTAAATGGTCCGTGGACGAAATATGAACACAATCCGTTATTACAATGTCCGGGCGATTTAGTTGGAGTAGGTCATAGTGCCATGTTCCGCGATAAAAAAGGACAGTTACGTATTGTGTTCCATGCGCATAAGGATAAGGAGGCTATCCATCCCCGGGGCATGTACATAGGGAAGGTAAAATTCCGTAAACAAAAAGGAAGTTCTGAACAAACCATGTATATCGATCCGGAATATATAACTCCGGTATTGAAAAAATAAGGATTCCTCATTGACTTATATAATTAATATTTACTTTAAACGACAGATCATGAAAAAACAGGTGTTGTTGTGTTGCCTGCTGGCAACGGTTATGGGGGCGAATGCCCAGTGGAAGCCCGTCGGTGATAAGATTAAAACCAAATGGGCGGAACAGATAAATCCAGCCGCTGTATTGCCGGAATATCCTCGTCCTGCTATGGAACGGGCGGAATGGAAGAACTTGAATGGCGAATGGGCATATGCCATCCGCGAAAAAGGAGGCGTTGAACCTGCTGCGTTCGACGGAACTATCCTGGTTCCTTTTGCTGTTGAATCTTCTCTTTCGGGTGTACAGAAAACAGTTGGAGAGAAAAATGAATTATGGTATAAACGCACGTTTACGGTACCTGCCTCCTGGAAAGGAAAACAGGTAATGCTTAATTTCGGTGCTGTAGATTGGAAAACCGATGTATTTGTGAACGATATCCTTATTGGTTCGCATCAGGGTGGTTTCACTCCGTTCTCGTTCGACGTAACCCCTTATCTGGTAAATAAAGGAGAACAAAAGCTGGTGGTTCGCGTTTGGGACCCAACAGAAAAGGGATTTCAACCTATCGGAAAGCAGACTTCCAGACCGGAAGGAATCTGGTATACAGCTGTAACAGGTATCTGGCAGACAGTCTGGCTTGAACCTGTTGCTGTAAATCACGTTACTGCAATCAAGGCTATTCCGGATGTTGACAAGGAATTGGTAGATGTAACTGTTTCTGCTGCTAAGTGTTGTGCTGCCGATTATGTAGAAGTGGCTATCCTGGACGGAGGAAAACAGATTGCAACAGCTAAGGGCGTTGCAGGTAAGGCATTGCGCCTGGCAGTGAAGAGTCCGAAGTTATGGAGTCCCGAAAATCCGGTTCTTTACGATATGAAGGTTTCTTTGTTCAGCAATGGTAAGAAGATTGACGAAGTTTCATCTTATACAGCGATGCGTAAGATTTCAACAAAAAGAGATGCAAACGGCATTATGCGTATGCAATTGAACAACAAAGATTATTTCCAATATGGTCCGCTTGACCAGGGTTGGTGGCCCGATGGTCTGTATACTGCTCCAACAGACGAAGCATTGTTGTATGATATCAAAAAGACCAAGGACTGGGGTTTCAATATGATTCGTAAGCACGTAAAGGTGGAACCTGCACGTTGGTATTATCATTGTGATAAGGAAGGTATCCTGGTTTGGCAGGATATGCCTAGCGGCGATCACGGAAACCGTTGGGAGCCTCATGTATATAATGGCGGAAACGATAAAAACAGAAGCAACGAATCTATCGCTAACTACTATCAGGAATGGAAAGAGATTATGGATCTGTGCATCTCGCATCCTTCGGTTGTAATGTGGGTGCCTTTTAATGAGGCATGGGGTCAGTTTAAAACGGAAGAGGTTATTGCGTGGACTAAGAAATATGATCCATCCCGCTTGGTTAATCCGGCCAGTGGAGGAAACCATCGTGCTTGCGGAGATGTATTGGATTTACACAATTATCCGGGACCGAATATGTTTTTGTTTGATGCTGTAAGAGTAAATGTATTGGGTGAGTACGGCGGAATCGGACTTCCATTGGAAGGTCACCTGTGGCAACAAGGCAAAAACTGGGGATATGTTCAGTTCAAGAACAGTGATGAGGTGACAGCCGAATATGTGAAGTTTGCCAATGAGTTGAAAGACATGGTTAAACGAGGATTCTCTGCTGCAGTTTATACTCAGACTACCGATGTAGAGGGCGAAGTGAACGGGTTGATGACCTACGATCGTAAAGTAATAAAAATTAACGAAAAGGCAGTTAGGGAGGCAAATCAGAGCGTGATTCGCATGCTTGAATAAACTATACTGATTGTTTGATATTTAAGTCGGATTTCAAAGATGTTGCAGAAATGTTAAATCTTTGGATTCCGACTTTTTTATGTCAAAAAATGTAATATGAATGTAATGATATGTTAAACATTAACTGCTATATTTGCAATGTATAATATGGCAATTTAACACATTTATCCTCAAACCATTTATGAAAAAGTATTGTTTTGTTCTATTAATGATGTTGTTCTTTACAACCCTATCGTATGCACAGGTTACAACATCTGCAATCTCAGGTAAAATTGTGGATGTACAAAAGCAGGCACTACCAGGTGCAACGGTAGTTGCCATTCACCTTCCTTCGGGAACTAATTACAGCGGTGTTTCAAACGTAGATGGCTATTATGCAATTATGGGTATGAAGCCCGGAGGCCCCTATCGGATTGAAACTCGTTACATCGGGTATGAAAAGTCGGATTTAGTAGGAATCAACCTCCCTTTGGGCGAGACTTTCATCTATAATCCGGTTATGAATGAATCTTCAATTGCACTTAATGAATTGGTGGTAGTAGCTGCGCCTGGTTTTAATACGCAACGGACAGGGGCTTCGGCCAACATCTCTTCGCAGCAATTGCAGCTGATGCCTTCAATTTCAAGAAGTGTAAGCGACTTTACCAGATTGGTTCCTCAGGCAGCTTCAGCCAATGGGGGTACCTCTTTTTCCGGAACAAACAACCGTTACAATAGTTTTCAGGTAGACGGAGTGGTGAACAACGACGTGTTTGGTCTGGCAGGTACCGGAACCAACGGTGGACAGGCTGGTATTCAGCCCATATCTCTGGACGCTATTGAACAGATTCAGGTGGTAATTGCCCCGTACGACGTTCGTCAGAGTGGTTTTACCGGCGGAGGAATCAATGCGATCACCAAATCGGGAAGTAACGATTTCAAGGGAAGTGCTTATTTCTATGGTAATAACCAGGATTTCGTGGGTACTACTGCCGGAAAGAATGTTGAAAACAGAAAGAAACTGGACAAGCAGACCGATATGCAGTTTGGAGTCAGTCTTGGTGGTGCGCTTATCAAGAATAAACTATTCTTCTTTGTGAACGGCGAAATAACCGATAAAAGTTATCCTACCTCTTACAATGTGGGTGAAGGATCGAATGTTACCAAAGAGGAGGCCGACCAGGTGATGAACCACCTGATGTCAATCTCGGGTGGCTACAACGGCGGCGGATATGGTCCGATGGATGTTACCACAAAATCGTATAAGATACTTGAACGTATCGACTGGAACATAAACGATAATAATAAGTTTACGCTCCGCCATAGTTATGTAAGCGGAAAACAGCTTAACTTCTCGCTTTCTGCAAACGGGCTACGCTTGAATGACAATGGCTATTACATGAACAGCAAGACGCATACATTTGCTGCCGAATTGAATACGAAGCTTAACAATACGATGAATAACGAATTGCGCGTAGGATATACACGTGTTCGGGATAACCGCGATTTTGGTTCCACTCCTTTCCCATACGTAAAGGTAAAACTTGATAATTTACGATATATTGAAATGGGTACGGAGCGTTACTCTACAGCCAACCGCCTGGATCAGGATATTGTTACTTTAACCGATAACTTTAACCTGAGCTTTGGTTCGCATCAGCTTACCTTCGGAACACACAACGAACTGTTTATGCTGGAAAATCTTTTCATCCGCGAGAACTTTGGCTCCTATGTCTATAGTTCTTTAGCCGATTTCCTGTCTATCGGTTCCGCCAAAGAGGCGAAGCCGGAGGAATATAATTATTCATTCTCAAATGAGACAATTACCGGAAGTAAGAATTGGGCTCCCTCCTTCGGTGCCATGCAGCTGGGGTTGTATGCACAGGATAAGTGGAATCTGACCGATAATTTTAACTTTACCTATGGTTTACGGGTTGATATGCCGCTCTATTTGGATAAGCCCAGTATAAATGAAAAGTTTAATGCCTCCGAGATTGCAAAATCGCGTGATCTGGCTACAAACAAAATGCCGTCATCTACACCGTTATTTTCTCCCCGTGTAGGTTTCAGATGGGATATCAACAGAGATAATTCATTTTTGGTACGAGGCGGGGCAGGTATCTTTACGGGAAGAATCCCGTTCGTATGGATTTCAAACTCTTTCGGAAATACCGGCGTAGAGTATATACGTACACGTTTGCAGACTGCCGATCTGAAAAATATTAATTTCAAATTTAGTCCGGATCCCTATAACCAGCCGTTGGGCAAGGCGATGACCAGTACCGAGGTAGACGTGGTGTCGAAAGATTTTAAATATCCGCAGTCATTCCGTGTAAACCTGGCTGTCGAAAAAATGCTTCCGTTTGATATCCGTGGAACCCTGGAAGGTATTTATACCAAGAAGATGAACGACATCTATTATCAGAATATCAATATCGAAGAGTCGGGCAAAATGTTGAATAATTTTAAGGATAAACGTCCTTTATACGGACCTTCTATTTCTGCCGATTATACATCTGTTATCCTGTTAAGCAATACCAACGAAGGTTATTCTTACAACGTAACAGGAAAGTTGGAGAAATCGTTCGACTTCGGATTAGACCTGATGGCTGCCTATACCTACGGCGTATCGAAAGGGGTGAACGACGGTACATCCAGTCAGGCCTACTCCAACTGGTCATACAATGAAAACTGGCGCGGATCCAATAACCCGGAGGTTTCCTATACCGATTTCGATCAGCCTCACCGTATTATCGCTTCGGCATCTTACAAGGTGGCCTACGGAAAGAACCTGGCCACTTCCATCGCTTTGTTTTACAGCGGAAACAGCGGCAGCCGCTATTCGTTGTGCTATAATGGCGATTTAAACAAGGATGGTGTAAAGGGAAATGATCTGATTTACGTTCCTACCAACTCGGAAATAGATGCAATGATAATCAAACCTCTGACAAATCTACCTGCCGATAAGCAACGGACCGATCTGAAGGCCTATATCAACAGTGAAGAAAGTGGTTTGAAAGATTTACAGGGTAAGTATGCCGAAAGAAACGGACTGATTACGCCATTCGAACATCATTTCGATTTACGCATCATGCAGGACTTCTATCTGATGGTAGGAGGTAGAAAGCATACTTTGCAAGTAAACCTGGATGTGTTGAATATCGGTAATTTGTTTAACAGAGCCTGGGGTACCGTTAATTCGCCGGGTTATTCCTATACGCCGATAAAGGTTGAAAGCATCGCTTCGGATGGTACGCCTACCTTCTCGTTTACCAAACCAGCCAGCAATGCATTGTACAACCAGAGTGATTATAATTCGCGCTGGAGAGCTCAGCTGGGTGTAAGGTATATTTTCTAATTCACTCAGACCAAATAGGGTGTTAAACTGTTATATCTTGAAAAAGGCTGCTGCTCCATGTGGCGCCTTTTTCTTTTACCTGCTTTTATATTTAAAATTATGAGCCGATGAATAAGAATATGTTTGTTTTATTTCTGGCCCTATTCCTTACAGGGAGTTTTTCTGCCTGTAAGACGACCCGCCAGGAAAGATACGTTGTGGTTTTATCTATGGACGGTTTTCGGGACGATTATCCCGGAAGGGGACATACGCCTACGCTCGATTCGTTGGCCAAGGTTGGAGTCAGGGCCTCCTTTGTTCCCTGTTTCCCCAGTGTGACCTTTCCAAACCATTATAGTATGGCTACGGGTTTGCATCCCAATAACCATGGGTTGGTAAACAATTCGTTTTACGACAGTACCATGCAGAAAATGTACCGCATCAAGGATCGGGAGGCTGTATCCAATCCGGCTTTCTATGGAGGTGAGCCGGTATGGAACACTGCCGAGCGTCAGGGCGTGAAGGCTGCTACCTATTTTTGGGTTGGATCTGAAGCTCCTGTAGGGGGAAAGCACAATTCGATCTGGAAAGTGTTTGATAGTTCGGTGCCTTATAATGATAGAGCCGACTCTGTGGTTGCCTGGCTTTCGTTGCCCAAAGAGCAACGGCCTCATTTGGTGATGTGGTATATCGAAGAGCCCGATGCCATCGGTCATGATGCGACCCCCGATTCATCTGCGGTAATTGACAAAGTGGAAGAGCTTGATGCCGTTCTGGCCCGTTTCTTCTCCAAGGTTAATAAACTGGATATCGCACCTAAAATTGATTTTATTGTGACGTCCGATCACGGGATGGCAACCTTTGTTCCCGATAAATATGTAAATCTGGGAGATTATCTACCCAGGGATAGTTTCAAATTTGTTTTCGACGGAGTGCCTACCGTTCTTTATCCAAAACCCGGATACACGGATACAGCTTACGAAATTCTGAAAAAGGTTCCGAACATCACCGTGTGGAAGAAAGAAGAGGTTCCGGCCCGTTATCAGTATGGCTCGAATGCCCGCATCGGAGATTTGATTGTATTACCGGATGTGGGATGCATGGTCCAGTTCCGTGACAAGGGTAAACCTTGGTTAGGAGGGGCACATGGATATGATAATTTTGATCCTACCATGCAGGCTATCTTTTATGCATCCGGGCCTTCCTTTAAAAAGAATGTAACACACCCGTCGCTTCCCAATATAAGTCTCTATCCGCTCATCTGCCGGCTGTTGAAAATTAAACCGGCTCCCAATGATGCGGATAGTGTGGACCTGGATGGATTGTTGAAATAATAAAGCGGTTTCCCGGGTTATTGTTTGTCGCATTCAAGCAATAACCGGGTTACCTCCTCTTTTCCCCAGGATGGGTAGAAGGGTTTATCCTTGCGGGCTTCGTACAACTCCTTCGCTTTTAGCAGCTCTTTGCAGAATTCGGGTGAAGTTTGTCCCATAAACTTTGCCATATCCCGGTTGAAGCGGGCCAGCAGGTAAACGGGTCTCGGATTGGACGGGTCGATGGCGATGGCGACTTTGTACGCTCCGATAAGTTCGCCGAAAAGAGCCGGACCGTTGTTCTCCGGATCGGCAGCGACCTGAGCATTAAGCGCAAACCCGGCAAGCGTCGAGACTTCCGACTTATCGGCATCCGGATAGTTGTTCAGCTTTTTTGCCAGCTCTTTTGCTTCCGTGATATAAGTCAGCTTCGTCTCTTTGTTATCGTTTACAAAGGAAAGAATGATATCCACATAGCTTGTGTAATATACAGGCAGCCATTGATCCGTGAATTTCATGGAAATCCGCTCCATGGTATTTCGTGCGTTAACAAGGTCCTGGGGACTTTCTGCATTTTGCAGCGATGTGTATGCCCGGGTCATGATATCCGAAAACTCCGGTTGCGCATTCTGAGCGTTAATAAATCCGAAGCCGGACAGAGACAGAATCAGTAAAAACATTTTCATTTTTTTCATTTTTGTGGTGTATTAAAAGTTTGAAACATCGTATGCTGTATTACCGCTGAGGGTGATAAATATACCGATCATAAAGAAACTGTTGCGCGAAGCGTTCACCGGGCTGCCTGCAAAGGCACCATCTTCTCCCCGCGAGCTGGAATACGTATAATTGTATACATTGTTTCTTCCCAGGATGTTGGAGGCAGAAGCATGAATAATCACCTTTTTGTTTAACAGAAAACTGATACTCAAATCCAGACTATTATAGGGTGAGGTTGTATGCTGCATGAATCCCTCTTCGTTGGGATTATGGTACGGTCGGCCGCTGGCATAACGATCGGTTATGCCGATAGTGGACCGGATGGGCTGAAACCAGTATTTGAGTGCCAGCGACAGATTGTGCCTGGTTGCATATTGAGGCATAGCTTCTACGGGATAGTCCCCGTATTTTCGTTTGGAATCATTATAGGAATAAGCCAGCATATACTCCAGGTTCTTAACCACCTCGCGGTCATTCAGGAAAAGATCAATTCCCCTGGCATAACCGTAGCCGTCGGATTTGTAGTTGTTATTCAGGTTGGTTGCCAGGTTATGATATTTCTTATTATAGACCTCGAGGCGGAAGGTTTTTCCATTCGATTCGTGATAGGCTCCGACAATATACTGCCAGCAACGTTCGGCCGACAGATGTTGATTCCTGAGCAGGAAACTGTTGTCGGGAAGCTGCTGATACAATCCGGCGATGGCCGACAGATAGAAGTCCTTCATCTTATACGTAAGCGACGCGCGGGGGAGAATCTGCCAGTGATTGTTCAGGGATGTCTGTTCCATCCGTGCCGAAACATTTCCTTGCAAGCTGGCCGACAGATTGAAGTCGTTTATAAGAAACAGCGAGTTGATGCTATGGCTAATCTCGCCCCCTGTCAGGATTGCCGGAGGATACATGTAAGACAGCGAATCTCTCCGAAGCATGCTTTCGGCACCGGCGGTCAGCTTATATAGATTGCTATAACGTTTTTCTGCTTTTATTTTCAGATGAATTTCGCTTTCCGTCTCCTTTAAAGCATCGGAGGCAAGCCTGGCTCCATCCATTCGTTTCTTGTTGGACGAAATGGCAACGCCCGAAAAGAATTTGTAACCTTTTCCCAATGTCTTTCTAAAAGTACTGTTCAGGTACAGATTATCCTCCTCAAAATCCATTCGGCGATTGATCGGATTAAAGGCTTCGCTGGTATGCTGGGCAAACGAGGTGCGGTCGTACGCCAGATATGTCTTCCAGATCCCTTTGTTTACCAATGTTTTTCGGAACTGGCTCTCGCCTGAGATCCGTTGGTAGGGGTTGATCCAGTCATAGCTATCCGGAAACAACTTATTGTATGGTCCGATGTTCTGGTAATCGCCGTTGAAGGAGAGCGAAGAGTTTGCCCATGCTTTGGTGCCCCCTCCACCCATACCTACGGATAACAGGCTGACGCCGATTTTGGTAACCGGACTTTCGTCTTTTGTAGTTAGAGGGAGTACGCTGGACAAACTTTGGGAATAATCGGAAGAGAAGCCTCCCGACGAGAAATTAATCCCTTCAAATAAGAATGGTGAGTACCTGCCCCGTGCGGCCGAGTTTTCGGGCGTATAGGTGTAGGGCGATAGTACGTGCATCTCGTCAATAAAGGTCTGCGCCTCACGACTGTCGCCGCCCCGCACCATCAACTTACCGCTTTCGCCTGCGGCCTGCACTCCCGGCAATAAGGCAATGCCGTTGTAAATATCGCCCACAGCTCCGGCGGTTGTCGCGATGCTTACCGGCGACATCTCTTTCCATTTGGAACTTCCCTGTAACCGATAATTCCCTGCAGTAACAAATACCTCCTGTAATGCAACGTTTTGAGGATGCAACACCAGATGAACCCGGCCCATCCCGGATGCTTCACCCTTCATATACGCAGGGGTGTATCCTAACATCTGGGCGCACAGGGTGATTTCGCCCTTGGCTGTGGTTTTGAAATCAAACGAACCGTCCTCTCTGCTGCTTGTTCCCTCCAGCGTTTCCCGGATGTAAATATTCACGCTCATCATCGGCGCACCTTTATCGTCTACAACGATTCCGGCAACGGTGTACGTCTGCGCATACGAAATAGCTGTCTGAAGTAAGAAGACAGAAAGAAAAAAGAGCAATCGGCAATGTGTTTTCATTATCGCAATCCTATTTGATTTGGGAGCAAAGAAAAACTATGTTTGCTTCTAAATCAAATAGTTGGGATAAACAACTAGCTTTTGATCTGTTCGTCTAATTTATAGTACGATTGAACGTTCGTCCCATTATTTTTATGCTGAATCAACTCATATCCTTGAATAAAGAGGTAGGATGTTAATACAAAACTTTGTCTTTGATAAGCTTGTCAAATACGAGTAAAACGCCAGGTACCTGTGCAGGCTCTGATTGATACATCTTGATATCGAAAAATCTGACTTCGCCTATTTCATTCTTAGGTTCAATTTTTTCGTTCAATTGATAAAGAAAGCAATCCTGCTCCATAATAATAGGGGGGTCTTCTCCATAAGCCGGAGCTGTAATATGACAATAATATTTCAATCGCTCAGCATTCAGCACAATATTCAGTTCTTCAAAGATTTCTCTTTGTAAAGTTTCTAAAGAGCTTTCTCCATCGTCAATTTTCCCACCAGGCAGATACCAGGCCTTTTTGTTTTTACTATAGGCTAAAAGAAGTTTGTCTCCTTTCACAACCACCAGTCCTGCTGTCGGTAATGCTTTATTTCCCATTAAAGTTAGATTTCGCTTTTATTAATCCACTTCCCAAAAGCAGGAGCTTTGTAATTTTTCATTTTATCGATTAAATCATCAATGTCGTCACTTAAGATTAGCATTTCCTGATTAGCTTGTTTTAAAAAACCATTGTCTACCATTTTCTGTATAAGCGATAACAGTTCGTCGTAAAATCCATTGGTGTTAAGAATTGCAACCGGTTTTTTATGCAATCCGAGCTGAGCCCATGTAAGCATTTCAAAAAATTCTTCGAGTGTTCCAAAACCTCCAGGAAGTGTAATGATTCCGTCCGAAAGCTCATCCATTTTTGTTTTCCGTTGATGCATTGTTTCAACTAAAATCAGCTCGGTTAAATTGTCGTGACCAATTTCAACTTTTTGCAGAAAGGTGGGCAACACTCCGATAGCTTTACCGTTATTGTCTAACACCCCGTTTGCAACAGCCCCCATTAAACCAACATTTGCACCACCATAAACGAGTTCAATATTTTGTTCTGCCAACGTTTTACCTAGGTTGTAGGCTTCTTGTTCATATATTTTTTCTGTTCCAAAACTGGAACCGCAGAATACACTAATTCTTTTCATTGTTTTAATTTATTATCAATTATGAGTTACATTCGTATTGTAAAAAGAATACGTCAGGATGCATTTCGTAAACGGGCAGCTTTTTACTTTTTAATGAGCAAAATTATTAAAATAAAACTTCGGTTCAAATAACATGAACTCAAAATCCAACTTCACTCAGCCTGTCCGCATTAAAAACGTGTATACAGATTTAGGCTCTATAGGTTGAAGATCAATCTAATGCAGGTAAACTTTATTAATCTGCTTTTATATTGTATTTTTGTAACGTATAACGTTATCTGTGTTATAAATGAATACTCAAATTTCGACTCGTCTGGGCAGATTAAAGGAAGTTGTAGATAAACCATACCCCTTTGTGTATGGTGGCTGGAAGTCGGCTGTCATAGTAGGACTCGCTGTTTTTTTGTTCTTATTCACCTTTGAACCTCTGGGCCTTAATCGATTTCCCGGAAATACGTTTTTTTATACGCTGGGCTTTGGACTTATAACCATTGCATGTCTGCTTTTTGATTATTGGCTGATTAACCAGTTCATGAAAAGAGTGAAGATCCTTTGGACTGTCTGGTGTGAGATTCTTTGGAATATCTTTTTCCTTTCTACGATTGCTATAGGAAACGGAATCTATAACGCTGTTGTGGGATTCTTCTTTTTCCACCAGGATATTTGGGGGGCACTCCAATTATCCAATGCTTTTATCGTAACCTTTCCTGTCGGAATCTTGTTTGCTATAATATTTGCATTAAGTAGGAATGCCGGCATAAAAGTGATGCAGAGAGACAACAATTCGGCGGATGCCGGGGCCGGAACTCAAGCAAGAGAAAGCATGGATTTTATCTGTATCTCATCCGTAAATAAGAAAGATCCGGATGTGGTACTTACGGCAGATCGTATCCTGTATATCGAATCCATGGGGAATTTGCTTAAAATCCATTACTTATCGGACGAAGCGAAAGTGACAACAAGAGTGGTGCGTAATACGTTGAAAAATCTGGCTGTACTGGAGCATCCGGATCTGTATCGTTGTCACCGGTCCTTTGTTTTGAATCGTAGGATGATAAATCAGATAAACGGCAACTCCAACGGTTATATGGTAAAACTAATGCATGTTGAGGATGAGATTCCGGTATCCAGAAAATATGCGGCCGACTTTATTCAGATGCAGAACGCTGACCGGACCAGTTATATCAGATAAGAAACTTGAAGTAGAAATAACAATGTAATAAATAGAAATTGAAATGATAAAGAATATTGTTTTTGATTTAGGAGGAGTTATAATGGACCTGGATACAGATCGGGCGGTAAGCCGGTTTGTTGAAATAGGGGTGAAAAACGCACCGGAATTGGTAAATGCCTATCAACAGAAAGGGGTTTTCCTGGAACTGGAGGAGGGATTGGCCGACCGGGAAACGTTTTGTAAAAAGTTAAGTGAGTATGCGGGTAAGGAGATATCCGATGAGGAGGCCCTGAATGCCTGGAGAGGTTTTATTACGGATATTCCCCAATATAAATTAGATTATATACTGGATTTGAGAAGTAAATATAAGTTGTACCTGCTAAGTAATACGAATCCTTTTATTTTAGAATGGGCCCGAACCTCGTCTTTTACGGAGGCTGGTCGACCCATTACTGCCTATTTTGATAAGATTTATGCCTCCTACGAGGTGGGAATTACTAAGCCCAACAAAGAAATATTCGAATTCATGCTTAAAGATAGCGGAATGATTCCGTCGGAGACGTTGTTTATCGATGATGGCATTCGTAATGTGGAAATGGCTTCCAGTATGGGGATTGTTACATACTGCCCGGAGAATAAAGAGGATTGGCGTGCCGCAGTAGACTCTTTCTTAGTATAAGGATCCGGATAACGGACCAAATAGATATATTGGTGCGGAGAAGTATATCTTTCCCTTAAGCCTTTTATTTTTTTCAATACGAGGACTTATTCGTTTGCCAGCTGTCTGCTTTGCGTTTGACAATTGTTGAATGCAAAGTAGACAGCTGTATAACTTGCATTCAACATATGACAAACGAATAGTTGTTCGTTATAAAACAAATAGTTGCTCATATGCTAAGGGATAGTTGACTTAACAGATCGGGATAAAAGATAAAAGTTTTAGGGAGAAAGGATTATACGGTTGGATAAAATGAAAAGAGGGTACCCGTAAGGATACCCTCTTTGTTGTAAATGTAAGATTTTGGTAATGAAACAACATGTGAGGTTTTATGCTCTATTGTTGTTTATATTGCAAAGCTAAAGCTATATTTCGGTTATTCCTAATTAAAAGGGAAAATAATAACTATTGTGTTGCAAAACATATGGATTTGTCAGATTCCGGGCATGTATATCCCTTTTATTGGAATGAATCACTCCAAATCATACAAAATGCCAGCATTAATTTGGCCGGGAATGTCAGGGTAATTGCCGTATGGAGGCAACACAAATTAAATGTGATTGTTTTTTTCTTCAAGATCGAGAAGAAATCTTTTCATTTCAGGGCCATAGGCATAGCCTCCTACATTGCCATCTGCAAGTACCACCCGGTGACAAGGAACAATAATAAAGATCTGGTTCTTGCCATTGGCAGACCCTGCAGCCCGGTAGGCCTTGGTATTACCGGCTCTTTTTGCAAGTTCCTGGTACGAGATCTGTTTGCCGTAAGGGATTAGTTGCAACTCTTCCCAAACACGCTGCTGAAACGGAGTACCTTCCTGTTGCAGCGGTAGATCAAAAGAGGTCCGTTTCCCTTCAAAATACTCTTCAAGTTGCCAGATGGTCTCTTGCAGAATCGGATTTACCGACTCTTCTCTTTCGGCGGATGGTTCGGCAACCCAGCGTGCCATGATCAAATGCGTTTCGGTGGCTCGTAACTCGATCCACCCGATGGGTGATTTTATGTAAGTAGCATAGACTTTCATTTTATATATCTTTTAGTAGTTTTGTAAGAATACCAACACCTTCGGATGCTCCGGCCCTGATTATATGCAGGTCGCGACGGGACGTGTAAACATCCATCGGGTCAATTAAGAATACAGGCTGTCTTCTGCGTACATAATTCAGCAGACCGGCAGCCGGATAAACATTGAGAGAGGTCCCGATAATTACAAAGATGTCCGACTGCTCTGTCAGCTCAATAGCCGGTTCAATCATCGGAACAGCCTCTCCAAACCACACAATGTGGGGGCGCAGCTGATCTCCATACGGATCTTTGTCTCCTAAATGAATATCGCAATTGCTTTCGGATAATTCGTAAATCCGCTCAGGGTGATTAACGGAGCGGACTTTCATCAATTCGCCGTGCAGATGAAGTACATGGCTGCTTCCTGCCTGTTCGTGCAGGTTATCAATGTTTTGGGTGATAATACGCACATCGAACTCCTTTTCCAGTCTAGCCAGACCGATATGTCCTTCATTAGGCTTCGCAGCAAGCAGTTCCCTCCGCCGGTGGTTATAAAAATTGAACACCAACTCCGGATTGGCTGCAAATCCTTCCGGAGATGCCACATCCTCAATGCGATGCTTTTCCCATAACCCATCTGATCCCCTAAAGGTGGAAAGTCCGCTTTCCGCACTCATCCCCGCACCGGTAAGAACTACAAGTTTCTTCATTCGGATTTCTTTTTTTACAAAATATTCATCCACGAAGTTACAAAAACTTGTTTATAATAGATCAAATGGAGCTGTTTTTTTGTCAAAATGACATAAAAACTTGTACTGATACTTATTCTGTTTGTGTATCTGCGTGCATTTGGAATTGAATTCTTAAGGAATGCATGCAAGGTATGTTTAATAAATCCATAATCTTGCTGAAAAAAGAATAGGTCACTTTTTTTGATAGCTCTTTAAAAAGTTTAGCGGATTTAATATAATTACCATTAAATGTGTTACTTTTGTGGCTCTTAATAAGTTGAATTAGACAAAGAATGGATAAAGTTAGTTACGCTTTGGGTTTAAGTATTGGAAATAATTTCCAGAACTCAGGTATCAATAATCTTCAGATTGAAGATTTTGTAAAGGGATTAAAGGATGTGCTTGGAGATGCGAAGCCGGAAATCAGCTATGATGAGGCTAAACAAGTTATCAATGACTTCTTTATGAAGTTGCAAAATGAAAAGCTGGAAGTTAACCTGAAGGCTGGCGAGGAATTCCTGAAAATAAACAAACATAAGGCAGGTGTTGTGGAATTGCCCAGCGGCTTGCAGTATGAAATCCTTAAAAGCGGTTCGGGAGCCAAACCGACAGCTGCAGATACAGTAAAATGTCATTACCATGGTACGTTGATTAATGGAACTGTTTTTGATAGTTCTGTTGAAAGAGGTGTGCCTGCAGAATTTGGCGTTTCACAGGTGATTCCTGGTTGGGTGGAAGCCCTTCAGCTGATGGAGGTGGGTGCTAAATGGAGATTGTTTATCCCTTCGGCTCTTGCATACGGAGCTCATGGTGCCGGCGAAGTGATTGAGCCGAACAGCACATTGGTTTTTGATGTTGAATTATTGGATATTGTAAAGTAATAAATACTAAAAGGATTAAAATGAAAAAAGCAAGTGTTTTAGTTGCAGCAATGGCTGTGGCTGTTGGCGTTTCCGCTACTTCTTGTGACTCTAAAAAGAGTGCAAATTTAAAGAGTGCTATCGATAGCGCCAGTTATGCAATTGGTGTAAGCACAGGTGCCGGTTACAAAGAAAATTTGAAAACATTACCAGATAGCGCTAATGTTGATGCATTGATCGCTGGTTTTACTGCTGCTCTTAAAGGCAAAGAAACAAGCATGACTCCGGAAGCTGCTCAAGCTTACCTGCAGACTTACTTTATGGAAGCTTCAACAAGACAAGCTGCCAAAACGAAAGAAGAAGGCGATAAATTCCTGGCAGAAAATAAAACCAAAGAAGGTGTGATTACTACCGAAAGCGGTTTGCAATATAAGGTTATCACCGAAGGTACAGGTGCAAAACCAACTGCTACAGACAATGTAAAAGTACACTACAAAGGAACGTTGCTTGATGGAACTGTATTTGACAGCTCAATCGAGAGAGGTGAACCTGCTCAGTTTGGTGTTGGTCAGGTAATCAAAGGCTGGACAGAAGGTTTACAGCTGATGCCTGTAGGATCAAAATATATTTTCTGGATTCCGGGAGACCTTGCTTATGGCGAAAGAGGTGCAGGACAGGATATTAAACCTAATTCAACACTTGTATTTGAAGTGGAATTGCTGGAAATTGTAAAATAATTTCATTATTTATATCTTAATGGCGGGTAATATATGCTTTTTAGCATTAATTACCCGCCATTATTATTTATTTTGCACTTTTTTCTTTCAGATTGCTATGTGAATCAAAAAATATATATACTTTTGATACTTTAATTGAAATGTGTATACTAATTTAAAGCAAATATGGAGAAGATCGACAAACTGGACCGGCAAATTCTGAACATTATTTCAAAGAATGCCAGGATTCCTTTCAAGGATGTTGCAGAAGAATGTGGCGTTTCTCGTGCAGCCATTCACCAACGCGTACAACGCATGATTGATATGAATGTAATTGTTGGATCAGGTTATCACATCAATCCGAAGGTATTAGGATATAATACATGCACTTATATCGGAGTGAAACTGGAAAAAGGTTCAATGTACAAGGATGTGGTGCCCGAATTTGAAAAAATACCCGAAGTGGTGGAATGTCATTTTACTACTGGTCCGTATACAATGCTTATCAAATTGTATGCTAGAGATAACGAACACCTGATGGAATTGTTGAATTCACAGATTCAGGAAATCGAAGGTGTTACGGCTACGGAAACTCTTATTTCTCTGAGACAAAGTGTTAAACGTGAAATTCCTATTTGTAACGTACTATAAGATGGTTTACAAATAAAAAAGCCCTGTGTCTTTGGATGCAGGGCTTTTTTATTGTCCGTCAGCCTGTTTTCTTTTTTATTTAAAGAAGGATTACTACCTTTGCTTACTAAAAATAGAATCATGCTTAAAACCATACAAAAAATATTTTTTTTAGGAGCATTTGGATTGTTGATCTCTGCTACCGTTAGTGGAAGCCACTCGTATCGTTTTCGTGTGTATCTGAAGGATAAAGGTAATACCGGTTATAGTATCGACCGTCCCGAAGAATTTCTCTCCAAAGAGGCCCTGGAAAGACGTGCTCAGCGTAAAGTGGCTGTAACAAGTTCGGATATTCCGATTTCAGAATCATATATAGACAGTCTTTCTTCAACCGGAGCCGAACCTGTGGCTCAAAGCAAATGGATGTCTACGGTGGTTATGAATTCTCCTGATAGTTTGGTGGTGGACAAATTGAAAGCACTCTCTTTCGTTGATTCAGTAAAATGGGTTTGGAAAGGCGAAGCAGATTATCCTAAGAATTTGGAACCGGATACCTCGAAATTCTACCCCTCAGATCTGCCCGTGGCTAATTATTATGGTCAGGCTGATTCCCAGATAAGCATGTTGAATGGAGTAAAACTGCATCAGGCGGGATTTAGGGGACAGGGGATGCATATAGCTGTTATAGATGCGGGATTTCAAAATGTAAACCGTATTTCTGTTTTTGATTCCCTGAGGTTGCTGGGTACAAAAAATATTGTTTCGCCCGGTCAGAGTGTGTATGAAAGTGATGACCACGGAACAAAAGTGCTTTCTTGTATGGCGGCCAACAGTCCGGGTGTGATGGTAGGTACAGCACCTGATGCTTCTTACTGGCTTATTAAAAGTGAAGATAACCGTTCTGAATTTCCTGTAGAGGAGGATTATTGGGTGGCTGCGGTAGAATTTGCCGATAGTGTTGGCGTAGACGTTATTACCTCATCTTTGGGATACTTCATGTTTGATACCGAAGATTCCGTTTACAGTCAGTGTTCATTGGACGGTAAAACGGCTTTAATAAGTAAAGCTGCTTCAATGGCGGCAGATAAAGGCATTTTATTGTTCAGCAGTGCCGGAAATGAAGGTGCCAGCTCCTGGGGTAAGATTACTTTTCCGGGCGATGCCGACGAGATAGTGACGGTTGGAGCAGTTACGGATGATAAAAAGAAAAGTACTTTCAGCTCGATCGGATTTACAGCCGATTACCGTGTAAAGCCAGATGTTGTAGCCTTAGGAAGCGGATGCAGCGTTGTGGATGCCTCGGGCAATATCACCTATGCAAACGGAACCTCTTTTGCCACGCCTATTCTGGCCGGATTGTCAGTGTGTCTTTGGCAGGCAGTACCCGAACTTACACCTAAGGAGATGATTGATACCCTTCAACGGGCCGGACATATCAGTAGTCATCCGGATGCAGAATTGGGATATGGTTTGCCCGATTTGTATAAAGCCTATAAATCACAGTGTAAACATGTATCGGAACGATGAGAATTTGGGCGAATCAAGGCAGGAGTTTACGCTGCTGGAACTAAATAACCGTATCAAAGGGGTAATACAACAGAGTTTCCCTGATACGTATTGGGTGCGTGCGGAGATGAGCGATGTAAGACAGCATGCCGCCTCCGGTCATTGTTACCTTGAATTTGTTGAAAAACATCCGGTAAACGGACAATTGCTGGCAAAAGCCAGAGGGTCTATCTGGGCTAAAACATTCCGAATGATAAAGCCTTATTTCGAGATGGAGACGGGGCAATCTTTTGCTTCCGGTATTAAAGTGCTGGTAAAGGTTACCGTAGAATTCCATGAATTGTATGGATATAGTCTCACGGTGGTCGACATAGATCCTACCTATACGTTGGGCGACATGGTGCGCAGACGCATGGAGATAATTAAGCAGCTTCAGGAAGAGGGAGTCTTTTCCTTAAACAAGGAGCTGGATTGTCCACTGCTCCCGCAACGAATAGCGGTTATCACATCTCCTTCTGCTGCTGGGTACGAAGACTTTATGAAGCAGCTTGTTCAGAATAAATCCGGTTATATTTTTTATACACATCTTTTCCCGGCGATTATGCAAGGCGAAAAAACGGAAGAGTCTGTAATTGGAGCATTGGATAAAGTGTACCGGCATCTGGATTGCTTCGATGTGGTTGTTATAATAAGAGGAGGTGGGGCTACCTCAGATCTGCATAGTTTCGATTCTTACCTGCTGGCAGCCAATTGTGCACAGTTTCCGTTGCCGATCATTACCGGTATTGGTCACGAACGGGATGATACCGTTGTTGATATGGTTGCCAACACTCGTATGAAAACACCTACTGCTGTAGCCGAATTCCTTATAAACCGGATGGATGATGCCGCTGATCGGCTAAATACTTTACAGGATAAATGCAGTACCAAAGCAATTGAAATCTTAACTGAGCGTAAGAACAGCCTCGATTTACTTGCAACCATGCTTCCTTCAATGGTGACGAGCCGATTGACATCCAATCATTCTTCGTTACAACTATTGGGTATGAAGTTGCCATCTTTGGCAAATAATCTGTTGGAGCAGAATCGGTTCGCATTGCAACGGTTGGTCGTTACTTTGCCTGCTACTGCTAAGCAGAATATGGAACGTAAAAATTCCGTGTTTGAGAAAATTGATTCTATGTTCCGGAAATCGGTGGATGATTTCCTTTTGAAAAGGAAACATGCCTTAGAGCTTTCCGAGCAATATGTTTCCCTGGCATCGCCCGAAAATATCCTGCGAAAGGGTTATAGCTTAATTTATAAGAATGGGCGCCTGGTAAAAAGATCCGTCGATCTGCATGAAGGAGACGAGCTCTCCATTCACTTTATTGATGGAGATAAGAAGAGTAGAATTATTGAATGATAAAACTGGATTAGTTATGGATATAAAAGAAGAATCATATAACGAGGCAATCGAAAAGCTTAGGTTGATTGTTGAGGCAATAGAGAAGGGTGATCTGGAGGTTGATCTTCTTTCGGAGAAGGTTAAAGAGGCAAGCCGGTTGATTAAACTCTGTAAAGACAAACTCTATAAGGCCGATCTTGAGGTTAAAAAAGTACTGGAAGAGTTGGAATAATTGCCGGTATCACTTCTAAAACATATCTTTTTATGAACGAATTACCCAAATATGTGCTGATTGTGGCCGGAGGTAGGGGGTTGCGGATGGGAGAACAGCTTCCTAAGCAATTTATTCCGATAGCAGGGAAGCCCGTACTAATGCATACGTTGGATGCCTTTGTCCGTTACGATGCATCGGTGCGCCTTATTGTTGTGCTTCCCGAATCGCATCAACAATATTGGCAGGACTTATGCAGAGAATATAATTTTTCTGTTCCGCATCAAATAGCTACCGGGGGTGAAACCCGTTTCCACTCGGTGAGAAATGGATTGAAATTGGTAAATTCATCCGGGTTGGTCGCTGTTCACGACGGGGTGCGTCCTTTGGTGACGACCGACGTTATTGATGCCTGCTTCAGGGCTGCGGCATCCGATAAAGCGGCTATTCCGGTGTTGCCGATGATAGATTCTCTGCGCGAATATAATGCAACGGGGAGTATGCCGGTGGACCGGACTCGTTATTGCTCTGTGCAGACTCCGCAGGTATTTGATTCAGCAACAGTCTTGTCGGCTTACGATGTCCCATTTGATGAGTGCTTCACCGATGATGCTTCAGTTGTTGAAGCCAGCGGACATCCGGTTACGTTGGTAGCTGGCAACCGTGAGAATATTAAAATTACGACACCCTTTGATCTGCTGATTGCAGAGGCTGTATTGAAGGGGCGTACTAACATTTAGCTGATTGATATGATTGACCTGGAAAGAAGATCGATTGTTTATTTACCGGGGGTAGGTCCAAAGAAAGCCGAACTTCTTGAAAAAGAGATCGGTGTACGTTCCTATGCCGATTTATTAAGCTTTTATCCTTATAAATACATTGATCGTTCCAGATTTTATAAGATTAGCGAAATAGAGGGTAATATGCCCTATATTCAGCTAAAAGGACGTTTTCAATATTTTGAAACTGTCGGCGAAGGCAGGAGCAAACGTTTGATAGGTAAATTTACCGATGGTACCGGGGTGATTGATCTGGTTTGGTTCAAGGGGGTCAATTATATTCTGGAGAAATATAAACCGGGGGCGGATTTTATTGTCTTCGGTAAACCGGTTGCTTTTGGAAGGGTGTATAATATCCCTCATCCTGATATAGATCCGATGAGTAGCATAGAACAGGTGGCTTCCGGGTTAACTCCTTACTATTCAACAACAGAAAAGATGAAAAAAGCTTTTCTCAATTCCCGGGCGATTCAAAATCTGGTATATACCATATTGAATTCACTGACGGATGAATTGGCCGATTCATTGCCGGAATATCTTTTAAAGCGTGTTGGCATGGTTTCGTTTAAAGAAGCCATGTACCAGATTCATTTTCCGGATTCGACTGAGAAGCTGCGTAATGCACAGACTCGTTTGAAGTTTGAAGAGCTTTTTTATATCCAGTTAAATATGCTGCAGACAGCCGGTCAGCGTAAGTTGCGCATAAAGGGGCTGGTCTTTTCGCATGTTGGATCCTATTTTAATAGCTTCTATTCTGATTATCTGCCGTTCGAGCTTACAGGTGCTCAAAAGAGGGTGGTGCGCGAGATACGTACGGATATGGGAAGCGGCAGGCAAATGAACCGCTTGCTGCAGGGGGATGTTGGTAGTGGTAAAACCTTGGTTGCCTTGTTGTCGATGCTGCTAGCATTGGACAATGGGTATCAGGCCTGTATGATGGCTCCAACCGAAATTCTGGCAACCCAGCATTTTGCAACTGTCGCCGGATTCTTGAAAGATATGGATGTAAAGGTGGCTCTCCTTACCGGATCGACGCGAAAGAAAGAACGGGAACGTTTGCTGGCACAGATTGCCGAAGGAGAAATTCAAATATTAATCGGAACACATGCCCTGATAGAAGATACCGTTGTGTTTTCGTCCCTTGGGTTGGCTATCATCGACGAACAACATCGCTTTGGTGTTGAGCAGCGTTCCAGGTTATGGAAAAAAAACAAACAGATTCCGCATGTGTTGGTTATGACTGCAACACCGATTCCGCGTACCCTGGCTATGACGCTTTACGGAGACCTGGATGTATCTGTCATAGACGAATTGCCTCCCGGCAGGAAACCGATTAAGACAGTCCATCGATACGATACAAATAAGAAGCAGTTATATGATTTTTTGCGAAAGGAAATTGAGTTAGGCAGACAAGTCTACGTTGTTTTTCCGCTTATTGAAGGAAGTGAGAAGCTGGATTACAAGGATTTGGAAGAAGGATATGAGGTTTTTAAGGACGTTTTCCCCGAATTTACGGTGAGTATGGTGCACGGACGGATGAAGACTGCCGATAAAGAGGCCGAAATGAAACGGTTCATCTCGGGTGAAGCTCATATATTATTGGCCACCACAGTTATCGAAGTGGGTGTCAATGTTCCCAATGCCTCGGTGATGGTTATTGAAAGTGCCGAAAGATTCGGATTGTCGCAATTGCATCAGCTGAGAGGCAGGGTGGGAAGAGGTGCCGAGCAGTCATACTGTGTGCTTGTGTCTTCCTACAAGCTCAGCAATGATACCCGTAAACGTCTGGAAATTATGGTTAACAGTAATGATGGCTTCGAAATTGCGGAGGCAGATCTTCGCCTTCGTGGTCACGGGGATCTGGAAGGCACCCGGCAGAGCGGCGAGGGGATAGATCTCAAAATTGCCGATCTGTCGTCCGACGGACAATTACTCCAATATGCCCGTGATATGGCTCAAATGATATTAGCCGAAGATCCGGACCTTACAGAAGAAAGAAATCTGGTGCTGAACCAAAAACTTAAGAAGCTTTTTTCCAACAAAATAAACTGGGGAATGATTAGTTAATGTGTTGTAAAACATGGTTTGGTATAACGTGCAATAAATCAACAAATTAAAATGTAATTTTAAATCTTGTTTAGACTTATTGCCGAAATTTTTCTTCAATTAGTTTGGCTGGTATATTCTAAAATGCGAACTTTGACATGTTGGCTATGTAACCCGATGTGTCTATCGGTTGGTCACCCCCCTATTTAAGTTAATTATACAACAAATGAGCATAAGAACATTATTATTCCTCTGCGGTTTCTTTTTTGTGGCATCTGCGGCAACTCCGCTGACTCCCGTAAAAAAGAAAGTTGCAAACCGTATGCGTCAAATGGACACAAAGGTTACGGAACTTATGGCCGATCGCGTTGGCTTTAAAAAAGAAATGGCAGCTAAAGAGCTGTCGGATTTAAATTCCAAGATGTTGGAAGCAGAATTGGCTGAAGAAGACAAAATGTTTCCTGCCGATGAGTTATACGGTTCAATCTGGGACAACCGCTGGGTGAATCCCTATAAGAAAGAGAATCTTACTTTACCTGATTCTTTTCGTATTGACTGTTCAACTTTTGTTCTGCCTGTAACCAGCGAAGTAAACGTAACATCAAAGTATGGCCCGAGAAGACGCAGAATGCACCGGGGAATCGACTTGAAAGTGCAGATAGGTGACACAATCCGGGCTGCATTTGACGGTAAAATCCGTATTAAGAATTATGAGAGAAGAGGGTATGGTTACTACGTGGTGGTTCGTCACCCGAACGGTCTTGAAACTGTTTACGGACACCTTTCTCATTTTTTGGTTGATGTGAACGACTATGTCAAGGCTGGTGATCCGATTGCTTTAGGAGGAAATACCGGACGTTCTACCGGTTCTCATCTTCATTTTGAAACACGCTTCCTTGGAAAAGATATTAATCCTGCAGATATTATTGATTTTGAAAATGGAGTTCCTCACGAGGATTTGTATGTTTTCCATAATGTAAAGATCAATGGCAGAAACAGTAATGTATATACCTCTTCAGGCGATCAGATGGTTTATCACCGTGTGAAGTCGGGTGATACATTGGGTGCAATTGCCCGCCGGTATGGAACAACTGTAAGTCAGCTGTGCAAATTGAATGGCTTGAAGAGAACTTCAGTTTTACGATTAGGTCAGGCAATCCGTTGCAGTGCAGGTTCAACAACCCGTACAGCCTCTGCTAAGAATGAGTCGGGCAACGATGAAAAATCAAAGGTGTCAAACAGCAAACAAAAGAATATTACTGTTGAAGCATCATCAGACAATAATGCAATCTATCATCGCATCAAATCTGGCGATACTTTAGGAGCTATTGCACGTAAGTACGGTACTTCTGTAAGTAAGATTTGCGAATTGAATGGTATTTCCAAGACAACAACTTTACGACTAGGACGTTCATTGCGTTGTTCGTAACGTCACATTTATAGAACAAAAGGCACAGTTGCATAGTAGCTTCTGTGCCTTTTGTCGTTTTTTATTATCTTTGTAGCATAATATTATCTTCATATGGCAGATACAATAGCACAATTTGAAAAGGTTATAGCCCTTTGTCGAGATTTATTCCAGAAGAAGCTGGTCGATTATGGTCCTTCCTGGAGGATAATGCGTCCGCAATCAATTACCGATCAAATATTCATCAAGGCAAACCGGATCCGAAGTCTTGAGTTGAAGGGGGTTAGTATGGTGGACGAAGGCATAAAGCCCGAATTTATAGGCATTGTCAACTATGGGGTGATAGGGTTGATACAACTTGCGAAAGGTTTTGCCGATACTACCGATATGACATCCGAAGAGGCAATGGGCCTGTATGATAAATATATTACTGAAACAAAAGAGTTGATGTATGCTAAAAATCATGATTATGACGAAGCCTGGCGGAGTATGCGTATCAGCTCCTATACAGATTTAATTCTGATGAAGATTTATCGTACAAAACAAATCGAATCGCATAATGGCAAGACCATCGTTTCGGAAGGAATTGATGCGAATTATATGGATATGATTAACTATGCAATCTTTGGGCTGATAAAATTAGAATTCGGAGAGGAGTGATATGGTTAGGACAGAGCTGGCAAAAAAAGTAGTTGCAGAAATTAGCCGTTTACTGATTGGCGTTGTTTTTATTTTTTCGGGAATAGTTAAGGCTATTGATCCGGTTGGTGGAGCAATAAAGATCGGCGACTATCTTATGGCTTTTGGTTTTACCTGGCTGTCTTCTTTTGAATTGCTGCTGACTTTCTGTCTTTCGGCTGCCGAATTCACCTTGGGCGTTTGTATGCTGCTAGGGGTGTATCGCAGATATTCATCCTTTTTTGTTCTGGTATTTATGTTGTTTATGACTCCTCTCACCCTCTATCTGGCACTATTTAATCCGGTTTCGGATTGCGGATGTTTCGGTGATGCAATAGTTCTGACAAACTGGGAAACTTTTTTTAAAAATATAGTTCTGCTAGCCGCAGCAGCAGTCGCTTTTATCTATAATCGGTATCTATGTAATTTTTATACCTTTAAGGCCTATTGGTTTGTTACGCTATTTGCCTATTTATTCTGTATAGGCTTTAACTACAGTAATTACAGTCATCTCCCCATTATTGATTTCAGACCGTTCAAAGTAGGGGCCAATATTCCGGCATTGGTGTCGATACCCGACAATGCGCCTGCCGATGAGTATGCATATTATTTTACCTACGAAAAGAACGGAGTAAAGAAAGAATTCTCATTGGAAAATTATCCTGCGGATGATTCTACCTGGACATACGTTAGCTCGCGTTCCGATTTGATTAAGAAGGGGTATGTACCCCCGGTTCCCGGGTTTGTACTGTATGACAGTGCATCAGTTGATATTACGGATGAAGTCCTTCGTAGCAAAGGTCCAATGTTCTGGCTTGTTATTCCTTCAATAGAAAAGGCGGACGATAAAAATATAGATGCAATAAATAATGTATTTGACTTTGCCCAAGAACAGGGGTATCCGTTTTATTGTTTAACAGGGTCTTCCCGTGAATCAATGATCGACTGGGAAAATAATACGGGTTCGGAATATACATTTATTACAACGGATGATGTTTTACTTAAGACTATGATTCGTGCTAATCCGGGATTGATTCTTATTAATGACGGGGTAATTGGGGCAAAATGGAACCCTAATGATTTGCCTGACGAGGATTACATTAAAGAAACAATGCAGAACCATCTGGACGGGAAGTCTGTTAATCCAAAAGAAGATGACGGTATATTATTCATGTTATTGAGTTTTACCGTACCTTTGCTGCTTGTTTGGATATATGATTATTTTAGAAATCGGAGGAAACGTTCTGATAAGCAAATTGAGAGTTGATATTTTATATTATATATTTAATTAATTAAGACATGAGAAAAAATATTGTTGCAGGTAACTGGAAAATGAACACCACGCTGCAAGAAGGTCTTGAACTGGCAAAAGGTTTGGATGCTGCCCTGAAAGGCAAGGCAATCAACTGTGATGTAGTAATCGGTACTCCATTTACTCATTTGGCAAGTATTGCTGCTGCAATCGACACAAACAAAATTGGTGTAGCTGCAGAGAATTGCGCCGACAAAAACAGTGGTGCATATACAGGAGAGGTATCAGCTGCTATGGTTGCATCTACAGGTGCAAAGTATGTGATACTTGGCCATTCAGAAAGACGTGCTTATTATAATGAAACAGCCGAAATTCTGAAAGAAAAAGTTTTATTGGCCTTAGCAAACGGACTTACACCTATTTTCTGTATCGGTGAAGTTCTGGAAGAAAGAGAAGCCGGAAAGCATTTTGAAGTTGTTGATGCTCAGATTGCTGGCTCTTTGTTTGATCTTTCTGCCGAAGACTTTGGTAAATTGGTATTGGCTTACGAACCGGTTTGGGCAATTGGAACAGGTAAAACTGCTACTGCTGATCAAGCTCAGGAAATTCACGCACATATCCGTCAGACAATTGCTGGCAAGTACGGACAGACTGTTGCCGACGATTGCTCAATTCTTTACGGAGGTAGCTGTAATGCTTCAAATGCAAAAGAATTGTTTGCTAACCCGGATGTAGACGGTGGTCTGATTGGTGGTGCTTCTTTGGCTGTGGATAAATTCATGCCGATTATCGAAGCATTTTGATATTAAATGATTCAAAGGGGACGCTTCGTAACCCGAAGTGTCCCTATTCTTTTATTCATAAAATAAGCCTATGAGAAAATTTTCATATGTAGCTTTAATCACAGCTGCTTTTCTGACGTCTCACTCTGCCTTTGCTCAGGAAGTAAACTCTGACTTAACTGCCACAACCACTATTTTTGATGCATTTCAGGAGCCTTCGCTCTCGAAAGGAAAGGTGGTGGTTAATCAAGATCCTTCCATTAAGAAAATGGTAGGTGTACGATTGGCCGGAGATAAAGTGCAGCGAACCGGTAATGATGCTTTTATAAAAGTACAGGGATTTCGGGCTCAGGTATTTACCGGAAATCAACGGCTTTCTAAAGATGAAGCATTCAAAAGGGAAAAAGAAATTAAGGAAATATTCCCTGAGCTGACTACCTATGTGACTTATACAGCTCCTTTCTGGAAGTTGCGAGTGGGTGATTTCCGTAGTCATGAGGAGGCTTATGACCTAAAAAGAAAGCTGGTGGAAGCTTTTCCTACCTATGGTAAGGAAATATATATTGTTAAAGAAGAAGTTAATATTCCTCTCTAAATTTGCATAATCAAAGATGAAAGAAGTTAAAGAAGAAACTTTACTTAAAAGAGAAGAGCTGGCATTACATTATTCACGCATTCTGGATCTGCTAGGTGAAGATGTGGAGCGTGAGGGGCTTATCAAAACTCCTGAAAGGGTTGCCAAAGCGATGCAATTTCTTACGAAAGGATATGACGAAGACCCACAGAAGGTGTTGTCGGCGGCTATGTTCGAGGAAGAGGGATACAAACAGATGGTTATTGTAAAGGATATTGATTTCTTTTCTCTCTGTGAGCATCATATGTTGCCTTTTTTTGGTAAGGCGCATGTTGCTTATATACCGAATAAATATATCACCGGATTAAGTAAAATTCCCCGGGTTGTTGATATTTTTGCCCGCAGATTACAGATTCAGGAGCGCATGACGCTGCAAATCAAAGAGTGTATCCAGAATACGTTAAATCCGTTGGGTGTTATGGTCGTTATTGAAGCTCAGCATATGTGTATGCAGATGCGGGGTGTAGAGAAGCAGAATTCGCTTACTACAACATCTGATTTTACCGGTTTTTTTCAGCAAGCCAAAACCAGGGAAGAATTTATCAATCTGATCAAGAACAAGTAGCAGAGGCCATTATATAAGCAATATAATGGCTGTTTTCTGTAACCGGACAAAGTGGTAAGTAACCAGAACGTAACTTATTTTCTTCAAAAAACAGTGGATTTTTCTCCTGAAGCATACGGTGTGTCTTTTGTGCTTCTCCTGCTTTCTTATGAAAATCGATGATAAATCTACCGGCTGAATTTGACGCCATATAGCGTTCGTATAAATGAACAGCGAGCATTCCCATGGTGTACCTCATATTTACCTCAATACAAGGGTGTATCTTGTACTTGTCCTGCTTGTCTTTATATACAAGCATATCTACACCAAGGTAACCCGTGTATTGCGTGCCATAGACGGTCTCCAGCACCTCTTTGACAGCATCTCGTACGGCGTCAATAAGTTCTTCACCTAAATAAGAAGAGAGCCTCTCCTTCAGTCTCTGCTGACTTTCCAGTATATTCCCGGAATATGCCCCCCTTCTTTCCGTAGAAAAAAGAGAAAGTCCCTTATATTCTATTGTTCCCTGCCCGTTGGAATAGAACTCCATTGCAAAATCCTGCACTTTATTCAGAGCGGGTTCTATGCTTATAGTCCCTTGTTTGTTTAATGCCCCTTTTATCCAATTACTTTCAGAGGTAACCAGTTCTGATGAATCCAGCCAAAGGAGTCCCCTTCCCGATGAAGAATAAGGCATCTTGCAGATTACCGGAAAAGAAGCGGTTTTCAGCTCTTTGTACACCTCTTCCAGCGAGTTGCAAAATACAGGAATTACGATTTCTCCAACGGATGGCTCGACTTCAATTATTCTCTTTAAACAGAAGGTCGCGGTTTGTCGTCCACAGAGCTGGGTGTAGGCCGGGTTCCATTGGGGAATAACCAGCGGCCAGCCGCTAAGCTTCTTCAAATTGGAAAACATATGCAGACTATGAAACGATACTCCCCAAGGATTAATGGTTGCAGGAGGTAGAGTCGACCCTTTTTTTAGGATGAACTCAGCAGATACCGGAGAAGCCATGGGCCCAAATTCGTTAGGCCGATCCAATTCTTTAATTTTTTCGGGATTATCGACTAACACGAAATCCTGGCTGTCTGCATACCATAGCGGTAATAACTCAAGCTCCTTCATCATCTTGTGGACATTGGAAGGCGCTGTATAGGAAGGCTGTCCCTGAAGTACGGCCATCTCGTGACCCGGATTAAAATAGTGAATATAACGCATGTTTATATGAAAAAAGAAGCCGTCTCTGTAGGAAACGGCTTCTTCATTTTTTTTCTATTCCAGATTCTCATCAATGGCATCTATCTTTTTCACTGTAAGTGCCATCTCTTCTTTCAGGTTTTCAATCTTACGTTCCATCTCTTTTACCAAACCGCTTCCGCCTTTGGAAGAAACGCTTAAGAATCCAATATTGTTTTCGTAAGTCTGAACTTCGGTTTTTAGTCGTTCGTAGTAACGCATCAATCGTTCACGTTCGCCGTAAAGCTTGTTTTTCCCCTTTTCACCACTATTCATGTCGGTGATGCTGCTGCGGAAGCTCTGCATTTTGCGCTCAGCCTGACCTACTTTAAGACGGTCGAACTGTTTGTCTACTGCGTCATGGAATTCTTTATATACCTTGTCTTTTTCTTTGAAAGGTACATGACCGATTGTGTTCCATTCTGCAATCAGACCTTTTAATACGGATACTGCCTGATCTGCCTTAAGAGATTCATCCAAAGAGTTTACTTTCTCAATCAATTGTTTTTTAGCAGCCAGGTTATCTTGTTCAACCGATTTCTGAGAAGATACATTCTTATTCTTCTGTTCGAAGAAATAGTCGCATGCCGAAATGAAGCGCTTCCAGATTGTATCAGAGTGTTTGCGGGCTACAGAACCGATTGTTTTCCATTCTTTCTGTAACGCAATCAGTTTATCAGTACTATCTTTCCAGTCCGTACTGTCTTTTAATGCTTCCGCCTTTTCACACAATGCCTTTTTCAATTCAAGGTTGCGTTCCATATCATTTTTGATGGCCTTGTAAAAATCGTTCTTCCTATTGAAATAGGCATCACAGGCGGCACGGAAACGTTCAAATATCTTTACATTTGCTTTTTTAGGAGCAAATCCGATTGTCTTCCATTTTTCCTGGAGAGCAATAACCTGCTTGTTCATCTCTTCCCAGTCTTTGAAGGTTTTAAGGGCATCCATATCGATGGCCTCAATCTCTTCACAGATAGCGGTTTTAGCATCCAGGTTTTCTTGTTCGCGGGATTTCAATCCTTCGAAATGGGCCTGATGTTTCTTATTTATTGCTGTTGATGCATTTTTGAAACGAGTCCAAAGCTCTTCACGTAATTCCTTCGAAACCGGACCGATCTCTTTCCATTGCTGATGAAGTTTTTGAAGTTGGTGAAATGCCGAGATAATATCGGGTTCTTCCTCCAGCTTCTCAACAGTTTCACACAGCGCTGTCTTTAATTCCAGGTTTTTCTTAAAGTCGTAATCCCGGAACTGGTTGTTTATTTTTATTATGTCGTAGAACTTCTCTGAATAAATCTGGTAATTTTTCCAAAGTTCATTGGCAAACTCCTGAGGAACTGCTTTAACCTCTTTCCAGCGATTCTGGATGTCTTTAAAGTCGTTGTATAGTTTGTTAAAGTCTTCCTGACTTTCAGTAAGCTGTTTCAGCTGTTCGATCAACTGCAGTTTCAAGGCATAGTTAGCCTCTTTAACGCGTTCTTCTTCAGCTACAAGGGCAGCTCTTTTTTCTTTATATACATTGAGCAGATTCTTTATTTGAGTCTCGATCTCGTCTACAGGAGCAGAAAAGTCTTTTTCGTCCCCTCCATTTTCAAGAAACGTTTTTTTGAGCTCTTCCACTTCGTTCCTTCGAATTTTGTAATAGGCTTGCTTGAGTGATTCAATTTCACTCCGCGACTCCTCCACGGATACTTCAACCAGATCGGATAACTTGCTAAGAATTTCTTCTTTTGATAATTTACCTACAGCTCCGGATGCAACAGTGTCTGTCGAATCTTCTGTTTCCATATCCGATACTGTAATTTCCGGTGTTACCTCCGGAACGTTAGCTTCTTCCAATTTGCCTGCGTTTTCTTCTGCCGGCAAATTAGTCTCAAGAATGTCGCTCATAATTCAGTCATATTTAAAAAAGGATGATTATTCCTATATCTGTCACAAATTAAACTAATTATTTTTTTATAGCCACATTTTATTTCAATTATTTCTTATAAATTAATCAATAATCCTTAAAAAGAACAAAAAAAAGGAGTTTAGAGGATTAATCCTTCAAACTCCTTTTTTTAGCTTGTCGTCTAACTTATTAAGATAAGAATGATATAAGTACCCCGGCAGCGACAGCAGATCCTATTACTCCCGAAATATTGCTGGACATGCAATACTGAAGGACATGATTTTTAGGATCATATTTTAGGGCGATCTCATTGGCTACACGTGAAGCCATCGGTACCGCACTTAATCCGGTAGCGCCGATTAATGGGTTTATTTTCTTCTTACTGAATAAATTAAATAGTTTTACCATCAGAATACCACCGGATATCGACAAGGCAAAAGCTAAGAATCCTCCAATCACAATTCCGATTGTCTGTAGATTTAAAAAAGCGGTCGTAGTCATGGTTGCACCTACCGAAAGACCCAGGAATATGGTGGCGGCATTCATGATACTGTTGGATGCCGCATCGAACAACCGGAATGTATTTGTTCCGATTTCCTTTACCAGATTACCGAACATCAGCATACCAACCAAAGGAACAGCCGACGGCACAAATAGTGCAACAACTGTGGTTACGGCGATGGGAAAAACAATCTTAAGAACCTGCATGTTTTTAAACTCAGTATCACTCGGATATAGTTTTTCCTGCTCTTTCATATTGATCTTAAGCTCGTTTTTCGTGCACAGAAGCTTAACAACCATGGGTATGATAACTGGAACCAGTGCCATGTAAGAATAGGCTGCAATTGCAATTGGTCCCAGCAGATGCGGAGCCAGCTTGATGGTTGTAAAGATGGCTGTGGGGCCATCGGCACCGCCTATAATTCCTAAAGCTGCAGCCTCTTTAGGGGTGAAGCCCATCAAAATGGCTACAAGTAAAACCGTAAAGATACCCAACTGTGCTGCAGCACCAAAAATAGACAAACGCAGGTTACGCAGCATAGGTCCGAAATCTGTCAACGCACCAACCCCCATGAAAATGATGGGAGGTAAAAAGCCGGTCTTAATCAGCATATAGTAGATGAAATTCATCAGGCCCAGCTCGTGAGCTATGTCGTGTAAAGGCATCTCCCATATATTCTTCATCACCCCTTTTACAGCTATCATGCCGTTTTCATCGGCCTGTATCACCCCCATATCGCCTCCGGGGAAGTTCGCAAGCAGAACTCCGAATGCAATGGGAACCAATAAAAGAGGTTCGTATTGTTTCTTTATGCCAAGGTAGAGTAAGATAAATGCGATGGCATACATTATCAGGAACTGCGGTTCAGCAATGATATTACTGAACGCAGTCATTTCATATAAGTTCTGAAAAATATCTTCCATTATTGTATGGTCATTAAAACATCATCTTCAACAACTGAATCTCCATTTCCATAAGCGATGGAAGTGATAGTTCCGCTCACTTCCGAACGGACCGCATTGTAGGTTTTCATCGCTTCAATGTAGCAGAGAAGTTGTCCCTCCTTCACTACGTCTCCAACCTTGACGGGAATGTCTGATGCGCTTTTCACCAGGAAGAACTTTCCTTCAAGGGGCGATAGCAGCTCCATTCCGTTTCCGGTAGCCGGTGCTGCTGCAGGAGCAGCAGATGGTGCGCCGGACTGAACCGGTGTATTTGTTGTATCTCCGTAGGATACGGTTACTTTGTATGCCTGTCCGTTCACATCTACAGTCATTGTTTGAGGAGAAGATGGCAGTGCCGGATGTACCTGTACGGCTGCAGGAGCTTGCGCTTCATGTAATGCCGCTTTTCTGCTGGCAACATCTGCCAGGAATTCAACCTGAGCTTTGCCCGAACGATAAGCCTCGTATTGGGCCGGATGCATAGCGTACTCAAACAGCTCTTCATCGTCTTCGCCCACACTCCATTGCTTCTCATTCATCAGCTTACGATATTTGTCTAGCGCGTCCGGGTAATTCTTCTGCGGGTCTCCTTCAAAGAACTGCCGGCCTTCTTCTTTAGCCTTTTCAACAATTTCAGGCGCAAGCGTTCCGGGCAGCTTTCCGGCTTTACCCAATATCATATCCCATATGTCGTCCGCAATCATACCCCAACGCTCTTTGCCTTTTTCCATCTGCATAACATTCATCATGGCAAGATTCTTGACGTATTGGCTAAACGGAGTAACCAAAGGAGGATATCCGATGCGGGGCCATACATAGGCCACCTCGTCAAACAGCTTTATCAACAGTTGATCCTGCGTCATTACCGGCTGTTTGTTCTTTACTTTATTCTTGTTGATTGTTTCGAGGTTGGTTTCCAAATCCGCCATCAGACTTCCCATCATACCTCCCGGAAGTCCCGGTCCGATCAACAGTGAGTTCATTAAGCGGTTCTTCGGACTGATGTATAATCCAAGAAAATCATCCATAAACTCCTGGATCATACTGCGTACCTTCATATAAGCTTCCATGTTGATCTCGGGAACGATAAAGCCCGCATCCTTCAGCATGGCCTGAACAGAGATCAGGTCGGCATGCCCTGTACCCCATGACAGAGGTTCCATACCTACATCAATGTAATCGCATCCTGCTTTGCAGACTTCAAGGATGGAGGCCATATTGAATCCGGGACCAGCATGACTGTGATACTGTATAGGTATTTCCGGATGTCTGGCTTTTATATTACCAACAATCTGACCAAGAGAATAAGGACGTCCGATACCGGCCATATCCTTGATACAGATCTCGTCGGCTCCAAGTTCAATCAGCTCGAAAGCCATATTGGTATAATATTCTACCGTATGAATGGGCGAATGAGTGATACTTAGCGCACATTGAGAGATCATTCCTGCCTCTTTGGCATATTGGATAGAGGGAGCGATGTTTCTTACATCGTTAAGTCCGCAAAAGGTACGTGTAATGTCTGTACCTTGCGCCTTTTTCACCTTATAGAACAGCTGGCGTACGTCCGAAGGAACCGGACTCATACGCAATCCGTTCAGGGCACGGTCCAGCATGTGTGTCTGAATACCCGCTTCCTTAAAAGGTTTGGTCCATTCTCTTACCGCTTTATTTGGATTTTCGCCGAATAGTAAATTTACCTGTTCAAAGCCCCCGCCATTGGTTTCAACACGGGCAAAACATCCCATTTCGATGATGGCTGGAGCAACCCTTACAAGCTGGTCTACGCGGGGCACATATTTTCCGGCAGATTGCCACATGTCTCTGAAGACCAGACTGAATTTAATTTCTCTTTTCATAATATAGCTATTAAACGTATTAAATATTCAAGGAATCACAACGAAAAAAATGAAAGTGGGGAGATTAAGCCTTCTCCACTTTTACAACCTTGCCCTTTCCTTCCGTAGTAACACCAACAGCGGCAACAATAGCTGCTAACGTGGCATCGGGAAGAGACGGATTTGAACCGGATGAATGGGTAGGGGGTTGCTTTTTTGCAACAACCTCTTCCGGGGCATACTTATTTACTAGAATTATCAATCCTTTTCCAAGGTAGATCACGATCAGTAAGATGACAAAAACAGTGGTCATCCCAACCATCAACAACAAAATTCCTAATTCAAAGTTTTCCATAAAATTAGTTTAGAAGGCGCTTTTTCCGGAGAATGGATAAAAGTCTGCCTGGTTACAAATGCTTGCAAAGGTAACCAAATGTGTGAAGGAGCCACAGCCTTTTGTGTGAAAAAAATTGAAAAACGAAATCTTTAAGGTGTCAAAACTTCTAAATAATAGAAAAAAAGGCATTAAAAATTATATATTGTAAAATTCTTATGGGCGGTTTAAATTAGTTTGAAAGTAAATAACGAATCTTGTTGTTATTAAACAGTATGGCATTCTAAATGATTTTATATATTTGCACATATAAAATAATCACTCATGGGAAATTTCTTTACATCACTGTTTTCCGGTAGTTCCGAATCGCCAGAAGAGAGCAAGGCAAAAGAAGATAAGAAAAACTTCGATATCTTTAAGTACGACGGTGTGCGTGCACAAAAAATAGGTCAGGTTACCTATGCGATCAAATGTTTTCTTGAAGCATTGAAAATTCAGTCAGATTTTGAAACGATGGGATATCTGGCAGTAGCCTATACTTCCGTAAATCAGCTGGAAGAAGCCTCTCAGGTGTACGATCAGATGGTGGAGGCGGAGCCAGATCATTTGTCAACCTGGATCACCCGCGCCAATCTGGCCTATATGATGGAGCGTTACGAATCTGTAATTGAAGGCACCACCTATGTGATAGAAAAAGACAATACGCTAGCCAACGCCTTTTATCTCAGAGGCAAAGCATACCAAGGACTGAGCGATCTTCTGAATGCTCTGGCCGATCTTACCCGAACCATTGCACTCAAAGACGATTATACAGAAGCATACCTGTCCAGGGCGGAAGTCCTGCTGGGAATGAGACAGGCAGACGAAGCCCTGATGGATGTAGAGAAAGCCCTTGAACTTTCGCCGGAGGAAGAGGCATTGTATCTGCTACGCGGACAGATTCATGAATCACAGGATAATCTGGATGCTGCACACGAGGATTACCAGTATGTGCTCGACTTGAATCCGTTTAATGAAGATGCTTATGTGATGAAAGGTAGATTGCTTATAAAACAAGGGAAACCTGCCGAAGCCGCCGACCTGTTCACAGATGCCATCGAGCTTAAACCCGATTTTGCCAAGGCCTTTGCCGAAAGAGGACGGGCCTACACGCTGCTGGGAAAATCGAAAGAGGCGCTTGAAGATCTGAAGCAGGCCATAGAACTTGACCCTCAGGGTGAAGAGGCTAAAAAGATTGAAGGGCAACATACCAATTTCGACGATATGTATAAAGGAGGCATCTTCTGATCAGTGATGAACAGAAGATGATTCCCTGCGCGCTAATAAATTTACGGATTAAGACAGAGCGGCCGTAATAAACATATAGATCATCATACCGATGATGTCGTTTGTAATGGAGATAAATGGCCCGGTAGCCAAAGCCGGGTCAATCTTAAACCGGTCCAGAGTCATCGGAACCAGGGTGCCGAATATACTGGCAAACATCACTACAGCAAAAAGACTAAGTGAAACCGAGGCCGTAATCGCCCGGTTGTTCAGCATGAAGAAGTTATAGATGAAAACAACCAGACTGATGATGCTGGCATTGATTAATGAAACCGCCGATTCCTTAACGATTTGTTTCCATACATTGCCTTGTTTCAAAGAATTATTGGCCAGGCCCTGAACGACGATTGCCGACGACTGGATTCCAACGTTCCCTCCGGTTCCTCCGATGAGCGGAATAAACAATGCCATTTTGGGATTCGCTGCAAAGCTCGATTCAAAACCTCCCAGTAAGACTGAATTACCCAACCCCCCTATCATGCCGATAAGCAACCAGGGAAGACGGGCGGCAGTCTGTAAGATCACATTATCCGAAGTTTCCACGTCCTGCGAGATACCGGAAGCCAACTGATAGTCTCGTTCATGCTGTTCGCGAACTTCGTCCATTACGTCGTCGATGGTGATTCTTCCTACCAACCGGCCGATACTATCAATAACGGGCAGAGCCACAAGGTCATACTTCTCAATAGTCTGAGCCACTTCTTCGATGCTGTCGCTATCCTTTACCGCAATCGGATCCTTTTTCATCACGTGCTTGATTTTGGATACAGACGGACTCGTGATCATCTTTTTTAGAGGAAGAACCCCCCTGAGCCGTTCGTCGTCATCAACCACATACACATAATAAATCTCATCCATCTCCTCGGCCTGCGACCTCATCTCTTCCAGACACTTGGGCATACTCCAATTCTCGTTCACCACGATCATTTCGGTACCCATAAGTCCCCCGGCCGTATCTTCGTCGTATTTCAACAGGTCTACGATATCTCCGGCCTGTTCAACGTCTTCAATATGCGAAAGAATTTCTTCCTGCGTATCTTCGTCAAGCTCACGCATCAGGTCAACCGCATCGTCGGTCTCCATGAAGTCGATAAAGCGCTTGGCAATCAGCTCGCTGGGCAGCTCCTTCAGAAGTTTACGCCGGTCCTCTTCGTCCAGCTCCATCAAAACATCGGCCGCCTTCTCTCCATCCATAAGCATGTAGAGATAGATAGCTTCTTCCAGGTCAAGTTCCTGAAATAGCTCGGCAATGTCTGCAGGATAAAGTTCCTGCAACATATTCACTGCCGCGGTTTCATCTTTGAGTTCGATAACTTCCCTAAGATGCTCTATATATTCTTTCGTAAGTTCAATCATACCTTTATTCTATTTCAGAAAGGTCAGATACTACCGGCACCTGTCCGCCTGTTTTTTTCAGATAGGCATCCGTGATATGAGTTAATTCTATAAATTGCTCGACAGAAAGCTGCTCCGGCCGTTTGTCAAAAATAGGCAAGGCATAATCCGGAAAGTCTTTTCCAAGCAGAGGTTTCATCGAATTGCGCAGAGTCTTCCTGCGTTGGTTGAAAGAGGTCTTGATCACCGACTTGAAAACCTTCTCGTCGCAGCCCAGCGACTCCCGTTTGTTACGAACCATACGGATTACAGCACTCTGTACTTTGGGCGGCGGATTAAATACCGATGCATCTACGGTAAAAAGATATTCTATGTCGTACCAGGCCTGCAGCAGCACACTTAATATGCCGTAGGCTTTCTTACCCGGTCCCGAAGCAAGCCGTTCGGCCACCTCCTTCTGTATCATCCCCGAGCAACAAGGCACCTTTTCCTTGTGATCAAGAACTTTGAAAAAGATCTGGCTTGAAATATTGTAGGGGTAATTACCTATTACACAGAAGGGACCTTCAAACAAAGTCTCCAAATCAAGTTTCAGAAAATCTTCGGCCAGGATTCTTCCGGCTAATGCAGGGAAATTTTCATTTAAGTAAGCAACAGATTCCCTGTCTAGTTCAACCACCGAAAGGTCGTGTCCCTCTTCAAGTAAAAATGTAGTAAGTACTCCCATTCCCGGGCCTATCTCAAGAACGGGTAGGTGTTTGTAATCAGACAACGTTTCGGCAATTCTGCGCGCAATGCTCAGATCCTTAAGGAAATGCTGTCCTAATGATTTTTTTGGTTTTACCAATCTCATCCACTTCTTTGGTGTAAAATGTTTGTATTTGAATATTATGCTTATCTTTGCAGATGGACAAAAGTACAACAAATAATTTAAAGTACCCTATGCGTAATGGAATTTAAGAGCATGCTCCGTACGATTCTTAAGATATGTCTTCCTCTTGCCTTTGGAGTATTATTGCTCTGGTTTCTTTATAGAAAAATGGATATTTCCGTAATTATGAAAGTAATTAAGGAAGACGTTCGTTATGATATTATATTGTTTTCATTGTTATTTGGGGCGGGAGCCAATGTAATCCGCGCACTTCGCTGGGAATTACTTATCCACTCCTCGGGCGACTACCCGAAACGAAGTAATGTAATCTGGGCGGTATTAGGCAATTATGCCGTAAATCTGGTGCTTCCGCGTGTTGGCGAAGTCTGGAGATGTGGTGTGGTATCCCGTTACGACAAGATTTCGTTTTCAAAACTATTTGGTACACTGCTGGTAGACCGGGTAATGGATACAATCATGGTTGGGTTGATAACCGCCTTTATATTCGTATTCCATTTTGGATTTTTCCTGAGCTTCTTCTCCAAGAATCCCGAATTGCTGCAAGGATTCCAAACAACCTTTACCTCCTTGTGGATTTATGTGGTTCTTGTAATTATTGCAGGGGTTGTATGGTTTGTATTTACCTATATGAAACATTTCAGTCTGGTGAAGAAAATCAAAGCAACGTTGTCTAATGTGTGGGATGGAATCCGTTCGGTTTGGTTTATGAAAGAAAAGACAAAGTTTGTTCTGTATACCCTATTGATCTGGGTAGGCTATTTTCTTTTCTTCTATATAACGTTCTATGCTTTTGACTTTACAAAAGAACTCGGTATTTCAGTGGGATTGATCGCCTTTACGATGAGTAGTATCGGTGTGGCTGTACCGGTTCAGGGAGCTATCGGCCCCTGGCATTTTATGGTAATTGCCACCCTGGTTTGCTTTAATGTAAACGGAAACGATGCCGCCGCTTTTGCATTGGTGGTTCATACCTTGCAGACAGTCTGGACCGGATTGGTTGGCGTGGCAGGAATAATAGCACTCTCGGTTACGAATCGTAAAGACAAACCGGTGGTTGCAAATAAGTAAGTATCTTTTTTATTTTATCTGTTCAAAGTAAATTTTTAACTCCTATGGCAGCAGAAATCAGAAATCTTTCTCCTCAGCATGTTTGGGGCTATTTTCATGACCTCACGCAGATTCCACGTCCAACAGGACATATGGATGCGGTAACCCGTTATATCCTTGCTTTTGGAAAAGAATCGGGTCTTGAAACCCTGCAGGACAAGACCGGTAACATTGTGATCAGAAAACCGGCCACTCCTGGAATGGAACATTGCAAGACTGTAATCATTCAGGGCCATCTGGACATGGTTCCTCAGAAGAATGCTGCGACCGTACATAATTTTGAAACCGATCCGATCGATGCATACATCGATGGCGATTGGGTAACTGCAAGAGATACCACGCTGGGAGCCGACAATGGAATCGGTGTGGCACTTGCTTTGGCTGTGCTTTCGGACAATACGCTGAAACACGGACCGGTTGAAGCCCTGTTTACTGTGGACGAAGAGGTTGGTATGGACGGCGCTTTCGGGTTGAAGCCCGGGTTCCTTAAAGGAGAAATACTGATCAACGCCGACTCTGAAGAAGAGGGCGAGCTTTTTGTTGGTTGTGCCGGCGGTGCCGATTTAAATATATCTTTCCAATTTAAAGAGGATATTGCCATCCCCGAAGGAGATGTAGCGGTAAAATTATCTCTTACAGGCTTAAAAGGCGGACACTCGGGAGTGGATATCCATTTGGGAAGAGCCAATGCCAACAAGCTGATGTTCCGCTTTTTGAAAGAGGCGGTACGGGATTATGGAGCACGTTTGTCCAGTATCGACGGCGGATCGCTTCGTAACGCCATCCCCCGCGAAGCCGTTGCTATCATCACCATTCCCGGCGACAATGTAGAAGCGCTTTGGGAACTGGTTGCCGATTATCAGGATATGTTCCGTACAGAATATCAGGGAATAGAAGAGTCGGTTTTGTTTGTTGCAGAGCCTGCTGAATTGCCCGCTTCCCTTATTCCGGAAGAGATTCAGGACGACCTTATCAATGCCATTGAAGGTTGCCAGAACGGAGTGATCAGCATGTTGGCCGACTTCCCCGGAACTGTAGAAACCTCTACCAATCTGGCTTCTGTCAAGAAAAGCGACCAACTGATCGAGATTAAGATACTTACCCGTAGCTCATCCGAAAGCCGCAAAGAGCAGATCTGTTCAAGTCTGGAAAGCGTCTTTGCCCTTGCCGGCGCCAAAGTAGAGTATGGCAGCTCGTACGGAGGTTGGCAACCCAATATCAAATCGGAGATTCTGGGTGTCATGCAAAGGGTGTACGAACAGAAATTTGGCAGAACACCGAATGTAAAAGTAATGCATGCCGGTCTGGAATGCGGTATCATTCAAACGGTTTATCCGGATATGGATATGATCTCTTTTGGTCCGGATCTGCAATATCCGCACTCGCCCGACGAAAGAGTAAGCATCTCTTCCGTTCTGAAAGTATGGACATTCCTTACCGAAACGCTGGCTGCGATGTAATTTTTAATTAAATATAATGAGTAGGGTGTGTCTGATACAGATGCACCCTGTTTGTTTTGATAGCATGGTCAATACTATGTACTTCATTTGTTTATAGTTTGTAAAAAAAATTGTAATTTTGTCCCTCACAAAAAATAAATAATCTAACGGCAAATGGCTAACGATGAATTAAAACAAAACTGGAAAGTACCAGAGCCAACCCTCAGAAGGCTTCCCTGGTATTTAGCCTTTGTGAAGTTGTTAAAACAAAGAGGAGAAACGTCGATTTCGTCTACACAGATAGCCAAAGAGATCAACGTGGATGCCAGTCAGGTTGCCAAAGACTTATCTTATGTAAACATCTCCGGCAAAACCAGGGTAGGGTACGAAATAGACACGCTGATTGATGTACTGGAAGATTTTCTGGGATTCAACTCAAGTCATAAAGCCTTCCTGTTCGGGGTGGGTAGTCTGGGGGCTGCCTTGTTGCAGGATACCGGACTTGGTCAGTACGGACTCGAGATCGTAGCCGGTTTCGATATCCGCGAAGAACTTTCCGGAACTTCGGTAAACGGAATTCCGGTTTATCACATGAGCGAGCTCAGCACCATGCAAAAGAGGTACGGAGCCACTATCGGGATTATCACGGTTCCGGTTGATAAAGCTCAGGAGGTAACCAATCACATTATAACCGAAGGCATCAAGGCCCTTTGGAACTTTACCCCCTTCCGTATCCGTGTGCCGGAGCATATTGTTGTACAGAACACCTCCTTATACGCCCATCTGGCATTAATGTTCAACCGAATGAATTCAACAAACTAAAAAATGAAGGTTATTGCAGTTGGAATGAATTATGCGGCTCACAATAAAGAGCTGGATCATACGTTAGAATTAGCGGAGCCAACAATCTTTATGAAATCGGATTCATCTCTGCTTAAGGATGGTAAGCCATTCTTTATACCGGATTTTTCGGAAGAGATTCATTACGAAACAGAGATTGTAGTCAGAATAGACCGTCTGGGAAAGAATATAGCAGAACGTTTTGCCCACCGTTACTACAACGAGGTAACCGTAGGCATCGATTTTACCGCCCGTGACCTGCAACGGAAGCTCCGTTCGCAGGGATTACCGTGGGAAATAAGCAAGGCGTTTGATAATTCGGCCGTAACAGGAACTTTTATGCCGCTGGAACAGCTGGGAAAGGTGGACAACCTCTCTTTTCATCTGGATATCAACGGACAGAAGGTACAAGAAGGCAATACCGGCGACATGCTTTTTTCGGTGGATAAGATTGTGGCTTATGTAAGCCGCTTCTTTACATTGAAGATTGGCGATCTGATTTATACAGGTACTCCGGTGGGCGTGGGCCCGGTACATATTGATGATCACCTGCAAGGATATATTGGCCAACATAAATTGCTCGATTTCTTTGTTAGGTAAGATAACAAAGTCATGAGAAAGCCTTTTTTGTCACTACTTATAACTCTATGCTTCCTATGCGCTTCACTCGGAGCGTCTACAGTGGAATATGCCCCCTCTTCGGTGCTATCGCAAGGCCGGTGGGTAAAGATACGGGTGGCTCAAACAGGAATATATAAACTTACCTTTGCCGAACTGCAGAAGATGGGCTTTGCCAATCCGGCGGCGGTATCGGTGTATGGGTATGGCGGATGGCCTTTGGACGAGGATTTCAGACAGCCTTATGCAGACGATCTTCCGCAAGCAGCCGTATATAAAGGAGATAACTACCTGCTTTTTTATGGAAGAGGTCCCGTTAAATGGAGCTATAGTACCTCTTTAGCCACGTTTGTGCACGAGAATAATCCGTATTCGAGCTATGGCTATTATTTCCTTTCAGACACATCGCCAGTAAAAACCCTTGCCAAAGAGACTTCGGTAACCGGGGCCTCGTTGCAGGTTAATACGTACGACGACTATTTTGTACACGAAAAAGACCAGCTGTCGGTCAACAAGTCGGGCCGCGAACTTTTCGGAGAATCGTTCTCGCTTAACACCGGTCAGACATTCCCCTTTGCTGTGCCGGGTATAACGGACGATCCCGCCAAGATATCCTTCCGGTTCATTGCCAAACCTACCACCGGACAAGCTTTGGTAATCCTCACCGCCGGTACTCAGCCTTTGTTAAATGCATCAATTCCCAGAAGCAGCATAGACGATTCCTATACCAAAGCGCTGGAGCTTTCGCGTACGGTAAGCTGGAACGGAGCCAAAACACCGGACGTACAGGTAGGAATAACCTACAGCCGTAACACCAACGACCTGGCGCATCTGGATTACATCCGGCTGCATGCCGTACGTACACTCAAGATGTACGGACCTTATACCTTTTTTCGCAGCATCGCATCTGTGGGCAATGTGACCCGCTTCGTGCTTCAGGAGGCCTCTGCCGATGTTAAGATATGGGATGTTACCAACCCGGTGCTACCGGTCGAGATGGAAACTACCCTGAACGGAACGGAATGTTCCTTTACGATTCCGGCATCCAACACCCTTAGGGAGTTTGTAGCCGTAGATATCTCAAAAACACTTCCGGCTCCCGAAACCGTGGGTGTGGTTTCCAATCAGAACCTGCACGCATTGGAACAGACAGACATGCTAATCCTTACACATCCGGCTTTTATGGAACAGGCCGAGCGTCTGGCTGCACTACATCGATCGGAATCCGGACTTAAGGTTACCGTTGTAACACCCGAGCCCGTATACAACGAGTTTTCGAGCGGTACACCCGATGCCACAGCCTACCGGCGGTTGATGAAGATGTTTTACGACCGGGGCAAACAAGCCGGAACCGCCCCCAGGTATCTGTTGCTGTTTGGCGACGGAACTTTCGACAACCGCATGATTACCAGCGAATGGAAGAACCTTACCAACCTCAACCTGCTGCTTACCTACCAATCAAAGGAGTCGCTTAATATGTATACCTACGTGACCGACGATTATTTCGGCTTTCTGGACGATTCGGAAGGAGCCAACCTGTCGGGCGACAAACTGGATATCGGTATCGGTCGGTTTCCGGTACGAACCCTCGAGGAGGCAAAGATTGCCGTAAACAAAAGCATTGCATACATTGAAAATAAAACAGCCGGAGCCTGGAAAAACAACATAAGCTTTGTGGCGGACGACGGCGACAACAACCTGCACATGTCGCAGGCCAATCTGCTCGCTGATTATCTGGAGACAAATCACCCCGAATTTCTGATCAATAAGATTTATTTCGATGCCTACAAAAAGCAATCTTCCGGAGGGAAGGTGGGATATCCGGATGTAAACGCCCGCATCCTGAAAGAGCTTAAGAGCGGGCAGATGATTCTAAATTATACCGGTCACGGTAGCACCGCCTACTGGGGAGCCGAAGGGGTGCTTTCCCAATCCGAAATAAAGCAGTTCAACTATCCCTATCTTCCTTTGTGGATAACGGCTACCTGCGATTTTGCCCGTTTCGATGCTGTAAATACCTCGGCCGGCGAAGATGTGTTCCTTAATCCCACCAGCGGAGGGATAGCTTTGTTCACCACCACCCGGGTGGTGGATGCCAACCCTAATTTTCAGATAAACAAGCAGCTGATAAACAATCTTTTTGTAAAGAACGGCGGTAAAAGGCTTAGTCTGGGAGATATCATGCGTACCACCAAGGTGAGCCTGGGGAACGACCTCAACAAGCTCAACTTTACGTTGATAGGAGATCCGGCCCTTACCCTTTCGTATCCCGGGAAGGAGATGCGCATAACTGAGGTAAACGGTCAGCCGGTGGGAAGTGAGCCGATTCAGCTAAAAGCATTGGACAAGGTTACTGTAAAAGGAGAGGTGCTTACGCCGGACAGAAAACGGGATACCGATTTTTCGGGTGTCTTGTCGCCTACCATGCTGGACAGCAAGCAGACGCTTACCACCCTCGACAACGATAAAACAGGCAACCCCTTTTCCTATACCACCTATCCCAATGTAATGTATACGGGTAAAGATTCGGTGCGTCAGGGGGAGTTCAGCTTTTCCTTTACCGTGCCGAAAGACATTTCGTACTCCAATAACAATGGAAAATTAAGCCTGTATGCCGGAAATACCCAAACAAGGGATGAGGCACAAGGAGCCTTCCTGCAGTTTAAGGTAGGAGGAACCTCCGACTCGGCACAGAAAGATACCGTTGGTCCGGAGGTTCTGTATGCATACCTCAACGATTCCACCTTCAGGGATGGAGGCAGGGTGAATACCACCCCGCTGTTTGTAGCCTATTTGCGTGACGAAAGCGGAGTAAACATCAGCGGAAGCAGCATCGGTCACGATGTGATGCTGGTGATAGACGGACTTATTTCCCAAAGCTACAACCTGAACAGCTATTACGAATCGGTTGCCGGTTCCGAAGGCGAAGGCCGCATCGTGTTTCCCATACCCGCCCTCGAGCCCGGAATACATACGGCCGAATTTGTAGTATGGGATGTGCAGAACAATTCGTCGCTTCACACCTTTACCTTCGAAGTAGTTGAAGGTTTAAAGCCCGTATTGTATAAACTTACCGCTGGTCCTGTTCCGGCCCGGAGCGATGTAACCTTCTTTATTTCGCACAACCGTCCCGAAGCCGTGCTGGATGTTCAGTTATATGTATACAATATGATCGGTCAGCTTGTATGGTCGTATAAAGAAAACGGCTCGTCGGCTCTGTTCAGCGATTATACGATCCGATGGAATCTCACCGGTACAAACGGAGTCCGCCTCAAGCCGGGTATCTATCTGTACCGGGCAGCCATACGCACCGATCAGTCGCGCGAGGCAACCGAAACAAAAAAATTAATCATATTGGCACAATAAAAGCGCCTTTATAAGTGTTTAAGCTTCTAACAAGTATTCAATAAGTATGACTCATCTAAGAAAAAGCGTTCTTGCAACACTCGCCGCAGCCTGTTTGTGGACCCTTCCGGTAAACGGACAAACTACCGGGGAAATTAAGAACACATTCAATCCCATAAATACGGCAGTACCGGCCTTATCTATTGCTCCTGATGCACGTGGCGGAGGTATGGGAGATATTGGAGCCGCAACCACCCCCGATGTGCATTCGCAGTACTGGAACCCGGCAAAATATGCATTCCATTACAGTAAGGCAGGTGTATCGCTTTCGTATACCCCCTGGTTACGTAAGATTGTGAACGATGTGGCATTGGCCTATGTGTCGGGCTTTTATAAACTGGGCGACAACGATCAGCAGGCAATCGGAACTTCGCTTCGCTATTTTTCGCTGGGAGAGATTGCGATGACCGAATATGGAGGAGCCGTATACAACCAGGTTACCCCCTACGAAATGGCTTTCGATGTGAGTTATTCGCGTAAGTTGTCCGAATCCTACTCCATGGCTGTAGCCTTACGCTACATCCGTTCGGATATGGGAGCCGGAGTAGACGATGATATCCAGGCCGGCAATGCCTTCTCGGCGGATGTGGCAGGATATCTGAACAAGTATGTGGTATTGGGTAACAGTGAATGCCTGTGGGCGCTCGGATTCAATATTTCCAACATCGGTACAAAGATTTCGTACGACGGGGGTACTACCAACCAGTTTCTACCCACCAACCTGAAGATCGGTACCTCGTTGCTTTATCCGTTGGACGACTACAATACGATCTCCTTCAACCTCGATTTAAACAAATACCTGGTGCCTACGGTACCTGTATATCCCGGATCCACCCCCGAAGATCAGGCTGCCTATCAAAAGAAGCTTGACGATTATAATTCGCTTTCGCCCATATCGGGTATATTTAAATCCTTTGGCGATGCTCCGGGCGGATTAAGTGAAGAATTGAAAGAGGTGATGGTTTCTGTGGGAACAGAATATAGTTACAATGAACAGTTCTTTGTTCGCGGCGGTTATTACTATGAAAACGTTAATAAGGGGAACCGCCAGTATTTTTCATTGGGTGCCGGTTTCCGTATGAGCGTGTTCCAGCTGGATGCAGCTTATCTGATCAGTACGATACAAAGTAATCCGCTGGACCAGACGCTTCGTTTCTCTCTCTCCTTCGATATGGACGGATTGAGAAGTTTGGTACAATAATAATAAGTTGATGATGAAAATTCGAGTTGGTTTCGGGTATGATGTACATGCCCTGGTTCCTGACCGCGCCTTGTGGTTGGGAGGTATTAAAATTGAACATACGTTGGGTTTGCAGGGACATTCGGATGCCGATGTCTTGATTCATGCCATTTGCGATGCTTTGCTTGGGGCAGCCAATATGCGGGATATCGGGTATCATTTTCCGGATACTGCCGGAGCATACAAAGACATTGATAGTAAAATCCTGCTGAGGGATACCCTGAAGCTTTTGCGGGAGAAAGGGTACGAACTCGGCAATATTGATGCCACGGTTTGCGCCGAACAGCCCAAGCTGAAGAATCATATTCCAACTATGCAGCAAACGTTGGCTGAGGTGATGGCTGTTGATCCGGATGATATCTCCATCAAAGCCACAACATCCGAAAAGCTTGGCTTTACCGGTCGCCAGGAGGGCATTTCAGCCTATGCAACCGTTTTAATTACAAAAAACTAAAATCTATCTGTCATCTATCATTTTTCCAATCTAAACGGCACATCGTCAGCGGGTTGAAAAATGATAGATTGCTTTTTTATCTGTCACCGATCTGTCATCTGTCATTTTCCCAAATGTCTGTCTTCTTCCATTTTCTAACTACCCTTTAGTCTTTACTCCGTTGTTATTAAGGAAGAAGACTACGAAGATTACTATTTTTTATAACGAAGAGCTAATCGTTGGACCATGGTCCAACGATATCTCAACCATGGTCCAACGATATGTTGACCTAGGTCCACAGGGTAGACGCATTATAAAAA